>Ga0181600_10004940_pt1 | contig 10089 bp, 8 predicted proteins | sample 041ome_2_FD_132982 | JGI IMG/M metagenome (GOLD analysis project Ga0181600, IMG submission 132982) | Coastal salt marsh microbial communities from the Groves Creek Marsh, Skidaway Island, Georgia - 041406US metaG (megahit assembly) | ecosystem: Environmental > Aquatic > Marine > Intertidal zone... | reverse complement strand
TGACGGGATTTCTTGATAGAACACTATACCAACAGCTATACCCAATTACATTCATGCCCACTGCTAAATAAATTACTATTATCCATGCTTCAGAAGTGGCATTGTTAATGTAATCTAATGTATTTCCCTCAATAAAATATGAAGCAATTATACATTGAGGGCCAGAAAAAATACCTAACCAAGCCGTCAATGCTAGACCACCTATCTTCTCTGAAACATCTTTTGCAAAAACTTGAGCGAGTGACCAAAGAAAAGCGCCTGAAAGAATCAAAATTACACCAATCATTTTACCTTCAAGATTAGGATTGTCACTCAAGATAGCAATACCAACAAAAGCAACAATCAATCCTATTATATTTTTAAGAGGAACTTTTTCACCTAATAAAAAATAAGCAATTAAAATTCCAAAAGGTATTTCAGCTTGAACAAAAAGTGTTGCTGAGGCACCATCAAGCATTTTTAATCCATAGAAGCTTAAAGAATATTGAATAGAACCACCAATTATCGAAATTGCAAACATTTGTTTGATAAAATTTCTTGGAAAAGGAAAAAAATAACACATCAACAGTCCAGATAGTGACCAACGTAAACCATTAAGTAGTATAGGTGGAAAAGACTCCATAGCAGGTTTTGCTATTACAAAACCAAACCCTAAAACGCATGGAACTAATATTGCTAAAAAAATATCCTTATGAGACATGAGTAATTTTAAACAAAAGGAATATTACAAAGAACCCCAACTTTAGTTTCATTGTTAATGATTATTTCAACTTTTGTATCAATTTCAAAAAAAGGTTTATCTACCATGGCAATTCCAATGACTTGATCAAAAGTTGGACTGTAAACTCCAGATCTTAATTCTCCTATTCTTTTTGAATTAATTGTTATGTCAATAGCATCAGATACATTAATTTTGTTATGATCAATTTTGACACCCATTAATTTTTTTTTGATACCTTCAGACTTAATTTGTATAAGTTTATCTTTTCCAAGAAACTGAATATCATTATCTAGATTTACATATTTATCAAAACCACATTCTAGAGGATTGTCATTTAAATCAAAATCATTACCATAGGACAACAACGCAGATTCAATTCTTTCTATAAGATGAGGGCATCCCGGCTTAACATTAAATTCTTTGCCAATTTCAAATAAATAATCATATAGCTCAAGACCTGATTTAGTATCCTCAACATAGATCTCATAACCACCTTGCTTAGACCATCCTGATCTTGCAATGAGGTGTTTAGTACCTCTAAAATCAAAATAATCAAAACCAAAAAACTTTAAGTCATTTATTGCATTTCCAAAAACTTTTTCCATTAAAGCAAAAGACTTAGGTCCTTGAACAGCCATAATATCAACATTAGGTTCTATAATATTAACTTTATAATTTTTTCCTAAAGCAAGTCCTTTAGCAAATAAAATCACATCTGAATCAGCAATAGATAGCCACCATTTATGATTATTAATTTTTAAAACTACTGGGTCATTAATAAGTCTAGCATTATCATCTATTATTGGACAATAATAACAGCGACCATCTTTTGATTTTGATAAATCTCTACATGTCATTAATTGCACAAGCTCTGCAGCATCTTCTCCAGATATTTCCACTTGTCTTTCAGCTGCCACATCCCATACTTGAACATGTTCTTTTAAGTGAAAATAAGTCTCCTCTAATGTACCTTCAAAACTAGCGGGAAGAAGCATATGATTATATACAGTGTAAGCCTTTAAACCCTGTTTTTCTATTCTAGAAGTATAAGGGGTAGAACGAAGTCGTTTAGCTTTAGCTATTTGTATATTGCTCATTTTATTGAAGTCATTAATTATTTCGCTACTCGAAGTCTACAAGATTCATACTATTTAAAAAACTATACTAACTAGCTAATGGTGAAAAAAATAACTGTTAAATAACAAATCTATATAATTAAACTTAATAGTAGCGAATTAGTCATAATTAATCTAATGGCCGTCCTGCATTAAGAAAAATAAATGACTGATAATATTAGAAATATAGCAATAATCGCCCACGTTGATCATGGGAAAACTACGTTGATAGATAATATCATGAAGCAAAGTGGTAGTTTTAGAGAAAATCAGTCAGTTGATGAAAGATTAATGGATTCCGGTGACTTAGAAAAAGAAAGAGGAATTACTATTTTAGCAAAACCTACATCTATTGTTTGGAAAAATACAAGAGTAAATATTATTGATACACCTGGTCATGCTGACTTTGGTGGTGAAGTAGAAAGAGTACTGGGTATGGCTGATGGAGTAATTTTACTCACTGATGCTGCTGAAGGTCCGATGCCGCAAACAAAGTTTGTTTTAGGTAAGGCTCTAAAACAAGGATTAAAACCAATTGTTGTTATTAATAAAATTGATCGAAGTGACGGCCGTCCAGAAGAAGTAGTGGACGAAGTATTTGATCTTTTTGTTGCTCTTGAAGCTAATGACGAACAATTAGACTTCCCTATTCTTTACGCATCAGGTCGAGATGGATGGTGTACAAAAGAATTGGAAGATAAAAGAGAGAACTTACATCCATTACTTGATTTAGTTCTTGATTATGTATCACCGCCTAAAGTCGAATTAGACAAACCTTTCGCAATGTTAGCCACACTGTTAGATTCAGATCCATTTTTAGGCAGATGCTTAGTGGGTAGAGTGGAACAAGGTATTGCTGACGTAAATGCAAGTGTTCATGCTTTAAACTTAGATAAAAAAATTATTGAGAAAGGAAGAATGACAAAGCTTTTTCGATTTGAAAGCAATAATAAAGTCCCAGTAGAAAAAGTACAAGCTGGTGATATTATTTGTATCGCAGGATTAAAAGATGCTTCTGTATCAGATACAATTAGTGACCCCTCAGTTTTAACACCACTTAAATCTACACCTATTGACCCCCCTACTATGTCAATTACAATTACTGTTAATACATCACCACTAGCGGGATTGGACGGAAGCAAAGTAACATCTACAATGATACGTCAAAGATTAATGGATGAAGCTGAATCAAATGTTGCAATAACTTTTATGGAAAACAGTAATAGAGACTCTTTTGAAATTGGTGGGAGAGGCGAATTACAATTAGGTGTATTAATTGAAACAATGAGAAGAGAAGGGTTTGAAATGTCAGTTTCAAGACCTCGAGTTATTTATAAAGAAGATGATCAAGGTAATAAACTTGAGCCAATGGAAGATGTTACCATAGATGTTGATGAGGAATTCTCTAGTTCAGTAATTGATAGCATGAATAAAAGAAAAGCTGAAATGCTGGATATGAAAAGTGCTGGATCTGATAAAACTAGAATAGTTTTTCGTGTTCCTTCAAGAGGTTTAATTGGGTATCAAAGTGCATTTCTCACGCAAACAAAAGGAACTGGGGTCTTAAATAGAATTTTTCACTCGTATGATCTTCATAAAGGTCAATTTGCTGGAAGAAGAACTGGTGTATTGATTGCAACTGAGACAGGAACTTCTGTTGCCTTTGCATTATGGAAACTACAAGATCGAGGTCCAATGTTTATAGATCCACAAACTAAGGTTTACCAAGGGATGATTATTGGGGAGCACACAAGAGAAAATGATCTTGATGTAAACGTATTAAAAGGAAAGCAATTAACTAACGTTAGAGCTTCAGGAACAGATGAGGCAGTAACTCTTATGCCGCCAAGAAAAATGTCTCTGGAACAAATGATAGCTTATATCAAGGAAGATGAATTACTAGAGGTTACACCTAAAAACTTAAGATTAAGAAAAAGGTTTTTAATACCCCATGAGAGAAAAAAAGCTTCTTAGTGCTTAATTCCTAAAAAATATAAGACACTCGTCAAATCAGTATTATTTATTTGATTATCAAAATTTGCTTTAACAATATCTTGTGCTTCAAAAGCTATAGGCAATCCTACCGAAAGTAACATATTCATATCATTTGCAGCATCACCAATACCAACAATCTGATTTTTTTTTAAATTTAGTTTTTTAATTAAATTATTAACTATTTTTTCTTTATAATTTGCATTGATTATTGGGCCATTAGTAGTTCCATCAAAAAGATCACCAATAACTCCAAAACTATTAGAATACTCATGATCTATTTTTAAATAATTTTGAACATATGAGGTTATTGGTTTAAATCCTCCAGAAACTAGGACAGTAGTAAAATTATTATCCTTTAAAACTCTAAATAATTTCTTTGCACCTTTTTTAAATGTAATAATGCGTTTAGCCTCCTCTAATGATGACAAACGCAATCCTTTTAAAAGATGAACTCTGTTTTCTAAAGAAGTAGAAAAATCTAAACGACCTTTTAATCCCAAGTCAGTAATTTGTTTAACTTCTTTGCCTTTACCCAAAAAATTAGCAATATCATTCAAAGTTTCATTTTCAATAATTGTTCCATCCATATCAGAAATTAAAAGTTTCTTTTTTCTCTGCGCTGATAACTGTAAACAAAAATCAACTTTACTATTTATTAATCTTTTTTTTAAATTTTTTAATTTAAAATTACCTAATGGATCATAAAAATAAAAATCTCCTGCTTTATTTATTTTTAAAATGGTGTTTTTTTTAAAATTTATATCAAGAGAAATTAAATATTTCTTTGTTGTAAGTATAAGATTGTTAAATTGACTTTGATCTGACTCTTGTAAAACAAATGTTAATACAAACAATTCATTTTTGTTCATATTACAATAGATTTTACTTGATTGACATTTTTGATTTTACGTAAGTAATTCAGTATAGGTTCATCACATATTTGATCAGTTTGAATTAAAGCGATAGCTTCTCCTTGAGGTGAAACTCTACCAAGATTAAAAGTTGCTATATTAATTTTATTTTTCGTTAAAATTTGTGTTACGTTATTGATAACTCCTACTTTATCTTTATTTGTTAAATAGACATTAAAATTTCCAAGTTCAGCGTCTATTTTAATACCTTTTATTTCTACTATTCTTGATTGACCTCCAAAAATAGAGCCCGCTACAGATCTTGATCGTCTATCTGTCGTTAAAGTTACTCGTATTAAAGTATTATATTCGGAAGGTTGATCGTTTTGTAAAGTGGATATTTTTATATTTCTAGATTTAGCAATTTCTATAGCATTTATAGAATTAACATTATCAATAAATGAACCTAATAAATTATGAATAATATTTCTTGTTAACAAATCTTGATTAACCATAGAGGCAGTTCCTTCATATTCTATAGTAATCGCTTTAATTGCATTTTCTGTAAGTTGACCTGCGAAAGATCCTAATTTGTATGTAAGATCTAAGTAAGGTCCTAATAATTTTTTTTCACTTCCTGAAATTGATGACATGTTAACGGAATTTATAATGGATCCATTTTTTAAAAATTCAGAAATCTGATTTGATATTTGAATAGAAGCTGCGTCTTGAGCTTCTGCAGTTGAAGCTCCAAGATGAGGAGTTAAAATTATGTTATCAAGAGAATGTAAACGTGAATTAATAAGAGGTTCATTTTCAAAAACATCTAAAGCCGCTCCTGCAATATTTTTTTTACTTAAAGCTATGTATAAATCATCTTCATTAATTAAACCTCCCCTTGCGGCATTGATTAAATAAGAAGTTTTTTTCATTAATTTAATTTTTTTACTATCGATTATATTTTTTGTGCTATCCATAATGGGAAGATGAAGAGATACAAAGTCAGAAAATTTTAATACTTCATCTAAAGAAGATTTTTCTGCATCTAAAGACTCAATTCGTTCTAGACTTAAGTATGGATCATAAACCACTACATTCATTTGAAGAGATCTTGCAATTTTAGCGACCTCAGAACCAATATTACCGCAACCAATTAAGCCAACAGTTTTTGATTTTAATTCAATTCCTTTAAAAAGCTCCTTTTCCCATTTTTTATTTATAGTAGATAGATGAGCAAAAGGTATTTTCCTAGCAAGAGAAAATATTAAACTTATTGCATGCTCTGCAGTTGTACGAGAAGTACTTTGAGGAGAATTCATAACAATTACACCTTTTGAAGTAGCAGTTTTTACATCTACATTGTCCACACCAACTCCTGCTCTGGCAATAACTTTTAAACGTTTAGATTTTTCAATAATTTTTTTTGTTATTTTTGTTGAAGATCTAACTACAACACCATCATAATTAGAAATAATATCAACTAATTGACCCTCTGTAAGATTAAATTTTTTATCGAAGGATATATTATTACTTTTAAAAACTTTATAAGAAGATTCAGATATTTTATCTGCAATTAAAATTTTAAAGTTAGTAGATGTCTTAATGGAGCCAATAAACTGAGCAGATTTATTTGGCTTATAATCAAATTTTTTAGCAAGTTTTATTATTGTATCTTTAGTCTTTTGACTAATATCAGGGTAATTGTTCAAGGCACGCGAAATAGTAGACGAATTTACACCTATTTTTTTTGAAAAATCTTTTAAATTCATACGAAATCGATTTCGTATTTAATTAATTTAATCTATTTTTACAACAATTAAATAAATATATTGTTATAGATGTTTTTTAATGACCTCTATTAACAACATCTATTACTCTACTTTTCTTGCTAATAAGGGGTCTGATGCCTACTTTATATTCTCTATAAATAATAAATAGTCCACTTAGTGAGATAATAACAGAGCCAGCAATTTCATACATATCAGGTAAATCAGCAAAAAAGATATAACCAAAAACAAAACCAGCTATTAATTGAAAATATTGTAATGGTGCAAAAAGACTTGATTCAAGCATTTTAGATGCAGCGCTTATGCATAAACCTCCAGTACCAGCAATAATTCCACAAATTAAAAAAATATAAATATCAGAACCGATTGGGGGAACAAATGAATTAAATACAAAAACTGCACTTAAAACTAATCCAGATAAAAAGCCATAGAATGCAAATGCTATAGACGATTGATTGTTTGCGTACATTCTTATTAGAAGAACATTAACTGCTAAAAAAATAGCTCCTATAAACAACAAAAATAAACTGAAAGTGAAATGAAGTGTGCCTGGCCTAGATACTATAAGTACCCCTATAAATCCAACTAGTACAGCTATAATTCTTCTTGGTCCAACTTTTTCCTTTAAAATAAAATAAGAAAAAAGAGTTAAAATAAGAGGTGCGCTAAATAATATTGGATAAATTTCGCTAAAAGCATGTTCTCTAAATGAATTAATTATAATAGCAGCACAAACTAATCCTAAAACACCTCTAAATAATTGTATATGAACTTTATTGTTTATTAATACACCCCACCCGCTTACAAATTGAAGAGCTAAAGATATTGGAATTAAGCTAAATAAACAAATAAAAAAATTAATTTCTAAAACAGGATAATCATGGACTAAGTATTTTTTAATAATTGAGTCTAAAAAAACAAAAATAGTATAGCCAGCAAATCCAAGAAATATCCCTAAAAATTTTTCATTCATAGAGCAAGATTAATACAATTAAATTTTCAATAAAGATATAATTCTTAATTAGATAAGCACTTTAAAAATATAATAAATAGAAAATAAAACTAAAAGTACCGCGATCCATATACTTAAATTAGTAAAAAAAGTTTTTAAATTTTGATTTGATTTAATAAAACTTGGAAGTACTAATAACAGCACTCCGATCATATAAATAATAGGAATCAATTTACTCATAAAAAATTAATATTCTTTATTGATAAGTTCGCTAACAAGCAAATTACCAAATCCTTTTTCTTTTGCAGATTTGTAAAAGTTTTTTGCTATATTTGATAATTCCTCACCATTATTTGAATCTTTAAGTAAATCATTAATATATGTTAAGTCTTTAAGTGTATTATCAACTGAAAAAACATAACCCTTAAAGTCTCCTTGCAATGCCTTACTGGCAATTCTATCTAATGCCCCTGAATTTCCTGAACCTAACTTAGCCACATCACACAAAAGATTAATATCAATATCTAATTTTTTTGCAGCTCTAAAAAATTCAATTACTGTAGTTGTTGTCAAAAGGGATAAAAAATTTGAAAGTAACTTAGCTTGAGCTGCCTTTTCAACTGAACCAAAATTATATATATTTTTGCAAAAAGATTTTAGATATTTTTTTGATTCTCCGAAATCAGAAATATCACCTCCCCAGATTCCACCTAGTATTCCCTCTTCACTTTGTACTGGTCCTCCCATGACAGGATTAACTGTATATTTAATCTTTTTAGAAGAAAAAATATTTTTCATTTTAGATGTTCCTAATTTGTCATGAGTAGTTAAATCTATAATTAAAGTATTGGCATTAATAAATGGCAATATTTGTTCTGCTATAGAAACCGCAATAGGTGTATTCGTTACACACATCATCAAGCAATTTAAATTTTGATTTAATAAATCTTTATAATTTAAAGATTCTTTTGCTCCCATTTTCACAAGCCGGTCAATTGAGCTTCTATTCTTATGAGCAATCACATATACATCAAAATTATCAATTAAATTCTTTGCCATGCCAAAACCCATATAGCCAGCACCAATAAATCCAACTTTTAATTTTTTCATAACAATTAATTTTCTAAAAGAGTAATAAAGAAGTTATATTAAAAAATTAATATTACAAATATTAAAAATTTAATAAATATAAAATAATTATTTTATAAAAAAAAATTTAATTATTTTGTATTATTTTGAAATTATTCCTTAAAATAAAATATGTTAATAATAATAATAGTGGCAAACATATTAAATTTAATGTTTTCCAACTAGTTAAATAAAGCAATAAACCTGCTGATAAAGATCCAATAGCTTGACTAGAAAATACAACAAAGTCATTTAATCCTTGGGAGAGAAACTTATTATCTTCATCATAAGAAATAACTAACAAACTAGTACCAGAGACAAATAAAAAATTCCAACCTACACCCAATAAAATTAAACCTAATAGAAAACCATAATAAGTAACAAAATTAAAATTTATAAAAATACAAATAAATAAAATAAATATACCAGTTAAAATTATATTTTTATGACCATATTTTTTGATCAAATTACCTGTAAACAGTGATGGAAGAAACATTCCGATAACATGGAATTGAATAACAATACCTGTTGAGAATATACTATATCCTTGCATGATATTCATAGATATCGGTGTTGCAGTCATCAAAGTGCTCATTGTTATATAACCTACGCCAGCACTCAATATTGCAAGTTGTACATGCTTATTACTAAGCAATTCAATTATCGACTTTTTATTATTTTTTATTTTTTTGTTTAAAAAATTATCAGCGTCATAAAAAAGAAAAAAGAAAAAAGGCAAAAGAGTTATTAGCGATAATGAAACATATGAGCCAATGAATTCAATATTAAAAAAATCTTTTGTAAAAGAAACTATGTTCGTACCTAAAAGAGCTGCAATAATACCTAAAAGGAGAATTAAAGAAATAGCTCTAGGAATATTATCTTTATGAACTAGTTCTGTAGCGGCAAATCTATATTGAAGAATAAAAGATACAGACAAACCAATTAGCAAATTACCAAAACAAAATAATGTGAAACTGGAGATACTAAGTGAATAAGCGCATATTAAAGAAGCAGAACTATTTAGTAATGAAGAAAAAATAAAACCAAATCTTCTACCTTTAATTTCCATAACTTTAGCGGCGAATGGAGCTCCAATCGCTGAACCAACAATCATCAAAGCAGTTGGAAATGTTGCAAGATATTGGATGTTTATTAGCTTAGAGCCAATTATACCACTTAACAAAACTGTAACAGTGGGTGATGTAAAAGAAAATATTTGACTTATAGATAGAATAAATAGGTTTCTATTTAACATCACAACTTCTTATATTTAATAAAAGATTTAACAATTAATTATTAAATATAATTCAATGGATACTTGTAATTTTTCTTTATTGTTTGAAGTGAAATATGGGAAGACATATTAGTACATTCAATTTCTTTAATTAATATTTGTTGAAATTTATCATATTCTTCGATGGATGAAGACAATATAGTAATTTGATAATCGCTGTTGCTACCAGTCAATCGGTGGACTTCAATTATTTGATCATATTTATTTACAATTTTTTCAAAATTTTTTAACCATTGTTCAGTA
>Ga0181600_10004939_pt1 | contig 10089 bp, 4 predicted proteins | sample 041ome_2_FD_132982 | JGI IMG/M metagenome (GOLD analysis project Ga0181600, IMG submission 132982) | Coastal salt marsh microbial communities from the Groves Creek Marsh, Skidaway Island, Georgia - 041406US metaG (megahit assembly) | ecosystem: Environmental > Aquatic > Marine > Intertidal zone... | reverse complement strand
GGCCGCCTTCGTCGCGAACCCCCTGTCGTTGTCCATGTCCAACGAGGCGGTGGGCGCGTACGTGCGCGAGAGCGAGGCGCTCGATGGGCGGCGGCGCGCGGAGGAGCGGCGGAGGCAAGAGGGTCTGGGGCGGGGCAGCGGGGGAAACGGCCGGGGGCGCGGGTCGAACGAAGCGCCGCATCGGTACAAGACCCCGTACCTGACCGTCTCCGATCTGAAGAAACCCGCCAAGCCGTGGCGCGAGTTTTTCGCCAGCGACTTTCTTTTGCGTTCCTACCGCGTTCCGCGGTCGTTAAACGAGGCGAAACAAACGCTGGACGGGAACGTGTACGAGTTCTTCGGGAATTACCTCGCGCTCGCGTTTTTCATCGCGTGCGCGGTGCTGTATAACAAACCCAAGGCGCTTTTAGGCGGGTACTTTCTGTACCGACTGTGGGTGTGGGTTCGATCCTTTCGAGATCCGGCGGAGAGTTTCGTTTACAGAGCGCGACATTTCGTCGCGACTATGACATCGTGGGCGGTGGGTCTGTACGCGAACGTCTCGCTCGCCGCGTCGTACGCCATTCTAGTCACCGCTTTCGTCGTCACCGTGCACGGGTGCACGCGGAAACGAGACGCGCCCGCGCCGGACTGGGGCAGGTCGCCGCGGCGCAGAGACTCCGCCCTCGGCAAGTTGCGGCTGCGCGAGTAGCGAGCAGATTTTTTTGGAAAACAGTCTCACGACCGACGTCTTGTTCGAGGCGCTCTTTCTCGCGAACGTCGTCGCCACGAGAGGGGCGCGCGCGCGCAGACGCTTTCACTTCCTCGCGCGCGCTCCCCCCTCCCGCCCGCCTCGCGAACGCCATGCCCTCCCTCGCCGCGCACCTCGGCGTGCGCGCGCCGCGTCAGACGCGCGGCGACGCGTCGAGACCGCCCGAGGCCTTCTCGGGCGCGACGGTCAGCCTCCCGTCGGGTCTCGGCGAGAAGCGCGTTCCTCGCGTTCCTCGCCCGGCGGAGGACGGGAGTCTTCCAAAGACAGACGAGGTTTCTGGCGTGCCCCGTCGCGGCTCCGGCGTGATTCCGCGCGTGGTTTCAAGGCGAGGCAGCCTGGTGGCTCGCCGCAACTCCACCCTGGCGAGCGTCGCGGAGCGGCTCGCGGAGGAGAGCCGCGACGTCCCGGACGCCGCGTTCGACGTTCCCGAGTTGGCCGTTCCGGACCCGCCTACGACGCACGCGCCGCAACTCATGGGGAAGCCGCGCGAGCGTCTGTATCGACACCCGGACGGCACGTTATCGCAAACGCGCCCGCCTAGGAACCCGTACGCGGTGGCGTCCAGGAAAGACTGGGCGGACTTAGTGCAGTACGCGCGTTTGAACGACGGCGACGAGGAGTGCACTTCCACCGGCGTTTCGTTTCGGTACGGCGTCGGCGTGACTTGGCCCGAACACGCCGCGTACCTGAAAAAGATTGGTTTAGAACCGGAGACGAACCCTGATGGAAGTCACGTGGAGTACGACGCGGGTAAAGTCAACCCCCTGAACGACCCTGATCACCCGTTCCACGCGTACAAAAAGAACCACGACGCGTTTAATAAACGTCGCGAGAAGAACGAGAAGCGAAACGACGCGAAACGCGAAGAAGACGCGGCGAAAGACGAAGAGGTGGACGTCTGGGAAGCGAACGATCTCGTGGACGACGTGCGTTTCACGAATTCAAATCCGCCGCCGCCGCGGATGCCCTGGCTCGACGAGAAGCAGCGCGCGTTCGTGTACGAGCGGGTGTTGGAGTCGCGAAGGCGATACAACGAACGCGGAGGGATGGAACCGATCGGACCCATGACCGCGTGACTTATGGTTTTTCGACTGCCGACGTTGCCGGCGCGATCTCTCCGGAAGAGCGAAGGTATGAGCTATAGCGCCATACTTTCAAGGGATCACGTACTACTGTAGTCACAGACTATACCGCGGTGCTCCTACGACGCATAAAGTTGATACATATTTCGACACGCTCATAATCGTCCAAAAATCAGCCGGTCTGGAAGATGTTTTGGCTCGTGGACTTGCCCGCTTTTACCGCGGCGTCGTCCAGCGCCGCAACCTCTGACTCGCTCAGACGCCACCCGAGCGCGCCGAGGTTTTCGTCCAGCTGTTTCAGGGTCTTCGCGCCGGGAATGGGTGTGGTGTCTTTACACAAACACCAGTTAAGCGCGATCTGCGCGGGGGTCTTCGGAACGCCGGTCTTCGGATCGCGGCGGATATCGCCGATCTCTTTCATCGTTCCGAGCAACTCGGGCAAAGCGGGAAGCACGTCTTTGTACGCGAACCCGCGAAGGCCCGGGGGCGGGTTTGTCGTCGAGTACTTGCCCGTTAACAGACCCAACCCTAAAGGGCTATACGCGATCAACCGTATGCCCAACTCGTCGCACGTCTCTCTCGTGCCGTTGAGTTCGGGGAAGCGCGATAACAAATGGTACTGTACCTGCAAAGTCGCGATCGGAACGTCTCTTCTTTTCATGTACGCCGCGACTCGTTTAAGTTGTTTCGGGCCGTAGTTGGATAACCCAACGGCTTTGATTATGCCCTGGTCGTACGCGTCCGCGATACCCGCCCACAGCGCGCGTTCTTGAAGAGGTTGGTAGTTACCGGTGGACCAGTGTAGCTGACCGAGCTGAATTTGGTCCACCCCTAAACGCGCCGCGCTCTCTTTCGCCGCGTTCGTTATCGAGCCGGGCGTGACCCTCCACGGGTACGGCGCGAACTTGGACGCGACGTTCACTTCGGATCGGCGTTTCAACGCTTCCGCTTCTTGCCTGTCACCGGAAGAAGACGAAGAGAACCGCTCGCTCTTCTCCGGGTACCGTTTCAGAAACTCGCCGAGCAGCACTTCGCTTCGTCCGTCCAAACCGTTGCCCGTGCCGTAACTGTCGGCGGTGTCGAAGAGATTGACGCCCGCGTCGACGGCGCGGTCGAACACCCGTTCGAGAACGGGGTCGTTCGATTCGTCATAGCCCCACACGAACTGGTTGCCCCAGGACCACGTCCCGACGCCCATCGGGCTTAAAGACAGAGCGCCGTCGCCGACGACTGTGTTTCGTTCCGAGCCGGACCAAGCGACGTACCGAGACTTGGATGAAGAAGCGGAAGATCCCGTCGACGCGGTTCCGCCACTCTCGACGCTCCGCTTTTGGTTGAGCGCCGCGAGGGTCACGCGGCTGGACGCCGGCGAGGCGCTCGAGCGGCCGGGCAGGATCAGACCGGGGGTCGTCGCGACCGCGAGCCCGCCCGCGCCGAGCAGGAGACCGCGGCGGGACGGCGAGGCGTCCGGATCGTCGCGTCTCGATCGCGTCGAGTCGTCGTCGACGTCCGGCGAAACGTCGGCTCCGGCTCGGACGGTGGCCGCGCGACGCGCGGCTCCGGCGCGCGCGCTGCGCCTCGCGCGGCCGAGCGCGGCGGGCGCGACGGCGGACGTGAACGCGAGCGCGGCCATGGTGACACGGAGACTGCGCGCGTGGCGATGGGGAAGGCGCCGGAGCGGCGGGCGGTTTCTGTCGCGCCACCTGGCAGAGCGACCGCCTCTCGAGATAAGCGTCAGGCACGACCGAAATCCGACGAGCGATTCACAGTGCGACGGGGCGGACTTTCCTGGGCGACACTTTTTTTTCACTCGGAAAGGGGGGCACTTTTTTCCAATGCGAAAAGCCCGCGTCGTAGCCGCGGGTTCACCCTCGACGTGCGCGACAGGACTCTCTTTGAACCCTACGCATCATAGTGTCGGTACGGCGTGATGAGCACGAATCGATTTCATCATAAGATCACCTTTCGCCGCTTCTCGTCGCGTCCCTCCCGTCTGTCGAATCGAATCACTTGACCAGCTCGACGACGGCCTCCGCCTCGACCGGGATCCCCAGCGGCAGCCCCGAGCACCCGATCGCGGACCGGCTCGCCTTACCCGCCGGTCCGAACACCTCGATGAGCAGGTTCGCTAAACCGTTCACCACGGCGGGCTGCTTTGTGAAATCGGAGGAGCAGTTCACGAATCCGTTCACCTTGACGACCTGTCGTACGTGATCGAGGCTCCCGAACTGTTGCCTCATGGTGGCCAACATGGTGATCCCCACCACCCGAGCGGCTTCCACCGCCTGCTCCTCGGTCATCGTCTCCGTGCCGCACTTTCCGACGATCAACGAACCGTCCGTGTTTCGCGGAACCTGCCCCGAGACGTACGCCAGGTCGCCGACGACGACGGCGGGGCGAAACACGCCCGCGGGGTTGGTGGCGATCCTTCCATCCAGCTCGAGGCCTAACTGAACGACGCGCTCCTCGGGCGAGCCCTCTTCGTGCCACGGAGGACACGCGCGCAGAGCTTCGATCTCGGGGGAGGCGTGCGGTGTCACCGAGGCGCCGCGGGCGTTAGGCGTGCGTCGAGTCGCAACGCCAGTCTGCCTGCGCGCCCGCACGCGTCTCGCGTACGCGGGGTCGCGGCGCTCGCGAATCGCGCGCAGGGTGTGTCCGCTCGCGGCGGTGAACGCCACGCTGGAGAGAGCGACCAGGACGTGCGTGGTGGGCATATCGGCAACTTGTTGGGCGACGTGCGCGTGCGCGGTGCGGTCGAAACCCAGAAGGTGGGTGCGCGCGCCTGCGTGTGCGGGAGAAGCGCGAAGTGACCTGACGAGGGAAAAAGCGCTGTGTCGGAGCCGAGCGCTCGACACGTGGAAATCGGGACTCGGAAAGTCAGCGCGCTCGTGTCTCGTCACACTGGCCGCGGCCGTCACACCACAACGGCCGGATTTGGGTTTGTCGACCATCACACCGGCGAGCGCGGCGCTCGAGCGGGCCGCGAGCGCGCGGACCCGGTGTGGAGTCGTACGCGCGGCGTCGGCGCGCGCGCACACGGCGAAGCGGCGCGCGCGGGGAACGACGCTCGCGGAACCACCGGTCGTACCGACGGCGCGCGCCCCATCGCGGGATTGCTCGCGGGAGTGAAGTCCCGAAAAGAAGAAGCCTCGGAACGTCGGGTAACCCGGGTCCCGTCAAGTATCACCATGCCGACCCCCGTCCCGACGGACATTTTGGTCCGCCCCCGCGTGCCCGAGGCCCCCTTACGCCCGCTTCCTCCGAACGCGCTGCTTAAATCCGCGACCGCGCTGCTGGCTTCGTTCGAGCCGGAAAAGATGAGCCTCGACGCGCACGCCGATCGGTTCTTCGCCGCCGCCGAAGAGGGCGCGTTCGGGTTAGAGTTAAAGCGTTTCGACGTGCGAAAATCGGACAGACTCGAGGGTAGAAACGCCGAAAACTTAACGTGGGGCGCCAAGACCAGACACCCCGAGGACCAGACCTTCTGCAGGCAGGTGCTTTACGGCGCGACGAGGTACGAAAAGCTCCTCGACGCGTTTATGGATGCGTTTTACGCGAAGCACGCGTCGCGAACGTCGCGAAAAGAAAAACTCGAAACGCGCGTGTGCGCGTATTTGGCGCTGTTGCGCATGGACGAGCTCGGTTTCGGCGCGTTGGCGGCTTTGCTTCACGCGCACCCCAGCGGCGCGAGGTTCGCGGTGCCTTTTCTGGAGTTTTTATTCGACGCGGAGGAATCGTTCGGGTCGGAAAACGAAAAAGTCGTCGATAAGTGGCGTTTGACGTACGACGACGCGTACGTCGCCAACCTCGTCGGATCGCTCGACGAGCGGAAAGACGACGCGCGTTTGTGGATCGACGCGTTTCGACGCGAAGTCGAAGGTTTCGGGAACGACGACAAGAACGCACAACTCGGAGACGATGACGACGACGACGACGACGATGTCGAATTCGACGACGACGGATCGCGCGTCGCGGGACGAACCCAAAACGCGCGAAACGTCACGGTTCCGCGTCCGTTCAACATCCGGCCGAGCCGACCGCGCCCCGCGCCTCCTTCTGAAGGTTTAAAAAAAGCGCCGTTCAAGGCGAACCCCGTGCCGATAAGCACGCACAGAGCTGGGCCCACCGCGGACGAAATCGCCGTTCGCCGCGCCGAGACGAAAAACCGGGAGGAGGTTATGAAGAAATACGCCGATCCGCGTCTGACGTTTACGCTGCGCGCGGTCGAGCGCCCGAAAAACGTCGACAAAGTTCGTGCCGAGATGGAGGCGGAGCGCACTGCGGAGTTGATCGCCGTACGAGACTCGATGGTCAAAATCGCCAACCCTGTCCCGAAATCGAACGAACCAGGGTTTGTCTCAAAACGAACCGGTCCGATCAAAACAACCGCGGCGGCGATTTTGCGCGCCGACGCTGTTATACAAAAAAAAAGGCGAGAAGAAGTTTTAGCCATCGAGGATTTCGAAGCCGGCTTGAGGGACTCTTCAACGTACGAGGCTTGGCGTTTGAAGATGCGGCTGGAGGACGAGGCGAGCCGTGAGCTGGAGATTCAGCAAACGCGGGAGGAGATGGCTCGGTCCAACGAGGAGGCGCGCGCGGCGCGGTTGGCGGCGGCGGCGGCGAATGCGGAGAAGGGCGAAAAGGCGCGCGGCGAGAGCGAAGCGCTCCGCGCTAAACAAAAAGCCGAGCGAGACGCGCGACTCGAAAAGGCCAAAAACCTGAAGCTCAAGGTGGATTTTGAGAAACGGAAAGGTCTGGAAGAGGCGCGTCGTGTGTTGGCGGAGGAGCGAAAGAAAAACGCCTCGGAACGAACGCGAGAGCGTCTGGCGACCGCCGCGCGCCTCGCCGACGAGCGAAGGGCGGAGTTGGCGAAGAAAGCCGAACTCGTGCGCGAGATTCGCGCGTTCGCCGCCGAGACCGATCCGAGCGGTTTGAGCTCGAGCGCGAAACACGCCGCGCAGAGGTCTGTGATGTCGACCGCGTCTCTTACAAGAGCGCCTTTACTGGAGGACATGTCCGTCGCGGAGCTCCGCGAGCGCCTGGCGCTGGTTGCGAAACGCGCCGAGTCGCGGGAAACCTCTCGACGCGCGCGTTTCCGATCCGAGCGCGAGAAGAAGAACGACTTGTTGGCCCAAAAACTCGCCGACGTCGAGAAGCACCGTGCTGAAGCGTCTCTTTCACTGAAGCAGCGCCGAGTTAAGCGCGATTTGGAGAACGAGAAGCGAAGAGCGTTGGTCGCCGCGAAACGCGCGGAGGATGAGCGACTTTTGGCTTTGAAAGAAACCGCGCGACGCGCGGAAAAGGCGCGTTTGGCTAAACTCGCAAACGCGAAGAGAGAGGCGGATGCGTTCGCCGTCTCGCGACGACCGGCGAACGACCCGACGCTCGTTTCTCGTAAGGAACGCTCGGTGATGTTAAGCCGGAATCGTTTGGACCAGAACCAGGAGTTGGTTCATAAGAAGGAGCTCTTTTCACAGCGACGTTCGCGTTTAGTCGAAGCGCGGTCGATCAAAGAGCGCCGCGACGAGGAAAACGAACGCAAGTCGAAGTTTGAGCTCGAGTACGAAGCGCGTCTCCGAGCGGCGGGGAAGGCGGACGAGACGATGCGCCGCGACGACGCGCGGAAGAAACGCGAACAAGTCGAAGCCGAACGCGCGCGCGTCGAAACCACGCGCGCCGCGTTCAGGGGGCTGGCGTACGATGGGAACGACGCGAACGCGTCGAAGAGCGAGCGTCGCGACGGCGGCGCCGTGTTGAAGACCTCCGTCGGGCCCGCGACGCTTAAAGCGGCGGGTTTGGCGAGCGACGTCTCGCGCGGCGCGTTCGTCGCGCGGAACCAGAGGGAGAAGGCGGACGCGCTGCGGGAGGCGTACCGCGAGGAGTTCGGGGCACGGACGGGGGGGGTCACGCGCGATACCATGCTGGACGCGCCGCCGGACCCCGGGGGGGTGGCGCGCGCCGTCGCGGAGTGAGACTGTACGAGTAGCGAAAATGTCAAATTTCATGCGCGGATTGACCTGGCACGATGTGGCAAAAAAAACGCCAGATCTGCCGTTTTTATTCTTGGCGCGTCTCTCGGTCGCGATGTCGTTCCCCTCGGCGACTCCGAGACCCGCCGCGAGAAGCGCGCGCGCGCACACCTCGACGCGCGCACGACATCACGCGCGCGCTCGGATCTTCCGCGCGTCTCGGTTTGGCTCGAGGCGTCCGCGCTCGGTGCGCACTCGGCGACCGCGACCGTCCGGACCGCCCCCTCCCCTGGCGCCATGAGTCTCCGCGAGGGGAACGACGACGCCGCGACGTTCCGCACGCGCATCCCTCTGCCCACGCGTAAGCCCGCGTCCGCGCTCGCGGCGGCGACCGCGAACGTCGTGACGTCGACCACCACCCGCGCGACCGCTGGGGATGTCAAATCCGCGCTCGCCGCGGCGAAGCGCCCGTCCCGCGCCAACAAGGAGAACGACGCCGGCGCGGACGCACGCGGCCGCGCGGTCTCTCGCCGGGGTCCCGGGGGCGTTTCTTCGGCATCCTCCGCGGCGACAGATGCTTCCGCGCCTTCTTCCCGACCCGTCGCCCCCACCGTGGTGACGCACCGCGCGAGCGACGGCGTTACAAACTCGACTTCGTCCGAAAACGAACACGACAGCGTCGTCGTGGTGGCGGAGACGCTTCGCCAACTCGACCCGGAGTACGAAGAGGTGCTCGGCGCTCGTCTCGCGGCGAACGCGAGCGCCAAATACGACTTCAAAGCGCAGATCGCGGCGGCGAAGGCTTTTTACCCGAAAGCCAAGACGTTACTGAAGACGTTTCGAGGCGTCATCGTGGACATCGCGGGCGCGGTGGAGGACGCGAAGAAAGCATCCGCGGATACGGTTTTGGAGGCGGTCGTCGCCGCGGAGGATGCCGCGCGCGACCGCGACGAGGTCGCCGCCGCGCTCGCCGCGGCGCGCGCCGAGGCGATGGCCGCCGCGAAAGCGGCGGCGGAGGCGAACGGAAGAGTGACGGAAACCAAAGCCGCGTTGGCATCGGCGGAAACGAAAACATTGACACTGGAACAAACTCTATCGAGCGTAACGACCGAACTCGAGCGGGTCAGGTCTGAGCACGTCGAAGCGTCTGAACGCGCCGCGCGACTGGAGACGGCTCTGGAGGAGCAAACGGCGAGGGTCGCGGAGTTGACGGCGGCGGCCGAACCCGCGAAGGCGCAGATCGAGTCTCTGTTGGCGGAAAAAAGCGTATCGCACGAACAGATGGGCACGTTGAAGGGGGAGCTCACGAGCGCGAACGTGCAGCTCGAGAGCTTACGCGAATGCGTCAAGGAGCACGAAGACGAGAAGCGACGCGAGAGCGAAAAGGCGAATCGGACGTTCGCCGATTTGGCGCGGGTCTCGGCGGAGCGCGACGGAGTGGTTGAGCAACTCGCGACGGCGCGCGAGGAGGCGGCTTCGGCGCGTGCCGCCGCCGCCGAGGCCTCCGTGGCTGTGGCTGAGTCCAAAGCGCGCGCGCTGAGACTCGAGGACGCCGCGGAACACGCCGCGTCTGACCTGGCGAGGGCGCGCTCGGAGCGCGACGCGACGGTTAAAAAACTCGACGAAACAAACGCCGAGCTCGCGCGCGTCTCGTCGCGGCTCGCTGCGGCGGAGGCTCGCGCCGAGTCCGCCGAGCGCGAGGCGTTTACCCTCGAGACGCACTCGAAGAAAGAAACCGCGCGGCTTTCAGACGAGATCGAGACGTTGAAGGCGCACAGAGCTTCGCTGGAGCCGCGCGTCGAGACTTTGTGCGCGGAACTCGCCGAGGCTCGCGCGGACGCGAAAGTCGCGCGAGCCGAGTCGGAGTACCTGCGCGCCGCCGGGGATGAGGCTCGCGATCGCGGCGCCAACTCGGACGCCGAGCGCGTCGCCGCGGAGGCGCACGCCTTGGAGTTGAAGGACCTCACACACACGCTCGAGCGTAAGACGTCCGAGGCTGAGTCGCAGGTCCAAGTGTTGCGCTCGAAGCTGGACGCGTCGACGAAGAAGATCGAGCGGCTTGAGAAGGACGCCGAGGAGGAGGCGACAAAACGCGCCGCTTTCGAGAAGGACGCCTCCGAGGCTTCGTCTTTGCGGTCGCGCCTGGAGGCGCTTCGCGTGACGCACGAGGAGCAGAGCTCTGCGTTGGCGGCGGCTCGTAGAGAGCTCTCGGAGACCGCCGCCGGCGCGGCGGCCTTCTCGAGCCGCGCGGAGGAGAAGGAGAGAAGCGCGGAGGAGCTCGAGGCGC
>Ga0181600_10004937_pt1 | contig 10091 bp, 9 predicted proteins | sample 041ome_2_FD_132982 | JGI IMG/M metagenome (GOLD analysis project Ga0181600, IMG submission 132982) | Coastal salt marsh microbial communities from the Groves Creek Marsh, Skidaway Island, Georgia - 041406US metaG (megahit assembly) | ecosystem: Environmental > Aquatic > Marine > Intertidal zone... | reverse complement strand
CGTCTAGTACACGACGTTTTCGTTTCCCAAGCTTCACCAGTCAAAACTGTGGGTATGTGTTGACCAATTGTGACTCGAGGCTGTTCGCTATTTCAATCGAGGACCTCTTAGTCGGAATTAGCAGATTAGCATAAAATTGCAATATACACCCGAAAAAAGGCACTATTCTAATTTCGACCTCTTAGTCGCCCTTACAGATTTTGGATACGAGTTGAAGGTGACAAACGCGACAAAGTACATTTACTCCTTTTGTTTCATATTTTATATGGCTACTAATTAAACATACAGTTGCAAAACCTCGTATACTTTGAAAGTAAAATACGATCTTTCATACATGCGCAATTAGCGTATACTTTTAACCTACTGTGCCGACAAAGGAAACATGGGATGGAGCGCGGCGAACGGGGCCCTTTTGCACAACGCCGCAATAGAACAACACGCGAAGTGAGGCGAACCAGAAAAATTTACAGTCTTTACCTGCATATTCATCACACACTCTTAGTCGACGAGAACCGAGGTCAAACTTTACAGCATGATAGCGCGTTGCCACACACTCGCGTCGGACTCATCGTGCGCGTTCCGTTCACACACCGGACGTCGTTACGAGCACGAAAAGCACGTAAGGGCACCGAGCAACATTTATCGAAAAGTGTCGCTCGCTGTATGTTGCGCTTTCGAACCCGAAGACCACCTTGGGCACGACCACTACGCCCCACAGAGTGTGCGACGCACCGAGGGATTGTTCGGGTCGACCAGACCAGCTACCTGGGAAACAAACTACACAAAACGACTCGATGTCTATCGGCTTAGCTGCCAGAGGGGCGGTGGAGACGGCCACGGCGGAGATGGTAACAATGGTGGCGGTGATGGTGACGAGAATGATGGTCACGATGACAACCGTGAAAGTGGAGACTTGTTTCTTCTTGCGGTGATACCACACTCAAGTGAAAACCCGACTTTCTCTGAAGACGATGATTACGAAGAGTATGAAGAGTATGAAGACAGCGATGTTGATGACGTTGATGACGATGATGATGAAGAGAATGACGACAATAAAGGTTATGATGACGACGATGACGTGAGATATTCTACTATGAACCACAAAGTTAGCGGAGATTCACGCAAGGGTAAAAAACCGAAGAACAAGGATAATTTTATATGCGAGTCCGTTTTGGCCACAAACCTCCCAACAGGACCTGGAATACCCACAAAGGTACGAGGATGAAAGGCAAACAAAGATATTGAGAGACTAACCAATCTGTGATCTTTTGAAACAGTCTGAATTATTCCAAGGTTTGAACGCCCGCAAAGGGGTGGAACTCTCTAAGAAGGATCTCTCAGACGATTTAGAGCAACTTCTAAATACTGGTCTGTTTGCGAACGTAGACGCAAACGTTACCCCAAAAAACGAGGGTTATGCAGTCGAATTTGTATTCAGAGAAAAAATTTGGCCGCAAGTGCAGTCTTTCAGGGTATCGGGTTCATCAGTTCTTCCAAAAGATGTCGAGCAAGAGGTGCTGAACGCCGCCCGTAAGAGTCAGAATTGCACAGTACGCGTGCTTGCAACAGCTAAAAACATCATCGAGGGATACTATACGAGTAAAGGTCTAACATTTGGTACGATTTCTCACTTTGATGGGATGGAAAATGGAGAAGTCATCGCGCATGTTGTCGAAGGTGAAATCACTCGCGTTCAAACTGTGTTCGTTGATGATAATCTACAACCGATATCTGGTAATCGTGGCGTGACTCACCCTCGTGTCATTCAACGTGAGCATAATTTCAGAGTTGGGTCTTTATACAACGTGGAGGATGCAAAAACAGCACTGCGCGACATCTTCTTGTTACAATTGTTTGATAATGTACAAGTCGTCCCCAAGCCTGACGAAAGAGACCCATCTAAGATTCAAGTTGACATCTTGCTTCGTGAGAGGCCTACTAAAACTGCTGAGACAGAATTAGAGTGGAGCATCGCACCTGGTGAGGACGGACGACCTGATTTAGTCTCTGCTCGACCTGGAGGATCAGTGTTTTTTGAACATCGAAATCTCGATCGCTGGGGACGTCAGATGTTCGGGTCTATTTCTACTGCCAATTTCCTGCAACCGCAAGAGGATTTAGGTTTCAAGCTGGAGTATATCCATCCGTATTGTAAAGGTGACGGCGATATTGATAAAACGTCCTTGAAGGCCGCAGCTTTCAATTCTCGGAAAATCTCGCCAGTTTTTACCGGTGGACCATTACTGCAAGACGTACCTGGTATTTGGGTTGATAGGGCGGGCGTAAAGGCTACTTTATGTCAGAATTTCTCTCGCCAATCACGATGCTCCCTTGGAGCAGTGCTGGAGGAGGTCACTACAAGAGATGACTCGGGAGCCGTGTGTGCAGCTGGTGCTAAGCAATTATCAAATGGCTCCCTTTCGATGGATGGACCTAGGACAACAATATCTGAAACAGGTACAGATAGAGTAATGTTTTTTCAAGGTAATGTGACGCGCGACACAACGAAATTTGTGAATGGTACCCAAATCGGCTCCAGGGATATTTACCAAGTAGATCAGTCATTTCCGCTCGGACTCACTGGTCCAGTTTTCAATCGTTCCAAGGTTGAGTGCACCAGGTTCGTTCAGCTTATCGCTGAGAATAAAAAGACATTCGCGCCGCCGCCTGTGCTCGTTGCACACGCGCGCTCGGGTCACATCATTGGAAACTGCGCTGCATATGATGCTTTTACACTTGGTGGGCCGCATTCTTGCAGAGGGTTCACTGTCGGGGAGTTGGGAGTTGCGCGAACCTTTCTCGAGGCCGCGCTTGAGTTGCGTGTACCAATACCAGTTTTGAAGACGCATGCTTTCTGCTTTTGGGAATCATGCTCTGACTTGAGCTCAAGTGGTTCTGTGTCCGGGAACCCCACAGAGTATTACAGACGCGCTGGCAAAGGTACCACGTATGGGATTGGCATGAAGCTTGGTCCCGTTAGAGCGGAGTGGTGCGTTGATGGTAATAATGGGACAGGTTCATCCTTTGTGAGGTTTGGTGAACGATTTTAGCTCTAAGGAAAGCTTCGGGAATGAGCGGGGTTTTTGCCAGATTCATCTTGTTCCAAATTGTCGTTTACAAGATTGAGCATTATTCGTAGTATAGTAAGCGAATGATCTTTAGTGAAAAAAGAAATTTAACATAAAAAAAAGTCTTTTTCTGCGTGACCACTACTTATTAAGCAGTGCTTAATGCATGTAACTATCCTTGTACCAACAAAGAATAATTTTATACTTCAATTGCAACGGCAAATACGGGTTACCCTCGCAATTTGTTATACTCCGGCCGGTTCGAAGCAACGGTCGACTAAACGGCGACAGCAACAACTCAACGTACGTCAGAACCTACGTCAGCTGTACGATGAATGTTCCAGAAGCGAATATTAGAAGCGCATCAAGGACTTATGGCGTTCCGTCATCGCTCGACCGATTAGAACGTATAGATCGCTTTCTATCAGGACGAAAATACAAGTTCGCACGCGAACAGAGTTGGGAAGAAACATCCGCAGACGTGATACTCGCGGCTATTAGCTTTATCGCGAACCTCATCGACAGTGAACTTAACGTCCGAATTACTAAAGATGGATTCCACTTTTTACTCAAGTGTATCAAATGTCCTGCGTCAATCAACATGCTCACGCTAGACGGCCTGCAGCCAAAGAAAAACTCAGTTTTGGCTCTTTCATGGTTGACAGATTTATTATCATATGAAGAGGTAGATCCGCTCAAACTAAATCGAGAAGGGCACATAACGTAATATGTAGAAAAACCACAAAAGTGGGACACGCGATGGATTTTATGAGGATACTAAAGCGACGTATAAGGTAAAGCCAGTTGTGATTTTGTTTTTTTTGTAGAAGTCTCATTTTCTTCTCCACAGGACTTTCTATGTGGAGTGGAGAAGAAGAGGTCAAGTGTACCCCTGGAACGCAACATCGCAACGATGGATAGTACGGTCGCAGTAAGATCTCAACGTTTGCCGTCAACGCACTTGAAAATTGTCTGATAGGAAAATTCATACTTGCGGAAAATTTTGAGCACAGCGAAAAATGATGAACTTCGGGTGAGTATATGCCTCCACACGTTATTGTGAACGCGTTGAAGCCCTTCAACACAGAGCGAATGTCTTAGTACTTTCAACTTGATCAAAAACAAACACAGTGTGTCAAAAGTGCGACTTGAATCTGTGCAGGTGCAAGTTCATCAGTCCAGAACTACAGCTGCCATTTTTGAGGTACGGTACTAACACAAATCAAATTGTGCGCTTACTTTGAGTAATTTTAGGGGAAAATAAGCAGTCTCCGCAATACTAGCGCGCGCGATCTCCTCATCTCGAGTCACAGGGCGCTCCAGGTGCGCATCTTTTCAAGTCGTTTCCGAGTCGAGTTGTAAAAGTGTTTGCGTTCTTAGATTTATCAACGTGTGGATTCAGATAAACATGGATCTTTCACGTCTGAAAGCGTAGTGATCGAGAGATTGCTCGCACTATCACCATTGCGGCATGAGTTCTCTAGGCTTGTGGCGACTCTAGGGCTATTCTCTGACCTGTCTACTGCGGTACAAGACACCACTGCGCACAAAATACTATCACCTCCTCTACTCACAGACACACTTGCTGACATTGTGCGAACTGCCTTATTTTTTGATTTAGTATCACGCTGAAGTCGATTTCAGATACCGCTTCTGAGTTTGAAAGGTTTTTGTAGTTTGTTAAAGCAGTCATTGTCAGGGCGCGAGCAAAAAATAAGGTGGGAGTAAAATACTGGTTGACTTGACTACTTCAATATCGGTATGACCAGGGCACTCAATGAACAACTACAAACGATTTGCACGAACTTGCAAGAGATCCACGCTTCAAAAGACGCAAAGTACGTTTTTGAAGTTCATAGGGTTGTAGATTAACACCTTGCACAGAGACGTTTTATGCACCAGCCTTAGTGAAGATATTGTTGTCTTGGAGACGCAGTGTCACAATGAACGTGAGACCCGAGAAATAGGTTTACAACGCACTGTTGAGAGTTTGGATCTGGTTGAAAAACAGGTGCGTGCGAAGAGACAGTCCGTTACTGATATTTTACTGAAAGTCATTCACACTCTCAGATTGGCGTACTTGCACTTCAAACGCAGTCTGTAAAAGAGAGTCGTATGCTAGAGTCTCGACAGGTGAGACACGTTAAATTTATGAAGCTTTTGTTGCGCTGGACTGATTTTCACCAGAATGAACATACCGAGCTACTTCACTCTTTCTCGCGCGAAAAATCAGAGATGCAGCGCACGTTACTCTCTGTGCTTGACATCCTGATGCTATACAAACAAAAAAACCATGGAATTTTCGATCAGCTGCACCCGATTGTGTGACTTCAAAGTAACTAATTGTCCAAGTAGCCGTGCAATCCTAATACTCTCTTATCGTCGGTTGTAAGTGATGAAATAAAGTTCTTACCAGCACTTTCCAGGTGCGCAGTCACCACCTTCGATCTCCGTTCGAGTCTCATACTGTCGTAAGTTTTGCGCCGGAATGGTCTGATAAACTGCGCCATGCGGAATCTATTGCTATTGTTAGGCACTGAGCCATGCACGAGACGTTGATCCCACAATAAAAGACTACCCGCGCGTACAGTTATTCTTTGTTTCAAGTGATGTATCGGGTCTGAGTCGCAAAACTTGAAGCTACCAGAACCACCACCACGCCACACGAGTCGATTACGCCGAGGATCACTATGTTGCGCAAAGTTCTTCATGTCACCAAGACTTTTCACCCAAGAAGAAAATATATGGTGAAAACCAGGAACAAGTACAGTCCCTCCGTCATTTTCCATGCTATCTGTAAGCGCTAAAACACCCTGTAAATGTGGTCCAGTAACTTCATTCACGCTATTCATCTCTTTGCTAAAATCTCTTAGATTATCATAATACAAATTCTGGACCTGGACATTGACTTTATCCTCGATGAAAGTCCACGGGTTTAAGTCTAGGTGAAGGCTGGCCGCAGTTTTCCACTCAGGCATATCGACAGCTGTTTCACACATCCCAAGTGACTTTGTAGGTCTATAAAAGCACCAGCGATCGTGCGACATCAGTATATCGTTATCACCCAACAATAGTCTCATGACTTTCACTAGCTTCGGATTACAGCGATTACGCAACATTTGCGGTGTGAAAACAGCAGGCGCTGAGGATAATCCGTACGTTTGAGATGTTAAAACCGATAGAGAGGGGATAGAACTGCGATGTAAACCTGGGTATTGTTGCTCTAGCGCATCCCATATCTCGCACTGAGAAGCGTTGCACTCTTCAGGTTCTAGTATGTCGCGGAAAATGACAAATCCAAATTTCTGATAAAACTGCACGGCGCTGACTTCTGTTGAGTCGGGAGACAGGCTGAACGAGACTATGAAACCCTCGTCGTCTATCGGTAAATTCATATGAGCAGGATACTCCGTGCGTACAGGTGAGTAGGATGCGGGAGTCTGATTATATTGTGGCCGGGTCTTGGAACGAACATGTCGTAATAGTCGCTTGAGTTCACCAAGATGAACTGCTTCCCTTTTCAGCTCAGTTTTACAAGCTCCGTTCCGATGAAGTCGCTTTAACTTTCGCACTTGACTCTCATACAGCTCAGAGACGCGCATTTTTTTTGCATACCAAAGGAGTATGAAACGTCGAGTGCGTCTCCAGAGAAACGAAGGTAAGGGTGGGGGAAATTTTACCTGCAAGATGCAAGAGCAAAATTGCAGGCGCAAATTGCAGGAGTTTTGGGGCGTCTTGCGCAAGAGATGTAGGGTTGGGCGCCCGCACACGCGGGTGGTTTTAGCGAAAATTCGGACAAACGGCTCATATTTCGGACACATGGCGTCTTTCACCCTTACTCTGGAAATGGGGGCATCTTGCACCTGCAAGATGCAAGTGCAATGCAAATTGCAGCAGTTTTGGGGCTCTTGCGCAAGTCCCCCACCCTTAAACGAAGGACCCGTCATCAAACAGCGGCGTTCCGTCGACGCTGGCTATTAGATCATTATCGATATGATACAGTGTTAAAATCCAGTGGTTTAAAATCCAGCGGTACAGTACCAAAATTTCATAACTTTTATGATAAAAACGTTCTCTTATTATATATCTTACCCCCATTTTTTTTCGTAACCCGGGTCTAAAAGTTATGAAAGAATGGTATAGTACTCTTGGTCACCCTAATATGCTATTTTTAATAAATCAATACTAGTACACCACAGTACCAAGTACTACTACATCACACATATGTAATGTACGAACGTAGAAATATAGGAACACAATTTGGTGAAAAACAACCCGAGTAAACTCAGCAGACTTCGAGTTCTTCGAGTTTCCAAACTCGTATACAGGTGTTCGGATTTATTCGATACCCACCGTGTCTTCCGAGAAAGACGGCAACTCCAACCACTGCAACAGTTCAGGGCGGCCGAACGTGCGTAAACGCAGCGTATATTGGTGTATATTGCAACCGTGCATCAACCAAAACATCAACCAAAACAACCGTGCACAAAACTTAAACCTTGTCGATGGCTGCTGAGTTGTGTTCAACGCAGTTCAGAAGATCTCTCAGAGCGCATACCGGAGTTGCATGTACGCTTTATAGAGCATTCTATAGTACGGTAAGCTGCGTGGCGCATATTAATCCGTGTTTAACTAATATGTATATCCCTTCTTCAGACAGCACAAAACCCAGATCCGACCGGAATAACGCCGACTTGGCAGCGGTGCTCACAGAAGTTAAAGTGGGAGAACCCACTCACTGGTTGGACAAGCTGTGAATCTGTTCATGATGGGCTTCTTGAGACGAAAAACATATCTATGTTAGAAGCTGCGACAGGCTTTTCAAGAAATCAAGTCGAATCTATCCGAGTAGACGTGCGCAAGGTGGCTGTTACGCATACGGCGATAGTGCCAGGTAGTCGGGGTGGACCTAGTCCCAAAAGCTACTCTGATAACTTTTCAGTTGCACGAAGAGGAATTCCAACACAGTAGAGGGGGACAGAGGAGTAAATGTAGTCGTCGCGTACTTGTAAATTATACTTTTACAATAAACCGTTCACCATCCTAGTTACGTATTTTCTCACGTTTGCAAGCTCGAGTGAAAGAAGATTTCACCGACGTAGGAATGTGAGTACCTGGTGCATCAAAAACCGGCCCTTTGCCGCTGAAAATCGTCAACTCCTGCATGTTCAACCAGTCATCTTTACTCAAATTATAGTCTCGCATAAAAGAAACCACTTTAGATATGCCTTCAATTTCGTTGCCCCCTCTTTGCTTACTAAAAAGAGGAAAAGTGAGCAACCTTTTCATCAGAAACGCATACCGCATGATGAACTCGGCTGTAGTAACATGCGAGCAACCACTTGACCGTAAATTCTTGGTAATTTCATCGAATAATCGTTCTGTTTTATTTTTCTTTGAAATCTTACCCAACAAGCTTGGAAAACGGTGAAAGTTGCGCTCACCCTGACCATAGAGCTCCCGGTTGCCACGCATGGCCGCTGCCGGAAGAATACACGCCAGTACACCATTTGGAGTCATCAAAGTCCATGCCTGTGTTCTGTTCATGTAAGTTGTAAATACATCACCTTCTGATACACGAGCTGCAGCAACTGCCATGAGATCAAGCCTATGTAACTCGCTACCGCACAGTACCGGACGCATTTGAACGTAATTTTCTTGAACAAATAATGGTAGCAAGTCCATGTGTTGAAAAACAGAATTGGATAGTGAATCAAGTGGTTCTACCGGCTTAAATTGGAATAGCGCATCAACTGCTTGAAACACACTTGTAGTCATGTCCTTTTTTGATACACGCTTCGTTAGTGATGTACGGTTAATATCCATACTCCATAACTGCATTTGATTAATACTAGCGCGTAGATCATTATGGTTTAATTCAATTAGCGATTCAAGCACATCAGTATCGACGTGTAATCCCTCCAACTGAGCAACTTCAAGTAAACGTTTTCGAACGGTAAGTTTATTTGGCCGTTGGAAAGGTATATCTAGACAGTAATTCATCAAACTCTTTAGCTTCGGAGAGTAGCGGTCATTACAAATGCATATTATGGGCACGCGTGTCCGCTTTATGGTATCAATTAGCTCAGAGATACCACCGCGCTCCCCTGAGCCCATGCCGTCAACTTCATCCATGATCAGAGCTGAACTGAGACAAGTTTCAGCGTTATTACTTGAATGGATGTGCTTATTTGTTACGAATTCTCGAATTTTGCTCGCCAACATTCCATCCACGCCGTCACCAACAGAGCTACATTTGCCACGTGTGTCGCTTGCATTGACACTCAGAACTTGTAATCCAAACTCACTACATACTAGAGCTGCCGTGGTAGTCTTACCAATACCCGGCGGACCACTTATGAGGACTGCTTTGCGGAAAGAATTTCTCGACGATATATTTAAATTCTGCCAACTTTTCAACCAACTCCGGAGGGCTGAGATACCAGTAGAGTTCCCGACTAGTTCTTGTAGAGTTTTGGGGGAGTATTTATCTGCCCACAAACCGCTGTTACGCACTCGAGAAAAATGTGTGGATCCTGTAGATTGAATCGCCTTGGATCCCGAAGAATGTGTATCATGATTGAGTTTCGCACGCTTCTGTGTACTTGATGCTGATTGAGGTTCACGAGAATACTGGTATGTTGTCAGTTTAGCGTACGACTTTTCATCCTTCGCGTTCACCATTTCTTGCTTACTCCTAAAGAATTTGCCTTCACCCAGCGAAGTTCAGGAATAATCAGCTTTGCAAGTGCCAGGTGTCGTACGAAGACCCTGTTGAAATAACGGCGAATCGGCCAACGATGAAAAACACACGCCCGGCGCGCGGGGCTCCGCCGGGCGCGACATCGCCCGTACCCCCCCCCCCCCCCCCCCCCCCCCCCCCACCCCCCATTTCAAGCCCCTGTGGTTTCCCGCTATTCGTGTATAAGACGCCTGTTTGGTTCTAAAGAGCAAAGACAATACAAATTTTTGTAACATGAAATTAAAGCTAAGCAGCTAGATACTTAACGCAGGTATAGCAAT
>Ga0181600_10004926_pt1 | contig 10101 bp, 9 predicted proteins | sample 041ome_2_FD_132982 | JGI IMG/M metagenome (GOLD analysis project Ga0181600, IMG submission 132982) | Coastal salt marsh microbial communities from the Groves Creek Marsh, Skidaway Island, Georgia - 041406US metaG (megahit assembly) | ecosystem: Environmental > Aquatic > Marine > Intertidal zone... | reverse complement strand
TTTATATCCTGAACCTGATTGAGCAACAGCCGAAATTGTATAATTTGTACCGTTTCTATTAATATCAAATTGAGCATTATTACCTGCTGGAGCTGTTTGGGTTCCAGATACTCCGCTATATGTTTGTGTATTTCTTGTAATTGACGATGTAAATCCGCCGCTCATTGTTACAGTATTGCCTACAACAGTGTTAACAAAAATAGCATCTCCGTCACCGTTATTTGCCGCTAATCCTGGAACAATCCCCGCAGTGTTACCAACTGTAAAACTTGTGTTACCTGGTGAAATATCACTTGATAATTCCATTGGTAATGCGTTTCCGTCCGGAGTACTAGTAATACCTGTTACTTGTGTTCCCACCGGAAATGCTGGATCTGTAATCGGCGCACCTACTTCTGGTACGTCTCCTGTAAATGCTAATCTGTTTTCAGCAACTTGAACACCAAGTGCTAGTGTCATAGTACCTGCTGTACCGTTACTGAATACAAAAAACTGCGGCTGTCCTATACTAGCTCCAGTATAAAACGCACCTTTACGTAATTGTGTATAAGTTGTTGACAGTACTTGTCCATCTGCTGTACCAACTTTTGCTTTAGCATAAAATGTAAATGTATTATTCGTTGGAACTTCAGTAATAACAAAACTACCTTCTGCTCTTGCCGCACCAACAACTCCATCTTCGAGTGCTTTAATTGTAATAGGAGTACCTGATTCAAAACCGTGAGCACCCAGTGTTGTTACTGTAATTAAAGATGCACCAATTCCTTCTGATCCTACTGAAGCATCTGTTGTAACAGATAAAACTTGTGTATCAGTACCCGGTAGCTCGTATACACTCGGATAGCCTCGCATCATACCAATAGCTGACCATTTAGTAGGCTGTAGACCGTACTCAAAGTCAGCGTCAAGCATTGATAGTGGAGGAGCAATACGCATACGTTCAATAGCATCAGTTCCAAAATCAAATGGTCTTGTTGTTTGTACCGGAGAATCTACAAAAATTTGTAGTTCATCAGTATCAGTCATATTTTCTGTATTAAATTTTAAATCTAGTACTGTAATACTATCAGTTACTTGTAAATATTTAGGAAAGTCAGCATCTGAATTTTCGTTAGCATTTACTGAGTCATATTTTTCAATATATCCACTTGAGTCTCTTGGAGTAACATCGTTTTTACGAGTTACTACGCCACCTTTTAACTCGTCAGTAAAGTTATAAATTACTGTTGCTTTTGTAGTGTTTGTAATAATAAGTAAGTCACTTGAATCATAATTACCTAAGAATCTAATATGACCTAACCCTTTTCTTTGGAATGGTGGTAGCGCACTTGTACCTGAAGTAAGTACATCAATAACAATTCCAACTAATGTTTGAATTACTTGGCCTGCGTTTGCCTCACCGTTAGTAGAATTTGTTACCTGCGCAACGTTTCCTTGATATGGTGTAGACTGTGGACTATTAGTAAATACATGGTTAACAATCAAATCTCGTGTAAATTTCTTAGCTTCAACTTCAGCTACTCTATCTCCGTCTACCTGTGCTACATCTTGTTCCCAGTATGTTTTAGAAATGCGTGTAGTCTCTTCATTGCCTGTGTATCTTAAGTCAAATGCGTAAGCATCGATATTAAATCCGGTATCTCTTTCACATTTTTCTGCGTTGTAATTGTATCCTACAAATCCTGTTGCTCCTGCGTTTACCTGTGCTTGAATCCAGGCAGCTACTTCTTTCTTAATAAATTCTTTATTAAGTGTAAGCAATGCGTAGGCGTTAGGATATGTATTATCATCTATCCCTAGTCCTGGATAAAATGTATAGTCGTAAATCTTTTTCTTAGCCATTCTTTATGCTCCAAATGCTACAGCAAGGGCAGTTGCCGTTGCGTCAACATATCCTTTTCTAGTTGCGTGTGTTGTTTTTGTAGGTTCATTTTGTAATACAACATTATCTGCAATATTTACGTCTCCGTTAAGGCTTGCCCCATTGAGATTGATATTACTAGCTGTACTGTCAGGAGCAGTTGTCATATCAATTGTATATGCCATTAACTGTCCAGGGGTGTTATACCCAATGTCTACATTGTCTATTGAGCCAGGTAGTGCTCCAATACTATTAACGATAAGCCTGCCATCAATTACTGATAATGCTGAGTTACCTAGGTATGTAACTTTTAAAATTCCTCCAGTTACCGCAAGACTCTCAAAGCTATTTGTAACCGATACACCAGTATCATCAACTGGTACGTCTTCTGGCGGAACATATGCTACAAACGGTGTTCCGTTCAACAAAATACTTTGAACGTTAATAACAGGAGTTGTAAGTCTACCAGTAGCATCTACTGTAAAGTTTGGACTTTCAAATCCGTGTTGTGCTTGGAATTTATCGTTAATTACTGCCATAGTTTACCTTAAATTGCACTCATCTGTTTAACTGTAATAGTTCCACGCATTGCCGAATGTACTGTACATTGATATGCGTAGTTACCACTAATGTTTGCTGGAATCTTCCAATAAAGTGTTCCACTTGTTTGTCCTTGAGCACTTGATCCAGTTGACACAACTCCTGATGGAGATACATGTGTTAAGCCGGTATTGTATGCTTGTCCACCACTAGTTTCAATTTGAAATGGGTGACTGCCTAATGATGAATCATTTAGATCAAAGGCTATTGTTGCTCCGTTAATAGCAAATATAACAGGTCTTCTGTATTACCATAAGCATCAAACTTATATCCGTTGCTGTTGTCTGCTGTAACTACAAGTGTAGTCATAGCAGGATATGCCATTCTATCTATTGATGTTTCTGTATCAACCCAAGCAGTACCATTCCATACAATAACTGTTCCTGTAGTTGGTGTAGTTAATGTTACATCTGAGGTATCGCCTAGTGCTCCACCTGAAGATGAAATTGTAACTGTATCGCCCGAAACTGATGTAGTAATACCTGTTCCGCCTGCGATTGTTAGTGTATCTGTTGTACTATCTGCTTCTGCTAGTCCTGTGTCTGCCTGGACATTTGAAAAAGCATTTTGGTTAGCTTCACCCGAGTTTGGTGAACCAACATAGTTAATTGTTAACGTGTCGCCAACCATTGCTGTAGCAATGTTAGTTCCTCCTGCGATTGTTAATGTATCTGTTATGCTATTTGCTGTAGCAGAACCGTTATCACTATCTACTGTTTCAAATACATTTTGTAACCCACCTGAAGCGACTGTTGTAAAACTAAATGTTCCATCACCAGCGGCTGTTAATACTTGTCCGTCTGTACCATCTGTAATATTTAAATTTAAAAGCGTAGTAGGAATAGTTGGCTTATTGTTTAGGTTATTATAGTTAGTAAAGTAAGAACTGTCAAATCCATCTAGTGTATCAGCGTCAGTTCCGCCGCCACCTGTAGAAACATCAGTACCTGGTGCCCATTTAGCGCCATCCCACTTTAATACATTACCTGTTTGTGGTGCTTGTGATACTGTATCAACATCAGTAAGACTATTAATGTTGCCGGTGTAAGCAACAGCCGCTAACGGGTCTGTATAGTTTGTGATCGCTCCATCGCTTGCGTCTAACAATAATTTATGCCAGCTTCCTGCGTGAGCTACATGTACTGTACCTGTTTGGTGATTGTGAATTTGTGCGCCGTGATAAGTGCTTGCGCTAATTTGATTAAGCTGATTAGTTGTTGCTACATGAAACGCAATTTTATTAACTTTGCTATCGTCGTTTGGAACATCAAGTTCTAAACTAGAGTTAACAATGTCTTTTAATAATGTTCCATTACCTAATGCATTGTACAGTTCGTCTGTATTAGCATTTAATTTTGTACCTGCGCCACGAAGAGTATCACCTGTTCCGTCGTTTGCCGCTGTACCTATATTAATTGTTGATTTTGCCATTTTTACACCTTATCAAATGTTATTGTTGTATTATCCATGCTTGTATCTACACTATCAAATGTATTTATACCATCTGATACCACAGAAGATGTCTCTGCGACAAATGCTGGCGGAGTAAGCTGATGAATTGTTTTCGCATACGTAGCATGAAATATTAATTTAGCACCAGCATATATTCTATTTGAAGGTTCAGCTTTAATCTTTACCTTACTTTCGTCAACTGTTACAGATAAATTAACTAATTCTTGGTTAATACTTGATCTTCCAAAAATACTTGCTACTGCTCTATCGGGTCTTGCAACTACACTAAGTTGCATAATTTCTTTTTCGTTTGAATCATATTCAACTGTTATTTGGTATACCGCACTACTAAAATCACCTAAATGAAACTCGTCCATTATAGTATTATAGTGTATGCCTACCCAGTTACCTTTGTAACTAAAGCTAGATCTATCTGGTAATGATATTGTATTATTCGCACCCTTTGAAAAGAGACTAGATAAAAGTTTATTCATGATTCATGCTCCATATTGTATTTATCGTTTAGAACATATATGGAGAGTTAGTATATTTAGGATAAGTCAGTTAAACTATAAGCAAACTGATATAAATTATCAAATATTTCTGTTTGCTTCTTTAGATCTTTATTAGCAAACGTGTTTAATTTTTTAGCAGTTTCTTGTCCATATCCTGTTCTTACTAACACCGGCTTTGCTTTTGCCCTTACAGCGGCTTTTAGATCTGATATCTTATCGCCTACATATAAACCGTTTTTCCAATCGCATTTTACTTCGGCAGCCGCTCTTTTAAACATACCTATGTTAGGTTTAGCATATATATCGTCTTTTAAATTAGTAGTAGAATAATATAATCCGTTAATGCTTTTACAACCAATGTTTCCTAAAAGTTCAAGCATGTAATTATGTACTAGATCAACATCAACTTCGTCCATAATACCTTTCATAATTCCAGCTTGATTTGTAAGAATTATAACATCATAGCCTTTATCACGAATAAGTTTTACTGCTTCTAAACTTCCTTCAATAGGTTCAAACTGTTCTGGTTTTGTAACATATGTACCAATATCTTTATTAATAGTTCCGTCTCTGTCTAATCCAATTACCGGTGGTGTCATTATGGTCTCCATCTATCATCTGACCAACCTACTTTGTCTGGGTTGAACCATTGTAAGTCTTCTAAGTATATTAAATCTGTATTTGTTAATTTTTCTTTCCAAGTAGATACAAATTCTTTTGTTTGATCGTCTAATTTTTCTACATAAGTTTCAACAAAGTCTCCTGCTTCGTGTGTTAACGGGTGGACTTCTGGGTTAAGCATATGTTGGTGTTCTGGCTTTCTACTAGGCACACTTTTTGGTCTAGTTTCAAAAAATTCTTCTGTAACTCCAAACTCTAACGCATTGAGAATAGGCGGTAGATTAGTTGCTATATCCTCTTTATACATTTCAAGTATTGATCTTACATCTTCTAATTCTAATTTTTTATTTTGTTCATTAAAGGTAAGTGCTTGGTCTTCCCAACCTTCAAACGGATCTCTAAAATTAGTTGAGAATACTTTACATCCGATAGAATCTAATGCCTTATGCGTTGATGCTATCATGCTACAGTCTCTCATTACGCAATGCGCCATGTCAGCCCATTGCCATTTATTTTGATAATGAAAATTATTTAATACCATTGCTTCGTTAGTCATAGTAAGTCCACAAAAGTTTCCAGGTGTCCACCAACCGTGTCCCATATGATATCTATCTTCACGGAACATACTAGACCATTGTAACAAAATTATATCGTCTTTGTTAAATTTATATATTGAGTTAGCTTCCCATAAGCGCATGTTTATATACATATTACCTGCGCCACTTTTTGCCCAGTTAGTACCTTCCCATCCTCTATTTCTATATTGATAAAGTAATATGTCGGCCCAAGTAGGATAAAAATATTGTGTTAAGCTACATCCAAAAGCAAATATTCTCATACTAGATTCCGCAAAAGTCCTAACATCATCCTATGCGGCACTGCTTTAATTTGATCAAAATCTATTTTCTCTTGACACTTTCGTTCAGCAAACTCGTGTGCCTCTAGAGGAAGATAGTTGTATTGTTCTAAAATTTTGTCTGTGTCAAATAGATTTAACGCATACATAACAATAGCAAAATTATATTCGTTAAATAAAATATTTGGTCCTAAATCTTTTTCAACTGGCATGCGAGTTTTCCACATTTGTAAATTTTGTTTTAGTGATTCTGGCAAAGGAGTGTTTGACACTGCTTCCCAGAAGGGAGTATCTCGCCTCTCTGTAATATAATGCAACGCAATAAAATCTCTAATGTTATCTGTAATTTGATTAACTTCTTTATTGTATAAAGCTATGCTTTGCTCATTATAATTAATCAACCTAGAAACTAATAAAAATGTTTGTTGAATAGTTGTTCCAATGCTACTTGCTTCGAGTGGTTCAACAAAACTAGCACTTAGCCCTGTAGCACAAACATTCCCGATCCAAGGTTTATCAAGTGCTCCTGGATCAAACTTAAGATGTTTTGCTACTTCAATGCCATGACCTAAGTATTTTTCAACTTCTTCTTGTGCTTGTTCGGCTGTAATAAAATCGCTATCAAAAATATAGCCATTGCCTTTTCTGTCCCATACAGGAATACGGAACATCCATCCTGCGTCCATAGCTTTTGCTAATGTCCACATTGGTATTTCGTTACCTGTAATATCAATATCAGTATATTCTGTTGGAAATACAATAGCTTCTTTCATTTTAAGATACTTACTGTAGCTTTGCCATTTTGCTCCTAGCTCTCCAATAAGTAATCTGCTAAATCCTGTACAGTCTACATAAAAATCGTAGTTGTATATTGCTTTTTCACCTTCAATTGTATCTATTTTATTCCATTCTGTTACATTAACTTTTTTGATTTCATCATCAAATATGTTTATACCTTTTGAAATTGAAAAATTAGTTAAAAAATTATTCAGTTTTGCTGTATTGAAATGATATTGTGATACTCCGGTCTCTCCTGGTCTCTCTTCGATAAATTTCATAAACGGAGTTTCATTCCTCCATAGATAATTTCCTACAAATTCGCTTACAGGGACTTTTTCGCCGATTAACTTTCCTAATATTAAAGGATAGCCCATATGATCGCCTACTACTGGATCGTGTACGTTTTGAAGATAAGGATCTTTTGACCAGTCTTCAAACATAATTCCTGCTTTAAATGTAGCATCACATTCTTTTATAAGTTTACCAGCAGTAATACCAACATAGTCCATAAATTTTGTCCAATGTTCGGTAGATCCTTCGCCTACACCTATTGTTCCAATCTTAGTTGACCGAATAATGTCAACATCTATATTAGGAAATGAAGATTTTATAATTAAAGCTGAAACAAACCCTGCTGTTCCGCCTCCTACTACTGCTATTTTCATATTTTTATTCATCTAAAGTATACCATCCAGTTACAATATACTTAACACCTTTATAGATAGGATTACCTCGATGTGGATGTGTAAATGATGTTGGAAAAATACAAAGTTTGCCGGGTTCGGGTTTACATTTTACTCCTTGATACAAAAATTCTGTTTCGCCGCCATCTTCAACTGAGTTTAAGTAAACTGTATACGCAAGAACTCGAGATGACGAACTTAAATCAGCATTTTCACAATGCCAGGCGTGATAGCCTTGGTGTGGTCTAGTTTTTTGAACACTCATTCCTTTAGGAGAGTGTTTCATTACGTTTCCTAAACTTTCGTATTTGCTACGATACTTGTCTGTATATATTTTATTAAGTGTAGAATAAAAGAAATGACATAAATCCTCATCAGCATGATATCTTGAATTATGATTTGCCCAGTCCATCATAATACGCTCGTCTTGATTTTTTGTGCTACTCTCTAAATTTGTAAATTGACTAGCTGACATTTCTTCAAAACGTTTAATTACTTGCTTACACCAGTCAATTGGAAAAGCATTTGGATATTCTTCAATTCCATTAAAATTATCTTCCATGTTTTTCTCCTATATAAAGAATTGTTGATTTAATCTATAAAGATTGCCTGTAAACATAGACGGTTTTACATATGCTGTATGTAAATGCGATTGATTATACATTACCATCCTATTGAATATCATAGGAACCATGCCTATCATTTCAAAATCGCCAATACTATCAGTAATATATTGTGTTACAGGACGCTTACCTTCAATATCTAAAGTTTTATTTCCTGGTTGATCATATTTAGTTTTACCGTTGTATGTATAAAAACTTGTGCCGCCAGCACATTCGCTAGGCGTGTTAAGGTAAATTGTAGATGCTATATTAATGTTACTAGGATTATCCTGATGTGGACAAATTGGAGGTAAGTTATCTGATTGCATGACGTTTACCATAAACGTAGCCCTTGTTAGACTATCTTGAACCCATCCTAATGGATGTTCGTAATATATTTCATTAAAGTGTGTGCTAATTAATTGATCAAACACCCAACCTAATTGTGACAGTTCATAAAAGGCATTTACCCGCAGTGCTGGATTGCCTCCACGAATTCGTTTATTAGTAGACGCCGGAATGTCTAATGCTAATTTTCTTACAAGCCAAGGATTTAAATAAAAGTCGTCTACAACAACTGCTTTAACTTTACCAAAATTTTGTACCGAAACACTAAAATTCGGATTAATAGCAAATACTTCTTCTTCGTCTATTACATTCTTATCCACTTTGTCTCTCCGTTATAACAAAGTTAGCACTTATAGTTGCTCTAATATTACTACTTTGATTATTTGATACGTAGTGTCCAAGATTACTTGGAAAATAAATTATATCACCTTCTTCACAGGGAGGTGTTATTCTGTTATTATACTTAAAGTCTTTTGTTGATAACCCAGGCAATCCTGATTGATGAAAATAATCATATGTATTATTATGAAATACAAAATTTCCGCTGTTGGGCGGAGTTTTAAGCATATACGCACAACTAATTTGAGCAGGGCCAGCATGATTATGAATTTCTTGAAACTGACCCGGTTTATATCTGTTGAGCCAGCATTCAATTTGATAGTCTAACGGAACATCTACATCAAATACTTCTAAATATTCATTAAGGCCTTCAATAGCTGACCTTATGAATTGTTTAAACGGTAATTGATTAGCATTATTGTTGCCGTATGTAGTATCAACATTACTATACCATGTAGGCACTTTAGCAAAATTAGAATCATCTTCGAGTACTTCTTTAAAGTCTTCTTGGACTATACTATGTGCGCGAAGTAATGTTTTATAAACCGGTATTCCAAATAAGTGTATACTCATTAGTTCCGCATTTCAATTAACTTACCGTATTCAGGCAAGTAACAATACTCCATTTCACTATTGTACAAAGTACGAACAGCATCATCAAGTGTTTCAACTAATGGCTCACCACCTAGATTAAAACTAGTATTAAAAATGATAGGTACATTAGTTTCTTTATAAAACTCTTTGATTAGGTTATAATAATGTTTATTCTGTTTTTCGGTAACAGTTTGGATTCGACACGTACCATCTACATGAATAATACTAGGAATTTTTTCTTCAACACCTGGTTGACAGTTCATAGCGTACATCATATGCGGACTTTCTTCTAAGCCTTTCATGTCAAACCATTCGTGAGCATGTTCTGCTAGGATAGTACCAGCAAATGGTCTAAAGTATTCTCTACGTTTAATCTTGTTAACATGATCTTTACCATCAGGATCTGTTGGATTGTAAAGTATACTTCTATTGCCTAAAGCTCTCGGACCATTTTCTGATCGTCCCTGAAACATTGTTACAATATTATTATTTGTAATAAGTTCTACAATTTTTTCATTAGTAGGACAATCGACAACAGTAGCACCATACTTTTCAGCAGTTTCATTAATTTGTTGTTCAGTATATGTATAACTAAACCCTTCATAAATTGTTTCTGCGTAATCTCTAACCTTTTTATCTTTAGTTGTTTGATGATATACTAACATTGCGGCACCAATTGCTGTACCAGCATCGCTTGAAACAGGTTCTACATAAAGATTAATACCCGCTTCGTTTAATTTGTCTAGATACCAATAATTAGCAACACAATTTAATGCGTATCCGCCGCTTAGTACAACATTTTTATTACCAGTCATCTCTACTGATTTAAAAATTAAGTCTAGTACTTGTT
>Ga0181600_10004906_pt1 | contig 10121 bp, 6 predicted proteins | sample 041ome_2_FD_132982 | JGI IMG/M metagenome (GOLD analysis project Ga0181600, IMG submission 132982) | Coastal salt marsh microbial communities from the Groves Creek Marsh, Skidaway Island, Georgia - 041406US metaG (megahit assembly) | ecosystem: Environmental > Aquatic > Marine > Intertidal zone... | reverse complement strand
TGAGAGCAAAGATGAAATGCGATCTGAGCACGATTGCGATGCTATCCAGAGAAGATGATTTGGACGATGACGGCGATAGCGGAGGGAAGAAAAGAAAGTTGAAAATCGTGGACGAAACAGAAAAAGAGAGCTTAGAGAAGAGGAGGAGCTTTGCCGGAGACATGTTGCGCGCGTCAAAATATTCTGATTTTGAAAGAACAGACGGAGACAGAGAGGAGCACAAAGCAGAAATGAACATCGACTCTGAAAAGGATGAAGAAGAAGAAGAAGAAGAAGAAGCGGCGTTTCCCTTGTCCAAAAAAATCTTCGATATTTACGAGTCCGAAGAAGAAGAAGAAGAAGAAGATGATGTTGATGACGAGGCAAGCTTAAAGAAAAAGCGCAAAACGACAAAGCACACTTCCTTCTTGCTTCATACAGCTCCGGGAAGGAAAATCAATAAGAAGAGGGGAGACAAGAACGATGCGTCCAAGAAAAAGAGAAAGATGATTCACGAGAGGAAGGGAAAGTGGAAAGTCACGATCAAGTTGCCGCCTTCACCTCCACCGCTCGTTAATTTCATCGTCTTACCAAAGACCATGGTTCCGTTCGGAATTCAGTTTGCTCCGTGCGGAACAAAGTTGGCCATTGTAGCGAAGGAAAAAGCAGTTGTACCGCAAGTTCAAGCGCAACATCAAGCAGTTGCATCAGTTCCAGCACCATTACCGCAGTCTGCGCCAGGCGGGGCGGTAGGGGCAACCGTCAATGGCGGTAATAATGGTGGTAATCCACATGCTGCTGCAGAACTCGCTGAGGTTGGTGGGGAAGTTAACGCGCAAGTGGCAGTCACAGAGGCCCTTAATGGGGCACCGAATCAAATCAATGTGGGCGTTCAAACAATTGGACAGCATCAGCAACAACAGCAACCCAACGCGGTTGACCCTCCTTTTCAGGTGCCGGGGATTCAAATTCCAATGCCTCAGGCCGAAGCGGTGCATCAACATCCACAACAACAGCAACAAGGGCGAGACGTCTCGTTATCCATGCTTGATTTAGTACAAACGATGAATTCTCTGTATGGATTTGCGAACAATGGTTTAAAGTTTCCTCGAGCGTCTCATCCAGGTGGCCGCGAGATTGTGCAAAAGATTGAACAGAAAGATGCGAGCATGTACTTCTCCTTTGCGCCGGACAATTCAGGAGACATAATTGGAGTTTCCAAAAAGTTGAGCGCGGTGCGCTTCATTGAAAATGCGACGAATCTTCCGATTTCAAGAGGAAAGGAAAAAGAATCTTTATTTCCTGAGGACAAGTCAGGCGTGTGTCATAGTGACAGTCGTGAATATCATCACCACCATGGCGACGCGTCAACAGAGGTGCCATTATCTTTTCAACAACGTCTCATCAATTCCCATAAAAAATCGATGTTGGAAGAAGGACAACGGAGAGAAGACATGATGGCATCCGACGACGATGAAGTTGATGCAAACGAATTGAAATTTATGAATGATCACGTGCGAATGCTTCAGTCATGGGAACAACGCGAAGCCGAGGTCATTTCTGGGTTCCTCAAGTACCCATTTTGGAATCGAACGAAAAAGTTCGTTTGGACGGTGGCAAATCATTCAATCGCTCCCGCTATCTCTAAGTTGGCTTCTTTTGTCACAGAAAGTGGTCAAAGATTGGTTCGAGTGTGTCGACACCCCATGGTCGGGTTGCGTTTGAAGAGAAAAAGAGGAATATCGATGTTAAGTGATTCCGAGAATGAAGAGTTCAACGATGACGATAATTTGGGTAGTCTGTTGAGCGATCAACACGACGGAGGTCAACATGGTAGAAGAGGAGCTGACTATGCGGACAGAAGAAAGCTACCATCGCAGAATAACAACTTTTCTTCGTTATCTTCTGAGCAAATGTACGAGCAAGAAAGAATGCAGCTGAAAGAAACGACGAGAGTGCCTCGAGCGCGCCCGGAGTCGAAAGCTCGATTTTGCAAAAAGAAGGATGTGCTTTGGCAAATAGGCCGAGGGCATATTCCGATCACGCACAACGCGCATTGGATTCCGGGCAAACGAGGCGTTCAAAACCAGGTGATGGATGCCTCATCGCGCGGACATTGGCTGGTTCCGTTCACGTTACCAGATTCCTTCCCTCCGATCACCTACATGATGTTGGTACCGGCGCCGCCGTCATCTTTTTCCTCTTCCTCAGAATCGACCGCAGTTGCGGAACTTGAAATTGGTTCTAGGAAAGATTTGCTCGACGACGAAGACGATGGAAGAGAAAAAGAAGAAAAAGAAGAGCCTCTGAACGTGGAAAGATACATCAACGATGTGATTGCCAGACACGTGCAAAATCAACCATTCGACCAACTTTCGAAAGAGCGCGAGCTAAGCGCCAAGAGAGATATTTTGAAGTTTGAAAAGCTTATCGTGTGCGAAGTTCAACCTTCCTCTGTGTTTGTTGAACCGAACGTGATGGTTCCGTTCGTTTTGGCTGCTAGACCAGGTGGCGAGCATATCGCGTGGTCGGACGAACATGCCGTCTACTTGAGACGCACGGACCCAGTGAAAGGCGGCCCAATCGGTGCAGCGGTGAAAATTCTTGATTTGAACACGTGCACATTTAGCACCAGAGACGAGTACAACATGGAATTTATGAAGTACGAAGCTTACGGTCAAGGATTAGCAGGCGACCAACCGGTTAATGCAACCGTAGAGCCGATTTTGTATTACGTCGTCGCTTTAAAATGGTCAAAGTCTGGCAATAGGTTGTTGATATGCTTGTGCACCGTCTTTAGCGGCTCGAGCACCTATTGTGTGTACCAATGGATCACTTGGGACCCACCCGGAGCATTCTTTTACAAAGAGGAAGATTTCCCGTTGGAAGATATTTGTAACAGTTTGCTAGATGATCGCGCCAGTGCTCTTGAAGTGGATGAAAACGGCCGAGTTGAAGACTGCGCGACGATCACTATCGGCAGTTATTTCTTCCCTTCTCGACAATTTAAAGAAAAAGTCTTGTTAGTCGATGGTGGATTGAAACAAATTTGGTCGCCAAACGAAGACGCGATTGCATTCCCGGTCATGTTCTTTATCAAGAAAAGTCCTCTTCCGTCGTACACGACGAGTACGCAGACGAACATCTCGCAACAGCAACAACAGCAGCAACAAAACGCCTTCATAGATTCTATTGTCATCCAAGAATTTCCTCTTGCATCGAAAAAGACGATAGGCAGCGATGAGAAGAACAGCAATGCTAAAAACAAGAACAACAGCAGTAGAAATAGTAAGCCGCAGCGAGAGGGAAAAGAAGAGCGATTACGTATGTATCAAATCGACGACGATACGGCGATTCCGTTTCGCGCTCGCTTTCTCCCCAAGAAACACAAAGGCAAAAATTTCATTCGAGTTTGCGAAGGAAAATTTTGCGCGTGGTCGCAATAGGCCTGTAATTTATATATTTTTAGTAGATTAACAGTGCTTCTCTATCAAATCCTCAATACTTAGTGATTGCTTGATGCAGTATGAAGCCGCCAATCGCAAGCAACAAAAATCCCATCCCAAGCTGTAACGTTTCTCGCCTTATAAACTCTAACAGTCTCACGCCAATGCATACTCCAATCAACGCAAAACTGGTGATCAACAAACATAAACCACCGTCGGGTTTATCGATACCAGTCGCTAACGTGCTGATAATTGCACCCGTACCCAGCGCAGCGCTCATGACTGCACTTAAAGCGATCAAGACTTTACGATGAACAATGTCGCCCTTCCACACGATAACCATGGGTAAGAACGTTATCGGTCCACCGGTGCCGGTTAAAACGCTGATTAGACCTACTAACACGCCGATGATGAACAAAATGACTAAATCTTTATGCGTGGGTTCCGACCACTGCTCGAGAGCAGTCATATTTTCGTATGCGTCTTTATCTACTACTGCTGCTACTTCTCGTTGTTGATTCTGCTCGTCACCTTCTCCCGGTGGCGATTCTACAGCAGCCGCTGACATCTCTACTTCCTCCAACGCGCGTTTCTTCTTGGCCGCGTGCAAAAGGTACAAACCTCTCAAATCTCTAAAACCAGCTAATAAACTAATCGCGGCAATCAAATATGTCAGCACGCCTCTCGGAGCCGAGTCTAGTAAAAGTGCGCCGGACAAGGTAGATCCCAAAGCGCTCCCGAACCCGACGACGAAACCACACTTCCACGGCACACACCTCGTGTATTTGTGCAAAAGGTACACTCGCACGTACACGGTCGGTGTAAACGCGACGAATAAGGACACGATGGCCAATTTCGCTTCCACGCCGGCGACTAACAGAGATGGAGTCATGACAACGCCACCAATACCTGTTTTTTTTGTACGCGAGAGAAGGAGAGAGAGAGAGAGAGAGAGAGAGATGATGAAGAGTTCGTTACTTCCATTTCTCCAAAACCAAAACACGTGTGAAAGTTTACGGAGTTTTTAAAAAATTTGAAGAAAAAGGCGCACCTACGGAACCAACGAGTAAAGCACCCAAGCCGCACCCGATGGCGACGACGGCAATTTCACCCGGGCCCATGGATGAGACGACGGTGTCCATGTTTATTTTATCGAACGCTTTTTTCTCTCCGCGTGTGTTCTTTTTATGTCGTTCAACAATGAGGAAGGAATTTTCCATGACGTTATCTAAAGAAAGGAAGAAAAGAGCGCCGTCGGGAGAAGAAAAAACCAAAAATTTGAGCGCAACCACGCGCGCGCACGATGGTGTTTTTGGTGATGGTATGTTATACTATTCACAAATCAACTATGCTCTAAATGAATCGCTCATCTTCTATATATTCTAATACGCGCCTTCAGGAGGAGGAGGAGGAGGAGGGGGCACGACCCCTAACTCGCCCTCTTCTACCGGCATAGGCGGCGGCGGAGGAGGTATGTAACCCGCCGGAGCGTCGGGGATTGGGGGCGGAACGCCCGCGCTTCCGTCTGATGGGGGCGGGGGTGGGACGTTCACGGTCGTCGTCGTCGTCGTCGTCGTTGATCCAATGGGTGGTGGTGGTGGTGGTGGTATGCCCGTGCCTAAAGGCGGCATGATGCCACCGAGAAACGCCGGACCGGCTCCTCTGAACTGTTGTTGTTGTTGTTGTTGCATCATCATGTTCATCGGAGGTGGGCCGCCGTATCCTGCACCTACTCCAAACCGAGGAGCCTGATAGTGCGCGTTACTGTTGTCATCGTCTCTATTCGGTGGTGGCGGTAATCCACTAGTCATTTTCTTGTCTTTCACGTACACCGGCGGCGGCGGTAAACCGGATTGGACGGTCTTTTTCCCACTTTTTTCTTGATTGGCGCCGACGGCGGACGGATCATCCACGCCGATTTCCGAAAGGAAATTTTGATATTCCTTCGTCAACTCTTGTGGAATTTTATCAGTACCACCACCACCAGTAGCATTCGCGGAACCAGCTTTCCCTTTCATCGGGCAATCGCCGGTGGGGTGCCCGCCGTCGCCGCAAATCGCGCACACCACCCCAGCTTTAAATCCAACCGCTTTGTTGTTTTCATTTTCTGGACAATGCATGCCGCTGTGACCCATACCTCCGCAAATCAAACAATACTCCGGTCGATCTTGAAACGTGCCGTTAATCATCGCCAACTCTTTCAGTTGCGCTCGTTTGTGGTGATTGTACCCTTCGTCGATGGGCGTTAAAATCTTTTGCACCATTTCTGCCGCCATGTCCACCGCCTCGTCCGTGTCGCCTTCAATGACCACGTGCAATGGCTCGTCCTCCTTGTAATCCGTTCGGCTGTCTCTATTCGCGTTCCCTTTAACGCATCCTTTCCCTCTCAAAACAATCCTCGTGTTTGTCTCTCTTTGTAATCTTTTCTGCGTGTTCCCTCTCGGCCCGATGATCAAACCGACAAAGTTATACCCCGGATACTCCTTCTCCGGAACGAACAACTTCCTCGTCTTCTTTTCCGGGCGATAATCGTGCGGCGCCGTGAAATTTTCCGGATCATTCTTCAGTAAAAATTCGCACACTCGATTCCTTTCTTTCCGTATTTTGTCTCTCATTCGCAACTCGCGACTGTTGATTTTGAACCCGGTCACTTTATCGTATTTCGGAGGAGGACTCGGACTTCTCTCTCGCTCCGGTCGAGGATCCGTAAACTCGCGTCGCTGCAACTTCCCGGATAAATCGTAAAACCTTTTATAGTGATCTTCGACGACGGGATTTTCGTGCGGCTCTCGCTTCAATCCGTTCAACACCACATCGTTCCCGCTCCCTCCCGTTCCAGTTCCTCCTCCGGCTCCGGCGAACCCCTTCGCGGCCAAATGCTTGAAGATTTTCGTCGGGTCCAAGTCCAGAGAAATATTTGTCGTCGTCGTCGCAGCGGTTGTTATTTCGTTGTTGTTGTTGTTGGGGTGTGTCGAAGTAGCGGATATTATGCCCATACCGGGCGGTAGCCCGATGCCAGGAGTAGTATTAGTAGTATTCGTCGTCGTCGTCGTCGTCGGTGGTGGAGGTGGAAACGCGTTTCCTCTCTTCTTCTTCCCAGCATCGAATTCTTCTTTATCGTTTCTTTCTTCTTCTTCTTCTGCGTGTTGTTCCCAGCGGGATTTTCTTTTCCTTCTCTTCTCTTCTTTAGAGATGGCAGCGGCGGTGGCGGCGTTTTCTTCTTCGGACGACATGTCGCGACGGAGATAGCTCGTTTCTTTTTTCTCTCTCTCTCTCTCTCTGTGTGTGTGTGTTAGTGTGTCCGAGAAAAAGAGTGTGGTTTGACGCGTATGGTGTGGATGGAGGAGTGAATTGTGCGTACTGACTGAAGTGAAAATTTTATAAAAATAGAAAAATATGAGATGAGAAGAACAAGACGCGCGATTTTAAGCGTTTTCCTTATCTACGGCAGCAGCATTAGCAGTAACTACCCCTTCTCCCACCGCATCATCAACGTTTTTCATCGGCGGTTCGTATTCCTTAGGTTGTTCCGGGATGATTTCGTATCGGAAAACGATGCCGGCTCTGTTGGTGCCGTCGTTCGCGTCGGTCGTGCCCAACACGTGTCGACAGTCTTTGGCGATCGCGCACGATCGGACGACGTCGAGCATGGTGCCCGAGTGACGCTCGTGAGGGAGGAGTTTCGCGGCGAGCGTCGCCGAAGGTTTTCGAGCGTCGCCGAGACCGTCTCCGCTGGATTTCTCGTCGCCGACGTTTAAATCGTAGACGTAGACGATTCCATCTCTGGTACCGTTACCGCAGGCGAGGAACGTGCCGTCGTGGGATAAACCAAACGAAACGGTCCTTTTACCGTTCGTTTTAGACGTCGGCGCGGGAACGTTGGATTTTGCGTTTTCCACGCGAAACGTCGTTTCAATCTTTGTTTCTTTCTCGAATCCGTTGGAAAAATCAACCACGGAAACCTCGGAGTCCGCGGTTTTCGCGACGAGAATCCGTCTTCGCTTTTGTGACGCGTTCATTTTGTCGCCGTGCTGATCTTTCTTCTTTTTGTTGTTAATGTTGTTGTCCGTCGTTTTCTTCTGTTTCTTGTTTTTGTTATCGTCTTCCGCTGCTAAAGTCTCTTCTTCGACGTCTTCCTCGAAGCTTTGGATGCAATCTATGCCGATGGATTTATCTCCGCCTTTAGATTTCGCGGACGCTTGGCCAAAACCAAAATTCACCGCCGAGTAACACTTTGAATCTTTCGAGGCGTCCACGGAGTTGATCTTCTTCGGATACTTCTTCTCTCCACCGTTGCCGCCGCTGCCTTCTTCAACGACGAAGGAACAAAAGTTTGTGAACCTCTTCGCTATGGCGCCGGTGGTAAACCCGCACACCAAGCTCCCGTCTTCCAACAACGTCATCGTTTTACACCCAATTCCAACGTTTAAGATTTCCGCAACCACTCTGTTTTCCTTTAAACTCCACATGCAAATCTTCTGCTCGTCTTCCGACAACGACACGACGACATCGCTCAACTTTTTATTCGTCGCCAGACCGGTTATCGGCGCTTTCTCGTGTCCGCCTCTTAAAATCTGAACGACGGCGGACTCGCTGATGGAAACGATCGAAACCACCATATCTTCCCCGGCGACGGCAACCAACGCGTCGCCTTGCTCGTGCTCGCTTTTCTTCGCGTCCACCCACGATAAGCAATACAAAGGTCCACCTTTCGTCTCCGCCTTGACGTTCTCCGTATTTTTAAACTGACACACCAAAGCCACGTGATCCCCGAAGTGATTGTCGTCGTACACCGTCAACATATCCGCCCCGACCGAGGCGAACAAATTCGAACATTTCGAGAAACTCTTGGTGAAGTTAAATCGAATCTCCTCCACCGCTCTCTCGTGGTTTTCTTTGATCACCGTTTTTACCTCCAACTGTTTCAGTAAGCTCGAGTGAAACGAGTGTAAATCTTTCTTGTTTGAAATGTTTTCGAGCTCTTTCGTTCGTTTTCTCAATATCTTGCGCTGCGGAGAGTTCATCTTTTTTTTATGCCTTGCGTTGTTATTATTCACTCTTTCTATTCTTCTGTGTGCGCGTAAAGTTCTTCTTCTTCTTCTTCTTCTTCTTCTTCTTCTATTTCCCAACAACAGCAGAGAGCGCGCGTCTGTTGTTTGTGTGGATGGATTTGTTTTTGTAAATAAAGAGAGAAACACCGTAAAAAAGCACCACGCTTTTTTTGAATTTTTGAAATGTACGTACCTTGCGCATACCGCGATGATGATGGTACATACATGGATTGATGAGGGTGCCAGAAATGGACACACACTTTACAAAAAAAGAACAACTCGCACAAAACACAAAACGTCCACAACATATACACATTTCTCTTTCGTTATTCACCCCCCACCGCAGTCGAAAAAAAGCAGAAAAAAAAAACGTGTGGTCTCTGGAAAGAGAAGAAAAGAGAGAAAACCACTAGTATTAACCGACGTTTCTCTCTCATTCTCTCTCTCTTTTTCGCAGTTGTTGAAACAAACTCTCTTCATATTCTCCACGCGCAAGCGCGCTTCTTTTTTTGTGTCCGACACGAGAGAAAAAAAATGATCTCCTCCGCGCAAGCGCGATCCACCGCGATCGGTTCTTCTCCCGCCGTTGTTCGATCGACCACGAGATCTTCCTCTTCCGTTCGATCGACGACGGTTAAAGTCCGAGCGATGAAAGGTGCGTAATCTTTTTTTTCTTTCTTCTAGCCTTTTTTTTGAAAAAATGTGTGTGGGTTTTTGGCGCGAGCGCCGCGCGTTGTTCGAGATGTTCAGAGAGTAAGAGTGATATCGTCGATCGGGGAGAGATGCATCGACGATGAAAGAGAGAGATGACGATGACTTTTGTTTTCTCGATCTCGATCTTTACCGATCTCTGCTATTTTTACCTTTCGATGAGAGAGAGATAAAAAAAGCGATTTCGTGATGGAGAGACGGCGCCTCTTTTCTTCCGTAAGTGACCGATCGAGAAAAGAAAAGATTAGATTAGTGCGCACTCTCTCTCTTTCTCTCGCACGGCGTCGATGATCGATCTCATCAGTGAATAATCGTATGAATTGGTCGAAAACAAAAAGCGCCGATGCAACGCCTTTTCTTTTTCTCTCTCTTCGGCGGTCGTGAGGTTTCCGTGCGCGCAACAACAACAACAACAAAAGTCGAAAGACGAGAAGAGAGTGATTACCTGACTTTTTTTCTCTTTCACCGCTTCAAAAAAAAATATACACACAGAACAAAAAATCAACGCCGCCTCGGTTTTCGAAGAAGCGGAAAAAGCCATCGAGATCCCGAAAGATGCGGAAGGGATCAAGAAGTCCATCCAAAGACAAATCGCGACGGGGACTATTCCAGCTATTCCGACGTATTTCGATAACGAGGACATGTACCAAGCGACGGCGCAAGCCGCTCGCGAACAGCTCGTCGAAAGATGGAACGATACCTACGCGCACTTCCACAAGGAAAACCCGAAGCAAGCGTACTACATTTCCATGGAGTTTTTGCAAGGCAGAGCGTTGACCAACGCCATTGGAAACATGAAGTTGACGGGCGCGTACTCCGACGCTTTGAGATCGTTGGGTTACTCCTTGGAATCTTTGGCCGAGGAGGAAAAGAACATGGGTCTCGGTAACGGCGGTTTGGGTCGATTAGCCGCGTGCTTTTTGGATTCCATCGC
>Ga0181600_10004905_pt1 | contig 10121 bp, 6 predicted proteins | sample 041ome_2_FD_132982 | JGI IMG/M metagenome (GOLD analysis project Ga0181600, IMG submission 132982) | Coastal salt marsh microbial communities from the Groves Creek Marsh, Skidaway Island, Georgia - 041406US metaG (megahit assembly) | ecosystem: Environmental > Aquatic > Marine > Intertidal zone... | reverse complement strand
TCTCTAACCGACGCCCCCGAACGACGCCGCGAACCACCACCACCCGTCGTCGTCGTCGTCGTCGTCGTCGTCGCGAGCGAATCCACCCGACGCGCGCGCGAGCGCAAGAAACACACCGAACGCGAACGAATGAATGAATGAATGAATCGATGAATCGATGAACCGACGAGTGAAACGACGCCCTCCTCGCGTCGTCGTCGCGTCGTCGTCCCCGTCGTCGTCCCCGTCGTTCGCGCGCTTGTCTCTCCCGAAACCAAAAGTAACGAAACGCGCCGTCGCTCCGTCCGTTCCGTTCCATCCATCCATCGCTTTCGCTCGGTTCCGTCCACGCCGCGGTCGCGCGCTTTTTCAAACACTTTTTTTCATCGACCGATCGACCGATCGACCGATAGATCGATCGTGGACGATGTCGATGCGTACTGTAGACGAAACGCGTCTGTATAGACGGGATTCAAAAAGGCACTTTGTATGATGTAAACCGCCGCGACGTGTATTCGGGTATATCATGGATGAATATACGTGGTCATGATACATATTCAATATGGGTTATATACTAGATATGTACTCGCTAGTAGTGTCATCATCTATCCATGCCCAGAAGAGAGAGGGGAAGGAAGCGATGGATTCACACGACGAACGTCACAAGTCGGTCGTTCGGTCGTTCGCGACGACGATGTCGACGCCGACGAAAGAGAACGACGACGCGATGACGACGGGGACGAACACCGCTGTCGCCGCCGTGGACGTCGTCGCGTCGACGCGCGTGAAAACGCCGTCGTCGGTACGTCGCGCGACCGCGGTCGATGTCGTTTTTAAATTGAACGTTTGATTTTAAATTGTTGTTCGTCTGTTCTGTCTGTTCTGTTCTGTTCGTCTCGCGACGGACGGACGGAAGGACGGGCGTGGGGATGGATGGGACGGGCGGGGAACGAACCGCGAGTGCGGGCGGTTTCCCGCGTCCGGTGGTGCCGGGGACGGATGGCGCGAACGGGTGACTGACGAGCGATTCGACATTCGACGCGCGCGCGCGCAGATTTTAAAGCGACAACGAGGCGCTCGAACGCCGCAGTCGCCGGGGACGACGGCGGCGCTGGGGGAAAACGGCGCCGAGGCGGTTAAGAGTGATTCGATGGAAACGCAGACGCGGTCTGGGGTGAAACTGGCGGAGGTGGCGTCGCCGAGGTTTACGAGGAAGAAAAAGGCGAGACAGAGCGTGGGACGACGCGTGTCCTTTGCCGATCCGGCGCAGTTGGAGAGCGTTCGGGAGTTTATCAAGGAGGAGGAAGAGCGGGAAAAGTCGGCGGAATCGGAATCGATGGTGCCGGTTGGATTCGCGATCGAGGAGGCGAGCGTGGAGGCGGTGCCGGTGGAGCGTACTGAGACGTTTGAGTTCAAGCCGGGCGAGGAGGCGACGGCGACTGCGGCGGGCGGTACCCCGTCGCCGCTCGAGGCGCAAGCTGAGGATGACTTTTCGCTTTCCCCGGCGGCGACGCCGAGTGAGATTTTGAATAGCGAAGGTAAGCACACGCCGGGCAAGCGACGCTCGAGTATTGGACGATTCGGTACGCCAAACTCTGCGGATCGAACGGGGACTTTTACGTTTAACGCGTCTCAAAACATGGACGACGTCACCGGTGAAGTTCCGAGCATGGGCGCTCTCGCGGCTGGCGATGAGGGTGAAGACACTGAAAACATCACTGGCGCCGTGCCCTCGCTCTCCAACTTGTTGAGCGCGGATGAATCGCCCGTGGGTTACAGACCGACGCCGACGCGCTCGCAACGCGCGGGCGACGTCACCGAAGACATCACGGGTACCGTGCCGTCTCTCGCCGCCTTGGCGGAAGAAGACGAAGTGGTCGAGGCCCCGACACCCGGGGGTGAGAGCGATATGGATATGGGCAACACCACGGATGGCTTGCCCGCCTTTGATCCGATGGATGACGCAACGCAACGCGCCGTCGACGCGGCGCACGCGAGCGCGCTCGATTTGGCCAACACTGTGATGATGGATGACGCCACCTTGGCCATGAGCGTCGGCGCTCCAACGCCTTCTCTCACTTTTGGCTTTGACGAGAAATCTCAAGGCGGTGAGAACGCGAAGCGATCGAGCGTTGGGCCAAGCTCGGTGACGGCGAACACTCAACCGTTCAACCTCACCGATTCCACCAACTTGGATTTGCAAGGTCAAGCCAAGGGTGGTATGGGCACGGATACTTTCAACTACGTCTACGGTGCGAACGGAAACACTGGTAGTACTACGGCGAACGTTGCCGTCGCACAACCGAATGCTGAGTACGCCACCGCAGAGGTGACTGGCGCAGACGTGCGCGCTGCGGTCGGCGTCACGCCCGTCAACGCGGGAGGCGTCGCCGCCACGCCAAACACGGACGGTTCCATTGCGAGCTCGCACGACGGTTTCACTCCTGGTGATGAGTCTCTTCGCATGGCTGAGCTCTTGAGGCAAAAGCAACACGGCGACGAGGCGCTCATGAGCATGAGAAAGGTGTACCAAGAACGCACGACCCCTTTGGCTGGTCGCTACGGCGCCCCGCCGACGATGCAAGCCTTCACTCCGTCCAGAACGCTCACCATGGCTGGCGCCAACTTTATGCAGTTTGGTGCGGGCACGCCCGGTGCTGCGATGCATAACCCTCTGTTCGGCACACCGGGCGCGCACACTGGCACCATGCTTCAAGGTCTCCCGACATCCTTGCCTCCGATTCCGGACGCGTTGATGTACACCAAGCCAATTGATTTAGAAACCTTCTTTTACGCCTGTGAGATTTCATTCATGGAGGCAAAGAACCTTGGTCGTCGCTCGTCCATCGCGATGGGTGCATTGGCTTCCGCGCCGCCGCCTGAGACGCAGCCCGAGGCGCTCAAGTTGTGCTGCTTGACGGCGCCCCTCATCGAAGCGCTTGAAGGCTTCCACGAGCAACTCCAAGAGCGAATGAACAGTCTCACGTCGGACACGGAGAAGTTGCGAACGACTGTTGAGGCTACGCAGCCACCTCTTCTCAGATACGCCGCATCCGACGATCCGGCGCACGTCAACGAACTCCGACGTGCGGGCAAGGCGCTCAAGAAGGAGTGTCAGCTCGCCGCCAAGGAGAGATTTGCGCAGCAGCGTCTCGAGACTGAGGAGCTCGTGCGCGACAGTCTCGTCTTCCACGGCGAGATTTTGACAAAGAGCGCGCAAAGTATTGCAAACTCGAGAGCCATCGCCGCTGAAGCCATTTCCAGCGCCAACGGTCACATCATCAAGCTCCGAGCCCAGCGAGCGGCTTCCTCGAAGAAGGCTGACGCGGCCAAGTCTGCTTCGGCGACCAAGGAGCAAGTGCTTGAAGCATTGGCATGCAAGAGGGCCGCAATCATCGCAGCTAGAAAAGCGCTCGAAGCGAGCGAGCAAAATGTGGAACGCATGCGATCTAGACGTCTTAGCATCAAGCCGGAGCGCGAACGTCTCCAAGAGGAGCTCGACGCCATGCGCGAAGCCCAGGATGCGGCGGCGGATGCGACAGTCAGCTTCAAGTCGTTTGGTGGTATCGACATGGAAGATACGCCGTCCAGACTTCGTCGTGCGAGCCAAGTCCGACTCCGAGCCAAGGCAAAGAATGCGCAGAGCGCGAGCGAAGAGCTCGGCGTTCTCAGCGGCCTCGCCCCGTGGCGATTGGAGGGTGTCGGTGGTCCGGCTGGGGCTGAGCTCACGATTAGAGTTGGTGCTCTCTTCCGTGTCACCCTAGATGCGAGCACGGGCGCCGGTAGAGTGACTCTCATAGACGGTCCGGAGATGACACCGAAGGGTGGTAGACAGTTTGCCGCCGCGTTGGCTGGCGCTCCGATTGCGTGGGACGAAGGTGCGGTGCCGGCGGGCGGAGTTGCCGGTGTCTTGCAAGAGCTCGCGCCAAAGCTCGCGAGAGCTGAGCGAGTCTTGTCCGAAACGGAAAGCTGCAGAAACGAGTTCCCGCGACTGAATAGAATCAAGTGCAACGCAAACGGCGTGCTCGAACTCACCTTCGTCGACTTTGTCAACGAGCGTTTGTTTAGCGTCAAGCTCAACATGATGGGCGGCACGTACCCATACGGTGTGCTCAGTCCACAAGTTGACATTCAACTCACGGGCAAAAAGGGTGTGAGCGAACTCCCGAGCGCTGAAGCGATTCAGCGCGCGGTGAACACGGTGCCCGTTGGCCCGAGACGTTTGTCCAACGTTTGCCGCATCTTAGATTCCATAGTCAGTACGGGGAAGAACGCCTTGACTTCCTTCGCCACCATGCCCGCTCCGGCGCCGAGACGCCCATCGCACGCACCCTCCTTGTTGTACGCTCGTTAGATTAAAAAGAGGTTTTAATGAAAGAAGACAAATACATTCACTACAACTCTAAGCGTCGTTTGCTTCCTTGCTCGGAAGCTCAACGACTTGGTTATCAAATGCGATGCGCAACAAAGGCGGATCCGATTCCGCCGCGCGCGCTTCGTCCCCATCACCTATCGTTCTGAAGCACAAACAGTGCAAACTCTTGTGTCTATCGTACAGCACTCGCTCGAAACCGATGGCTTCGATGGCGTGTCGCCACTCCTTGAGAATGGGAAGCGCGTTGTGAGGTGAGTGGCCCTTATCCGTCGAGTGCGGGGTCATGATGAAGAGCAGTCCCTCACCTCGGTTCTTTAGCGCGAGTCTCGCTCGTCGAACCATCTCACCGCGCTGTTTGGGCGTCGGCACGTAGCTCAAAACGAGACTAAAGACGAGCGCGTCGACGCCGTGCGATTCGACGCTGAGCAACCGCCGAAAGCTCGAACCCTCCGCCGGGTCAGCAATCTCTCTTTGAGGCTCGCTCACGCGCACTCGCAACCAATCGCATTCGAACACGGACGGCACGGACGGACGCAAATCACACGCGAGCGTTTCGACTCGCAATCCTCCCGGCCACGCGTGCTTGAAGTGCGATCCGTAGTAATCCCAACACGAGCCGACGTCGAAAACTTTGATAGCCTTGCCGCGTACGCTCCGATCTGGCGTCCCACGCGCGTCGTCCCCTTCTACCTCATCTATAACATCACGCATATCGCATCCACGCGCCTTGGCGAGCGCTCGCGCCCGTCGCTTATTGGCTAATTTCCACGAAAACTCGACGTTTGATTTCCCGCAACCGACGCATTCGCCCCCGTCGCCGAAATACCGCCCCATCGCATCCACAGACCACTCCAACGCGCTCAGCACCCACGCCCGGTTCCCAATCTCCGTCGCCGCCTCTGAATACTTTCGCAAAGCCTCCGCCCCATCGCTCCCGACGCACCTCTTCCAGCTCTCGTCCGCGTCCTCCTCCGTCGACCGCGCCGCCGCTCGCAGCGCCTTGTGGTGACTCACCACCACCTCCCTTCTCCACACCGCTCGCGCCCTATCCCTCTCGCTCGCCTCCAACCCTTTCAAAATCGCTGTTTTCAACGCTTCCATCCTCGACGCATCCTCCGTCGCCCCATCCGCGACCGTTTTAGCCGCCGTCGCGAAGACTTCGGCGCACCGCGTGTGCTCGGCGCTCGCGTTCGCCGCCAACGCCTCCGTCTTCGTTCGCACGTATCCGAGCATCGCCGACCGGGAAGATCGACGTCGCGAATCGCCTCGTTCACCGTCGCCTTCGTCGTCGTCGTTTCCCGACGTTTTCCGACGCTTACCCGTTCGCGCGTCGTCGCGCGCTTCTTCAGCAGCCAACGCGAACACACCATTCACTATATACTCATACACTTTTGGATCCACTGTGACATCATCATCATCCGTTCGTTTCGTCGCACCGACGACGGCGAACAACGCCTCCCTCGTCGCCGACGACATCCTCGCGCTCGCCCGCTCGATTCCCTTCGCCAGTCGTCGCGCGCAGTGCGCTCGCAACGCCGTCATCGCGTCGTCGTCGGCGGCGTCGGCACTCATGCGTGCGTCGGCGTCGAAAAAGTGCGCGCTCGGCGTCACACACTGACGCCGACGACGACGCCGACGACGACGCCGTTCGAATGGGGAAACGACGCGCGACCGCGGCGACGAAACCGACGACGACGACCGGTGGTTCGTCCTCGTCGTCGCGTCGTCGACGCGGGGGCGGTGAGAGCGATGCGCGACGACGACGCGGAAGCGATGACGCGCGAAAGCGGCGGCGGCGGCGTGATGATGAAGATGTCGCGCGCGAACGCGACGGCGCAGACGGCGCGAGCGCGTCGGAGAGCGAGGACGTGTCGGATGAGGACGTGCGGTTCGTGCGTAAAAACGCGGCGTACGCGTCGTTCATGACGCGAGGGGCGTTCGGTGACGAAGACGACGACGGGAAGGATCAAAGAGGAGGACGAAGTCGAGCCGACGACGACTCGGACGACGACGCGTTGGAGAACGCGCACGCGAGGAAAATAGCGAAACGACGGGAGGAGGAAGAGAAGGAAAGGATACGGCGAGAGAATTTACCGGAGGAGGAGAAACCGTTGAAATTACCGGTGAAGAGGTTGGATGGGACGGTGGTGAGAGACGCAACGGCGCCGACAGACGCGGGTTCGGACGACGACGAAGAAGAAGGCGTCGAGGAGGACGACGACGGCGATGGAGACGGTGGGCGACGCGGTCGGTGGAGAGATGTGGGTGGTGGCGGTGAAGGCTCGCGCGAGGGGCTTGGGAAGAAGGCGACGGTGAGGGAGATTAGAGAGAGCGATTTGGGCCGGGAGACGACGACGTCTAAAAAGAATGAAAAGTGGTGGGAAAAGCAAGAGGAGGAAAAGAAGAAGAAGGCGCAGGAGAAGGCGGCGACGACGCGGAAAAAGAGCGGGGATAGTGACGATTCAGAGTCAGAGTCTGACGATCCGGCGATGAAACTCGCGGATAAACGCCGTGCGGAGAGACTGGCGCTCGAAGCGGAGATGAGCGCCGAAGCGCGTCGCGAGAGCGTCAAATTGCGACTGGCGACGACGTGTCAGAGCCTTATCGAAGACCCGGAGACGCGTTGGAAAGAGCTCAAAGACTTAAACGATCTCTGTGAGGATCGCGACTCGGAAGTGGCGAGGTTGGCGGCGTTATCTTTGGCCCTCGTGTTTCGTGACGTCTGTCCAGGCTATCGTATTCGGCCTCTCACCGACAAGGAGAAGAGCATGAAGGTGAGCAAAGACGTGATGAAGACGCGCAACTTTGAGGCTGGTTTGCTCGTCCACTATAAGGCGTACGTTAAGACGCTCATTCGATGCTCTGGGGCGAAAAAGTCGCGCTCGCAACGAGGCAAGGGTGGTCCGGATACGGAGTCCGCCATCAAGTGTCTCTGCGCCCTGTTGACAAGTCTGCCGACGTTCAATTACCGCACGGACATCTTATCCGCGCTCGTCCCGGTGCTGAACAGTCGCGACGCGGATCACGCGCAGATCGTTTCCGACGCGCTCTCTGAAGTGGTGGCGAATGACGTGCGAGGTGAGCTCACGCTTGAGGCGTTGCACATGACGGCGCAACTCGTCAAGCAAAACAAGTGCGCCGTGCGACCGTGCGCGTTTGCGTACATCTTAAACGTGCGCTTCGACGAGGGCATCCTCGTGCCGATGGTGAGAGATAAAAAGGAAGTCCTCTCTCGCAAGCAGACGTTCAAGAAAAAGCAAGAAGAGCGGGAAAAGATTCGCAAGGCGCGAGCAGAGAAAGCGCGCAAGCAACAGGAAAAGGAACGCATGCGATCCTTTGGTCACGTGGATGATTCTTCAGACGAGAGCGAGGACGAAGAGGTGGCGTTCAACCGTGATTTAGAGGAAGGACAAGCCGTGATGAGCTTTGGTGAGAAGAAGAAGATGCAGAGTCGTTTGCTCGAGGCGACGTTTGAGATGTACTTTCGCGTGTTAAAAAACGCGTCGAGTCCGGCGCCGACGCCCGGATTGCCGATGTTGAGCGCCGCGCTCACGGGTTTGGCCAAATTCACCCACCTCATCTCGATTGATTTCCTCGGAGATCTAATGGAGGCTTTTAGAAAGCTCTTAGCCAAGACGGACTTGCTTTCGGACGCACTCAAGGCGCAGACTCTGCTCACCGCGTGCGAAATTCTGAGTGGCCACGGGGAGGTTTTGCAAATTGACACAGGTGAGTTTTACCGCCAGCTCTACGTCATGCTCGGCAAACCATCCGCGGGATCGTCGGGCTGGCAAGATGGCATCTCTAGCACGGACACTCGAGTGATGGACCACGGAACCCTTCGCGTTCGCGCCATTCAGCGCTTCATCGGTGGCTTCAAACAAGTGGACCAAGCGAGAATGGCAGCGTTTTCCAAGCGACTCGCCTCGGCATCCATGGGCATGGAGGCGGGTGAATGCCTCGGTTCTCTCGGTGTCGTGCGACAAATTCTTGCTTCGTACCCGCGCGTGCGCAACTTGCTCGAAAACGAGCGCATTGGCAACGGAGTGTTCCAAATGGACCTCGACGATCCCGAGCATGCGCAAGGCTTATCCGCCGTTCTTTGGGATTTGTGTCTCCTCGCGCGCCACTATCACCCGACGTGCGCCGCCGCAGCGCGAGAGGTGGCGAATCTCCCACTGAGCGGTGCGATCGCACCACCACCTGGATCACACGCCCCGAGCGAATTGGCCCGGGCGTACTCTTCGCTTCGCGGCGGCTTCAATCCGCCGATGCAAGAGCCGACGCCGCCGCGCAACAAACCGAAACCGCCCGCCGAGCGTCGAGGTTTCGTCGTCGACGATTTCACCGAAGATTTCGCTTTAGCGCTTCGCGCGTCATCATCGACATTACAGGAGAACGCCTCATCACCGTCGGTACCATCGTTCCGAAAGTACTTTTCCCGAACGCGAGCGCATCGAGTCCATTCGGAAATGTCGCGACTACGTGCGCGTCATCGACGCGTCGTCGACGCGATACGCGCCCACAAAGCCGAACGCGAAGCCATAAAGACGTCAACAAAGAAGACGAAAACTTCACGCAAAAAGTGATGCACCACACCCTCGCGGTAGCCAGATGCGGGGGATCCATTCCTAATCAATAGCGTCGCCGGCGCTCATAGTTGTAACAGTAATCTCGTCGCAATCATCATTCCACGCCTCTACGAACGCCGTACGCACATCCCGTCGGTCGTAATGGCGTGGCAATCGCGAGTAGTGGATATGGAGCGCTCGTTCGAGGATGCCACAGCGTTCGTACGAGTCGCGAGGCGTCGAAACGGCGGTGTGAAGGGTGTGTCGACAGCGAAACAACTTCAAGAGGATTACGACGCGTTGCTCGCAGCGAATAACGACGCCAACGGCGACTCTGAACGCGAGACGGGTGACGTCGAACGCGGGAACGGATCTCTTGCGTCCACGCGTCCGTCCGAGGACGACATCGTAGCGATGGTAGATGCGACGACGTTGGGCGACGACGCGTCGGCGAGCGAGGACGAACTAGGTGCGACGTCCGCGGTGCCCGGATTTGATGATTTCGGACCCGCAGTGTGCGCCGTCGACGACGTGAAACGGAAAAAGAAACGCCATCATACGTCACCGTCGCACAGTTTCGCGCGTCGCGCGTTGGATGCGGTGAGAAACGTCGGGTTGGTGGGTGCGGCGGTGTTGTTTGGCACGTTTCTCGTCTTTGTCGCCTTCGCAGTGTACGAAGAGATGCGAAACGCCGGGACGGACGCGTTGAGGCCTCAACTCGGGCCGATGGCGTACGTAGATTCGCGGACGGTGGCGGAGGAGGCGGAGATCCGAGGGGAGAGCGCGAAGGATGCGTTGCTCGACGTCGAGCGAGAGGAAAAGAGGACGGATTAGTCGCCGGTTGAGTGGAAAGCAAAGCATAGGAAAGGAAAGGAAAGGAACCGCGCAAGGTACTGTAGGAATTTGTTACAATATTTAATCTAGATAGCGCAAACTCACTTGGTGGATGATAACCACACGTGAATCGGCAATTGCATGACGACGATCAAGAGCAAGACGTAATTGTGCGAAGAAGACGCGCCGCCGGTATGCGCGTACCCACCCTGTCGCGCCTCGCTAAAAATGATCCTTTTCAGCGTCTTTGCCATGAAGACACCATTACACAGGATACCCCAGGCGAGGAAAAACCACGTGACGTATGTCTTGTTCAAGGTTTTTATCGCTACGAGGAGAGAGCTGTACGTAAACGTATATCC
>Ga0181600_10004892_pt1 | contig 10136 bp, 4 predicted proteins | sample 041ome_2_FD_132982 | JGI IMG/M metagenome (GOLD analysis project Ga0181600, IMG submission 132982) | Coastal salt marsh microbial communities from the Groves Creek Marsh, Skidaway Island, Georgia - 041406US metaG (megahit assembly) | ecosystem: Environmental > Aquatic > Marine > Intertidal zone... | reverse complement strand
GTCACGCCGCGAGACGGAAGCGCAAACGAGGGGCCCTCCGTCAAATCCCTGCGCGAGTGCAAGGACCTGCTGGGCGAGCCGATCACGTGCCTGCGCGCTGGGCCCACCGACCGGCGGCTCTTCGCGCGCACCGTCGCCGACCGCGTCGCCGCCGTCGACGTGGGCTTCTTCGCCGCGACGCACACATTCGAATGCGACGGGGGCGCGCGCGGGACCATGCGCGCCATCCGCGCCGCCGGCGCGGCCGGCGCGCTCAGGAGCGCGGAGGGCGCCTTCGCCGGCTCGGCGGCGAGCGGCGCGGCTTCCGCCGGGCGCCCGCTGGCGCGCTTGGCGCTCTCCCCCGACGGCCGTTGGATGGTCGCCGGCGGACCGGACGGCTCCGCGCGGCTCTTCGACGTGGACGTCGGGGGCATCGGCGTCATGCTCCCCGCCGCCAGCGTACCCCCCGGCGTGCGCGTGAACGACGTCGCGTGGTCCCCCGCGGCGCACTGCGTGGCGGTGTGCGCCGCCGGCGGCGCGCGGCCGTTGCGGCTCGCCGCGCACTCGGAAACCGCGCGCGCCGTGGCTCCGCCGCCGCGGCCGAAGCGTCTGCTGGCGCTGAGCGACTCGGAGGCCAACCGCGACGGCAAGCCGCACCCGAGGATGGTGGCGGCGATGAAACAGCAGCGCGAGGCTGCCGGGTTCGGCAAAGACGCGAACGCCGCGCGAAGGACAAAATTACCCGCGAAACTCACGCCCGAGGCTGTGCGCGAGATGCTCGCTAAGGTGCGCATAGACAGCGCCGCGCAACGACGCGGCGCGCTGGAGGGGGTCAGACGCGCGAGGAAAGCGGAAACGGCTTTTGCCGTGGGCGCGGGGGTTGTAACGGGCGCGGCGGAAGTGCCTTACGGGGGTGCGGTGCCGCCGTACGGGGTTGCAGGGCCGTACGGCGGCGGAGTGCCCGCGGGGGGCTTCGCGCCGGCGGCGCAAACGGGGTTTGCGCCGAGGGCGGAACTCGCCGAGTGGTCGAAAGAAAACGCGCCGGCGGCGGCGGCGCTGGTTCCCGCGCCGGCACCGGCGCCGGCGCCGGCGTTCCCCAGCTTCGACCCGTACGGAGGGAGCGTCGGGGTGGGGCTCGGCGCGTCTACGGTGGGTGCGGGGGCGCAGCCGAGAGCGCCCGCGGGGCCGTACTGATAGCTCAGTGTAACGCTTTTTGGTCGCGACCAATCGAAGATTCCGTGTCGCCGTCGCCGCCGAGACGCGCATACAATTGTACATCGCGAATGACGGCATTTGTCGCGGAAAGTGGTCAACGACGGGACAACCGACAACGGCCGGAACGCACATTGCGCGGCGCACGCGCGCGGCGCGATGGGGGGCAAGCCGCCGCTGGCGCGCGTCTACGTGCACGACGCGGACCTGGGGGATGGCGGAGTGGGCGCGGACGCGGGGATGCCCTCGGATGACTTCAACGACCCGTACGCGCGCAAGCAGGCCATCTTGCGTGGCCTCGGACTGGACGCCGGGGGACGCGCTCCCGAGGGGTACCCCAACGCCCAGCTGATGACCGTGCCCGTGCCCCGCACGCGCGTCGAGGCCAGCCTGTTCGTGCGCGGGGACCGGGTGTTTGTGGAGCTCGAGTACCTGCCGCACGGGGACATGGACGCGGCGCTCGCCGTGCACGGCGGCGCGTACGTGCGGTACCTCGCCACCGCGTGGGACCGATGGTGCCGCACGCCCCCGGAAAACCGGTGCCGGTTTTTCCGGAGGCCCCTCGCGACGGAGTCCGAGTCGAGACGAAACGACAAACGCGGCCGCGTCGGCGGATGGTCCGCCGGTGTCCCCGCGCTCGTGCCCTCCAACTTCGTCAACCGCAGCGACAAAAACACTCGGCCGGGCTCTGACGTACACGCGGAGACGTGCTGGTACCACACGGACGGAGACACGCCCGTGTTCAAGGGGTTGGCGCCTTCGCTCGCCGGGGACATGCGCGTCGTCGAGAGCATCGTCGCCGCGATGGAGACGGAGTTGCGTCGCGGGCTTCAGAACGACGAGAACGTTTATTACTACGCTTTGGTGTCCCACCCCGGCCACCACGCGGGCTTCGCCAGCGCGGGGGGGTACTGTTACCTGAACAACGCCGCGGTTCTTGCGAGATCGCTTTCGTCGTCGTCCCTGAGCCTGACGCGTTTGGCGATTCTCGACGTCGACTACCACGCCGGCAACGGAACCGCGAGCCTGTTCTACGACGACCCGGACGTGCTCGTCTGCTCCATCCACGGCGATCCGAACGGGGACTACCCCTGGAACGCCGGCTACGCGGACGATACAGGGTGCGGCCGGGGGCAGGGCAAAACCAAAAACGTGCCCTTGCCGCGGGGCGCCACCTGGGAAAACGGGTACGAGGCGGCGCTTCAGGCGTGTCTTTTGAAGATCGAGAAACACGACGCGCAGGTGCTCATCGTATCCCTCGGGATCGACGCGCACGAGGACGACCCCGTGCAGGAACGCGCTTCGGCTGGGATCGCGCTGACCCTGGAGGACTACGAAAAGATGGGTCGTTTGATCGCCAAAGCGCGCGCGCCGACGGTGTTCACGCAGGAGGGCGGGTACAATTTGGAAAAGGCGGGCGCCATCGTCCGCGCGGTGTTTGCCGGGATGGAGGCTGGGTTCCGCCAGGCTGACCCCGAGCGCGGCGCCTCCGCGGCGTCCATCGAGCGGGACGTGCTGGAAGACCTGAAGCGGAGCTTCCCGCACCGAGGGTACAGCGGCGCGAAGTCGCCAGGAGCGCCGGAGGACTCGGAGTCGCCCGAGTCGTCATCCGAATCGGAGGAGGACGCGGACACGCCGGTGCGCGCCGAGACCCCGAGTTCGCCGCGGGGCGCGAAGAGCCCCAAGTCGCCGAGAACGCCGAGGGAAGCCGCGGCGTCCCCGAAGTCGCCGGAAATCGACGCGAACAAGGCGCCGACGCCGGCGCAGGCGAAGAAGGAGCCGGAGAAGAAGAAGAAACGGGGGTGGTTCGGGTGACGGAGGCGACAGGCGAGGCGTGCGTTTTTATGTATTCGTCGTCGTTCGAGGTCGAGAACTCGAGATTCGGACTCAACTTCGCGAGTGTGCCATGAGAGCTCAGGCTGTCAGGCAGACCAAACTTTTCAAAAGTGGGCGCGCCCCTCGGGTCCCCGGTCGTCTCGACGGGGTTCGCCATTGACACACGCGCGGTGGTGCCGCCTTCGCGTCGATCGCGCGGACACGCGTACCGAGATGGACGCTGCCGTGAGGGTGCGTCCCAGGGACGAGACGACAGCGGGCAAACGTCGGATGTGTTGTCATCGGCGCTCCCCATCCGAAACACGCCCTCTTTTACCTCGTGCCGAGCGCCAACCCGATCCTCCACTCGCCGCTGACCACGCTCTCTCCACGCGCCCTGTCCCATCGCGACGCGCGCAGGCGATCAAGTCCGCGAGGGACCACCTCGCGGGCCTGGATAAGGCGCAGAAGACCAGCGTGGTGGACGATCTGGATTTGACCGGCGTTTTGGCCAAGGCCAAGAGCGGGGCTTTGGCGTCGCCGAGCGACGTGCTGATGGCCATCCGCTCTGCGTGGCAGGCGGTGCACGCTTCCAACGTCGCCACGAACCGCCTGGACGCGGACCAGTCGGCGTCCGCCGCCGCGGTCGCATCCGAGTCGCGGCTGGCGGACGCGCTGCTGCACGTGCACCAGTGCTGGCTCGAGGAGCACCTCGCCGGGACGGTCGTGGACGAGGATGACTTTACCGCGCACGTGGTCGCCGTCAACTACAAGTGCGTCAAGACGGCGTTCTCGTCGATGGCCCACTGGTCGCAGCGGAACACCTGGGAGGGCTTCGTGCCCGCGGTCAAGGCGATGCGTGAGCACGCCGCGGCGAAGGCGGAGGGGCCCTTCCGCACGTACGCGCAAATCGAAAGCGCGATCACGCGCATGACAGAGGAAGCCGCCGCCGCGGCGCGCGCCGACGAGGACGAGGACGACCCCGAGCTGTTCCTGGCGGACCTCGAGCACTGGGTGCACGAGAAGTGGGCGGAGAACGGGCTGCCCGAGCTCAAGGCGCTCGGGAGCGCTCGAGGCGGCGCGAACAAGCCCGGCAGGCGCGACAAGCGGGCCAGGTACAAGGAGGCGTCCTCGGACGAGGACGACGAGGACGACGACGGTACGCCCGGCGCGAAGAAGGCGAAGGCGGACGACGATGATTTGAAGACGGAAGGCCGATCGACGGACGACGGGCCGCAGCTCGTGACCGTCGCGCCCGGCGTGCAGCTCGGGGGGCCGCTTCCCGCGGGGGCGGCGGTGTGTACCACGACGCCGAACGCGGCGGTGGTCAAGGTGAAGTGTCACGGGCTCCCGGCCACCGTGATGGTCGTTCGGCCGCAAGTCGCACCCATGGAAGCCTCGGCGTTCGAGGCTCTCCCCCCCCCGCCTGCCCCGTCGCCGCCGCCGACGCCGCCGTATCCTCCCGGGGACGCCCCGGGCGCCGGGGCGTCGGCTTTCGGGGGCGAGTCCGAGTTCGCGCCCCCCCCCCCCGCGCCGGAGTCGCGGTACGTCGGGCCCCCGCCGGCGCTCCGAGTGCTCCCCGTCGCGGGGGTCGCCGTGAACGAGGGCACGACGCAGGCGCCTCTTCTGGAGGCGCGCGCGTTCGAGGCGCACGCGTTCGACGTGGCCGGGCGCATCGCATCCGCCGGCGGTGCGCCGGCGAAACGCCTCCACCCGCCCACCGCCTCGACGTCCGACGCCGACGGCTTCGACGCGCTTTCCGAGCCCGACTTTTTCCGCGCCAACGCGCTCGTGTACGAGCGCGAGGGCGTCTGGACGCGCTTCTACGCGTTCGAGGCCAGGCTGGTCGCCGCGGCCGCGGCCGCGATGGCCGTCACCTCCGAGACGCCGTCCACGAAGGTGGTCGACGGGCGCGCCATCCCCGGCGCGCGCTCGGGCGCGGTGGGCGGCCACGTCGTCGGGTCGGCGGCGTCGGCGCGCGCGGCGCGCGGGGACGTCGCCGCGCGCGTCGCGGAAATGCGCGCGCGGGCGCCGACGCCCGCGGGACTGGCGCGCGCGGCGGCGCTCCGCGCGCAGATCAAGGCGCTGGATGTCGCGGTCGCCGAGACCGCGGCGGTGGCGTCGCGGGTCGCGCGCGACGCCGCGTCGTTTGGCCGAATCGGGCGGCGGCGACGCGGCGCGAGCGCGAGCGTGCCGCGCGACGCGTACGGGGGCTACTGCGACGCGGTGGACCGGGCCGTCGCCGTCGCCGGCGAGTCGTTCGTCGAGACCGGTGAGAGAGAAGACACGGGGTGAGACCGGTGAGAGCGGTGAGAGTTGTCTAAAGCGAAACGACTCACAGAGAGTACTACACACAAAAACGCGCACGATTTTTTTTTAGTGAAACAGCTTCCGTGCGTTTTCTCGTCGCGCTCGTGCATCCGCGCATCGGACCTGTCAAATGACCGTTTCCGAACGCGCCAAAACCAAAAAAGCGAACGCTAACTGTTCGCCAACTGTTCGCCCAAGAGGGTGCCTTTCGCTTCGAAACGGGAGCGTGTGACTTTCCAGTCTCAACTTTATGCGCGAAAAATGATCTCGGCACCCCGGATCCGCCGCGCCTGCCAGCGCTTCCCAAAAGGCGCGTACGGTCGTTTCTGAGTCAGCACCGCCCCCCCACACACGCAGGCGCAGGTCTCCTCGGGTTCCGAGTTTTCGACCTCCACCCTGTCGACCCTGCTCCGCGCAGCGCGTCGCTTGACCTCCGGCGTCCGCCGCACCTCCGCCGTCGCTGCAGTCAGTGCGTTCGGTATCGAGACGCGCGTCGCGAAAACCCAGATCCGCACCATGAGCGGCATCACCATCGACACCATCAACCCCGCGGTGAAGGACATGCAGTACGCCGTCCGCGGAGCGATCGTTTCCAAGGCGGGCGAGATCGCGGCGGCGCTCAAGGAAGACCCGTCCAAGTACCCGTTCGATAAAATCGTGATGTGCAACATCGGCAACCCGCAGAGCCTGGGGCAGAAGCCCATCACGTTTTATCGGCAGGTCCTCGCGCTGTGCGACTTCCCGGACATGCTCGACTCGAAGGAGGCGGAGACGCTGTTCCCCGCGGACGTGCGCAAGCGCGCGCGCGACATCCTGGACAACACCAAGGGCGGCACCGGCGCGTACTCCGAGTCCAAGGGCGTCGCGTTCCTGCGCGAGATGGTCGCCGCGGGCATCGAGAAGCGCGACGGGCACCCCTGCGACATCGAAGACTTGTGGCTCACCGACGGCGCCTCCGTGGGGTGCCATTACCTGATGAAGACGCTCATCCGCGACGCGAACGACGCCATGCTCGTCCCCATCCCCCAGTACCCGCTGTACAGCGCGACGCTCGCGCTCTACGGCGGCACGCTCCTGCCGTACTACCTGGAGGAGGAGAAGGGCTGGACGCTGGATGTCGCGGCGCTCAAGAAGACGTGCGCCGACGCCCGCGCCGCCGGCAAAAACGTGCGCGCGCTCGTGGTGATCAACCCCGGCAACCCCACGGGCGCCGCGCTGGACCTCGCGAACCAAAAAGAGGTGGTGGCGTTCTGCGAGGCGGAGAACCTGCTTCTGGTCGCGGACGAGGTGTACCAGGAGAACGTCTACGCGGAGGGCAAGAGCTTCACGTCGTTCAAGAAGGTGATGCGCGACGCGGGCGCGAACATCGCGCTGGCGTCGCTTCAGTCCACGAGCAAGGGGTTTTACGGCGAGTGCGGGCGCCGCGGCGGGTACATGGAGCTCAACGGGTTCGACAAGGAGGTGATGGATCAGCTGTACAAGCTCGCCTCCGTGGGCCTGTGCCCCAACCTCAGCGGGCAGATCGTCATGGGGCTGGTCATGCAGCCCCCCGAGGCGGGGGACGAGTCCTACGCGCTGTACAAAAAGGAGCGCGACGATATCCTCGCGTCGCTCAAGCGCCGCGCCGCGACGCTCGTGGACGGCCTCAACGCGCTGGAGGGCGTGACGTGCAACCCCGCGCAGGGCGCGATGTACGCGTTCCCGAAAGTCACGCTGCCCTCGAAGCACGTCGAGGAGGCGGCGACCTCGGGCATGGCCCCTGACGCGCTGTACTGCATGAAGCTGCTCGAGGCGACGGGCATCGTGGTGGTGCCGGGGTCGGGGTTTGGCCAGCAAAAGGACACCTGGCACTTCCGCACGACTTTCCTCCCGGCGGAGGCGGACATCGCCGACGTCGTGGCGAAGATCACCGAGTTCCACGGGAAGTTCATGGACGCCAACAGGTGAGGGGCGTCCGCGAACGCCCGCCGGCGCGTAGGCGCACGTACTCGCATGGGCGCGCGAGACGCGGGGGGATCGTTGTCTCTCCCGGACGCAGAGCGCGGAGCGAGACGGAGCGTGTCTTGCAAAAAAAACCGAAGTTGATTTTCGTCGCGTACCGAACCGCGAGATTCGCGTCTCGCGATGCGGGGAGATTTCGTTGGGAATCAATCTTCAGTCCATCCCGGGATGTGTTCCGCGGCGCAAGAGCCGCGGTCATCGATAAACACGCCGACGCGACGTGGAAGCCGAGTCGATCCGTGAATGATCGATGCCTGGCGTCACGATGGTCGAGGGGCGTCATCGACCGCCTCTTCACCGCGCTTGTGGAGCCCCGAAAGCGTCCGGACCGCGTTTTTTCGATCCGGGTGTTTCCGCAGAAACGCTTTTCGTTTTCGTGTCGCGAATCGCCGCGAGAAAAAACGGCGGCATTTTTCCTCGGTGTCGTCGTGGTTCGGTAGGGACTTGGTCGCACAACGCGCGCGCGACGACGTCCTCGTGACGCACGGCCCTCGCGCAGCGTTTCACGATGGCCGACCCCTGGGCTGATCCCGTGGGTTCGCAAGGCGGCTGGGGTGCAGGCGCTGCCACGCAGGTGCGTCGTGATGCGGCTCGGAACGGCTCGACCGATTTCCTCTTCCCAGATGTTCCCATTTCCGATACGTGGCGCTTTTCCCCCCATGGGTGCGCGCGCGGTGGCGACGACGACCGGCGCCATGGAACGTGATCCCCGTGCGCGTTCTGACCTCAGTGCCGTCCTTCACGACCGCAGGCGAGCACCCCCCGTCGCACCAGCATCCGCGCGTCCATGCAGAACCTCGCGGGAGACACGGAGAACGTCCCCCTTTCCGCGCTGGCGGGCAGGTCGGGACGGACGCCGAACAAACGCATGACCATGGGCGGCCCCACGATGGTGCCGTACCGCGGAGGCCCGGGGAGCCCTCAGGGCTCGCCGCTGGCGAACAGGAGCAACTTCGGCGCGCCAAACTCACCGCCCAGCGCGCCACCCAGCTACGCCGAGCCAGCGGGCACGGGCGTGCGCACGCGCAGCATGGGACCGCCGCCGCCCGCTGCCGGCCGGCCCCCCGCGGCGCGAGGCGAGGTCTCCGACGGCGTGGGCGACCCTTGGGGCGCCGGCACGAACTGGCAGGCTGACTCCGCGGCCGCCAAGGCACAGGCGCAGAGGAGGCGGCAGACCAGCTATGTGCCCGGAACGGGATCCACGGCGCCGTCGTTCGCGACGGGCCACCAAGGCCACCGGACGCCCGCCGGGCACGCGCATCCGCCGTACGGCGGACGACCGTCCACCGGTTCGTCGTCGGCGGGGCCCGGTCCCGCCGAGGACGAGTTCCACTCCGTTCCCTCCTCCCCGTGGGGCTCGCCCGCGCGCGCGACGGGCGCCGCGCTGCACGGCGAGCCACTGGGCGCGGCGAGCCACGCCGGGCACGCGCAGACGCTCTCGCCGCCGTCCGCGCCGCCGCCGCCCGGGGGGTCGCCGGGGCGCTGGCCGGGCGCCGGCGCGACGCGCGGCTACGGCACGCCGGCGCGCCTCGACCGCGACGGCGCGCACTACTCGACCGCCCCCGAGCCTTCCCGCGAGCGGTCCGTCTCTGCGCCGGTCACCAGGCAGGGTTCACCGGACCGAGCGCCGCGGGGCGACGGCGGCCCCCCGCACCCGTACGGAGACGCGCGCGGCCGAGACGCCTACGGCGACCGAGACGACGGGCGCGGCGCTTACAGCCGCGACGACGATTTCGCCGCGGCGCGCGCGCCCCGGCACGTCCGCTCGGACAGCGGCAGCGGCGAGTACCCCGCCGGGCGGGACAGCTCCGCGCGCGCCGCGCACGGGGTGGGCCCCGGCCCCGCGCAGAAGGTCACGGCGCCGCCTCTGTCGCCCACGAGGCTGGTCGGCGGCGCGTACGCCGGGGCCTCTGCGGCGCGCCGGACCGTCCCCGGGCTCGGCGGCGCGTCGCAGTCGCTTTACGCCGGCCCCAACGCGCACGTGCTGGGCGCGCCGGCGACGAACGCGCTGGCGCTAGCGGGCGCGGCGCCCGAGGGGTGCTACCTCGGGGGCTGGCGCGGGGATGAGCGCGCGCGCATCCTGGCGTACGAGGCGTGCCTGCAGGCGTGCCTCGAGGGGAGCCTGGGGTCCAACGCGCCGCAGCACAAGGTGGACATGGCGGTGCACTTCCTGGCGGACCGGTGCGCCGAGCTCCGGCGCGGGTTCGGGATGGACGGCATACTCGTCGGCTCGCGCGGCAACGCGGGCACGCTGCTGGGCGCCGCGAAGGACCCGAAGGATGCCAAAACCCTCGGCGCGGGTCGCGATCGGGCGAAGCAGGCTGACGGGCTCGACCTCGGCGTCGGAGCGCAGAGGTGGGCGGGAGTCACCGTGGACGTCACGGAGGTTTCCATAACGACGCGCGGCTGGAAGCGGTTCACCGGAGGCGTCGACCCCCGGGATGTCTACGCCGCCGCTAAGGAGCGCGGCGCGCGCGCCGCCGCCGCCGTGGCGACGGCGACGCCGCACGCGCGCGGCGACATCTGCCGCGTGCGCGCGTGCTCGCGCGGCCCCGTCTCCGGCGGCGGCGACAGCGCGACGCTGCACGTCGGGTGCGGCGACGCGCGCGTCAAGCTCACCGCCGCGGACGACGCGCTCGCGTTTGAGGTGGACCTCGGCGGAGGCAAGCTCGCGTTCTGCAAGCCCTCGCTGGAGGACGTGTCGCGCATGGCGGGCGAGGGTCGAAACATCGTCGAGCTCCCGCTCAAGTACGCCACCGGCAAGGAGAAGGGGTACCTGCGCTTCACCGCGCACCTCGAGCCCATCGGCGGGTACGACT
>Ga0181600_10004881_pt1 | contig 10147 bp, 8 predicted proteins | sample 041ome_2_FD_132982 | JGI IMG/M metagenome (GOLD analysis project Ga0181600, IMG submission 132982) | Coastal salt marsh microbial communities from the Groves Creek Marsh, Skidaway Island, Georgia - 041406US metaG (megahit assembly) | ecosystem: Environmental > Aquatic > Marine > Intertidal zone... | reverse complement strand
CCAAAACCGTCTCTGGTGATGAAGTTTCGCGGCATTTTCTTTTCCACATTGGCCACTTTTGACAAGGCTACTTCACCGATAGACCAACTGTACTTTTTAGTCTTGCCACGCACAATAATCGGCATCACCGCATTTTTGCCTGCGGCAGCAAACTCAACGGCCGCGCGTCCCACCGCATACGCCTGCTCGACATCGGTCGCTGACGCGATATGCCTAGCTGCACGCTGCAAGTAATCCGCGACAGACCAGTGACACTTGAAACCATGCTCAAGCTTGATCATATCGACCAGCGACGGCGCCACGCCACCGAGCTGGGTATGTCCAAAAGCATCCTTCACGCCAGCATCAGCAACAAAACTGCCGTCTGCATATTGTGCACCCTCTGACGCGACTATCACGCAATAGCCTATCGTTTTGACGATTTTCGCTACACGCTTGAGAAACAGCTGCTTATCAAAGGCAATCTCTGGGAACAGTATGATGTGCGGTGGCGCCATGGGATCGCTCTTCGCCAATCCAGCAGCGGCGGCAATCCAGCCAGCATGGCGCCCCATCACCTCCAATACAAATATCTTCGTCGAGCTTTCGGCCATAGACGCAACATCCAGGCCTGCCTCGCGGGTCGAAACAGCCACATACTTCGCCACTGAACCAAACCCCGGAGAGCAGTCAGTGAATGGCAGGTCGTTGTCGACGGTTTTGGGAATTCCAATACAGGTAATCGGGTAGCCTACCGACTGACTGAACGCTGCAATCTTATTTGCCGTGTCCTGCGAATCGCCACCGCCGTTATAGAAAAAGTAGCCTATATCATGGGCTTTGAAGACCTCGATCAATCGATCATATTCCGCACGAGCATCGTCGACAGACTTCAATTTATAACGACAGGAACCAAACGCGCCGGAAGGGGTGTGACGCAAGCCTGCGATCGCTTTTTTTGACTCCTTTGATGTATCAATCAGCTCCTCTCGCAGCGCGCCGATAATACCATTTTTACCTGCCAGGACTTTGCCGAACCGCCGATCTTGCCGGACAGTCTCAATCACACCACAGGCACTGGCATTAATCACGGCTGTGACGCCACCTGATTGTGCATAGAATACGTTTTTTCCAGCCATCTGACCTTACCCTCTAATATCTATAAATCTCGTACAGTCTCGGCGATTAGCCAATCGACTACATCATGAAGCCCCTCTTTCGAGGTTTTACCCTTTTGAATGGCAGCATCATAAACCCGAATCTGTTGATGCGCACTGGTACCTGAAGCAAGTATTTCTTTAACCTGAGCCAGTGCTTGCTGACAATTCAGCGCCGCTGCGTCCTCCGCAACAAAATCAAGCAATTCATCCAACAATTCTGCGAACGGAGTGATCTCACCCTTCGCCAGATCAATCATTCCCGCATCAAATGAATAACGCATAGCCCGCCAGCGATTCTCATTGATGAGCATCCTGGCGTACCGGCGCCAACTCTGGTTACGGCGACGAAGCCGGTATAACATGCGCATCAGGCAAACCGTCAAGGCCACCATGCTTGTGGCGTGTTGAACGTTGGTACAGACATCCATGATTCTGGTTTCAAGGGTAGGAAACCTCGCACTCGGCCGCAAGTCCCACCAGATTTTGGTGGCATCGTCGATTAGCCCAGCTTTAACCAGTATATCAACATGTCGTTGGTACTCGGCGTAACTGGCAAACTGCTCAGGCAAGCCGGTTCTCGGCAAGCTACCGAAAACCGTCAATCGATAAGACTTGAGACCTGTATTTTCACCCTCCCAGAACGGCGAAGAACAGGACAAGGCCAATAGATGGGGCAAAAAATAGCTCAACTGACTCATCAAGTCGATGCGCAACTCTGGGTCGGAAACACCTACGTGGACATGCATGCCGCAAATGAGCAATCTTCTCGCTGTCGCCTGCATTTCCTGAGTCAAGGCAAGATATCGAGCCTTCGCCGTTTGCTTCTGATTCATCCACCGAGCAAACGGGTGGGTTGAGACTGCGATCGGAGCAAGATCAAATTGATTGCTGACACGAGCTATTACGCCGCGAAGTCTTCGAAGCTCAACACCCGCTTGATTAACGTTACTACAGACACTGGTGCCAACCTCAATCTGCGAGCGCATCAGTTCCGGGCTGACCTGCTCGCCACATAACTGCACACATTCTCGCATTAGGGCTGACGGCGGATCGCTTACCAGATTCCCAGTACGTCGATCGACCAACAGATATTCTTCTTCTACCCCAAGAGTAAATTCGGGCTCTTTTAATGTCATCGAAGACTCGCCGACTAAGGGCTGTGGTCCAACCCTGTCTGCCGCCTGTAAGAAGTTGCGACTTATGGAAGTAGCCGCGCCTAGAAATAGCCTCTGCTAAAACGAACTCGCGCTAGAAACGGTGCGGGTAGATAGGATTTGTTCAAGCCTTCAATCCGTCACGCTAACAACTTAGTCTCAACGGCTTGCTTGATATTCGGCTCTGCGGATTCAGGCGAGAAAAGCCCACATACCAAGCCTGAGTGACAGGCATCCTTGGCATGCCTTCATGTCTAGAAAATGGACTGACTCGAGAGCTTTTTATCATTGCCCTTGCCTTAATCACCAATGCGAACCGCAAGAATATCGCAAGTAGCGCCATGCAGAACGCTATTGGCTGTCGAGCCCAGCAAAAGCTTCAACCCAGACTGCCCATGGGTCCCCATCACAATAAGGTCTACATGTTTCTCCTTCGCCAGCTCGTGAATCTCTGTCGCAGGCCGGCCCTCTCGAGTGATGCAGTTTGCCGCGGGCAATGCCAACCTGGCACCCGTCTCTGCCATTTTTTTCTGTGCTTCCTGTCGAATACTGGTTTCAAGCATGATGATCTGATCACTCCAACTCATGCCATCTGCTGCGTAGGCTAGCGCCAACGGCTCGTTGACGTGCAGAAGGAATACTTCTGCATCGTTGATTTTGGCAATACTGATGCCCTTATCGATAACTTCAGCATTATCGCCCTGAAAATCCAATGCGATCAAAACTCTTTTGTATAAAGACATTTATTTTTCCTCAAGGGTATTTGTCACGCTGCACCATGGACCTGTTAGCCCATCTACCTAAACGCTCTTGGCCCCTGCACTGCCGTCGAGTTAAGTTGCCAGCTCAACGCTGTTTAATAGCAGCAACCGACAGGACCGGCTTACTGCGAGTGCGGCCTCTAAGTCGCCTTTTGATCAATGACGCTGTTCTGACAGCGGCGAAATGAAATCGTCGGGCTTGATAATCAGGACATCACTCAGCAGATAATCAATAACTTTTTCCGTCGTGTTACCGATGAACACCTCGGAAATAATGTTTCTGGATATGGCTCCCATAACCACCAGGTCTGCAGACAGCGCGATTTCAAGCTTTTTTAAGCCAAACTCTGGCGCTTCTTCTATCAGATGAATTTGCTCCGCAGGCAGGTCAAAATCACTGACGAGACCTGCTAAAGCCTGCTTGTGATCACGCTTCGCTTGCTTTAAGTAGGATCCAGAGAGGGGAACCTGGCTATAGGAATGAACCACATGAACAACTCCCCGCATCACTTCGGCAAGATCAGTAGCGGCGTGCAAAATTTTATGGTCCAGGCCCTCAGGCTTATGTCTTGCGTGCTTCGGGTCCACCGCCGCCAAAATAACGGGGGATATTTTCCAGGGCTTTTCCTTTACTAACAGCAAGGGCATGGGGCAACATCGAATCAATTGCCAGTCGTCATTGGTCAGAAATAGCCTGGAGATCGCAGAATGCTGCCGTGTGTGGCGAACAACCAAGTCAACACCCGCCTCGATGGCGGTCAGCACAACCGCTCTGTAACCTGGATGACCCCAAACAGCTTGCGTGTCGACAATCAAGCCCTTCTGTCGCAAAGGCTCAGCGAGCCCCTCAAGAGCAACTTTTCTTTCGGCAAGATATTCCTCTCGTAAATTCACCAGATCGACGGCGTCAAAATAATAGCCTTCGACCAGATATTCGGTATAGTCGCAGGCCAACAGCAGAATTTTGAAATCCTCCAGATGAGCCAGGGTCAAGACCTTGTCGAGCGCCGGCTGACTTTCCCGCTCAGGATCTACCACTACCAGCACTTTTTTCAACTTCAGCATTGATGCGACCTCATTGATGCGACCTCATTGATGCGACCTCATTGTTGCGACCTCGACCCTAAACATAAGACCCTGATCATAAGACCCTGACTCATGACGACCCACTTATGACGACCCACTTATGACGACACACTTATGACGACACAGTTATGGAGACACAGTTATGGAGACACAGTTATGAAGACACAGTTGTGAAGACACAGTTGTGAAGACGCACTTGTGAAGACACATTTCTTCTGTCTTTTTACAAAAGGCAACAAGCGGCATTAGCGCCTGATCGAGACGACGGCAGGGCAAAACAGCGTTCTGAAACTCTACTGAATTCATGACTTTTAGACTTGATCAGCATCAATTCCTTTCGACTTTATCGTCGCTATATTGCCTAAGTCGCTATATGACCCGAGGTGCTTGTCGAGGAGCCATACCGAACCTCAGTTACCTCTGATGAACTTAACTGACGAACTTAACTGATGAACTTAACTGATGAACTTAACTGATGAACTTAACTGATGAGCTTAGCTGATGAGCTTAGCTGATGAGCTTAGCAAATTGAGCTTAGCGAATTGAGCTTGGAAAAGTGAACCTGAAAACAGCAGACAATACTCGAGCAGTGCGAAATCGACTTTGGGGCTACAAAGACTTCAGCACTGACTTCCACGTGTGGCAACGCAACGACCTGGAGACACAGCTATGAGCCAATTTATCTATTCTCCCTTTAGCGCACTTAACCAGCTACATCGAGAGCTAGGGCGCGTATTTGATGACAACACTGCACTTTCCCAAGACAGCAGTCCTCTCGGGCGCAATGCCTGGATTCCGCAAGTTGACATCAAGGAGGACGCAAACGGCTTCACCGTGATGGCCGACCTGCCCGGTGTCGACCCCAAGGCCGTAGAGGTCACGGTCGATAGGAATATTCTCACCATTCGCGGCGAGCGAAACACTGAAAACTCAGAAACCGGCACTGGTTATAAGCGCCGCGAACGAATCAGCGGAGCATTTATCAGACAATTCACGCTGCCAGAGGCAGTTGACGGCAACAGCATTACCGCACGTGCGGTAAATGGCGTACTGGAAGTCAGGATTCCCAAGGGCGAACGTAACCAGCCTGTCAGCATCACTATCGAAAGCTAGCATCCTGAAAGCTCGACATTTGATAGCTCGACATTTGAAGGCCGGCATTTTGATGGCGGGTATTTTAATAAATAGACGCGGGTATCGCTTAAAAGCTAGCACCAAGCATGCAACAAACTCGCCAGGGTCCTAGATTTTCCAGCGGGCTTTCCAGCTGGCTTTCCAGCTGGCTTTTCGACTTAGCAGCTAAGGCGCGCAGAGAGATTTGAACGCGATGTTAGTACCACTGTCTGGTTTTTTGGCCTGTGATGCTCTTATCTTCCATTGAGAGTAAAGATGAAGTGATGGTAAAGATGAAGTGACATTAAAGATTAAGGCACAGATAGAAAAAAGCATAACCGTAAAGAAAGGCAGTATTTTCACCACATGACAGCTGAATATCAGATGGTTACCCAGTGAGACTAGGAGAAAAAAATGAGCACATTTGAGAATCTTTCAAATAACATCAGAGAAGGCTTGGATAACCTTGCAGAGGGTTGGCAGCATTTGTGGCACAAGACTCGACAGTCGATTACTCGGTACACGCCCAGCGAAAGCCAACCTGATTTGCGAAAAGATATATCTAAAAATGATTCAAGCCGACAGCTTTCAGGAGGCAGAGAAACCAATTACTGGGGTGTGTTGTCAGCAGAGGTTATCGAGACCAATCGAGAAATCGAGATCCATTTGGAAACACCGGGCATGAACACTGAAGACTTTCAGATCAGCATCGATAACTTGACACTCAGCATTAGCGGCGAAAAACATTACGAACGGGATAGCAGTGACGGCCAATACCATGTTTCTGAGCGGGCCTATGGTCGATTTGAGCGCACAATACCCCTGCCGTCTCCGGTAGATCCTCGCCGAACCAAAGCTAGTTACCGAAATGGCGTTCTGTTGATCACGGCACCTAAAGCATCTGGGGCTAAAGGCAGACGAATCGTCATTGAGAATGGCGGTTAGCGCTCAGCTGACTATCCTATCTGAGCACGAGTTACGTCATATTCAATGGTACGATTTTAGAAAGGGGGCACGGCCGGCCTGCAGATCAGGTCAGGACCACTTTTCTACAATAGGAATCCTGCGACCAATACCAAACGCGACTTTAGAAACCTTAGTCCCAGGACAGGTCTGCCGACGCTTGTATTCCATGCGCCCCATCAGGCGAATAATGCGTTGGAAATCCACTGCCGCCTCAGCCGTCTTGAGCCAGTCAGTAAGCACCTTGACGTCCAAAGATATTCTCTCACCTGCATCAGCGCACTGGCTGACCCAAAGGCGGAAACGCGCAAAAGTGCTGATATAGTCTTCAACATAGGCCCTGACGATCGGGTCGAGTACCGCATAGGAGAGCAAAGAAGCTTCATCAATCTGGCCAGGCGCTAATTCCGCACTGGGAGGCTTACGCCAGATATTACTCGGAATATCTGCCGCTCCACGAGCAATTTCCATGACCTGGTATTTATAAAGGTCCTTGATCGGCGCATAACTGAAGTTCATGTCAAAGTGCGTGTAATAGCCACAGGCCGATTCCGTTTTGTTTCCCGTCGACAGCGGCATGGCACCAAATGCATTACTGAAATGCATCACATACACGTCGCGAATTCGCGCTTGGATATTCTCGTCTGCGACACCCGCATATGCATCAGATTTAAGTTTCTCGGCCACCATATTCGTCGGATCGCCTAGATACTGGCTATACCGCTGATTCAGCATCTTCACTACCGACTGATGTTCAATTTCAACTTCGTAATCCCAACAACCCAATTGTTGATGAAGTTGGATCGCATCATCTCGAGAGTGCTGAGAGCTGAATATAGAGGGCATTCTAATCGCGTGGACATTTTTCGGGCCAATCGCGTCACAGGCCAACTGGCAAACAACCGCGCTATCAACTCCGCCACTGGATGCCAATACCAGTTGCGAAAATCCGGATTTTCTCGTGTAGTCTCGCAGACCCAAGACTAGCAGGTCGTATAAATCAGGCGTCCGCGCCCGCAAATCGGCTTGCTGCTTTGAGTGGTGCACCTGTTTCAATAATATCGGTGCCTGACTTAGGTCGACCACATCATAGGTATCGTTAAAAACTTCCTCGACAAGGTGGATCAGATCACCCCCTCGAACAACAAAACTTTGGCCATCGAAGACCAGCTCATCTTGGCCGCCACGTTGATTGACGTAGATCAGTGTCATGCCGTCCTCTGTACTCGGCGCTATCACCTTCATGCGCTGCAATGTTTTGCCATGCACAAAGGGTGAACTGTTCAGCGAAAGTAGCACATCTACCCCGGCTTCCCGATACTGTTGAAGCGGATTATTGGCGTAGTTATAGCCATCAGAGCCCTTGTCGTTCCATAGATCTTCACAGATCGTGATACCGACTCTAGAATCCTTGATCGGCAGAATAAACAGCGCGTCTCCTGGCTCAAAATAGCGTAACTCATCAAACACATCATAAAAAGGCAGTAGCTGTTTTGCGTAAGTCCCCTGGATCTCGCCCTGGGATATCACTGCTGCCATATTCAAAAATGGCTTACCCTGCTGGAGGTTGCGCGCGACATAACCAACGACTACATGCAAACTCGGTGCTACTTGGCGTGTATAGGCTCGAATCTCATCCAGAACTGCCAAATTGCGATCAATGAATTCAGGGTGATACAACAGATCCTGACTCAGATAGCCCGGAATCGTTAATTCTGGAAAGACGAGGAGATCGCACTCAGCCTGACTTGCAGTGTCGATACCTTGACGGATTGCTGCCAAATTCCCAGCAAAGTCTCCGGGGGTCGTATTTATTTGGCCAAGGCAAACCTTCATTGATTTGCGCTCGCCAAATCAGCGGCACTGTCAGATTGGCGAACGATATAAAGCAGATGTACAGTGGACAAGGCGACCACACAGGCCCAGGCCTGATGAAGACTCGCCGCCCAGATAGGAATTATATTAACCAGCGTGTAGACACCAATGCCGAACTGAATGAGGGTCGCAGCCAGCACCAGACTGGTCGTCCGTCGCAGCAGTTGTGATTGACCAAGCTGGGCGCGTAGCCAGATGATGGCGATCAGAATAAGCACCAGCATACCGAGCCAGCGGTGAACGAACTGTATTGTCGCTGTACTCTCAAAGAAACTGAGCCATAACGGTTGCATGGCGAATACCGCATCCGCGATCCACTGGTCGTTCATCAAGGGAAAGGTGTTATATCCCAGGCCGGCATGACTACCCGCTGTAAAAGCGCCCCACGTGAGTTGCAAAGCCAGGCAGACTGCAAAGCTATAAATCAGCACCTGGGGAATCAGCACTTGGGTGCCGTTGGTAGCCAGCGGTTCACGCTCGACCTGCACACGCTTGACCTGCAAAAGTTGCAGCATGAGCCAATACAAATAGACCAGAATAAACATGGCAAGCATCAAGTGTGCCGCCAGTCGAAAATGACTGACTCTGGGCAGGTCAACCAAACCACTCTTGACCATATACCAGCCCATTAACCCCTGCAACCCACCCAGCGCGAGGCCAATGAGTAATCTTGGCAGAAAAGGCTTCGGGATCCGGCCTAAAGCCCAGAAGACGACAAAGGGCACAAAATAAATCAAGCCTATCAGCCGGCCCAACATTCGATGCCCATACTCCCAGTAAAAAATCGATTTAAAGGCCTCAAGATCCATATGCTGATTCTTTTTCTGATATTCAGGAAACTGCTGATATGCCTCAAACTCCGCTTGCCATTCCTCGGCGTTCATGGGCGGCACGACGCCCATAATGGGATGCCAATCCACCATGGACAGGCCGCTCTCCGTTAATCGGGTGATGCCACCTACCACAATCATCGTAAAAATTGTGGCACAGACCACCGCCAACCAGCTTGCAATCATTTTGTTTGAATCAGACATCGGGGTTCATTCAGGCTCTTATAAGTTCAAAGTGAAAGGATACGACCATACGTCGGCAATGGATCCCTCAATACTATTTTTGCAGCTTGCACAATGCATTCAACAAGCCTTATTATAAACAACCTGCTCATTATTAGCTGCACTGAGTTATTAGCTGCAATGTGTCTTTCAACGCTGCACCCTGATTTAAACTTGGAGCATTTATGGATATTCAGCGAAAGTATTTAGTATCGTGCCAAGCCTGTAGTCTTCACGCCCTGTGCGTTCCCAACTCCCTATCAGAAAAAGAAATCGAACTTGTCGACGCAGCGCTCAAGCGTAGCAAGCCAATCCAACGCAATAAAACTATTTTCGAAGCTGGCGATAAACTCTCTTCTCTGTACACGGTTCGATCGGGCGCCGTAAAGACTTTTAGCGTCGATCGTGAGGGAGACGAGCATGTGATCGGTTTTTATCTGCCCGGTGAAATGTTCGGACTCGATGCAATCAACTCGGGCCAGCATATCAGCTCAGCTAAGGCACTAGAGACTACGGCTATCTGCGAAATACCCTATCGTCGCCTGGAGGAGCTTTCCGGTCGGATTCCAAACCTTCAGGCCCACATGTATAAGCTCTTGAGCCATGAGATCAGTGAAGATCAGCAATTACAGCTTTTGCTAGGCAAGAAGACTGCAGAAGAACGTATCGGTAGCTTTCTGTTGAGCCTCTCATCTCGATATAAACAACGTCATTTATCACCGACTGCATTCAGGTTGCCCATGGCAAGGACTGATATAGGCAACTACTTGGGACTGGCGGTGGAGACCGTCAGTCGGATTTTTACGCGATTGCAAAAGAACGAGATCCTCAAGGTAGATGGCAAGGAGGTTCAAATACTGGATCACCCACGACTCTGTGGAATTGCACATACCGATGCCTACGCACTGAAAACACCCGAACTCAAGCGCTATCGGTTGGATTAATGGGCTATCTGTCAGATTAATAGCTCACATTAATAGCTCAGCTTAATAGCTCAGCTTAAT
>Ga0181600_10004878_pt1 | contig 10148 bp, 7 predicted proteins | sample 041ome_2_FD_132982 | JGI IMG/M metagenome (GOLD analysis project Ga0181600, IMG submission 132982) | Coastal salt marsh microbial communities from the Groves Creek Marsh, Skidaway Island, Georgia - 041406US metaG (megahit assembly) | ecosystem: Environmental > Aquatic > Marine > Intertidal zone... | reverse complement strand
TTTTGAATATCGCAAAGATCGCCAGTGGAAGGGTGATGTAAACCGCTATAGCTTGAATTCAGATGGCTCAATATCAACCGGCGGCGCGCAAAGCGCTGGAACGCTACTAGCATCGACTAATTCATCAAAAAGAAACCTTTGGACTGCTGCTCCGTCCTTAACGCATTCGCTCAATAACTTCACCACAACAAATCTTCTAAGATTAAAACCTGAGCTTTATCGTGACCCTGTAACAACGATATCGGATGATGATGCGAGAGATTTGATTGAGTTTATTCGAGGACAAGATCGCTACGATGAGGATGGCGACGGCAATTACACTGAAGAAAGAGATTGGAAGCTTGCTGATACGTATCATGCTCAGCCGGTAATCATGCCACCACCAACCAGTATGCCCGTTAGCGAATCAGTGAAAGGGGAGTTTTACTATGGCAAAAGTAAGCCCAGCCCGCACTCTGCATTCGTTAAAGATAATAAATCTAGAGAGACGCTCGTTTTTGCTCCAGCGAATAACGGTGTCTTGCATGCATTTAATGCGTCAACTATGCGAGAAAAATGGGGTTTTATTCCACCACCCGTCCTTGACTCTCTTAAAGGTATGTATAACAGCAAAGGCGCGGGCGGCATAAAAGGTAAAACCAATAGCATTTATCTTTTAGATGGCACGCCAACCGTTAAGGATATTTACTATGGTGGCAAATGGCGTACGGTTCTCTTTGGTGGTCTTGGTTATGGCGGAAAAGGCTATTATTTAATTGATGTCACCGACCCGTCAGCACCCACTCACTTAGCATCATTTATTCACAACAATGCTAATAGAACTATCAGTCATTGGGATGTTTCAGGCAACCGGACAACCTATGACTACAAAGTATCAACCGTACCCGCATCGTTAGATTACTCTGGTTTAGGCGAAGCGTGGGCAAGGCCGCTTATCACATTGTTGCCATATCAAGGAAGACTTCAGTGGGTTGCAATATTAGGCGGCGGCTATGGTGGCCCAGATGGCGTCAAAGCAGGATTTGGCAGCACGGTTTACATTATTAGTTTAGAGCCAAACAGTTCATCTGGATCTCGAATAGGAACTGTTATTCGCGAAATATCTATTTCACCTACGAGTGCTTCAGATGTGGCTAACGGCATTATCGCACCCGTATCCGCCATTACTGCTGATACAGCATCAAAAGCTGACTATTACGGATCAATTGTTTATTTGGCAGATCTTCAAGGTCGAATCTGGAAACTCGATTTAGCAAAAAATAGCTTAGATGAAAGTGAATCCGAGATGTTTACTACTGAAATTCATCTTAACGCTGAAGCTACACTAGCAAATGACCGCTTACTGTTTCACAAACCGACTAATAGCTTTGTTGATGGAACACCATTCTACTTTTTCGGATCTGGGGATATGACCCGGGTTCAAAGACGAGATGGAACCATTCTTAATCGAATTTTTGGCATTTCTGATAAAGACTTTCCGAAACACCAATCTGTCAGCAGCGACTCCTCACTTCCATACACGATTAGCTCATTAAGTAATGGGGCACTAAGACGATGCCCAGGCGCTTCAGACAAGGGTTGGTATCAAAACCTTTCAGACCTACTATCAGGTGTAACAACTGGAGCTAAAGTAACGGGTAGCGCAACGGTTACAAATGGTGACGACAACGTTTATTTCACCGCATATGTGCCTAATAGTGTTGAAGGCTGCTCAATTGACGGATCATCCAATCTAATTTTCGTTAGCCAAGACTGTGGTACTCAAGAAGTGTCAGCTATAGATGTCGGTAAAGGCATTGCGACATCACCTGTAATTTACAAAGGCAATGTTTATATAGGTATCGGCAACCGTAAAGAAGGTGATTCTACGGGCGCTGGCGGCGTTGACACAATATTTAGAAAATCAATTACTGACACTTCGGTAGATGATGGTTCGGGTTACAAGATTGAAAATTGGCGACAAATTTATTAAGGACAGGATAGAAATAAATGTTTAAAAAGCTCATCAAACAATTGATGGATGCACTGAGTAAATATAGTGTCCAACAAGAAGAAGTTGTCGGCATCGACATTTCAGAAGGCTTTGTTCGTGTTGCCCAGTTAGATGAAAAAGATGACAAGTGGCTTTTATCAAAATACGCTTTTAAAGCTGTCGATGACAAAGATGGTGCTTCTGTTTCACTTAATAAAGACAATTTAGACATTTATGCAGAGCGAGTAAAAGTCGCCATTCATGCTGCAAAAACATCAACCAAAAACGCTGCGCTTTCAATCCCGGTTAACAGTGCAATCGTAAAAGTAGTTGATTTACCACTCATGTCTGACGAGGAACTACAAGAAGCTATTGAAACAGACACGCTTTGGGAAAATGTTGTCCAGCTTACCGAAACGCTAGATGAATACTCTATTTTCTGGGAAGTTATTTACCGAAGCGAATCTGAAAACCGGATGGGCTTGCTCTTTGTTGCTTCAAAAATAAGTGATATTAACTTTTACCTAGATATAGTGAAAAAAGCTGGTCTAAACCCAGTTATTGTCGACGTCCGCTGTTTTGCTTTGAAGAATGCGTTAAAAATTAAATCAAAGCCAGATAATGAAAACGCTAGCACCGGAACAACCGCTGTCATTGAGATTGGAGGAAATGAAAATTACCTATTGATTCAACAAGAAGGCTCTCCATTTGTAAGTGGTCTTTTCGTCTCAGATTCGGATAAATATATTTTCAAGAACCCTAACTCGTCGGAAGAAGTTGTTGAGCAAGCAATGCAAAGAATATCTATGCAGGTTAAGCAAACAATTGCTTCATACCAGTCTAGATTTAATGGTCTTGTAGAAGAGGTGCTTCTTGTATCACCCATGGCTGATCTGAATGATAAATTCAAATCAATTGAAAAATTATTCGCACCCTTAAAGTTCAAATTGTTTTGCCCATCTCAGCACTTGATTATTCCAGCAAATCTAGATGAGAAAGTAAAAGCTGAAACAAATGCCTCAACAATGAGCGCTTCGGTGGGGTTGGCAACAAGAAAGTTAGACGTTTTTGGCTATTACCAATATGTTACTGGTGCTCAAAATATTAACTTGTTGCCAGATAGAGATTCGGTAAGGCAATCTGAAAAGAAAAAATTACTGGGGAAAATTGGCGGCATAAGTGCAGCCATCATTCTTTCTTTATCTATCATTGGCATTCTTGTCAGTCAATTCTCTGAAAAAGATAAGCTAAGTAAAGATGTAAGTGAGTATGAAATACTCGATCTCAAGCGAATGGAGCTTGATACAAAAATCAATGAACTTAGAAATAAACGTCAAAAACTAGCAAGCACTCTCAAGGCGTCAAAATCGATTTCATCAAACCAAAAAGAAATGTATGCCGTTCTGATGCAACTGAATGGCGCGATTCCAGACGGTGTTTGGCTTGATAAAATTCAATATAACGGCAACGCGAAGATTGATATTGACGGAAAGTCAATTTCTGACCAAAACATTCTCGAGTTTATTGAACAATTGACCGCAACAAAAGCAATCGAACGAGCCACACTTAAAACTATGAATATAGAAAAAGCTGGTTCAAGAGAAATCAAAAAGTTCTCTCTTACCATTTCTCTTGTCGAGTTCTCTAAGCTCTTTACTTCTTCGACTAAAGAAGGGGAGGAAAAATAATGGCTGTTTCTATGGATATGGATATTGGTGAGCTTATTAAAAAGCTTTTCTCCGGAAAAACTTCCAAAAAAGCTAATACAACGGGTGGCGTTAAGTCGAAAGCAAATGACGATAAAAATGCCAAGCAAAGGCAGATATATATTGCTGCTGGTCTTGGATCAGTCCTCGCATTAGGCCTTTTGACCTATTTTGTATTGCTACCTAACTACTCATCTCTTTTAGAGGCTAGAGCAAAGGCACTCCAAGTGCCTGAGCTAAAAAGTCAGATTGCTGACCTTGAGATACAGCTCATCTCAGAAGAAAAAGAAACAAAAGTTTCTGAAGAAAATTTCAAGACACTTACTAACCTTTTTCATACAGAACAGGAATTAGAGGGCCTTTACCGCGACATCAGCACTATGGCTTTACTAAATCGCCTTACAGTCACAAAGATAAAAAAGGGAGCTGAGAGCGCAGTCAAACAAGAAGAAACGACCGACCAACCCCCTTCACTTGACCCAGCAATGGATCAAAATCAACCTCCAATGGCAAATAACGAAGGCACTAATGACCCAAATGCTTTTGTAGATCCTGCCTTAGCCGACCAGGAAACACCCACAAAAGCAACCATTTATAGCGTTCCTCTTGAAGTTGAACTGACCGGGAGGTATCTCAGTTATGTGAATTTCAGAAAGGGGTTATCTGAGATTAGTAAATTAGTTAATATAGATAAAGAGACGATAGTTGTCTCCAGTGATGAACTTAAGCCAGGCATTGTGAAAATTAGTGCAACGCTATCAACCTATAGGCTTCCAAAATGAACAATATAAAAACACGTGGTCAAATTGCACTAGCAACTCTCTGCCTAATCGTTTCTTCATCTGTTTTTTCAGCAGAAAGAGATCCTTTCGCTTCTTACATTGGTAGCTCCGCAATGGGAGCTTCACCCATGAGTGACGCGTCTGGTGAACCCGCAATTACCAAACACCCCGTTACTGATTATGAACCTGTCGGCTTAATTAACTCTCCAAGAACCTCAATAGCATTACTACGAACCCCAGAAGGAATCGAGTATTTCGTTAAAGTGGGTGACAAAGTAGGGAGTGACGGTCATCTTGTAACTCATATTAACAATGAAGAATTGACTTTAACTGACGCTTCTTCAAATGAGTCTAAACTAAAAATTATTAGTCGAGTGTCTAGCAATGACTCAAAGTAAAAAAACATATTTCCTCGCTGCGATAATAGCATCTTCGTTCATTTCCTCGTGCGCTACAAATACGTCAAAAAATCTTAACCAAAATGATTTCATGGAGCCTTCAGCTGTTGTTGATATGGCAATCCCACGAATTGAAAAAAATGTGCTTTATGGCCCCAAAGTAACCAATGAGAATAAATCTATTTTAGAAAATAGGCTCAGAGATCGGATTGCTGAGGAAAAAGCTAAAAGCTATATACAGCTAGACAAAAACGCTAAGAAATTATTTCCTGTTTCTGTGAATTTTCAAAATGCGAGTATGCACTCAGTTGCGCTTATGTTTTCAAAAATCACAGGCGTAAACATTATTGTTGGAGATGAAGTTGACAACCTAGTCACAACAAAACTCGACAATGTCTCATGGGACAAAGCACTAGATGCCATTTTAAAAACTCGAGGACTTGCAAAGAATATTGACCAAGAAGCCAATATCATTCGCATTCACAAACAAGACACATTGGTATCACTTGAAGAATTTGATCGTAAAAGAACAGAAGACCTTCAACGCGCACTCCAATTAGAAAGAGCTGTTGAACCACTTTTCACAGAAATATTCCGCTTGTATTACACCAATCCAGATGTAGTCAAAAGTGAGATTCTCAGTGTATTTGGGGTAGCTTCTGGCGGTGACAGCGGAGGAGATGACGGATCATCAGCAGGTTCTGCAAATCCATCTAGCGAAGGTAGCAACGGCCCCCAAATTACAGTTGATAAACGGATTAACTCATTAATCGTTAAAGCAACTAATGAAGAATTGGAACTTATCGCGAAACTCATCAAGAAAGTTGACGTTAGAACTAAGCAAATTTTGATTGAGGCTTTTATTGTTGAAGCAAGCGACGATTTTGACAAAGCCTTAGGTGCGCGCCTTGGCATTGATGGATCAAAGACAAACATCAATCTACCAGGCGGTCAAAATGACAATAACACCATACGATTTGGCGGCGTTGCTGGCAGTGTGCCAGATACAGCAGCTGACCTTTCTTTAGGTGACAGCTCAGGAGCCATCAGCAATTTGCCGGTTTCAGGCATGTTTGGTGGCTTAGGCTTGGTTATAAATACTTCCTCTACTGCTTTGAAACTTGAGTTATCCGCTATGGAAAAACTCGGTTTAACAAAAATTGTTTCAAACCCACGCATTTTTACCTTGGACAATGAAGAGGCTATTGTTTTTCAGGGTGAAGAAATACCTGTAGAGTCTGCCGCTGCAGATGGCGGCACCGATGTGGAATTCAAGGAAGCTGGAATCAAACTCACTGTAACACCAAGTATTGTTGGCGATGGTAACGTGATATTAAAGGTCGTCATTAACAAAGATTCGCCTAACTGGTCAAACGCTGTTGGAAACAACCCACCTATAGATAAACGAGAAATATCAACGCGCTTACTTGTTCAAGATAAGACTGTTGCTGTTATTGGTGGCGTTTTCAAGCAAGAAACATCTGATACAAATGAAAAGGTTCCTGGTTTAGCTGATATTCCAATCATCGGCAAAGCCTTTAAAAGGGACACAAAAGCTGACGCCAGGACAGAGCTTCTTATTTTCCTAGCGCCACGGATTATCTAAAGCATGGACAACACAGTTCAGCTTGCACTTTTCTTGCAGGACAGGGGAGTAATTTCCGATTCGCAATACTCACGGGCTAAAAGCACCAGTGACGAAAGTGGTAAGGATGTCATCCCATGTTTGATTGATTTTGGATACGTTGATGAATCAACCATTACCCACACCTTATCCAGTGCATACGGCCTAGAAATTGCTGAATTTGATTTTAAGGATGTGCCAGAAGAGGCACTTCAAGCCTTACCCGAAAAGTTCATTATTGAAAATAGAGTTATACCTTTTGCTCTAAAAAAAGGTTCTTTGAAAGTTGCTATATCTGAACCTAATTCTCTTAATCAGATGTCGGCGATACAGCTAATATCTGGCTTTAGTATAGAGACATTTTTCTGTTCTATTTCCTTGATGAATCGTAGCCTTAAGGCGCTAGATTCCTCAACTAACGACACGGAATTACCATCCAATATAACTAACGATCCAATCTCATCGTCTATAGAAAAACCTGCCGGCAAAAAAGCCGCTAAAACAAACCAATCCGTTTCTAATAAAAATGCAGAAAGCGATAAAAATGCTGATCAGGCCCGCTCATCCATCGTCATTGATACTGTTAATCAAATCATTGCGCAAGCTATTGATCTTGGCGTCAGCGATATACACATTGAGCCGTTCAAGCACTCCTCACGCGTTCGCTACAGACTCGATGGCGTACTAAAGGAGATCGAAGAACTTTCCAAAAAAGTGCATACATATTATTCAGCTGTATCAACACGACTAAAAATAATGTCTAAATTAGACATTGCGGAACGCCGTTTACCTCAAGACGGGGCAATCACTTTCGAAACATCTGATAAACGAGAAATTGATATTCGCGTATCCATACTGCCTACGGCATTCGGCGAACGAATAGTAATGCGTTTATTAGACCATAGCGGTCTTGATTTAAAACTTGAAGCCTTAGGCATGGGCGATGCAGCAGAATCAAAGCTAAAAAAAGCAGTGGATGCACCGCAAGGTCTTGTTCTAGTTACAGGCCCAACTGGTTCTGGTAAATCAACGACCCTTTATTCAGTACTTAACCGTATTAATAATGACGACATCAACATACTTACCGCTGAAGACCCGGTTGAATATGTCATGGAAGGTGTAGGGCAGGTACAAGTAAAAGATAGTATAGGTTTAACCTTTACTTCTGCCTTAAGATCATTCTTGAGACAGGATCCCGAGGTTATTCTCGTTGGTGAGATTCGTGATAAAGATACAGCGGATATTGCGATTAAAGCTGCACTGACTGGTCACCTCGTTCTTAGTACGCTTCACACTAATGATGCTGTTAGTACGGTAACCCGCTTAGTGAATATGGGGGTACCTCCATATTTATTAACAGCCTCTTTATCACTGGTTGTTGCACAACGCCTCAGCAGAAAAATCTGCCCAGACTGCAAAGCTCCAGATGACAATGTTTCTTCAGAACAACTACTAGGGATAGGTTTTAGTGCTGAAGAAATTAGCCAAACCATCGTTTATAAAGGACAGGGTTGCGCCACATGTAATAACACTGGCTATAAAGGGCGGCAAGGCATATACGAGGTTCTTCAAATCTCGCCAGCGATAAAGAGGGCTATCTTAGAGGGCCAAGATGCGCCAGAAATGATGGCGATCGCTAAGTCTGAAGGTTTTCAAACTATGCAGAAAATTGGTAAAGGTTTTGTTCAACAAGGCATTATTACGCCAGCTGAGTATCAGCGTGTACTAACGATGTAACCATGGCTTATTACAACTGGAAAGGCATTCAAAACGGACAATATAAAGAGGGTGAGATTGAAGCTCTCACACGTGACGAAGCTACGCATTTATTGCGCCAAGATAAAGTCATTATCACTTCAATAGATTTAGCGCCTGGATCAAAAGAAGAAGAAAAGGTCAAAAAATCAACTAAGAAGAAACAAAGTAAATTCAAGAAAATCCCTCAAGCTGAGCTCATCACCTTTACCAAAAAACTTGAAACGATGGTTCGATCAGGCCTGCCGTTTCTTGAAACAATAGCCATGTTAAGAGATCAGACAACGCATCCCGGCATGTTATTTGTTCTTTCAAATGTGTACGAAAAAATTGAATCAGGAACACCGCTTTCAGAATCGTTAGCGGCCTTTCCCGATGTTTTCGACAACATCTATATCAATATGATTAAAGCAGGGGAGTCGAGCGGCAAAATTGACACTTTTCTAAAGCGTTTAGTCATTGGAATGGAAAAAACTGCGCGTATAAAGTCAGAGGTAAAGGGAGCTTTAACTTACCCAACGATACTATTGATAGTCGCCATAGCCGTTATAGCCACAATGATGATTTTTGTAGTGCCTATTTTCCAAGATATGTACAAAAATGTTGAGGGAGGCCTACCTGGACCAACCCAATTAATTGTGGATATGAGTGACTTTATTCGCAACCCACTCGGTGGCGGACTGCTACTTGCAGTTGTTATTGGGGCGATTCTGTTGACAAAAACACTAATGAAAACGAGTAAGGGATTTAAGAAGAAGTTTGATGCATTTACGCTAAAACTCCCCATCATAGGCGAGCTCGTGAAACATTCGACCGTTGCAAAACTTGCCATGATTCAAGGCAACCTAACTGCAGCCGGCGTTTCGGTGATTGAAGCACTGGATATATCTGCTAGTTCATCAGAAAACTTGATTGTAAGGGAGGCCATGGCAAACGTGAAAAAGGGCGTCTATTCCGGTGAGCCATTATCCGAACTCTTTAAGAAGCAACCTGAGGTGTTCGATGGCAGTTTTAACGCAATGGTCGCTGTAGGTGAGAAAACCGGCCAAATGGAAGAAATGTTTAGTTCAATTGCCGGCTATTACGAAGAAGAAACAGACGCATCTGTTAAAAAACTGACCGGCATGCTGGAGCCGATTATGATTGTGTTTCTAGGTGGAACGGTAGGCTTTATCTTAGTCGCAATGTACGCACCGATGTTCAGCATGGGTAAAGCTATGGGAGTCTAGTACTGAAGCTATTACCTGCAAATCGACATCTCAGTCAAAGCACCATTTTTATCAATCCTAAAGGACTGAGCTCCACCAGTCCGACAAACAGCATAAGCATAAAAATAGGTGCTACTACCGTTAACGTAAAAATAATGCCCAGATGATGATGACTCATCTACAACTTTACGACCACCAAAAAGATCTCTGTTGATGTAATAAGAACGATTACCCGAGCCAGAATTATAGTAGCGGGAATTGTCTGAGAAGTAATTTGACTGCTCAAGGTAAATAGACTGTAAAGACTGCTTTGCGACAGCATTTTTACTGTCCGCTATATATCCTTGATATGTGGGAACCCCAATAGCACCGATAACAGCGACAATCGCAACTACAATGAGCAACTCAGTTAGTGTAAAGCCTTTTAATAAATTCATATTTATCACTGCGAGATTAAAAAATTAAAAAGGGGGCATAAAAGCCCCCTCAGAACTTTAAAAATTAAATCACTCTTTCATAATTGTGTCGCGCGCGTAAGCGCTTCCGCCAGACTCCGTACCGTAGTTAGTGGTAATTCTTACAGAGCTACCGGTATAGTACATGTAGCATCCACCGAGAGGAGGCGAAGTTGAAGATGAATTTTGGCAGAAGTTACCACCTGTATAGGCATTTTGGAAACCAGCATAACTATTGAAATAGTTAG
>Ga0181600_10004868_pt1 | contig 10159 bp, 4 predicted proteins | sample 041ome_2_FD_132982 | JGI IMG/M metagenome (GOLD analysis project Ga0181600, IMG submission 132982) | Coastal salt marsh microbial communities from the Groves Creek Marsh, Skidaway Island, Georgia - 041406US metaG (megahit assembly) | ecosystem: Environmental > Aquatic > Marine > Intertidal zone... | reverse complement strand
GGTCGTTATTGCCGCCATCTGCGCTGTTGTCACGCTGTTGAGCTGCGTGTTTGTGACGGCCGCGACTTGTGCGGAAGTCAGCGAAGCAATCTGGCCCGTGGTTAGCTGACCCACCTCACCGTTCAGGGCCACGACTTGGGCAGTCGTCAGCACACTCAATGTCGACGTCTGGATGGTGGGCACCTGTGATGCACTCAGGCTTGCGACTTGAGCCGTGCTGAGGGCGGTGAATTGCTCCGTAGTCAAGGCATTGAGTTGACCACTGGACAAGGAGGAGACCTGTGTGCGATCCAGGACGCTTACTTGCAACGTAGTCAAGCTCGCCAACGTATCGGTGGCAATCGCCGTGATTTGCGGTGCAGACAGAACATCCAGCTGGGCAGTTGAGACGCCCAGGGCCTGGGCGGTACTCAAGGCGGCGATCGAGGCCGTCGCCAGTTCACGAATTTGCAGAGTCGACAGCGCGCCCACTTGGGCAGACGATAGAGAGGCTGTCTGGGCGGTCGTGATTGAAGGTAGAGCCCTGCGATCGATAGAGGCAACTTGTGCGGTAGACAGTGCGGCAGTCTGCGCGGTCGTCATCACCGCCAACTGTGTGCCAGATAGGCTCGCAATATGAGCGGTGGTCATCGCACCAAGCTGGTCTGTGGTCAGTGCCCCCACGGCGGCTGTGCTGATACCTGATATTTGACGGCTCGTCAGGTTTTGTACCTGGTCCGTCGTCAACGAAACGATTTGCGCCGTCGACAGAACATTGAGTGCGTCGGCAGACAGGGAGGCCGTCTGCGTCGTCGACATGTTCGCGATTTGGTCAGTCGTAAGTGCTACAAGTTGCGTGGCATCCAAGCTCGCGATTAGCCGCGTCGTGAGGGCAGCGACTTGCGCCGTCGACATTGCTGCAACGTCAGCCGTCTGAATATCGTCAATCAGCTGGTAATTGAACGAGCTGACTTGATCCGTAGTAAGCGCCTGGACCTGCGCACTCGTCAACGCAGCTACTTGTGCAGTCGTGAATCGATACAGTTGCGCCGTGGCAAGGGCCGCCACCTGGTCACTCGAGAGCGCCACAATTTGGGCAGTCGTTAGCGAGTCAATCCGCGCAGCCCGCAAGTTTTGAACTTGATCGGTCGTGAGCGCGTTGAACTGCGTCGTGGTGATGGAGCTGAGCTGGTTGGTATTTAGTCGATCCAGCTGGTACGTCGATAGCGCTTGTACCTGCTGCGTCGTCATGGCAGTCAACTGCGTCGTTGACAGGTTGCGCAAGTGGTTGACGGTGAGGCTAGCAATTTGCGCAGTCGTGAGTACGGCAATCTGGGCAGTCGAGAGGGCACCGAACTGTGGCGTCTGCATGGAGACGATACCGTCGGCACCCAAGGCCACGATTTGTGCGGTTGTCAATGCGCCGATCAGATCAGTACCCAAGAATCGCGACTGGGTGCTGCTTAATGCATCGAGCTGGGCAGTACTCAACCCTGCAGCGGCTGCGGTCGTCACCGCTTCATATTGGCGATTGCTCAACGACGCGAAGGTGGTCGAGGCGAGAGAGCCAAGCTGCTGGCTGTCGAAGGCGGCGATGTCATCGGTCCCGAGGAACCGCATCTGTCCAGTGCTTAGTGCCGACAACTGCCCAGTAGAGAGCACATCGATAGCGGCGGTGCTGATAGAGCGCACGGCCTGGCCCGATAGCGCCCCAACTTGGGCGGTGGCGAGCGAAGAGATGACGGCGGTTGAGAGGCTCTCGGCTTGGTTACCCCTCATGGCGGCGACGGCGGCGGTGGTTACCGCCCCGACCTGGTCGCTGCTTAGCGCGTTGAGGAAATCGGTCTCAAGCCTGCTGAACTGCTGCGTTGTCAGCGCGGCCATCTGATCTGAACTAAATCCAGCCAAGGCGGCTGTGGTCACCCCTTGCAGGACACGGTAGCTCAGCGTGGATACTTGACTCGTCGCAAGTGCAGCGATCTGGGCGCTGGACAGTCCGGCGGCTTGACTTGAGCTCAGGCCACTCAACTGTACAGATGAAGTGACCTGCAGTTGGCCAGTCGTGAGTGCAGCCAGCTGGGCCGTGGTCAGGTTTGCAAATTCCGAGCGTGTCAGGACCTGCATCTGGTCTGTGGTCAGCGAGGCGATTTGCGCCGTCGAAAGGCTCTGAATTTGTAAATAGTTGAGGGCATCAACGTCTGTCGTCTCGAGAGCAGCGATTTGCGTACTGGTAAATGCCTGCAACGTGTCCGTGGTGAGGCGGCGCACTTGGACCTGGGTCAGGTCTTCAATGCGCTCCTCTGAGAGTGCCGCGACGGCGGCCGTCGATAAGCTCTTGAGTTGGTCGTAGGTCAGCGTCGCGAACTGATCACTCGTCATGAAGTTCAGTTGCGCCGTCGTCAGCCCTTGTATTTGGGCTGTCGACAAGCGGCGAATCTGAACCGTTGACAGTGCCTCAAGCTGCCCCTCTGATAGAACGGCAATTTGTGCGCTGGATAAGCCTCGCGTTTGATTCGCACCAAATGCGCCAATCTGGCGCACAGTCAGTGATTGAATTTGAGCGGTCGACATCGCGGCGACCTGCGCGGAGCTCAGTCTTGGAATATCGACAGTCTCAATCGAAGCAACCTGTAAGGTGGTAAGAGCAGCGACCTGTGCGGTCGTTAGGCTCCGGACTTGCCCCCCCGTCAAGGCAGCCATCTGCTCGGCGGAGAAATTGTCTATGTCGGTGGTCTCAAAGGCGGCAATTTGCGTATTTGTCAAACGCGCGATGTGCGCGGTTGACAGATAAGCAATCTGCGACTCCACCAAAGACATGATTTGATTCGACGTGAGCGATCGAATCTGGCCTGTACTGAGATCTTGCAGCGAGGTGCCGTCGAATCCAGCAATCGCTGAAGTTGCCAGGCTTGCGATGTGATCGTTTCGCAATACGCCAAGCTGGGCCTGGGTCATTGAGTTCAATTGGCTCGATGACAACGCAGCCATCTGCGTTGCGGTCATTGACCGAATTTGCGTCGTCGAGAGGCTAGCCAACTGCGTGTTGGTCAGCGAGGCAACCTGTGCAGTCGACAGGATCCGCATCTTTCCAGTCTGCATACCCTCCAAAGCAAGCGTACTGATAGACGCCAGTTGGGCGGTCGTGAGCGACTGGACCTGGGCCGCGGACAGGGAAGCAACGTGCGCCGAATTAAACCCGGACACGTCCGTAGACGTCGTGAGCCCACTGTTGGCTATTAACGTCGACAGGGTCGAGGCGGTTACACTTGTTACCATTTAGTTCTATTACCTGCGCGCGTTTTGTTTGGTGTAGTTCGAAGGTAGTAATCAATAAATGACACCACCCCCGAACAACCAGAGAGAAGCAACAGTCGTGCCTAGCCGTCAGGGGCAACAGGTTGCCGGAAACCGGCAACTCGTTGCCCGACGGCTACAGGCCTTACTGCAGGAGGGCCAGAACGGTAGCCGGTGCCTGGTTGGCCTGAGCCAGCATGGCGGTCGCAGCCTGCTGAATGATCTGACCCTTGGCTAAGGCGGTTGTGGCCGACGCGTAGTCGGTATCCTCGACTTGGCTGCGCGAGGCGGAGGTCTCTTGCGAGATCATCGTCAGATTTTCGATTGCATGTTGCAGGCGATTGATACCTGCACCAATCGTTGCACGCTGTGTTGCAACAGCAGCGATTGCCGTATCCAGATTCCCGATGGCGGTCGTGGCATTGGCCTGCGTATCCACATCACCCGCAGCAATCGCGGACAAGTCTCCGCCGGTGCTCATGTCTCCAATCGACACACTAAAGGTCTGTGAAGCATCCGCCCCTACCTGAAAAACAAAGACGCCGTCGGAGGCTACGCCCCCCGTATCGTCCAGAATGGCACTGCCGTTCCACTCGGTTTGGGAACCAATACGATCAATTTCTGCCTCGAGCGCTTGATACTCAAGATCCATGTAGTCGCGCTGGGTAGCGGTGGTGGTGTCGGTAGAAGCGGCCACTGCAAGTTCACGCATCCGCTGAAGCATGGCTGATTGCTCGATGAGCGCACCCTCGGCTGTGGACAACAAACCAATCGCATCGTTTGCGTTGCGAACCGCTTGGTCCAAGCCACGAATGTACGAGGTCATGTTGTCGGCGATCGACAGGCCGGCGGCGTCATCTGCCGCCGAGTTGATTCGCTTACCGGTAGCCAGCGATTCCATGGCCGAGGCAAGGGCCCGATTGTTGGTCTGCAACGCGTTCTTTGCAGCAATCGCAGCGACGTTGGTGTTGATAACTGTCATTTGAACTTCTCCTGGTCAAAAAAGTTTTTCTTCAACAAGTGGCAGGGCTTACGCTTTTCTGCCTTTTTCAGCGAGGTTAGGAAACCCTGTCACCACGCCACTCGCAGAGCTGCTTTCGCTATCCTCTGTCCTCACATGATTCGGTACCAATACCAAACCCTTTAATCAAGCTCGTTCATCAACCAACATTCCCTTGGCGTCCTCAATAGCGTGAGCCATCTTGAGCGCGGACTCCGAGGGAATCTGGCGAACGATTTCACCGGTGCTGGTGCTGGTGACCGTAATGACCTCACGGTTGAGGCGCTCATCGACGGCAAATGCCAAGCCGCGCCCATTTCTCTGCACCTGCTCGTTCAAGCGTGCAACCGCGTCAGCGAGTTTTTTCTCTTGATCGGCAGCAGAGTGTCCACTCCGCTCGGCCATACTCGGGCGGTCAGACTCAAGGGCATTGGTCGTAGGTGCGCGGCCCGCGTCCGCGCCACCTGGGGCGGCCTTTTTGGCTGGCTCAACGGGCGCTTGTTGCCGAATAGGGACTAGTTCATCAGCCATTTGTATCCTCCAACAATCCAATTAGGGACTGTCATCGGAAACAGTTTCGGCGGGACTCCAGAAAACTTTAGCCGCCAGCTGAGGTCTTTTTGAAAATATTTTTAGTTATTTGTGTATGCGGCCATCATCCCGTCGAAGGTACTCTTGAGGCTGTCACGCATCGAGTTGGACTCACCCACGATGCTCTCCATGGCAGAGAATTGCCTCAAATATCGCTCGTAGAGCGCCTCCATACGGATCTCTAGGGTACGCAGGTCGTCCTCATAGCCCTGAGCCAGCGCGGTGGCGTTGGTAGACTGCTGTGCGATGAGGCCTCGGTTATTTAAGAATGCGTCAAGCTCGTATACAGCGTCGCCCGCAATGCCCCGCGTCGCTGCACCAAACGTGGTCTGATCATCGGTGTCTGCGGAGAACAGGGTCACCACTTCATCGAAATTGTCTGCCAGTGCAGCGTCCAGGGTCGTCTCGTTGAGTGACATCACGCCGTAGCGGTCAATGTCGAGTCCGACATCCCTGAACGCTGTTAACGAGGCACCTGGGGTCGAGGAATCATCCATCATCATCGCTCGGATGTTGTCCCTGAGGGTTCCAATCAGGCTATCCCGCGCTAAAGAGCCGCTGTAAATATCTTCCGGATCGTCACTGGTCGGGCCCGTCAACGTGTCAAAGTCTGTAATTGTTTGGTTATATGCGGCCACAAGCGCCGTCAAGTTCTCTTTCACTGTGGTCGCGTCCCGGGTCACCTCGAGCCCACCCGTCTCACCCGCAGCGGTAACAGCCGTAAGGTTTAACGTAACGCCGTCAATTACGTCCGCGACAACATTCGACGGCCGGATCACGGTCAGTCCATCCACCACCAACGAAGCATCGGTCGACGCCTGTAGCGTGGTGCTGAAATCGAGATCAGCCACGGCGCCGCCGCCAGCGTCATCGGTCACCGCCACTGAGAAACCATTCGACGCACCGCTTGCACCAGTGAGCACGATGCGCGTGGGGGTCGCCGGGTCGCCGGTATCCACCAACGAGGCGGTCACTCCCTGGCCCGCGTCGTTGATCGCCGCGACAATACCCGCCGGGGTCGTATCGGCAGCGTCGACCGCAATGCCGGCTTGGGCCACCCCGCCGATGGTAAACGTCAATGTGAATGCCGCCCCGCCATTGATCGATGTCGAGTTACTCGCAAACCCCTGGGACACCGACTTCTGAGCGGCGGCTAACTGGTTGACCACCACCGAGTGAGTCCCCGCTTGAACACTGCCCGTAACAGTCGTCGTGAAATCTTGGGGTCGTATCGATGATACCTGTCCCGAGGTAAATTCTCGGGCGTCATTCAATTTCGCAAAAGCGTCCTTGAGGTTATTGAGGGACAAACTGACAGCCGCATACCCCGCAATCCGACGATCTTGCGTATCGATGCGCGACTGGATCGTCTCGACCCGCGGCTGCTTTTCGACCTCGACAAGGTTAGTCGCAAGCTGCCGGATGTTTATCCCCGAGCCTGCGCCTAGCGCCCCAATGAAATCGACGTCAGTAGCCATAAAACCTCTTAATACTCAACCTGAATCGGCAGCAGCAAAAGAATCTTGAATTCACAAATAATTGAAGATGTTCAATTGACTGATCTTTGCAAACGAGCTCTGCGCCGCCTCCAAGGCCAGCATCTCTTTGTTCATTTGCGTGATCGCTTCAGCGTAGTCCAAATCCTCAACGTTGGAGAGCGTGGTCTGCAATCGCAACTTAACCCCAGACACCAAATCTTTTTGGCGCTCCGCGACATTCAAGTCAGCGCCGACCGCTCCCAAGCCCAACGAAATGCCGTCAAGCAGGGAGGTAATTTCATTCGCACCTTGCGTCATGCCCTGATGGTTACCTTGCTCCACGGCCTCTACCAAGTCGTCTAGAACCGTAAAGAACTCGGCCTTGTATGGCTCTCCAGTCGGTGTGTACCGAACGGCCCCCACAAACACGTCAGACCCCGATCGGTTGATTTGCATTCGCCTGCTGTCGCCTGCCAAGACCTCTAGCCGGGTCTGATCGCCCCTGTAGGTCACTCGACCGCGCTCATCTTGCGCATAGGGCGCCGCCATGCTGCGGCCGCCGGCGAATAAAAAGTCACCGTCGGCGTCCTGTGCATTTGCGATTGACATCAGCTGGTCCCTGAGGCTGCGCATCTCAATGCCAATGGCTTCACGGTTGACGCCACTGTACGTGTCATTGGCGGCCTGCATGGCCAACTCAGTCATGCGAATCAGCGTGTCATTCGCCGATTGAAGATAGGCCTCCTCGTCTTGTAGGCGGCGCGAGACCACCTCCAACGTGCCTAAATAGTCATCCTGACGGCCAATCATGCCCTTAAGGCGTTGGATCGCAGCCGCTTGCTCGGGGGCGTCGCTGGGGGCAATCACCTGTTTGCCTTGTGCCGCCTGCGCTTGAATCTTGGCAAGGCGGTTTTGCACATCCGCCATTTGACCGGTGGCACGGTCAAAAAGGTAGCTGGTGGATACTTTCATCTACGATTACCTCACCGTAAGAATGGCGTCAAACAGGGTACTGGCGGTCTGCATCACTTTGGCTGATGCTTGGTAGGCCTGCTGAAAACGGATCAAGTCGGCCGCCTCCTCATCCAGGCTGACGCCCGAAACCTGCTCACGCGTCTCGATTGCTTGCTCGTAAACCACTTGCAACGCCTCTTGCGCCACCTTGGCTTGTCGTGAAATATTGCCGATTTGAGAGACCTGGTTGATGTAAGCATCGGTCAGCGTCATTTCGCCCGGCATAACCGCCTTGTCTTGTAGTTCCACCAGGGTCAACAACGCGCGGTTGTCGCCTACCCCATCGTGGTTACCGTCAACCATAAACCGATCGCCCTGCATGGGCGGCGAAGTAAAGGTAAGCGACATGCCCATGTACGCCAACGTTGGCGGCAAAGCATGAGGATCAAATCGGCGCTGCGCCATTACTGTTCCGGTGTTGACGTCGACAACCTGATAAGTGTCAATCGCGGTGAACTGCACTTCAAAGGGCTGTGCGCGCAGCAATGACTTCACATCTGCTTCACTGGCTCCATAAGTTGCTGAAACCGAAGCGGTGCCTTCACCCGTTACCAACACCTTTAGGTCAGCCGCCGCCTGCTCGCCAATATGCGCCCCCACCCGTAGCCCAAGCTGTTGCAACAACCAAGGGCTTCCGCCTTCTCCCATGCCAAGACGAATGTCAGCCACATCCTCCACGCCTTCGATCATGCTGTCAACGTCACGCGTGATGGCAATCGCACCTTTTTGCCAACCCGCGCTTACACCAAGGGCATTGTTGGGCAGCCCCCCCACCGTGTTGGGGCCAATGTAGATATCCTCACCGGCGACGCTATCAAGATTGGTGATAACCAACGAGCCTTCAAGGGTAACGTACGCCGTCACGCCCGTTTGATTGGCGTTTGACTCAATCGCCAGCGCCAGCTCCTTGGCGGAACTCCATGTGCCTGCCGGCGGACTTAAATCAAGTTGGTTGCCAACCCCCGCTGATCGGCCATAAAGGCTCAGCGACTTGCTTAAATCCAGGTCGTCTGCGGCAATGACGATATCGGTCTGCGCACTGACGGTCACACCAGGCACACCCGCGGCGTTGGCCACCGCTTGCACCGTGGAAGCGGTGTAACCTGCCTGCATGTCAAGGCTTAAGTCCCCGTTCACGTCAACGCTGGCATCAATGCGTGTGATGCCACTGTATTCGTTGATGGCGGCAACCAAGGCGTTAAGGTTGGCGTGCCCCCCAGTGGGCGGTTGAATGCCGGCGGTCACACCCTGATAGCCCGTTAAGTTGAGCTCTTGAGTCAGATCAATGTCAGACGAGGCAACCACCAAGCTGCCTTGCGCGCTACCCAAGGGCCGCACCACCGCTCGCGACAACCAAGTGGCCACGTCCGACGCTTGCAACTCGTCACCGACCGCGGTTGTCAGTGCCTCCATCACCACATGATTGAATTTAAACTGCCCAGCGGCGACCACTGTACCGGTCTGCGCCGCCGCAATGGCTTTGCCTTGTAACACCGCCGCCGCTGTTTGGTCACCCAAGGATGCTCCTTGTGGGCTGAATTGCTCGGTGGTGATAGGGCTTGCCTTTGCCCCAATGAACATGTCGAGCTGCTTATAGGCCTGCGCCCCAGATTGATTCAAATAAGTCGTCGTGTAAATGGCGTCTCGATCAATCAACGCAGGCTGAGCAATCGCCAACTCAGCTTGCTGATCCAATGTGAGCTCAGCACCCAACAAGTGCGTGCCATCGGCGGTGATTACCTGCAGCTGTTGCCCCTGTTGTGCGTCATCAAAGTACACCACCACATCTTCACTGCCGTGTGCCACCGTGGCCACTGCACTCAAGTTTTTGCCTGCATCAACCGATACCGAATAAGCTAGATCCGGGTTATTTTCAAATGCAGTTGACAAAAGGCTGGGAGTTAAGTCGTTGCGCAACGGTTCCTCAAAACTCCAATCCACCCGCACACGGCTTGGATTGGATGGACTTTCGCTGGCGCGAAACATGGCTGCCGTGGCAATCTTTCTGGGATCGTCCAGTGCCACGCCAATACTGGCCGCCCCCTCGACCTCACCGGCGTCAAAAGCGAACATCACGCCGCCCTGGTTGCCGTAGCCATCCAAGGCATTTTGGTGAATTTGATTAACCTCTTGGGCCAATACCTGCGCCAAGTGGTTGAGCTGGCTTTCGGCCGGGCCCAGCACTTGCTCTGTGAAAGCAAGTAGCCCCCCAATCTCTCCACTACTCAAACCCGACACCACTTCCTTGTCACCATAAGGATCCAGTAGCGCCTCGTAGCGTGTGCCATTGGCAGCGTCTCCAACGATGGCTAAGGTTCTCGCATCTTGTCCTTCGACCAGCATGCCCTTTGCCAACGAGTTGGCAAGCGACACGCTGACCTCACCGTTGGCAGCAAACGTGGGCTTGATCCGGGCAAAAGCAGAGAGCTTTTGTAAAAGCAAATCACGCTCGTCCAGCAACGTGGCGGGCTGCACCTCGACACTGTTGCGCTTGGAAAGTTGGCCATTCACCGCCGCCAACTGGGAAGCCAGCGTATTGAGCTCGGCTGACGCGGTATCCATGTAGTCTTTGGTCTCGGCCTTAACCGCCTCGAGTTGGCCAGCAACCTCATTAAAACGCGAGGCAAGGCCTTCGGCATCGCGCAAAAATGCGCTGCGCAAAATGCTGCTTGAAGGATCTGCAGAGAGTTCGCGTGCCGAGGCAAAAAACTGGTCCAGCGCAGTGGCTAAGCCCGAGTCTTCAGATCCCATGATGTCCACCACACGATTGGCGTAATCCACCAAGGGCTTTTGTGTTGCCAAG
>Ga0181600_10004864_pt1 | contig 10165 bp, 7 predicted proteins | sample 041ome_2_FD_132982 | JGI IMG/M metagenome (GOLD analysis project Ga0181600, IMG submission 132982) | Coastal salt marsh microbial communities from the Groves Creek Marsh, Skidaway Island, Georgia - 041406US metaG (megahit assembly) | ecosystem: Environmental > Aquatic > Marine > Intertidal zone... | reverse complement strand
TGCTGACGTTGTATAACCCGCCGCGCGGGCGGGGTCCGTCGTCGCGGACCATGTCGCGCGTCCGCTCGTGACGACGCCACCGGCGGGCGCGTTCGCGTCGGCCCACTCCGCGTTTCGGGTGTCCATCAGTGCGTGATCCGTGTTTGAGATTATGAGACTGTTTGGTCGGTCGAGCGGTCGGTCGAACGCGCGTCCGACAGTTTGAGTCGTCTGGGTCTGGGCGCGAACGCGGTGGTCACGCTCGGTCACGACGCTTGTGTGTTTGCGATTGGTTTTTCGTTCTATGTGTGCTCTTCATCTCCTTGTTGAAATAAGTTTAGGTTGCGGTTTTGGGGTCTCTAACAAAATTTTACCACGCGATGTGCTTGTAGTGCGCTTCGCCGGCGTAAACGGCCTTGTCGCCCAACTCTTCTTCGATGCGCAAGAGCTGGTTGTACTTGGACAAACGCTCAGAGCGGCACGGGGCGCCCGTCTTGATTTGGCCGGTGGAGAGACCGACGGCGAGATCGGCGATGAAGGAGTCTTCGGTTTCGCCAGAGCGGTGGGACGCCATGACGCCCCAGCCAGCCTTCTTGGACATGCCGACGGCTTCGATGGACTCGGAAATGGTACCGATTTGGTTCACCTTGAGCAAGAGGGCGTTGCACCACTTGCCGTCGATGGCGGCTTGGACGCGCTTCGGGTTGGTGACCAACAAGTCGTCGCCGACAATTTGGCAGTTGTTCATGGCGGTGAGCGCGGCGGTGTTTTCGGCGTCGTCTTGGTCGAACGGATCCTCGATGGAGATCATCGGGTACTCGTTGATGAACTCTTGGTAGAGGTCAATCATTTCCTTACCAGTCTTCTTCATGGAGCCGTCGTTGTTTTCAGTCTTGAAGTCCAAGTCGTAGTGCTTGTCTTCAGTCAAGAACTCAGAGGCGGCGACGTCCATACCAATCTTCATCTTGCCAGTGTAGCCAGCCTTTTCAATGGCTTCAACGAGGAGGTCGAGGCCTTCCTTGTTGTCTTGAATATTCGGGGCAAAGCCACCTTCGTCGCCGACGTTGCAGGCGTCTTGGCCGTACTTCTTCTTGATGACAGACTTCAAGTTGTGGTAGACTTCGGAGCCCATCTTCATCGCTTCGGCGAAGGAGGAAGCACCAGTCGGCAAAATCATGAACTCTTGCATGGCGAGCTTGTTACCGGCGTGGGAGCCACCGTTGATGACGTTGAAAGCCGGAACCGGGAGGATGAGCTTGCCGTTGCCGGCGAGTTCGGCAATGTGCTGGTAGAGCGGCATATCCTTTTCGGCGGCGCCCGCCTTGCACACCGCCATGGAGACGGCCAAGACGGCGTTGGCACCGAGCTTACCCTTGTTATCGGTACCGTCGAGTTCCTTGCACATGAAGTCATCGATCGCCTTCTGGTCGCGCGGATCCTTGCCGACGAGCGCCGGGGCGATGATTTCGTTCAAGTTCTTGACGGCTTGGGCGACACCCTTGCCCATGTAATCCTTACCGCCGTCACGGAGTTCGACAGCTTCGTAGATACCGGTGGAGGCACCAGACGGAACCATGGCGCGGAACATACCCTTGTGGGTGTACACATCCGCCTCGACAGTCGGGTTACCGCGAGAGTCGAAAATTTGGCGACCGACAACCTTGGTGATGGCTGGCGCGGTGCGCTTCTTCATGTATTCAGACTGTTTATCGATACGAATGCGAAAAAGAGACGTCAGTCACGATTATCCAGACGCGCGCAATAAAGTACAGTGGCTTGGTTCGTGTCGAGGAGACTGGCGTCTCGAGCGACGGACGCGACGAACGCGGCTGGGCGCGACCGACGAACGCGCGCGCCGTTTCCCCGCCGCTGCACCCGCGTCGCGTCCATCCGCATCGGCACCGTCGGTGACGCGCCGCCATCGAGACGAAACAGACGGAATAATCCACCCGAAACGACCGCAGCCGCGCGCGCGGGCGTCGCGAGCGGTGATCAGAGATCCACCGCCGCGCGCGCACCCACGTCGCGCGCGCACTCTCGACGTTTCGCCGCGAAATCAAATCGAACGAAATGTCATCGTCGCGTTGGCACGGCGGTGGCGCCCGCGGTCGAGTCGCAGTCTCGCCGACGAGTCCACCGACCGTCGCGCGCGGGGCATCGCGCCCTAGACGGACGGATGATCGCATAAAAAATAGGTGTGTGTCGTACGCACCACGAACGCGAGCGGCTCCTCAGCCTTCGCCTTGACGGCGGCGTTGAGGGCTTCCTCAATCTTCTTCGTCAAATCGTGCTTCTCGATGTACTCTTGAACGCTCATGGTGGTGGATGTGTTGCGCGTGCGTGCGTGTGTGCCGTCGGGCGCCTTGTCCGTCGGCATCGGCGCCGCGCTCGAGGCGCGCACGCGTGCACGGTCCTGGGTGATTTTAATACCATTTCGACGGTTACAGTACGATGTCGAACACCCGAGTGTCGTGGAATACGTATTGACAGCGGTTCGCATTGTACAATACGTAATGGAAGCGTCTCGAAGGCTCTTCAGGTCGAGGTCTCTGTGTGTGAGTCAGAGGCGTGAGAGTTTTCGTTCGTTCGGCGCGACCGAGTTGAACGAGCTGCGGGAGCGGGCGAAAGCGCGCGCGAGCGCTTCGAAGACGTCGTCAGTCTCGGTCTCGTTTTGTTTTCGAGCCCAGCGTCGATCGGGACGCGATGAGCGGCGCCGACGAGCGGGATAAGATGCTGGACCGAGCGAGACGGTCCGTCTCTCGCGAGAGTCAACGTCTGCGCTCGTGAGGAAAGGAGTCTCGCGGACGCGTCGCGCTCGAGAGCTCGCGGACGCGAATGCGGGTGCGCGTGAACCTTTACCTTTTCGTCGCGGTCTCGGGCGTTCCGCAACGGCGCCGCGGTGCGAGGTCGCGAGTGGTGCAGTGAGCGCTGCCACGGAAAAGTGCGTCGCGAATTCGCGTTGAGTACTTCATATGTGCATACAGTAATGACACACGTGCCACGTCGACGGGCGCGCGGAACCCGGAAAAAGCGTTTTCACCACGGCACACGCCGCCTCGAGCGATCCATCGTCGTCTCGTCGACGGAACGAACCGACTCGAAGTGAAATGTCTCGCGTCTTGGCGCTCTTCGATGTCGACGGTACGCTCACCGTGCCGCGCAAGCAAGCGGACGATGCGATGAAGACTTTTATGAGTGACCTGAGATCGAAAGTCACCGTCGGCATCGTCGGTGGTTCCGATCTCGTGAAGATTTCTGAACAGCTCGGGGAGGGCGCGGAGAAGGAATTTGATTACTTGTTCGCGGAGAACGGTCTCGTGGCGTACAAGGCGGGGGCTCTTCTCGCGAAGCAGTCACTGAAGGATTTTCTCGGCGAGGAAAAGCTGAAAAAGTTCATCAACTTCGTGCTTCACTACGTCGCTGATTTGGATATCCCGATCAAGCGTGGTACTTTCATCGAGTTTCGATCCGGTATGTTGAATGTTTCGCCGATCGGTCGCAACTGTAGCCAAGAGGAGCGTGATGAGTTTGAGCGCTTCGACAAGGAGGCGGGCGTACGTGCCAAGATGGTGGAGACTCTTTGTGCCGAGTTTGCCGACTACGGTTTGACCTACTCTATCGGTGGTCAGATTTCATTTGATGTATTCCCGAACGGTTGGGATAAGACGTATTGCTTGCAGTTTGTCGAGAATGACTTTGATGTCATTCACTTCTTTGGCGACAAGACTTACAAGGGTGGCAATGACTACGAAATTTTTGAGAGCCCGAAGACCATCGGCCACACAGTCACTTCGCCGGAAGATACTCGCAAGCAAGTCACCGAGCACATTCTCAATAAGCTCTAAATTGATGAACTAGCGCGTGTTGGGTGTAGAACGTGAGGGGCAGTGGGGCTCGAGACACAATAGCAATGTGGAAAATACTATCGAATTGTTACACATGTTACAAGTACAGTGAACGCACAACGAAGAAATCACCCTTCGCGTTCCCGCTTCGCTAAATACTCATCTATCGCACCGCTCTCCATCATACGATTCGCCTTGAGCGCCACCTCGCGTTCCTTATAGCTCGCCGCGAGTACGTCCGATCCGCTCAAGCCAAACTTACCGCTAGATGGCGTAGCTCCAACGGCGCGAGCGTCTACGGGAATGACGCGCTCGTGTCTCACCCCATCGCCCGCGGCGGATCGCCCGATGCCTACTGGTTCATCGTTCACGTCGTTTCTCTCGCTCAAGGACGACGCCGAGTCGCTCGAAATCCCGCTTGCGACAGCTGTCCTGCGCGAGTGCAAGCCTCCGCCTCGGAGCGGGTGCAAGCCGCGCTCGATCTCCTGCGCCACGCCCCGTAGGTCCTGCATCGACTCCCGTACCTCTGCCTGAATTCCCTGCAACTCGGACTCGTTCGCAATCTTCTCCACCGCGCGTCGAATCCCCCCGACGTGTCCCACGGCGCGTCCCGTCGCTCTTCCCAAAAACTTTGCGAGCACCGGCACCTCTTTCGGGCCGAGCGCGAGCGCCCCGGCGCCGAGCACGACGACCAACGACGTCGTGGAGAGCCCGAAAACCATCGGTATCGGTCAGTCACCGTCGCGCCCGATCGATCTCCCGATCGTCTCCCGCGCGTCGAGGTCTGCCGAACTCAGACTCCCTACGGACAACGCCTTTCATAAACTTCACACTTTAGCGCGCCCGCGCGGTTGAGTAAAGATGCGACGAAGCGCGCTCGCGGCGACGGCGGCGCTCGCGGCGCTCGCGAGTCTCTTCGTGCCGCTCGCCCGCGCGGCGGAACAGATCGATGTCGCGCTCACGGCGGACTGGAGCGCGACTTCGATCGCGTTGGAGACGCTCCTGGGTGTTTCCGATGTCAATCCGAACGCGTTCTGGACGCTCGTGGACGTCTTAGACGGGACGAGAGACGACGGTGGGGACTCGTGTGGGGTAGCGATTGCGAATGCCGCGCGCGAGGCGCTCGAGAGCGATGGAAGCGCGCGAGCGATGGCGTTGGCGACGGGTCTTCGCGCGTATTCGCCGAGATTAGCGTCTCATCGCGCGTTAGCGCCCGAGTCGTCGATGGAAGGCGAGGATGGGTGCTGTCGAGTCGAAATTGACGGTCGGACGTATGAAGACGTTGAGATTTTGCGCGCTGCGTTGAGCGGGGCGGATGGGTTTTCGCCGATCGATGAGAGGTTGGTGACGGAGCGCGACAGAGTGTACGGTGACGTCTTTGACGCGACGCTTCCGACGGCGCTGGCGTACGCCTCGCCGGGAACGCGATGCTTTAAGGAGATGCACGAGCTTTTAAAGGGTGGAAGCGAGTCTGGCACGATTAACTACGTGCTGAGGCCGGTGTTGTTCTCGAATACTTGCGCGCGATCGAATGCATGCGTCACCTTCGGCGCAAGCGACGAGCACCTTCGTCTCGCTGGTTTTGGCATTGAACTGGCGGTGAAGAACATGGAGTACAAGGCGATCGATGATAGTAAAGTGAAAAGCGAAGAGGCTGATGACGACGACGATTCCGATCGCATCGAAGAGTTCAAAGATGAGAGCGTCCTCGGTTTCAACTTTGCTCGACTAGCGCGATTTTATAAGACAGACATCGAAGGCTTGCGGGAATTCCGTGACGAGATTGTCGGCAAATCCGAGCTCACTTCGGAGGCTCCTTTGAAGTTGTGGGACATTGCTGATCTCGGCCTCCAAGCGACTCAGCGTATCGCGCTATCAGATGATCCGCTCAGCGCCCTGGTTGAGTTATCCCAGAACTTTCCTTCTCTTGCGAATGTGCTATCGCGAATGAAACTGGATCGAAAAATTGTTTCAGAGGTTAAAAGAAACCACAAAGTGATGCAACCCGGCGGCTTGGTCATGTCCTTGAATGGTGAAAACTTAGAGCTGGACACCATAGATATTTACACATTGGCTGAAATCATCGGTAAAGAGGTGCAGTTTGCAGACTCTCTCGGAGAATTGGGCATACCGAACACCATGGCGGCAAAGCTTTTGCGTCTGCAGAGATCAATGCTCAAGAGTATTAGGGTGAATGTGACGTCGCCAATAATATCATATTACAACGATATCGAGAAAGATGCGCAATATTCCGGGTGGAGCAAGGATTTCAGACTCTTGACAAATCCTTCCAGAGGTGGTCTGCCACAGCTGGGGTACAACTTGTACAATTTGGTGTGTTTGCTCGATCCGTCCTATCCACACTCGTGGGACATGATCGCCATGATGGATCAATTTACCGATAACGGCGTACCTATTCGCATGGCCCAAGTCATCGTGACAGGACTGAAGGAAGAGATAGCGGGCGATGATACTGCGCCAAACGTCCAGGTTGGCACATTTGTGGCGCGCGCAGCCAATTTTCTTTTACGAGAGTTTGGGGCTCTCGCTCAGCGTGATTTCCTGGGCATGATTGCGGCAAATCGAAAAGTCGACCAACCTCCTACGTTTTACTCCGCTCGAACGTTCTCACCTCCAGACATGTCCACCGTGAAAAAGGCACTCAAGGTTGCTTTCGCAAACGTCGACGTTGATGAAGCCCACGTCGCAGACTTCATGGCCGAGTTCGCCTCTGAGAGCGCCCCTGAAGCCGACAGTTACGTCGAAGAAATGCGCGCAGTGATCAAAACCAAGGGATTAAACACGAACTCGGTCATTTTCAATGGTGAATACATTCCGGAATCGTTAGGTTTGGCATACAGGGCTTCGCTCGAGCAAATCTTCTCTCATCATTTCCGTCAAGAGGTATCACGCCTCGAGCAGCTCGCCCGGGATGGTTCTTTGAAGAAGAACAGCGAAGACATTGCGAGATTCGTGCAAAGTGGCGCTGTGCCGAAGTACGTTCCGTGGTTACTCGACGAAGAGGCACATCCACCCGTGTATCACGCACCGCCGAGTCGCTCGTCTGCATCTCTCGTCAGATACGCGCAAGGAGGCAATGTCGATGAAGTGAAGGGTATGTCCATTACAGTTTTCGCGGACGCCGATACGCCGAGTGGGGCAAAGCTCATCGCCGCCGCGGCTAAACACGTTCAGTCTGAACACGGAGCGGCGGCGCGCTTCACCGTCGTGCATCCAAATCTCACGTCTGATCTGAGCACGCGATCGATTGCCATTCAAGCTGCGCTACAACTTCCAACGAACCGTGAAAAGATTGCGTCCTTCATCGAGAGTTTGCTGGAGAATTCACAAAAGTCCGTATCGGACGCCGTTGAAGAGGTGGGTCTGAATGCCGACGATTTGAACGAGCTCATCAAAGATGAGAACGCGCTCTCTGAAGTGCGCGCACAACACCAACGAATTGTCGCGCACCACGGTCTGAAGACGAAGTGCGCCGTCATCGCGAACGGGCGTGTGCTCGACTTATTATCTAGGCAATGTGTTATGGATTCGGATGATCTCGCCGTTCTCACGTCTTCAGAGATGGATCACAGATCAAAGTTTGTGTACGACACCGTCACGACTTCGGTGGGTGAAGGCAAACAAACCGATGACATTTCAACCATGGTTTCCGCGGCTTCCGCGATTGTCGCGAAGAAACAGATGAGTGCTTCAAACAAACGTAGCGTCGAAAGTTTGGAGTCAATCATCTCGAAAGCAAAGTTGACGGCTTTCACGGCGGGATCGGGAACTATTGTCGAAATCGAAGCCATCTTGGATCCTCTCAGCAAGGAGGCGCAACGTGTCGCGCCGGTCCTCGCGTTGCTGCGCGAAAGATTAGGAGACGAGATTTCTATTCGAGTTGTCCTGAACCCCAGGATCAATCTTTCCGATTTACCTCTCAAGTCGTATTATCGATACGTGACGCCTCCGCTCGCGTCTGGGTCGCATCCCATGGCTGAAATCACAAACATTCCGACGCGCAAAACGTTGACGATGCACGTTGATTTTCCAGAAGCCTGGATGGTGACGACCGCAAAGGCTGCGTACGATTTGGACAACATCATATTGAAGGACATTAAGGAAAGACGCATTTACGCTGAGTATAGATTGGAGTCTCTCATCGTCACTGGTCACGTGAGCGATGGACCCAGCGGCAACCCTGCGCGGGGCACTCAACTCGTGCTCGAGGATGAAAACGCCACAGTCAAGCCGGGTACGATTGTCATGTCCAACTTGGGGTACTTTCAGCTCCCTGCATCGCCTGGCATGCACAAACTCACCCTTCGATCCGGACGTTCGGCTGATATTTTCTCCTTTGATCGCGTGTGGGACATCTTGGATACTTCAGTGAAAGATCGCCGAATTTCGAAAGACGGCATCTCGGTGGACGTTCTCGTCGACTCATTCCGTGGACGCCAACTGTCCGTCTCTCTATCGAGACGCGGCGGCATGGAACACGTGGATGTTCTCGACGAAACGAAAAAGTCTTCTGCTGCATCCAGCGGTGGTTGGCTCTCGAAAGTCTTTCCGTCGTCAAAATCAAGCGACGAGCGAATCCACATCTTTAGCGTCGCGTCGGGTCATCTCTATGAAAGGTTCCTCAAGATCATGATGGCGAGCGTCAAGCGTTCGACAAACAATCCAGTCAAATTTTGGTTCATTAAGAACTGGCTCTCGCCCTCGTTCAAGGATTTCCTGCCGTACATGGCCAAAGAGTACGACTTTGAGTACGAGCTGGTGAGTTACAAGTGGCCGACGTGGTTGAACAAGCAGACAGAGAAGCAGAGGATAATTTGGGCGTACAAGATTCTCTTCCTCGACGTTTTGTTTCCGCTCGAGCTCAGTAAAGTCATCTTTGTCGACGCGGATCAGATTGTCCGCGCCGATATGAAGGAGCTCTGGAACATGAACCTCCGCGGGGCGCCATACGGGTACACGCCGATGTGCGATAACAATAAGGAAATGGAAGGCTTTAGGTTCTGGAAGCAAGGCTTCTGGCTCAACCACTTGCGAGACAAGCCATATCATATTAGCGCGCTGTACGTCGTCGATCTCGATCGATTTCGCGCTATCGCCGCTGGCGATCGGTTGAGAGTCATGTACAACTCGCTATCCATGGATCCAAACTCGCTCGCCAACCTCGATCAGGACTTGCCAAACTACGCTCAGCACGACGTTCCAATATTTTCGTTACCGATGCCTTGGCTCTGGTGCGAGTCATGGTGCGGGAACGAGACCAAATCGGTCGCCAAGACGATCGATTTGTGCAACAACCCGCTCACCAAGGAGCCAAAACTCGAAAGCGCTCGGCGCATCGTCGCCGAATGGCCGGACCTCGACGCCGAGGTGAGAGCATTCACGAGCCAGGTCGAAGATCGCATGCGTCGCGGCGAGGACGTTTCGAGCAACAGCGGCGCGGACAAAGCACACGACGAACTTTAGAAATCAATCAATCGAAATATTCACTGTAGCAACATTTGTCTATTCGGCGTCCTTTGACTTTGCCTTGCGCATGTCCGCGATGGTTTCCTCCACCGACCTCAAATCGCGCTTCACCGTCCCCACCACGGTGAGTTCGGCGTCCGCCGCCGCAAACTGCGGCGCCTTGTCGCTCAAACCCTCACCCTTTTTCGCCTTGCTCGCCGCCCTCTCTCTCTGCGCCAGTTCGTTTCTCAGCGTCTCGACATCCTTTTCAATCTCTGGCGCCTTCTTTTGCACAATGACAAACTTCTCCCCTTCATCCCCAATCTCCACGCTCTCCGAGTGCAGCTTGAGCTCCGCCGCAATCTCGTGCACGACGTTCCTCCACTGCTTTTCCATCGGTTCAAACTCGCAAAACGCATCCTCGCTCGCCGCTCCGAGCACCTCGCGTTCCAACCTCTCCCGCGTCTCCCTCTCAAACTTCTTCCTCGCCTCCACCGCTCGCTCCTCCCGGCTCATCGTATCCTCCCGCGTGATGCTCTTCCCTCCTGATTTCACCGTCGCCGTCGCCCGTCGCGCGTTCGACGCTCGCACGTCGCCGATGATGCTCGCCAACAAGCCGTTACCACGACGCTGCTGTTTCCCCGGTGTCGTCGGTTTCCCGATTCCAGAACCACCCGCCGCGATCCCCGGTCTCTTCGCGCGCGCTTCCCCCGTCGTCGTCGCCGTCGTCGTCCCCGTCGCCGTCCCCGTCGTCGTCTCCCCCGGTCGTTTCATCGTCCACCTCCCGTCCCGTATCGTCCGTCGACCGCGCTCTGTAGCTCTGGAACCAACCAACCAACCAACCAACCAACCGATCGATCGATCGATCGATCGAT
>Ga0181600_10004855_pt1 | contig 10171 bp, 7 predicted proteins | sample 041ome_2_FD_132982 | JGI IMG/M metagenome (GOLD analysis project Ga0181600, IMG submission 132982) | Coastal salt marsh microbial communities from the Groves Creek Marsh, Skidaway Island, Georgia - 041406US metaG (megahit assembly) | ecosystem: Environmental > Aquatic > Marine > Intertidal zone... | reverse complement strand
GACTCGACGCCGTCGAGTCTCACCCGACGTCCCGACGCCGCGCTAGCCCTTGTAATTCATTCCCCGCCGTGAGCGTCGCGCGTCAAACGCGTCGCTCGTCGCGTCGCTCGTCGCTCGTCGCTCGTCGCGTCCGTCCGTCCAACTAACTACCGGTAACGACGGACGACGCCCCGTCCGCCCCCGTCGCGTCTCGACCCGACGCTCGTCGCCATACCGGTTCGTTTCCGTCCGCGCGTCCGCGCACGAACGGTTCAATCGGTCCGATCGCGCGCGCGCCCATCCCTCCGCCCGTGGGTGGACGAAAGCGCGCGCCATCTGTCTCTGTCTCTGACTCTGCGCGCGAAAAATTTAAAAAATTGATTCGAAAACGACGTCACAGACGCGCGCGCGCCGACGCTTCGACGAACGCGATGGCGGCGACGGCGATGTGCGTGGACGACGACGCGCGATCGAGACTCGTGTTCGACGACGCGGACAGCGAAATCATCGATGCGGTGACGACGACGCCGACGGCGACGGTCGGTGGTGGGTTGAAGAAAGATTTTGAAATGCAAACGGTTAGCGACGACGACGACGACGCGCCTCGGGTGTTGATGACGGAAACCCCGGTGGAGGAGCGGGGCGTGGGGACGAAGAAACTCGGCGGTGGAAACGGTGGGTTGTTCCAGAGGTTGAACTCGTCGCTCGGTGACTTTTTCGCGCGAGGAGGAGGAGGCGGGAAACGCGACCGCGTGGCGTCGCCCGCCGTCAAGGCGACGCGAGCGAAATTGGTCGGAGGACGCGCGAGGGCGGACGTGTCTCGCGTCGCTCGCGAACTCGCGAGCGTTTTGGATGAACCCAAGGTGCGATTGCTCGCGCGGGCGATCGATACGCTCGGTGAAGACGCGTGCAGAAGCTTCGCCGAAGAAGCCGCCGAGGCGCAAGCCAACGGCGGCGAGTTGACGGCGTCCGGCGAGCGCAAGCGCACCACCGGCGGTATCTTCTGGTCCATCGTTCGCGCGCGCGCGAGCAAAGAAGATTACGACGTTATATTTGCCGAGGAACGCGCGCGTCACAAGGAGCGCGTCAAGGCTCGCCGCGCTCGCGCGTACGCCGCCGGTAAGGAGAACGTTCCGCCCGTCGACGGCGTCGCCGCGCCGACCATGGCGCAAATTCTCTTTGGAAGCATTCGCGACGAGCACTTCGTCCACCAACCCCGAACACCGCTCGCTCCAATCGTCATGGACGCATCGATGAAGACCCCGAAAGCGACCGTCAAGGCGGTCAGCCGCACATTTTGGGCCGACGACGTCGCCGACGTCGCCGACGAACGAGCCGCCCCGGCGGCGCCCGTCAAATCCGCCAAGTCGGATTTCACCTTTGCCCAGATCGCCGCTCGAGGCGCCGCACCGCGGTAGCCGGCGCATTCATCGTTCCGTCGTCTCTCTCTCATTTGCGACAGTTTTCATCCATCTCTTCGCGCGTGTACACTACCGTATCAATCAATCAATCAATCACTCTATGCGATGTAACGAACAACTCAAAAATCTCTCCGAATGTCCGAATGTCCTCCGAATGTCCGAATGTCCTCCGAATGTCCGATCCAGAAGACCCACCACCACATTACATTGCCAACACGGGGCAAGATTCGATTCGGTGGTAAATACCACACTGTTTGCCCACACGTACGTTGACGTTGTAAAAAAGACACCCACCCGCTCTCCGTGACGCGGATCTCGTTCGTGTCAGTCGAGTCGATCCACACCAGGCCGTGGACGAGCGATTCGTGGGTCGTGACTCGTCGATTTACCCCCCTTCCCCCTGAGTAAAATTGCTCTGCTCGTCCACGCCTCTCTCCGCGAACGCCACTCCTCGACGGACACGCACGCGCGCTCACCCCGGTCACGATGCTCACGATCACCTCCGCCAAGCTCGTCGCGGTGCGTCGCGCCGCGTTCGCCCACCGTCTGTCTCTTTGTTGAACTCTCTCTCTCGCGCGCGGACTCGCGCGTCTGCGATCGGGAATCGATCGCGCGATCGGTTCAACCGAACCGAATCGATGGGTATATGGTGAAACTTAGGAACGATCGACTGACGGAACGTGTCTCGACGCGATGCACGCAGGTTAAGGCGCAAGCGACGCAAAAGAAGCAACAACCGAAGCTCGACACGAAGCGCGCGGCGGCGCTCTTCGCCGCGGCGGCGGTGTCGGTGTCTCTCAACGTCGCCCCGGCGCGCGCGGACCTCACGTCCGACTTGCTCGCCAAGACGGAGGCGAACAAGGAGCTCAACGACAAGAAGCGCGCGGCGACTTCCTCCGCCAACTTTGAACGCTCCCGTCTCGTCACCGATGGTTTCTGCAACTTCCCGCAAAACATCTTTGGCTGCGAAAACGCCGCCGAGAAGGGCGACGTCAAGTTTTTGACGGACGACCTCAAGCTCGAGTGCCAAGGCACCGAATCCGGTAAGATTTGCGCGTCCAAGGCGAACGGCTCTTACCCGTCCTTCCTCGGTTTGTAAACGCGCCGATTCGTGAGCGTGTCCGCGACGACGGCACCGCGCGTTCGTGCGTGGTTTCAATCGAAACCTCCTCCCCGGCTATTCGCGAGTCTCGACGAACCCGCGAGCCGGGCGTGTCGCGCGAGACGCCCGTCGCGGCGTCGCATCCCCAGAATCGAGTCGTCGGTATTTTCATAAAAAACACAAAAGACTAGATTGTTACCGCATCGTTCGTCGTTCCCGGAAATCCCCCTTCCCCCTGCGCGTCGCCGTCGTGATTCGTCTTCGGACCCTGCGCTCGCGCGCATATGCAAAGTCTCTTATCCGCTCGAGAGATCCATCCACGCGCGCTCGCAGAGGTAAGTCTGTAAGTCTGTCTCGTGTTTGAAAAGTCTCACACCTGGTCCGGTCTGGCGGCTGCGTCCCGCTCATGGCGTCAGTCGGTTGCGCTCGGGTCTGAATTCGTGCCGCCGCCGCCGCCGCCGCCGACCGCGTGACGACGACGACGGTGTGGTTCATGCCTCGGTACGGCGTACACGTGAATAAATACTACGTCCCCGAAGACGTCCCGCGGTGGGCCAAGCTCAACGTCAAGCAAGCGAGCAAGAAGATCGCAAAGAATCGCGCCAAGGAGACCAAGCAGGCGCTGGGGAAAAAAGCGAAGACGGCGGCCAAGCTGGCGAATCGAAAAGGAGGACGTGGGAAGAGAAACCCGGCGAATAAGGATTTTAAAAAGAATCTCAAGGCGGCGAAGGATTTGAAAAAGAAGAAGCGGTCTGGACGTCAAGCGAAGAGACCGGGGACGTAGAGACGCGGCGAAGAGTCGAGACATTATGGCGATCTCTGGGGCGTTGGGGAAACGACCGGCGGAGACGAACGAGGGTGAAATCACGGAAAACGAGAGTAATCGTTTCGTCGTCACGGTGGCGGAATTTATAAAGCCAAACGTGGAGGAGAATGGATGGGACGAGTCGCTCGTGCGCGAAGCGTTTGACGCCGCCGTCGAAACCATGCCAAAAGGACGCGCGAGACGGGCTTTGCGAGAAGATTTCGATGCGTACGTCAAGAAACTGTGCGATGCAATCTTTAGAGACGACCCTCCGCCCGTGGAGTACAGCAAGGCGGAGCGAAAGATGCGAAAAATGGCCAAGGATCCCGAGAGCGCGCTGTACGCGATGAACCAAGAGCCGCTCGCCGATTTGTCAAAGGCTAGTTTGGATGCGCTGCTCACGGAATTTGATTACTCTCTCAAGCGTGCGAGTTTTGATTTACCTGCGTACGTGTACGCGCAAGCGCTCAACTTGGACCGCTTGACGCCGGACGACATCGTCGCCGCGGAGGAGGAGCGGGAGCGGGGCCTTCGCCGCATTCTGGACGTTGCGCAAGCGACTCTGGAGGCGTTTGGTAAATCTTCTAAAAAGTCGCAAGATTGCTACGACCAGATATGCATGCTCATTGGGCGTCTTGCTGGTGCGATCGCCATCCGTCGCAAGTCGCAGGGAGCGCGGGACGTCACGGCTAAGATGGCTGCCGAGGTTGTCCTGTTGAGGCACGATTTCCGAAAGACTGCCCTCGTCGATTCCGGCTTGTCTCTTCCGGAACACGAAGTCGGCGTCACGGCATGCCACGACGGCGCAGCGCTCTTGGGGAACTTTAGAGGTGATTTCTCCGCGCTTCTCATCGAGCGCATCCCGGAGGATGAAGCGATGGTTACGGATGAGTTTAGCGACCACGACTTGCCGCTCTTTGAGTGCGCACTCGGTCTCGGAGGGTTTGACGCACAGTTTGAGAAGGACGCTAAAAAGAAGGGCTTGCTCTTCGGTGCCCTTGACATTGACGGCGACCTCAAGGCTGCGAGCAAAAACATCGGACCATCGCTTCTGATTAGACCGCCGAAAGACGATTTCGACATGCAGCGCCAGGAGAACGATTACAACATGGAGGCGTTTGCCAGGGGTCACACCGCGCGCAGCAAACAACTCTCTGTGGCAGAGTTGAATTGGAACACCGCAGATTTTGTCGACACGGATTATCTGAATGAAGCCTTGTCTCTCACCGGTAGAGATGACGACGAAAATAGTGGTCCCGGGCGCGTCAAGTTATATTTTAGTCTCATGCGCATCGCCAGAGCGTACATCAAACTTCTCAATGCGGGAGGTAAGCGCAAGAAGTCGGCCGCCGTCGCGCGGTACATGTCCGCCGCGCCGGCTCCTGAAGTTCTTTTGATGCACGTGCCAGATGATTGCGGTATCGACAATACCGATGCTCGCGCCATGTCTGTCGAGCTCGCTGTGTCTTCTGCAAAGGCGCTCAAGCTTGTGGTGAATGAATGGAATGAAATGCGAGACATTTTCAAGAACGCGGCGCAGAGCGAGGGTGGCTTCTACTTAGACGTTTCTCGCGCGGAAGCCGACGCGACGGTTCTCGACAATCAAGGCGAGCCCGCCAGAGCGGCGATGGCGAAAGAGGCAGTCGACGAGGAGATGGAGGCTGAAATGATGGAGATGCTCAACAAACTCGAAGCGCCTGAAGAGGATAGCGACGGGAGCGATGACGAGAGTTCCGATGAAGAGTAAATTAGCTACACATAGATATTTTGTTTTTGTTCACAAAACGTTCAACTTAATCTTCTTTCCGCTGCGCGTGAATCCACGCTCTGGTGTCGACGTGGGCCGAAACGACTAGGAAAATGAAAAAACCAATCGCGATGGGCGAGATCTTTGGCAACGCGCTGCATGTCAGCGCTCGCAAACCGTGAATATCTCCGGATATACACGAGTATCTGTACCAAACCATGCATAAACCAATCGTTAAAAGAAGCGCGTACCTCGCGTACCTCGCCTTTTCTGCCCAAGTCATTTGGTTCAAGCCGTATCGATCGAATGGCGCGACGTGGTGCCAGACGTCGTAAACAAACGCGCCGCGCTTGAACCGCATGTGAATGTTCTTCTTTCTCCCGTGCTCATCATCCTGGATCGGGAGCGCCGTGGACTCGCAAGCGACGCTAAAATCGGCTTCGTCGCTCACGACGCACCAGAACGACCCAAATTTTCGCGTCAGCTCTTCCCGCAGCGCGCTCGCGCGATCATCTCCATCACCGTCGATGGATGAATCATTCAAAACTTTTAATGCAGAGTTCAAGATGGCGCTCGGTACCCCTTCCACATCGCTCATCACCTTGGCTGCGTTCTTCTTCTTCGCGCTCGCGGCGGCAGCCTCTGGTTCGTCGTGCTCGTCCCGCATCGCTTGAAACTCTAGTTGCTTCGCACCTTCGATCCCAGTTCCGAGCGAGAGCGAATCAAACACTAATACCTTAAACAGCGGTGCCTTTGACGACGCCCCCGACGTCGCCGTCGCGTACACTAACGATCCTTTCGCGAACCGCACGTTTACCGAAAAGTCCCCTCTTCCCACGCACACGTGCGTCGCTCTCCCTCGCAACCCCGCCTTGATGGCCCGAGCCAATCGATCGACCGTTCCGGCGTCTCCTTTATTCCCAACCTCCGCGTGAGACACCGCGTTCGCGATCGCAGTCACCACATCGCGTCGGCGTCGGCGTCCGCAATCGCTCCTGCGCACTTGCACTCTCGCTGCCGCCGCTCCGTTCGCCATTATCAACGAGCGTGCGTTTCAACGCCACCCTCTACGCGCTTCAACGCGAACGAACTGTTCGACGCGTTCGACACACAAGCGCGCGCGCGCGTCGCGTCGTTCGCCCCACCGACCGCTCGCGACTGGCGTTCGCCGCCGTCGTCGCTCGCGGGGCGGGTAATCGAACTTCGCCCGTGTTGAGCAAAATCAAAATCATACTCTTACGCTACCTAGAGTACGAAGTCCACGGTTCACAGACCAAGAAAAGGACTGACGTTGTTTTCCCGCGCGTGGCGTCGGCGACCGCGGCGCGCGACGGCACACGACGGCGACGACCGACGCCTGGACTCGAGCGCGAGGCGGTACGCGACCGGGTGCACGCGCGCGCGACGCATCGGACGCATCTCGAGCGCGAGACGCGACTGAAGACGGCGAAACCCGGACGGGAAACCCGGGCGCTTCCACTCATTTTCGCGCGGGAGAGATCTCCCGCTCGAAGACAACCGAAACGTCGATCGCTCGGCGCGAGAGTAGACGCGCGAGACGAACGAGGTTGAGTCGGGGTTTCGAGAGACGACGGTGAGGTCTTTGCGTTGAGTGAGAGTTGGACGCGTCGAGGCGAGCGGAGCGCGCGTCGGGGAGGATGCAGAGCAACGGGTACGGGCCGCAGGGAAACGCGCCACCGCCCGGACCGTACGGTCAGCAGGGAGGGCTTCCTGGGATGTCGTACGGCGCGGTGCCGCGTCCGACCGGACAGTTTGCGGGGCAGAGACCGCCTGTGTCCATGCAGAACCCGCCGGGAATGCAAGGGGCGCCGGCCATGCCGAGGGGAGTGATGGGAGGTCCGGGCGCGCGTCCGGGTTCTCTCCCGCTTCCGTACGGCGGTGTGCCGGGTCAACCGCCGGGTATGATGGGTAACGCGGGTGCGAACGGACAAAATCAAATGGCCCAAGGAGGCATGGGGGGTGGTATGAGCGGTGGACAGCCGCGCATGGTCTTGGATAGGTCTGCGAGTCAACCCGTGCAAGGGCAAGGCGTTCCGACAATTCAGCGAAGCGCGAGTGGGGTTCCGTTGCCGAGCGGTGGCGTGGGTATGAGCGCCGCGAGAGCGGGTGGAATGATGAACTCTGGTCCGCTTCCGAGAGGTTATCCGGCGCTTGGGTCTCAGGGTGACTTGGGCATGAAGGGTAGCGGACTCGACGCCGATTCGTCTGGGGGCATGGGTGGCGGTTTAGGCAACTTTGGTCAGGACCAAAAGGCTCCGGGATTCGATGACTCCGAGTTCCCAACTTTGGGTGGTGGTGGAATGCCGCAGCGCGGTGCTTCCTTCGGAAATGGTTACGGTGGAATGCCTGGAGAAGGCTTTGAGGGCATGTACGATTTTTCGAAACCGCAACAGGACTTTAGCATGGAGAAGGAAGATTTCCCAGCCCTCGGTGGGAAGGGACCTGGGAACATGGGTGGACTCATGCCTCCTCCAGGGCTCGGCGCCGACGGTAAAGATGGCGCTGGGCCGGCGTATCCTCCTTTGGCTCGTCAAGGCTCTGCTGGCGGCGTGGGTTTCGGTGCTCAAGGTCCCGGAGGGCGTCAAGCGGTCGCGCCGGGCGGAATTCAGTTTGAAGGCGGCGCGCCGCCACCGCCAGGAAAGCCCACCGCCGCACCGGGCCCGAGCGGCACTTCTCAGAAGGATCGTTATGGTTTGCTTGGTTTGCTTCCCGTGATTCGTATGGTGAACCCGAATGTATCGACGCTCGCATTGGGCGCGGATTTGACCATGCTTGGTTTGAACTTGAACTCTCCCGACAGTCTGTATAAGTCGTTTACGTTGCCCTGGAACGATTCTGCTCCGAAGAATGATCTCGAACTCACCATTCCGTCTGCTTATTCGCAGCAAGTGAGTCGCGCTCATCCGGCGGTTTTCGCCAAGTTTCAGCAGGAGACGCTCTTCTACATCTTTTACAGCATGACGGGAGAAGAATCTCAATTGTTTGCCGCGGATGAACTGGTGCAAAGAGGTTGGGGATTCCACAAGGAACTCAAGGCTTGGCTCATGCGCGTGGCTAACACAGAGCCCGCGAATCAAAACGAGCAAGGCGAACGAGGCTCCTTTTGGGTCTTCGACCCCGTTGCCTGGGAGCGCGTCAGGAAGGATAATTTCACTCTCCAATACGATCAATTGGAGACGCGACCATCCGTTCCAACGCGCGTTGAAACCGGTTTGCGTTGATGACTGCGCATTTATGTGACGGTCACGTGTGTAAGTAGGACGTACGTAGGAAATCCTCATACAATAAAAAATCAAAAAAAACTTTTAAATCGCTCGCCGCGTGCTCCTTCTATTAAAACTGCTACAAATCTCGCACACGGACGCGCGAGACGGATCACATCACATGGTAAAGTTGTCCACCGGTATGATGATTTCGTTTCGACGCAAGAACGGATTCGTGAATGGATCGTTGTACTGCGCCAAGGCGGCGTTGCCGCTCGCGTTGAGCCCGTTTCTCTTGATGGCTTTGCGAAGCTGAGTCTCCACCTCTCGAGCAGCTTCATCAGTCGCGATGCCCGAAAACTTTTTCGCGACAAAGATACCACCAGCCTCTTCCTGAATCACGACGGATTCGTTCGTGCTCGCCGGGAGTTGATCGATGGAATCGCCGCTCACGACGAACTGCATCTTGTTCTCCTTTGTAAAGACGGGCGTTGTCATCTCCATCTTTGTGTTCGTGGCGTTCGCCTGGCCAAAAATGTAACCCGCGAGCGAATTAAACGCCTGACCCGCAACTTGACCATCCATTTTCGTCGGCGCAGGATCCGAGGTTCGCATCTCCTTCACATCTAGCCCAGGTCCGGTGGCTGCCACCAGGTACGAGTCGTACCGTCGCACCTCGTAGTCGCTAAACTTTTTCAAAACTGTGTACCCTGGCGTATCCAAATCCGGCGTTTGCGAGAAATCGAAAATCTGTTTCATCACCTCCGCAACTCCCTCCGGGCTCAAGTACTTTTGATTCTCAATCGAATCCCACGTGTCCACGTGCGTCTTGACTTTTTTCGTCCGCGGGTCCACCCCCATGATGCTCGTCCCCGTAAACGTCAGCTTTGGTCTCCACGCGAACGGAAACGCCGGCACGCGCATCGTCATCGTCCATCTCGTCGTAATTTCCCACGCACCGCTCTGAAATATATCGTGCATCACGTACTCGGGCGCGAACACCCGTCTCAACATTTGTATGTTAAACTTGTACCCGCCGATGGAGTCGTACTTCGTGAGCGGATCCGTAAACGCGACATCCTCCGCGTACAACGATTCATCTATCCCGACGTCGTCAAAGAGATGGGTCAAGTCCTCCGCCAACACCGCGGTCAACTCATCGCGCTCCGTCGTCGTCATCCCTTCCCCTTCCACGCGCGTCGCTCGAAGTCGAAGTCGACGTCGATGTCGTTCGACGTCACCACGGTGCCTCTGCCGCGCCATCACCTTTCCCGCCGCGCCGTCATCATCCCGCACACCCCGCCGCGCGCTTCGTCCCGCCGCCGGAATCGTCGTCGCCGCCGCTGCCGTTCTCATCGTCGTCGTCGTCGTCGTCTGAAGACGCGCGCGCGTCAATCAATCAAATCAATCAATCGGCGCGCCCCTTCACCGTTTCCGAGAAAACTCGTCTCGGAAACGGTGACGACGACGACGACGATGATGATTCAAAACGTCATTTTTGTGTGTACATGTTTGTATGTGTATACAGTATGAATTTATATACATACCGGTACGTGTGCGGGACAGACCGGGACGGACCGGGACGGACGCGCGGCGCGGCAGAGCGCGACGGGCGACGGCGACGGCGGGATCGAGCGCGGGAAGACGGATTGAGAAAAAAATTCATCGTCGGTATGGTTCGAAGCGGGGCGTCGGCGCGCACGATTTCGACGTTTGCGTTGACGGATGATGATGATGATGATGATTATGATGATTATGATGATTATGATGATTATGATGACGACGAGGACGGTGGATCATCGGCGATGGGTCGGGGCGGCGGCGGCGGTCGTCGTCGTCGTCTTCGTCGTCGTCGTCGAATTAGTTTCGGTCGCGCGAGCGCGTTGAGCGTCG
>Ga0181600_10004848_pt1 | contig 10182 bp, 10 predicted proteins | sample 041ome_2_FD_132982 | JGI IMG/M metagenome (GOLD analysis project Ga0181600, IMG submission 132982) | Coastal salt marsh microbial communities from the Groves Creek Marsh, Skidaway Island, Georgia - 041406US metaG (megahit assembly) | ecosystem: Environmental > Aquatic > Marine > Intertidal zone... | reverse complement strand
ATACCAGCGACTACTTCGGCTACGGAAACTCGACTGGAATCCATATAGGAAAGTGCTGGATTCATATGATTACCACAAGCAGAGGTAATGGTGGCACCGTCGATCAGAAGCTTAATACGATCGTCATTCATGCCACGAAGTATGGGCAAGCTGGAAATGCCTCCGGCACTGGCAAAATCGACTCCTTGACTTTTAAGGTGTTCAGACGCATCACCTGTCCCGTGCATCATGTGCTGGAGTTGCCCTTTGATCACCACTTCTTCCAGGTCCCTATGTGTTGTCTCTATGTGTTGAGAGACCGCGGGAAAGGATATTGCGCCCACACCCACCAGCATCATGGCGATGTAAAAACGCCACGAGGGTTTATTTGTAAGTAACATTTCTTACTCCAATAGCAATTACAGCACTACGTGTACTGCAATTTATTCAATGTATAAGTTGTTTATTGATATTGGAGCTTGTTTGGAGGACCCCTTGCCAGATACTGACTGGCAAAGCGTTGAAGGCGCAATGAAGAAGCTTGCCAAATGGTAAGCAGAGCGAGGAATAACCCCATGACGAGGTCAGCAGACTGATAGATAGCTGCACTGGAAAAACCGCTACCCAGATCACACTGCTTGTACTCATTATCTTTAGAAGAGCCAGTATCACCCTGAGGCATGTGGTGATGATGATGCCCAGACTCGCCCATGAGCACCGCCATGGTCGAACTGGAAATACCATCCGGACAAAGTACAAGGTACCAGCCCGACGCCAGGGAACCTGGCATAAAGCCTGTAGGCACAAGAATACGCAACAGCATCGCCAGAAGTGCGATGCTGATAACCAAACGACGGTAATTATTGCGCATGTCTATTATTTAGCTTTCAGGAAAAAAGCATAGAAACTATGCATGAGCTCTATCTTTAATAAAAAAGCAAATTCTATCAAAAATACCTATGCAGGCTAAAAACTAATGGCATTCATTGAAGTAATACGGAGATGCTCAAGAATTGATAACAGGGCATGGCAGGCTGTAAGCGACTGTTATCGTTGATATTTTTTAAATTAAAATCCCCTTGTTGGTAGCTCGAGTCGAGGCGCAAAGCGCCGAGAAAGCCCCGCACTAGTGCGGGGACCCGAAGGGTGAGCTCCATTTGTGGAGCTAATATTCCACCCGGGCACCATACAAATCAATGACTTACAACTAATCGAAACTCTCACGAGTCCGTCTTAGTAATCAAAAAAGGGTTTATAAGCCGGAAATTTCCCATCCTTTTCTGTAGTTCTTGCTTACGAATTGATTGGCATCTTCAAAATTGGTGATGCGCATATTCTCTCCGTCCCAACGGAGTTTTTTCCTGCCGTAGAATTCCATATTGCCAGCATCATTTTCCCTTCTAAGCATATGGGTTCTGATGGCAATATTTCCCATTAATACCGTTTCAGTAAACGGCCCTGCATAGTCAAACGAAGAAGTAAGCGCTTTGTGTTTGTCTGAGTTAAAGCCTGCTTTGCAGGCCTCTGTCCAGGCCGCATTGTGCACGGCATCCAGGTTTCCTTGTACGCTAGTATCAAAGGGCTGTGGTTCCATTCCATTCTTGAACAGGATTGGATTGTTTCCGTAATCTGTACAAGTAATTATTCCCTCAGAACCCATCATCATTACGCCACTATTAGTCGCTGAGTAGTAATCACTGATTTCGTCGGGTATGGCAGGGGTGATTCCACCGTCTGTCCATTCAAGTTCGACACCTGCTTGCCCCGCAGTTTTACTGGGAAAATCAATGGTCACTTTGGAAGCGACCGGGCAACCATCTGGCACGTAATCCGGCGTCCACATTTCGGAGTAAATATTGGCAACACTACACTGCACTCCTGTGGGATAGTCCAGATTCAATACTTTATAAGGCACGTCGAATAAGTGGCAGCCCATATCGCCCAAGGCGCCCGTTCCGTATTCCCAGAAGCCTCTCCAATTAAATGGGTGCAGTCCCGGTGCGTAAGGCTTATCTGCTGCTGGCCCGAGCCATAAATCCCAATCCAGACCCTCAGGTTTTTCTGAGGGATTGGCTGCAGGAGCGCCCTTCCCTTGCGGCCAAACAGGTCTGTTAGTCCATATAAAAACTTTGTTTACTTCGCCAATAGCATTGCTGTCCATCCACTCTTTGATTTTGACCACACCAAGGGAGGTGCCCCCCTGGTTTCCCATTTGGGTCACTACTTTTTGTTTTCTCGCTAGATGGGTGAGGTGCCGCGCTTCTGCAATGGTGTGGGTAAGTGGTTTTTGAACATATACATGAAGATTTCGCATCATGGCTTCGTGTGCGATAACCGCATGGGTGTGGTCTGGCGTAGAAATAGTGACGGCATCCAAATCTTTTTGCTGATCCAGCATTTCTCTAAAGTCATAGTAGAACGAAGCATCGGGGTGCCTTTCCACGGCACTTTTGGCCATGGCTGGATCGACATCGCAAAGGGCTATTACCCTGTTTTTACCATTGTTATAAGCGTTGTTAATGTCAGAGTTCCCTTTTCCGCCAGCGCCAATGGCGCCGAGGACTAGCTGATCACTAGGCGCGGTATAACCCGTTCCCCCCAAAACATGCCTCGGAACAATTAAAAAGCTGGCACCTAGTAAAGCGCTTTTTTTAATAAAATCTCTTCTGTTTTTTTTTGTTTTCATGATTTTGATCCGTTTCTATGGCTCGACAAAAAGTGCCGCTATGCCTTCCACCCAAATAATTGAGCCGCGTTGCCTCCAAAAATAGCTGCTTGCTCCGCTTTGGATAACTGCGTCAGATGAGTAGCGATGTTCTCGCGATACTGGCGGTAGCTCTCGGGCGTTGCCCGGACATTAAACCCGCCACCATAAATGATTCTGTCGGGACCAAAAGCATCCACAATTTGGCGCATGACCGGACCTACATCACGGTGCGGATAACTGTTCTGACTAGGTATCGCCGCCAGTTTCATGATGGTATTTGGCAGTTTCGCCCAATCGAGAACCTTTGCGTGCTCCTCGGGAGTTCCCTGCATCGGGCGACCCAGGTGATCGATGATCACGGTCGTATCAGTGAATTCACGGATGTAAGGATCCAACTGTTCGGCATAACGAGGCGAAAAATGTAGCTGGGCGGCAACACCCGAATCGCTCACCATTTGCCACCAGCGTTTGAGTTCCGGTCGACCAAACGGAGGTAGTCTGCCGGGCGCATAGGCATGGAGCCGGGAGGCGATGATTTTCTCAGCATTAGCACTGAGAAACTCTGGCATGCGTTCCAGCGAATCGGGTCGATCGGAGAAAAACAGGCAGGTGCCTTTTAGTCGCCCGCCACCAACTTCCAGACAATGTTCCAGATAACGATGATCGTCCTGGTAGGGTTCAGGATGCACCACGATGGCATAATCAACGTCGGCACCATCCATGCAGTCCATCAGAAACTCCGGGGTGGCCGCTTCTGCCGGACGATAGGGTGCCCGCTCATGGTAGGGAAACTGCTGACTGTCTGCCCCGGCAAAACAATGCAAATGTGTGTCGACTACCGGCTCACTTGTTTCTTGGGACGCTTGTGCAGCCAGTCCCTGCCGCGCGGCCGGAATGCCTGCGGCGGCGATGACACCTGCCATCAGCTTCAGATATTTACGTCGATCAACTTTCATCATTTTTCTCGTAACAAATTAGATGGGTATTTGTGTCTTTCGTTTGTCTTGGCGTAGACACTAATATACTTTCTTGATTTAGTCGTCACCATTTCCTGCCTTCAATGCACTGCTTCAGGGTTTTAAAGAGGCAATATATGCCGCTAGCGCAATCATATCCTCGCCGCTTAGCGTTTTCGAAACAGCCGCCATGGCAACGCCATTAGGTCCCGAGCGAAAGCCAGTCTGGAAATCATACATCTGCCGAATGAGGTAAGTCGGGGAACGCCCCGCCAATCTGGGGATATCGCCCATGCCTCTTAGCCCTTGGCCATGACAAGATGCGCAAGCAAGTGGGCCAGAAGCTGCCACATGCCTGCCTTTTTCTACACTACCAACGGGCACATAAGCGATAAATTCAACTCGCGAATCCCGATTAACAAATCGTTCCATATCCGCAGGAAATTCAATAATTCTTGCTCCAATCGGCTCAAACTCCTCATCGTCTAAAACAGCTAAATGCCAGCCTCTTTCATAGGTAAGTGGCACTTCTTCTGTTTCGATTACACGAATATTTGCCAATGGTTTTACACGGGAAAAATAATTTGCCGCGGCATCAATTTCTTCATCCGTTAAAGCATGTGACAGTGAAATCATGGCCTCGACCGGACGTCGAGACGGCACAGGATTTCTTCGATCACCGTTCTTAAAATCAGCTATCTGTTGCTTAAAATAGGCAACGGGAAGCCCATCGATACTGGCATTTTCGGGGCCACCTGTGCCGTTGGCCCGGTGACAGGTCCCACAGGCAAAAACATCTGATTTGCGACCGACTGCCACAATTGGTGGCATTTCGGGATGATCCTGAGGGTGCCAATCAGGCGTGTTAAAAAGGTCGCGCATCCTGGAATAAGGGAATACCAGATCACTTCCCGGGACTTGCCGCTCACTGTCATCCGGTGGAGCAGGCATTTGAATATCTTCGGAAACACCCGCATAGGCCCAGCGCGGTGGTTGCTCCCAAAATTCGGCGCTGTTGGAGGGCTGCTGAACTGATTGGGGGGTGTTATCAGAAGCCACGTTGTTAACCCGGCTATCTGAACAAGAAGCACATGTAATTAGTATCGCTATAAATACCAGTGACTTTGTGAATTGTTTTTTTTCAAATTTGTTTATCATTGCCTAACCACTTTTATTATTGTCAGCAAGCCTTTCAAATCATTGGTTGATCGAGACTTACCCCCTATGTTTCCGCCAGGCTAGCTTAATGGCCTAGTCTTTTTTTATTTGGTTTCTCTACAGGACATGCGCCAGGTAAACCGAATTAGTGGAATTGTTGCCCGAGTAAGGGTTATCAAAAGCCACCACGTGCGTTTCTACATTATCAAAAACTGATTCCAATAAAGCAGTGAAATCATTGTCGGGAAGATCGTTGGACCAAAGTCCAAAGATGCCGCCGACAACGATCTTTTTCTTCATTTTTGCTAATGATTTTTCCGTATAAAAATTGCTATTTTCTTGATCCAGCCAATTGCTTGGCGAGTGGTCGATATCGAGAAAAATTCCATGAGGCTGTTGGTTCAATGGCGGAAATCCCATCTCGGAATTAGTGGCGAGTTCAAAAAAGTCACCAAGCTGAAGTGCGCATCTGGTATCCGTAGAGAGTACTTCTCCCAAGGGCACCAAATGTTTTTGATGCCATTCGATAACAGCAGGCATGATATCTATCACTAAAAGTGAACGAACCATTTCATCTTCCAAAGCGGCATTGGCGGTATAGCCCAACCCCAGACCACCAACGACTATATCCAGCGCTTCGACATGTCCATTATTCCTAAGTGCTTCAAGTCCCAGTCTGGATAATTGAATTTCAGCTTCGGGAAACAGGCTGGACATCAGGAACTCATCGCCCAGCTTCACTTCATACAGAATGCGGTTATCAAGGCGTGGTTCTGCCCTCTTTCTCAAGCTAATCAAGCCCAGAGGCGTTTCCTGACAATCGAGTTCTTCAAAAACAAAGGCCATAGTTTTCTTACTGGAGTCCTGAGAAAAATGGTTTAGACATGCTGCCGAGTGATGATCCGGGCAGAATACGAAAAAAGTAGCGGCCACTCACAATGTGGTTGCTAATCATCCATGGGAGCCTCTCGGGTTATTTAATAAGTTAGAGTTTTATTTTTATTTGTGCACTAGCATAGACGACAATTCAACATGGTCAACTTCTTGTGATTTTGTAAGCTTTACTGCCAAAATTTCTTGTTGAATAAACAGGCATTCCCAATTTGGCGGGTGGGTTAAAACCTTTAATGATCAGAAGTCTCAGTGACCGCCAGTAATATCTATAAAGCTGCCCGTGGAAAAAGCTGACTTGTCTGACGCCAGCCACAAAATGGCTTCGGCAACTTCTTCCGGCTGGCCGGCTCTCTGCATCGGCACCTTGACCCTAATTCGATCCACACGCCCGGGCTCACCGGTGTCATTGTGCATATCGGTATCTATAAGGCCCGGCCGAACAGCATTAACCCTGATTCCTTCATCGGCAACTTCCATGGAAAGACCTTTGGTAAGCGTATCAATCGCACCCTTGGACGCCGCGTAATCGGTAAATTCGTTGGGGGATCCGCTCCATGACGCACGGGAGGAAACGTTCACAATGGTGCCACCTTTGCCACCATGACGGGTAGACATCCTTTTAACCGCTTCTCGAGAACAGATAAAGCAGCTAGTTACGTTGTTAATCAGGGTTTCATTGATTCGCTCGGCAGTTAACCCTTCTACCCTACTCTGCTTTTTTAACAAACCGGCATTATTTACCAAAGAGGTCAGTACTCCTAATTCGCGGTCGACATAATCAAACAACCCTATGACTTCTTCATCCGAAGATACGTTGGCCCTAAAGGAGATACATCGCCCGCCCTTACTATTGATGTCGTCCACTATTTCGTTTGCTGCTTTCTCGTTAGAGCGGTAGTTGATACAAACAGCGTAGCCATTTAAAGCAAACAGCTTTGCGGTGGCGGCCCCAATGCCTCTGCTGCTTCCGGTGATAATCGCTATTTCGGAGTGTTTCTCTTTCTGCATTGATTAATTAATCCTTAGATTAGCTGAGATAATTTTCTAATAATCGTAAATACCACAGGCTGAACCTGAGTATTGAATTCGCATTTCTGAACGACAATTTCGATTCAACTCCGTCAATATATATCCGGCTAACGTCCGATCGCCAGTTTTGGCTGTCAAAATCTCAATTGCACTCTGAAAGTGCTCAGGTTTATTGATGCTGATCATGTAGGCATCGTTTTTATATTGAAGCAGATCCTGGGGAGTATTAAACAGGTGGGAGGGAATATCGACTTGAACAGGTTCACCATTAATCAGGTTGCGAGAATTAACGAAAACAGCATGCTCAATAAAGGTTTCGACTGTCTGTTCTGAATTCCCCAATGTCGCACATTTGGTTTTTAGCCCGGCGGCCATATGGAATGTGCGTACCTGGGAGTCTGCTTCCCAAGCTTGATCTGCTACCTCATGGAGATAAAAAAATACTGGTAGCCGTCTCCGGGTTAGCCCAGCAGGTTCGTCACAAAAAGAGCGATCAACGGAATGACAACAAATACCCCCAGTATATAAGCCAATACATATAGTTTGTTGGCCTGGGCTAGTTCAGAGAGTTTTTCCGCCAGTCTAATCGGTATTTCGCGCAGTACCGGGATGCTATATATGAAAGCTACTGAAATCACATTAAACGTCAGATGGATAATGGCAATTTCGAGTGCAAACACTGAATTGGGTCCACTGACGGCAGTCGCCGCCAATAAACCAGTAATACAGGTGCCAATATTTGCACCCAGCGTAAAAGGGAAAACCTGACGCAAGCTAAAAATACCGGTTCCGGCAAGAGGTACGATCAGGCTCGTTGTCGTAGAGGAAGACTGCACCAGTATTGTCATCAGTGCACCCGAGGTCACGCCAGCAACTGGCCCTCTGCCAACGGCATTGTGGAGAATGTCCTTGGCTTTGCCGACCATAAGCAATTTTAGCAGTTTGCCAATCATGGTAATTGATACAAAGATCATCACAATGCCCAGAAAGATCATCAAAATTCCGCTGGCTACATTGGGCAGGAAAGAGAGCAGACCATCCTGAATCAATGAAACCGGCGGGCTTACGGCCATTTTCACCACATTGAATCCAGACATAGACATGGACGTATCCGCTATCAGAAGTCCAGCCATAAACAGGCCGATCTTTTCTAACAAGTCGAAGGCAATCTCCAGCGGAAGGAAAATAAATACGGCCAGCAGATTAAAAAAATCATGGACCGTTGCCGCGGCAAACGCGCGGCGAAACTCTTCACCCTGCCGGATATGACCAATACTGACGATCGTATTGGTGATGGTGGTGCCTATATTGGCGCCCATCACCATAGGAACGGCAATACTTACTGGTAGCCCACCCGCAACCAGGCCGACAATAATTGACGTAACGGTACTGGAGGATTGAATTAAGGCCGTAGCCACCATACCAATTACCAGCCCTGCGACGGGGTTGCTGGCAAAACTGAATAGTTCTTTGGCTGTATCCGCCGCAGATAACTTAAAACCACTGCTGATCGTAGCGACGGCAACTAATAGAAGATAAACCAGTGCAGCTACTGCAAACCAATTTTTAGCACCGGAATACCGCGACTCTGAAGTTATGGTGGTATTAATAATAGTGGCCTCGATCAGGAGAAATGGTCATTTTTATGGGCGCCATCATGCTACAGAATTGTTACAGATATATGACATCCACAGATTATCCACCTAGCTCAACTGGATTTTTTCTCAAGCGCGGTCTCTTCTTCAAAAGGCAGTTCAACTTTTAAGCCATTACCCAACAATGTACCTATCCACCGGGTATCAGGAAAAACCTCAAGGGCGATTTTTATCATCATGGTAAGAGGCACTGACAGCAGCATACCCACGGGACCGAGCACCCACCCCCAGAATATCAACGACAACAGCACGACAAGGGGTGAGAGCCCCAATCCACGCCCCATCACCCTGGGCTCAATAATATTGCCCACAACGGTGTTGATGACAAGATAACCTACAGCCACACCTAATGATGCTACGGGGCCTGCCTGCACCAGGGCCAGCAATAACGGCGGTATGGCTGCAAGCAACGAACCAAAGGTAGGAATAAAGTTAAGCAGAAATGCCAGTGTTCCCCAGAGAACCGCATATTCAACGCCAAGAGCGACACATAGTCCCCAGGCAAGGAACCCTGTAAACGCACTGATTGCGGCCTTGATCGCCATGTACTGATTTACCAAATGCGTTACCGTGCGAATGGTGTCCGTGGCCTTGCTGGTTTCTGGCAACACGTCTTCCAGCTTTTGGTAAAGGCTTACTTCTTCCGTCAAAATAAAAATCACCGTCAGTAAAATAACCAGGGCATTGGTCATTAACGAACCAAACGAACTAAGCACTGACCCTGCAAGGGGGAATGCTTGCTCCGGCCTGATGAGCTCTGCAAGGGGCACGATATTCAGCTCAAGTCCGGCAGACTCCAGCCATTCAAAAAACCCGGCCTGCATTCTTGAGAGTCGCAACTGATAAATAGGCACATCTTCGGCGAACTGGGCCGCCGTAGAACCAAAAATTGCGCCCAGCGCCAGAGCTACAATAACGAGCAAAAGAACCACTATGGCCACTGCAAGGCCATTGGGGATACCTTTATCACGCAGCATTTTTATTGGCGGCATACAGATAACCGCGACAAAAATTGCTGTCATAAATGGGACCAGAAGTTCGGATGCGACCCGCATGCCAGCAATCACGACAACAAATGCGGCTGCCACAATCAAAAAGCGGGCGGCAGGCGAAACTGTGTTATACATAGTGATTAAATCAAGCCGTAGTAACGAGCATATCCCCAGGCAATCAGGCCAAGGCAGGATACGACGATCCAGAGAATAAATAACAGACGCAGTGGCCTGAAAGGCCGGCGTTCGGTGGAGTTATAACCACTGTTAAGAACCGAGTTGACTCGTTCCTGGTCTTCTGGTGATAGCTGATTATCTTGTTTCATACTTTTTTATTTGGCTCCTGTCAGCGCAAGACTATACCAATTGAGGGTGGCAACAACAGATACCTTTAACTAAGTTAATCCATAAAAAAGGCTGGAGGCCAACGAATAAAATGGATCTGTTTTCTTACATAGTTCATGCCATACCTACTTGTTGCCGCTTTTGCCAGCGACTCGAACGACATGGAACCGCAAATATCTGCGATACCTGTTTAACAGGTTTTGAGAGAATACAATACCAGTGCAGTCGCTGCGCCATGCCATTGGAAACCCAGTCCGCCCGGTGCGGCAACTGTTTAAGGCAACCCCCTGCGTTTGATGCCGCTTTCTCCGCCTTCGTGTATAAACCGCCAGTTAGCCAGATGATCACAAAAATAAAGCAAGGCCGAGACTAAACCGCTCTCCCGGCACTCTCCAAATTATTTTGCAATCAACTTCGTCGACAGCAATTCTACTCATACCTAAAAGCGACTATGCTACTTATCCCCT
>Ga0181600_10004843_pt1 | contig 10188 bp, 4 predicted proteins | sample 041ome_2_FD_132982 | JGI IMG/M metagenome (GOLD analysis project Ga0181600, IMG submission 132982) | Coastal salt marsh microbial communities from the Groves Creek Marsh, Skidaway Island, Georgia - 041406US metaG (megahit assembly) | ecosystem: Environmental > Aquatic > Marine > Intertidal zone... | reverse complement strand
TCGAAGCGTTCGCGCGTTCCTTCCGCGATGTCCCTGAGCACGTCCCCCATCCTCGCCGCGGCGGCGTCCAACGACGTCGCCGCGACGCGGTGGCTCATCGAGCACGAGCGCGTGCACGTGGACCAGATGGGGGACTGGTTCGCGCCGCAGGGCGGCGCGGCGGAGAGTCACGGCGAGACTCGCGGCGTCGCTCCGCACGCGTCGTCGATGGGTGTTAACGGAGTCCCCAGTCACGCCGTGAACAAACACGTGTCCCTGGAGCGCAAACGCCGCACGCCTTTAATGGTGGCTGCGACGCACGGCAGCGTCGACGCGCTCTCCTACTTGTTAAACGCGGGCGCGGATCCGAATTTCCGCAGCGACGACGACGAGCGAGCCTCCGCTTTACACTGCGCGGCGAGCGGGGGAAGCGCGATGAGCGTCGACTGCATCACGACGCTCCTGCGGTTCGGCGCGGACGGCAAAGCCCTCGACGGGTTCGGTAGGGAACCCGCGGACGTGTTGCCGGTGAACGGCGCGCAACACAACATAAACGGCGGAGAAGCGCGCGCGCCCTTTGGCGGCCGGCGCGGCGCGCGCGGGCAGTCTCCTTCGTCCTCGGGCTCCGCCGGGTCGTCCCCCCCGAGCGGCGAGGACGGCGCGTACGAGCCGCGGACGGTGGGTAGAGGCTCGGGGGGCTCGGGGGGCTCCGGGGGGTCCAGACAGAGCCCCGCCAGTCTCAGCGGGTCGCGTTCGGGGAGCGCGGGGAGCTTTGGGCTTGCGTCCTTTGCGGAGAACACCAACGTCTCCGGTCGAGGTTTCGCGTCGGTCCCGGGACCCGGACCGGTCACGGTCTCCGCGCCTCGGTCGGTTTCGCTGGACCTGGGCCAGAGGCGACACTTGATTTCGACGCATACCGGTTCCGGCCCCTACGGGACAAACAACGGGAATACCTTGAGCTCCAACGTCAGCTCGAGTTCCAACGCGAGTCTTTCTTCGCACTCGACAGAGCCGGACGTCGAGACGCGTCTGAGCGACGATTTCCGCATGTTCGAGTTCAAAGTGCGTCGGTGTTCGCGCACGCGCGCGCACGACTGGACGGAGTGTCCGTACACGCACCCCGGCGAGAAGGCGCGGCGGCGAGACCCGCGCCGGTTCCACTACGGAGGCGCAGCGTGTCCCGAGTTCCGCAAAGGGTCGTGTCCGAGAGGCGACGCGTGCGAATACGCGCACGGCGTGTTTGAGTGTTGGCTGCACCCGAGCCGGTACCGAACGCAGCTGTGCAAGGACGGGTCGCGATGCGGGCGCAGAGCGTGCTTCTTCGCGCACGCGCCCAACCAGTTAAGGCCGCCCACGGACGCGTTCGGAAACGTCGTCGTGGGTTTCGTGGACGAGCACACCAACGTTCGGCCGAGTGTAACCGGCGCGGGCGGCGCCAAAGAACTGCCAAACGCGCATCGCGCGAACAACGGCGGACGCGGTATCGCGAGTCTCGCGACCGCGCCGCCCGTACTTTCGCGAAACGCCGCGGACGACCGTTCGCGGTTAAAGACGATGGTTTCGAACGGCGTCCCCGGGAACGGAGGGAACGTGGGGAACGGAGCTCACGTCGCGGTTCCGAACGGCAAAAAAGTCTCGTCTCGGGGACACGCCTCTCTGGACCTCTCGGACCGCCCGCGCGCGTCGTTGGTTGGCGCGTCGCGCGCGTCGCTGGATCTGGACTACGCGAGCGCGTTCGGCGTGGGTCTCGGCTCTCCGTCTTTGAGCGCGCACGTCCCGATGCTCACCTCTTCCGGGGGAGGGTCGTCCGCGCGCCACAGCGACTCGAACGGCTCCACCGGTACCGTCCACGGGTCCAACTCGGCGAACGACAGCTCGGGCTCGGGGTCGGGCTCGGGGTCGGAGCGCGGAGGCAGCTCGGACGACGCGACGTACGTCTCGCAATTCGGCCAAGCTTTGCCGAATTTGCCGTTCGGGACGCACGGCAGCAACCAAACGCACGTCCCGCGACGCAGGGACCCTCCCCCGTACGGGTTCGGGGCGGGCACACCGACGGGGCCCACGGGATCCGACGGGTTGGTCGCGTCGGGGTACGGAAACGGCATCTCTCGCGAAAACGGGGGCGGAGGGCCGGCGGTTGCGGCGGTGGCGCTTCTCGGGGGCGGCGGCGGGGCGCTGGGGGGTTTGCACGCGGTGAACGGCCTGGACCCCGAGTCCGGGGTGGCGCTTCCCTCGCGTCGTTCCTTCGACGAGCGCTCATTGTTCGAGCGCCGCAACGGCGATCGCGGCGGAAACCCCGCCGCCGCCCTCGGGCCTTCGCTGCTCGGGGGCATGTCCAACCTTGGGTTGCGCGCGCCGCGAGGAAGGCACTCCATCGACGTCGCGGGTGTGTCGTCGAAGTACGGCTGGGACGCGAACGCCGGAGCGAACGCCGGAGCGGAACCCGAGATAATCTCGAGTCGTGTGGACCGGGACCCGCCGCCGTCGCGCGAGGCGATCAGCGCTCTGCTGCGCGGGGGGGTCGGCGCGGAGGCGCCGGCGACGGCGGGCGAGCGGCGTCCCGGCGCCGCGGCGGTTGCCGGTTCGAAGCCCGGCGGAGGCGACAAAAAAACGCACGGTCCCGGTCCCGGTCCCGGCGCGCCGCCGCACATGGGACCCCGGAACTCGTCTTTCCAGCACCTCGGCATGATCGAGGGCGTGCTCGGGGACGAGACCTTCTTGGGGGCGTGACGCGCCCCGACACGTCCCTCGCGTTTACCACCACCGTCGCGTGTATTTTCGCGGTCACTAGGACTCACGAACCCTTACCATCTATCATATGCCTGATTTTGTGCGCGCGCCTAAATGTCGCTTATTAGAAGAGTGTAGCACTATTCTCACCCATTTATATACTACATCCATCATCATGACACATCACACGAAAACCTCTACCGCGCGCTCGTTTCGCCCGCCTCCTCTCCCGCTTTCGCCTCCCGGTACACGGGCTGGTTTATGGCGAGCCGCAGCCGTTCCCACATGCGGCCGTTAGGGTCCACCTCGCGCGCGCGCTTGATGAGCGGCGGCACCGGGAGATAGACGTAGTGCCCGTTGCACAGACCCACGGTCACGCCGGTGAGCCCCGCGAACGCGGCGTGCACGGCGTTCTGACCTAATATCGAACAGTAGATCGCGTCCGACGCGTTCGTCTGCCTCGCCCGCACCATGTACGTCGGGTCGATGTACTTGATGTCGGGGTCCAGATCGCCGAGCCGAGATTTAAACTCTTCGCGGAGGAATTTCGCAAAGTTTTGCAAAACCGGGTTCCCGGACGCATCCGTCTCGCCTAGCGCGCCGAGGATGTCCTGCCCGGCGCCTTCCGCGACCACCACCACGCAGTGTTCTTTTTTCGTGAGCACTCTCCGCACGTGCGCGATGACCCCGCCGGGCCCGTCTAAAGGCGTGTCGATCTCCGGGATCAGACAGACGTCCACCTCCCCCGACGCCAAAGCGGCGTGCGTCGCGATGAACCCGGACTGGCGGCCCATCAGCCGCACCAACCCGATACCGTTCCGCGCGCTCCGGGCCTCGATCGCGGCGCTTCGTATCGCCTTGATCGCCTCGTCCACCGCGGTCTGGAACCCGAACGTCCGGTCGAGTAGCAAAATGTCGTTATCGATCGTCTTCGGGATGCCCACCACCGCGGTTTTGTAATCGCGCGTACGCAACAGTCGATCGATGGCGAGCGCGCCGGCGTGCGATCCGTTCCCGCCGATGACGAAGAGGAAATCGAGGTCCATCTCCTGCACGGCGTCGACGATCTCGGCGACATCAGACCCGCCTCTGCTGCTGCCTAAGATGGATCCGCCGTTCAGGTGGATCGTGTCCACTACCGCGGACGTTAAGTTGATCGGTTCCCTTAAGTCGCCCTCGCGCTCGACGAATCCCCTAAAGCCGTACTTTATGCCCTTGATGTCGCTCACGCCGTATTCTTCCAAAGTAATCACGAGCTGCCTGATGACGTCGTTTAAACCGGGACACAGACCCCCGCACGTCACGATCGCGGCTTTGCACTTGGACGGCTCGAAGTAGATTTTTTCCCGAGGGCCCGCGCGCATCGCCCACTGCGCGCGCCACTCGTCGGGGTCGCGATCGACGTCCACGAAGTCGTCGTCGAGGTTCAACTCGCACCCCTCGGCGTTGGGGTTGCCCTCGCACTCCAAAGCTTCGTACCTCAGCGCGTTCAGTAACACGCAGTCGTCGTCCGCGACGAACTTCTGACCGAGCCCGTAGCCGTGCTTCTCCCCGCCCTCCGCGAACGGCGAGGTGAGCGCGGGCAAGTCGCGCGTCCCCGTCAGGCGCGGGCACTCGAACTCGGGGCTCACCTTCGGGCGCTTGGACGCGTACGGCGATTCGGAGGCGGCGCGCGCGACGGGCGCGCCTCGAGCCGCGCGCGTCGGACGGACGCGCGTCGCGACGGGAGGCGAGACGCCCTTTCCGTGCGTCGAAGCGCCCGCGAACGAACGCGCGCGGGCTCGCGAGCGCGTCGGCGTCGAGGAGGTCGATCGCGCGCCCGATCCGAAGAACCTCGGGCCGAACACCTTTTCGGCGGCAGAGCCCCGGGCGCACGCGGCGATCTGTCTCGTGAGCCTCGCCGCGGAGGCGGACTCTCCGGGCGCGGAAGCCGCGAACATCCCGCGAGTCGCGCGAGGACTCGCCGTGTGCGTGCGGTGCGCGACGAACGCGGCGCGATACGCTGTGGCCGCCCGCGCGCGAAGACGCGGACGCGAAGCGCAAACGGCGCGCCTTTACGCGTTTGTAAAGCCGGAAAAAAAAGCCGATATTTTGCAAAAAGCACTCGTAGGTAACACTGGGAAACTCGGGAGTTATTAGACCCTTAAGCGAAACAGGCCCATAGGCTAGATCGAGACCCTCGCGAGAGCGTCACCGAGAGCCACGTACTTCGCGGAAGGATAAAGCGAGCGCTCCCCTCGGAACCGATTGCGTCGGCCGTTCGCCGCGCGCTCACTGTCGGCCGCGCCCCGCCGAGCGAGCGCCACCTCCGGAAAGGCGGTACATGCTCAGAATGGCCGCCATGCACACCCGAGCCCTCGTTCACCGGTCCGCCCTGGCCGGCCCGTCCGCGCGCGGCGTCGCCGGATCCTCCGCCTGCCACGCGCCCGTCGCGGCTGCCGTCCCCGGCGCGCCGCCGCGCGCGTCCGCGCGCGTCGCCTTCTCCGGCGCGCGGCTCGGCGCCGCGCCCTTTAGCGTGCGCCGCGCGCCGCCGTGCCCCGCGCCCGCGGGCCGCGCGCGCCTGCTGGTGGCCGCCGCGAAGGGCGCCGACGGCGACGCCGCGAAGAAGGCTACGAAGGCCGGCGGCAAGAGGGACAAGAAGAAGAAGGAACCCAACGTGTACGGGCACACCGTGTTGTTACCCGAGACGGCGTTCGACATGCGCGCCAACTCCACGACCAAAGAGCCGGCGATGCAGGCGTGGTGGTCCGAGCACGGCGTGTACGAGGAGATCGCGAGCCGAACAGAAGTTCCGACGTTCACTTTACACGACGGTCCGCCCTACGCGAATGGCGATTTGCACATCGGCCACGCGCTGAATAAGATTCTGAAAGATTTCGTCAACCGCTACGAGGCGCTCAACGGAAAGCGGGTGAAGTACGTCCCGGGGTGGGACTGCCACGGCTTACCGATCGAGCTCAAGGTGTTACAGAGCGTCGATGCGGAAAAACGAAAGGAGTTGACCCCGATCAAGTTGCGGAAGAAAGCGGCGGCGTTTGCGAAGAAAACCGTCGACGCGCAACGCGAGCAGTTTAAGCGCTACGGCGTGTTTGGCGATTGGTCCGATCCGTACCTCACGCTGTTGCCGGAGTACGAAGCCGCGCAGATGGAGGTTTTCGGCAAAATGTTCCTGAACGGCCACGTGTACCGCGGGAAGAAACCCGTGCACTGGTCGCCCAGCAGCATGACCGCGCTCGCCGAGGCGGAGCTGGAGTACCCCGAGGGTCACGTGTCACAATCGGTGTACGTCGCGTTTCCGGTTATGAGCGTCGACGAGTGCGAGGCTTCGGAGGAACAGAAAGCGCTCCTCGAAAACGCCAGCCTCGCCGTGTGGACCACCACGCCGTGGACCATGCCCGCGAACGCGGCGGTCGCGGTGAACGACCAGCTGGACTACGCCGTGGTGAAGGTTGTGAAATCCGCCGACGCCGGATCTGAGTCCGAATCAAACCCCTCCGGCGACGCGGCGGCGTTTGTCGGAAAGACGCTCGTCGTCGCGCAGGGCCTGGTCGCGGAAGCCTCTAAGAAGTGGAACGTCGAGCTCGAAACGCTGTGCGTGTTGAAGGGCGCATGCCTGGCGGGTATCACGTACGCGCACCCCATGTACGACCGCGTCTCCCCGGTGGTGGTGGGGGGAGATTATATCACGACGGAGACGGGTACTGGCTTAGTGCACACCGCGCCCGGCCACGGACAGGAGGATTACATGACGGGATTAAAGTTTGGTCTTCCGCTGTTATCGCCGGTGGATGACCGCGGCGACTTCACCGACGAAGCCGGCGAGGCTTTGAAAGGTCTGAACGTGCTCGGCGACGGCAACGCCAAGTGCATCGAGTTGCTTCGTTTAAACGACGGTTTGATCTTACAGGAGTCGTACGGGCACAAGTACCCGTACGACTGGCGCACGAAGAAACCCACGATTTTCCGCGCGACGAGCCAATGGTTCGCCTCCGTCGAGGGGTTCAGGGACGACGCGCTCGCGGCGTTGGACGACATCGAGTTCATCCCCGCCTCTGGGGCGAAGCGCATGCGCCCGATGGTCTCCGGCAGAAACGACTGGTGCATCTCGCGCCAACGGTCGTGGGGCGTGCCCATTCCGTGCTTTTACGACGCGGAGACGGGCGACGCGCTGATGGACGCGAGCGTCATTACGCACGTCACGAACATCGTTCGCGAGAAGGGCACGGACGCGTGGTGGGAGATGTCGACGGTCGACCTTCTGCCGGACGAGCACAAAGCGAAAGCGGCTTCGTTAATCAAGGGCACGGACACGATGGACGTCTGGTTCGATTCCGGCTCATCCTGGAACGGCGTGGTAAAGGCGCGCGGGTTGAACTACCCCGCCGATCTGTACTTAGAGGGGTCGGACCAGCACCGCGGCTGGTTCCAGTCGTCGCTGCTCACCTCCGTCGCGGCGAACGGCGCGGCGCCGTACAAAACAATCCTCACGCACGGCTTCGTGCTTGATGAAAAAGGGTACAAGATGTCCAAGAGCCTCGGGAACGTCGTCGATCCGCGTTTGGTGATCGAAGGCGGGAAAAATTTAAAGACTGAGCCCGCGTACGGCGCCGACACGCTTCGGCTGTGGGTCGCGTCGGCGGATTACACCTCGGACGTGCTCATCGGCGCGAACGTGTTGAAGCAAACCTCCGACGCGTACCGCAAGTTAAGAGGCACGCTTCGGTTCCTGATGGGCAACGTTTCGGATTTCGACCCGAACACGGACGCGGTGCCGTACGACGAGCTGCCTCCCTTCGACAAGTACGTCTTGAAACGAACGGCGGAGTTTGCCGCCGAGACTAAAAAAGCGTACGAAGCCTACGCGTACGCGTCGGCGGTCACGGCGACGCAAACCTTCGTCGCGTTTCTGTCCAACGTGTTCTTGGACGTCAGCAAGGACAGACTGTACGTGGACGCGCCGACGAGTACGACAAGACGAGCCGCGCAGACGGTCATAGCGGAGGTGCTCTCGCGGTACCTCGCCGCCATGGCGCCCATCACGCCGCACACCGCGGAGGAGGCGCACCTCGCCATGCCGGAGGCGATGAAGGCTTCACGAGCGCGGTCGGTGTTTCTGCACGGCTGGCCCGAGACCCCGAAGGAGTGGATCTCGGGCGTGGACGAAGACGAGTCTAAGTTCTGGAAGATGGCCCTCGGTTTGCGCTCGGAGACGAACAAAGCCATCGAGGCGGCTCGCGGCGAGAAGATCGTCGGCGCGAGCCTCGAGGCGGAGGCGCGCGTATTCGTGGCGGACGAGACGAGCCGCGCGGCGCTCAAAGAACGCGTCGACGAGCTCGCGCCGTTTTTCATCGTTTCCTCGTTGGTTTTAGTCGACGACGCCGACGACGTCGGCGGCGACGCTTCGTCTACCGTCGCGGTAAGCGTCGCCGGCGCGGAGGCAAAGGCATTGGGTTTGACCGAGGCGGGCGCCTCGGTGGGCGTTAAGAAGGTTGGCGGCGTCAAGTGCGCGCGGTGCTGGGGGTACCACGCTTCGGAGCGAATGGGGTCGGACGAGAAGCACCCCGAGCTGTGTCCGCGATGCACGCCGGTGGTGCTCGCCGTCGATCCCAAGATGGACGCGCGCGTCGTCGCCGCAGAGGCAAAGGCCAAAGCCGAAGCCGAAGCCGCCGCGGTCGAAGCGGTGTGAGATGAGATGTTGTGACAAGCCTTCACGAGCGATGTCTTTGCCAGTTTGCGTGAAAAGCCTGAAACTTTTACGACGCGAAAAACCTACATCTCCACGTCGTGGCCTGCATTCCTCGCGGGTCACGCGCTTAGCACCCCTCTGGTTCGAGTCTCTCGAGCCTCTCACGTCGCCGGCACCGTCGTCGCGCCGCACCGGCCCGCGTCTCGTCCCTCGCGGACACCTGAAGCGCGGTCCCGTGGACGTGCAGTCGCTCCTTTTCGTCTCGCATCACGTCATCGCGTCCGGCACCATGGCGAAGAAGCCCACGAACGCTCGGAAGCGGTTCGCGTCCCCCCGCGCCGAGTTCCTGAGCGCGGCGTTCATGTCCTTCTGGATGAACACCATCGGCGTCGAGCTCGCGCTGGTGCGGCCGTTCCTGGAAAACACGCTGGGGTTTACGAACGTCGACGCGCAAGGGCTGTTCCTGGCGTTGCTGTTCACGCACCTCTGCTTCTTCTTCGGACCGTTTTACGGGAAGAAATCGCGCGGCGCGCTCAACAACCCGGCGGTGTACTTTTTGTTCTATCTGACAGGCGACGCCGACGCCGACACCGCGTCTAAAGGCGCTCTGAGCGCCGTTTTTGGGACTATCGTAGGCACGTTCGCGTACGAAAAAACCTCCCGAGTCGTCGTCCCGTTTATCATCACCAGGGAGGGATTCTCCAAAGGGATCGTCCCCGCCGTCGCCGCCGGCGGGTCGGTGCGCGGCGCGGCGAGCGAAGCGACGGTTGCGTTCCTCAACTTTTTATTCGCCGGCGTCGCGCCGAAACTCGTCGGCGACTCGATGGCGCCCTACGCGGGTGCGTTCTTTTACGTCGTAACCGTGGTCATCGAGAAGTGTCGGTACAGCTGCGGGTTCATGAACCCCGCGGTCGTGCTCGCCACGCACGTCGTGGGGGGGGACGCGTTTTCAACAGACGCCGCGAAACACGTTCTGACGTACGCGACCGGCGCCGGACTGGGCGCCGTAGCGGCGGCGGCGGCGAAGGCTGTCGCCGACGGGAAGGTCCCGGGTTCGAAACCCGCGAAACACGCCACCTCGGGGAAGACGAAGGCGAAGAAGAAGGCGTCCACGACCACGCCCGCGCGCGTCTCCGCGCGGACGCGCAAGCCAAAGGCGGCGTGAACGTCGTTTGGAAAAAAAAAAAACGGTTTTTGTAGTTTCGAGTCTCAGACGCGACGATGGCGCGTTTTTACCGTAGCGGTTCGTCGGTTTCATCCTATTACCTACGCGCCTCTCTTGATGCTCTTGATGCATCGCGCCTGTCACACCCGACGCGCACGTTTACACGCGGCGCACGTGTACTTTAATTTGCCGTGCAGGCAGGGGTTGCACTTCGCGCAGCTGCCTTTCAACTTGCCATGCGGGCAGGGGCTGCACTCCGCGCAGCTGCGTTTCAACTTGCCATGCGGGCAGGGGCTGCACTCCGCGCAGTTGCGTTTCAACTTGCCATGCGTGCAGGGGTTGCAGTCCACGCACTTGCGTTTCACCTTGCCATGCGGGCAGGGGTTGCAGTCCACGCAGTCGTATTTCAGCTTGCCATGCGGGCAGGGGTTGCAGTCCGCGCACTTGCGTTTCAGCTTGCCATGCGGGCAGGGGTCGCACTCTGCGCAGTCGCCTTTCAGCTTGCCATGCGGGCAGGGGTTGCAGTCCGCGCAACTGTGTTTCAGCTTGCCATGCGGGCAGGGGTTGCAGTCCGCGCAGCTGCCTTTCAGCTTGCCATGCGGGCAGGGGTAGCAGATCGCGCACCCGC
>Ga0181600_10004836_pt1 | contig 10194 bp, 8 predicted proteins | sample 041ome_2_FD_132982 | JGI IMG/M metagenome (GOLD analysis project Ga0181600, IMG submission 132982) | Coastal salt marsh microbial communities from the Groves Creek Marsh, Skidaway Island, Georgia - 041406US metaG (megahit assembly) | ecosystem: Environmental > Aquatic > Marine > Intertidal zone... | reverse complement strand
TATCATCCCTAATAAACCTCCATTAGAATTACTTGTTTTGTCATCTGAAAATTCTTGTGCAGCTTTATAAAAATCGTCGAAGGATTTTATATTGTTTTTGATTTTATTTGCCTTCTCATATGTTTCTTTTTTATCAAAATCTGTTATTTCGTTTCTTATTAATATATGTCTAGCTAAAACTTTTTCTCCTGTCCTTTCTAAAACTTCAATTAAGTGATATCCATATTGTGTTTTAACAGGATCTGTTAATTTATTTTTTTCAACAGTAAATACAACTTTTTCAAATTCATCTACAAAAACTCCACGAGAAACATAACCTAAATTACCACCTTTATCTTTTGAGCCTGGGTCAGATGAGTATTTTTTTGCTGCTTCTTCAAAACTTAAACCCTGAGTTATTTCTTTTTTTATATTTAAGGTTTTTTCATATGCATTTTTTTGAGATTTTTCAGATGGTTTAATTTCTAGCAATATATGGTGTGTTTTGTATAAGGTTGGAAATGAAGGTATGCTATCTTTATAAGTATTATAAAAATCAACCACATCTCCTCGAGAAACGCTAATTGAGGAAGTTAGTGATGAGGTATATTTTTCAGCTAAAAGCTTTCCTCTCATATCATCTCTATATGATCTTTTAAATTCTGATATTTTTTTTCCTAAAACAGCCTCAGCTTGTTCTTTTCCACCTGTTTGAGATATAATATTTTCAATTTGTTGGTTTAGGGCTTTATCTACATCTTTATCTAAAATTTCTACAGAATCTTGTTCAGCCATTTCGATTATTAACAGCTGTTCAACCATGCTTTCTCTAGAATCCTCTAATAATTTTTTATATATAGTGGGGCTAGTGTTTGGGTTTATTTTTTGCTGTGCAGCAACAGCATTAGCAGCCAAGACCACGTCGCTCATTAAAACTATTTTATTTTCAACAACAGAAGCAACTCTATCTAATAAAATTTCCTCTTGAGAGAAAACTAAATTAATTAATAATATTATATATATAATTTTTTTCATATTTGTTTCACGTGAAACGGACGCCTTAAATATACTAATAAAATTGAAATATCAGTTGGTCTAATACCATTTATTCTTTGCGCCTGTCCCACTGTCTGGGGTTTTATGTTAATAAATTTTTCTCTACTTTCATTTGAAAGGCTTTTAATTTGATTATAGTCAAAGTTTTTAGGAATAATCATTTCCTCATATATTTTAATTTTATCTATTTCTTCTTTTTGTCTATTTATATAACCACTGTATTTAATAATTGTTTCTGCCTCAAATAATATCTCGTCTTCTAAAAAACTATTTAACCCCTCAGATTTTTCGTTATTTATATTAAAATCTTTTATTAAAACAGAAGGTCTTTTTAATATATTTGATATTTTTTGTGACTCTTTTATCTTTTTTTCTCCCAGTGAAATAAGTCTATTATTTATTTCAGCAGGTTTAACGCTTGTTTTTTCTAACATGTTAACCATGTTTTGTGTTTTTTTGATTTTTTTTGAAAGCATTTCAACTGTTTTTTTATCTAATAAATTATATTTTATAGAATATTTTAACAATCTTTGATCTGCGTTAGAAGATCTTAGTTGAAGCCTATATTCAGCACGAGATGTAAACATTCTGTATGGTTCGTTTGTGTCTTTAAGAATTAAATCGTCTATTAATACACCTATATAGGCGTCATCTCTTTTTAAAACCAAAGGTTCTTCGTTTAAAATATAACACGAAGCATTTATTCCTGCTAATATACCTTGTGAAGATGCCTCCTCATATCCAGAAGTTCCGTTTATTTGGCCAGCTAAAAAAAGACCATCAACCGCCTTGCTTTCTAGGGTGTTTTTTAGTTGAGAAGGGTGAAAAAAGTCATATTCAATTGCATATCCGGGTCTAATAAATTCAACATTTTGAAGGCCATCCACGGTTTTTAGGCATTTTAGCTGTATATCTTCTGAAAGACTGGTTGAAAAACCGTTGACATAAATTTGTTCAGACTTTGTCCACTCTGGCTCTAGTTGTAAGAGGTGAGATGGGTTGTTTTTAAATTTATAAACCTTGTCTTCTATGGAGGGGCAATATCTTGGGCCTGTTGCCATATTTTTTCCAGAATACATCGCAGAGGAAGAAAGATTTTTTAAAATCATATCATGGGTTTCTGTTTTTGTTCTAAAGGCAAAACAAGGCTCGTTTTTTGGATTAAAGTTTTTAGTTCTATATGATAGAGGTTTTGGATTTTTATCTCCCAAGTCTTTTTCTCCCCGAGTCCAATCAACAGAAGATCTTTTAATCCTTGGAGGTGTTCCGGTTTTTAACCTTCCAGAGGAGAGACCAATAGAATTTAAAAATTCTGTAATTCCCTTTGATCTTTTTTCATTATATCTACCTGCGCGTATCTGTTTTTTTCCAATATGTATTAGTCCGTTTAAAAATGTTCCGCACGTCAATATTGCTGATTCACATAATATTTTTTTATTGTTTTTTAAAATAATGCCACAAACACTGTTGTTTTTTATGTCTAAACCAACAACTTCGCCCTCATAAACATCTAACCCAACATCTAATGTGTGAAGCTGAGCTATTTTTTCATAAAGATTTTTGTCTATTTGAGATCTTGGAGACCAAACAGACCTTCCTTTTGATGTGTTTAGTGTTTTGCTTTGTAGTGTTGATTGGTCCGCAAAAACACCCATAATACCGCCCAAAACATCTACCTCTTTTACCATTTGGCCTTTTGCTAGCCCACCAATTGCTGGGTTACAAGAGGTTCTGCCCACAGCACCCTTATCCATAGATACTAAAAGAGTTTTTACACCCCTTTTGTGTGATATGAGGGCAGCCTCTAGGCCGGCGTGTCCACCCCCAACTACAACAACCTGATATTTTGTATCTAAGCGTTTCACGTGAAACTATTTACCCACACAAAAAGAGGAAAAAACACTGTCAAGTATATCATCTCTTGTTGTTTTTGTTGTTATTTTATCAAGCTCACTTATACATAAGTTTAAATCTTCAACGACAAGCTCAAGAGAGTTGTTTTCCTTTAAAAGGGTATATGCCTGTTTAAGGTGTTTTGTGGCCCCGTAAACAGCCGCTAGCTGTCTTTTTGAGGTTAATAAGATTTCTCCAGGCGTAAACGCCCCAACAAGATTTTTATAAATCATGTTTTTAAGGTCATGAATTTTTTTATTTTTTTTAGCAGAGATATGAATATCATAATTGTCTGCTGTTTTAGCTATGTCAGATTTATTAAAAACATAAATATGGTTTGTGAGAGAATTCTTTGGTTTTTTATCAAACATTATTACCAAATCAGCATCCAAAACCTCCTCTTTTGATTTTAATATTCCTTGTCTTTCAGCCTCGCTTTGGCTCCCCCTAATTCCAGCCGTATCTTTTAGTGTTATCGGTAGTTGTTTTATAAACAAACTCTTTTCCACAACATCTCGAGTTGTCCCTTCTTCTGGTGTTACAATAGAGTGTTTTTTATTTATTAATAAGTTAAAGAGGGTAGACTTGCCTGCGTTTGGAGGGCCTGCAAGGACCACAGAGGCTCCTTCTTGAAAAAACTGAGACTCTTTAAAGTTTTTTATACAGGTGTCTAAGGTGTGTATTTGTTGTTTAACCTCTGCAAGGGTGTTGTTTATTAGGTTGGGCTGCAGATCGTCTTCTGAAATATCAAGATTAAATTCGAGGTTGGCAACAAAACCAATAATAGTTTTTTTAATTTCATAAACAGAACCAGAAAGAGAGCCTTTTAAATTTTTAATTCCAGAGCGAACACCAGCCAAAGATTTGGCATGTATTATTGAAGAAACAGACTCGGCTTCAGAAAGGTCCATTTTACCGTTCATATAAGCCCTTTTTGTAAATTCCCCCGGCTCTGCTATAGATGCGCCGGCTGCCAAGCAGAGGTCAATAATTTTAGAAACTATTATTGGGTTTCCGTGGCAAGATATTTCCACAAGATCTTCGCCCGTATAAGAGTTTGGAGACAGATATTGTGTAACAACAGCCTGATCAAAAACTTCGCCTTTCTCGTCGACAAGCTCTACCAAAGAAGGAAAAAGATGTTTCTTTTTAAGCGTTTTATTTGGTATAAAAGTTTTTATGGTTTTATATGAGTTTTTGCCAGAAAGCCTTACTACTGCAAGGCCGCTTCTTCCAGGAGGTGTTGAACAAGCTACAATAGCCACTTATTTCTTTAGAGTTGAGGTTTTTTCGCTGTTTATAATTCTTTGTTGCAAAATTTGCATAATATTAAAACATAAGTAATAGAGGTTTAAGCCTGAAGGAAACGAATAAAACAAAAAGAACATCATCCCTGGAAACATATACTTCATCATTTGCTGGGTTGCTTCTTGAGCTGGGTCGCCCCCAGATGGCTGACCGGCAGAGCTAAGTTTCATCGTATAAAACATAGAAGCCGCCATAAAAAAAGGTAAAATATTTAATGGAACCCCCGCTATAAACAGAAGAGTGTCGGCAGAAGAGAGGTCGCTAATCCACAAAAAGAAAGATTCTCCGCGAAACTCTATAGTATTTCTAAAAACCATAAAGACCGACATAAGAACCGGCATTTGAATTAAGAGGGGTAAACAACCAGCCAACGGGTTTATTTTGTTTTCTTGAAAAAGAGCCGCAATTTTTTGCTGCTGGAGAGTGGGGTTGTTTTTGTATTTTAATTTTATGTTATTAAGCTCAGGCGAGATTTCCTGCATTTTTTTCGAAGACCTTAGTTGTTTAGCCATAAGCGGATATGTTATTAATTTAATTAAAACAGCAAAAAGTACGACAACAAGGCCATAATTTGGTATAAAACTGTATAGCAACATCATTGTGCTATACACTAACCAAGAAACAGAGGAAAGCCACTGCCAGCCAAGAATTTTTTCTTCTAAACCAACGTTGAGATCTGCAACCTTACCATAGTCTAGCGGGCCAAGATAAAGCGTATTTTTATCAAAGTTTATGTCTTGAGAAACCGAAACATCTACCGCCGCCCTATTTACAGCCGGGTATTTTGTAATTTCAACGACATCTGTTTTTTGAGGAACAAAAAACATACCAAAATATTTTGTTCTATATCCTACAAAGTCTGACTGCCCAACATACTGTTTGGTTTCTTTTTCAATTTTGCTTGTGTCTGATGATCCAAAAAACCCCGCAGATCCAACACGAAAAGATTCAATGTTTCCAGCTTGACCAACCAAACCTTCCATAAACATGGCGTCTTGTTTACCTTCAGACTCAGGAAGACCACCGTCCCAAGCTAGGGTGTATTTACCGTCTAAAGACTCAGCTTTAATGTTTTGAAGATCAACAGTAACATCCATTCTGTAAGAATTGAAGTTTAAAGTGATATGTTTTTCTATTCTTTTGCCATTGTAAAAAGTGTAATAGGAGAGCGTTGTAGATGGGTTTTCTTTATTAAGTTTTGTAGAAGCGCCCGAAAATAAATTCCAATTATCGTCCAACAATATAATCGTGCCAGACTGATCAATAAAGCTAACAGTTAAATTGTTTGAATTGTTAATGTCAATTAAGTTTAAAAAACTTTCACCCTCTTTAAGGTGATCATTTAGGTTATAAGAAGCAAACGAACCACCGTTAGAGTTGTTAATTGTTGTAACAAATAGCCCCGCATCTACCTCAACAGAGCTTGTTGGAGCGCTAATTATCGCTGTTTTTGGTTTGTTAGCCTGAGGTTTGTCAGGCTGTGCATATTCATCAACCAAAGATTGGTTTGGAACAACTAGTTCTTCTTGGGTTTTTTCTGACGGAGAAACAAGCTCTAAATAGCTTGGCCACAACAATAATATTGCACCGATTAAAATAAAACCAGTGAGTGTTTTGCGATCCATTTTAAGAGGATACGGTAAGACGTTTACGACCCTTTTTCATGCGAGAAGACAAAACCTTTTTGCCCCCAACGGTCGATTTTCTTTTCATAAAACCGTGCTTGTTTTTTCTTTTTCTATTACTTGGCTGATATGTTCTTTTCATAATTATATATTTGTCGAAATATAGTCCAATTAAACTATTTGTAAAACAAATAAAACAAACATAAAAACACAAAAAAGCTATGCTTCAAACAAAAAAGAGTGTAAAGTTATAAAATATAGATATAAAAAAATGTTAATAAGATGTGGATAACTAATGGACTATAAAAACTTTTGGAGAGAAGTGGCGGATGATTTAAAAAAATCTTTACCGGACCATGCTTATGAAGCATGGATAGAAACGCTTTCCCCGGTAGGCGTGACAAACGACATTTTTATTTTAGAGGCACCAAACCAGTTTGCCTATGATTGGATAATAAACAACTACCAGGACATAATATTATCTTCTTTAAAAGAAAAAAAACAAAACCTTCAGTTAAAAATTTCTATAGCTCCCCAGTCTGAGCAAAGCATTTCTGCAACGGACCTTGATTCACAAGAACCAACGAAACAAAGCAACCCGGGAAGAAGAAACAATATAAATCCAAGCAACATCTTTGGCTCGTTTATTGAGGGGCCAAATAATATTTTTGCAAAAAATGCCGCCCACAGAGTGGCTAGTACGCCAGGTAGTGCAGACTTTAACCCCCTTATTATTTATGGTGGTGTTGGGCTGGGAAAAACACACCTTTTACACTCAATAGCAAATGAACTAATTGCTGGAAAAAAACAACTCAATGTTGTGCTGGCTTCGTCTGAAAAATTTACAAACGACTTTATTGCAAGTATTCAAGAAAACAAATCGCTAGATTTTTCTAAGGTTTATAGAAAGGCTGATGTTTTATTAATTGATGATATACAGTTTTTTCAAGGAAAAGAACAAACCCAAGAACAATTTTTTCACACCTTTAATGATCTTTATACAGCTGGAAAACAAATTGTAATGACAGCAGATAGATATCCAGGCGAAATGGTTGGATTGCAGGATAGGCTTTTATCTAGGTTTGAGTCTGGTCTTCACGCGGATATACAGCCGCCAGACTTTGAAACAAGGGTTGCAATATTGTCAACCAAGGCAAAACAAAACAATATGGAAATAAGTGGAGAGCACCTTGAAAAAATAGCTTCCCACGTGCGCACAAACATTAGAGATTTGGAAAGTTGCATTACAAAAATTTTTGCTCACGCCACACTCTCGGGAGACAAGGTGAACGAAGCTTTGGTGGAGTCCATTATTAGAGAAAGGCTTGGTGACCAGGGTTATGGACAGGCAAACATGCAGGACGTTGTGAGCGGTGTTTGCAGCATCTTTTCTGTTTCACAAGAAGAAATTGTTGGACAGTCTAGAAGAAAAAATATAGCTGAAGCGAGACAGGTGGCAGCATATTTAGCGAGAGAGGTTTTAGATATGCCTCTAAGCGCAATAGGGGTACATTTGGGGGGAAGAGACCATACAACAATTATGCATGCGCACAAAAAGGTGGCGGAACTATTAAAAAAAGACAATAAATTTAAAAGAAGAGTTGATATAATTTATAACGAACTAAACCTTAACTAAAGGAAGTAAAATGGCAAAAGGAACAGTAAACAAAGTAACACTAGTTGGAAGATTGGGACAGGATCCAGAAATACGATTTACCGGAGAGGGAAATGCGATAGCATCTTTTAGCGTTGCAACAAACGAGTCTTGGAAGAGTAAAGATGGAACAATGCAAGAAAGAACTGAGTGGACAAAGGTCACAGTATTTGGAACAACGGCAGAAAAATATGTTCAGCCATATATTAAAAAAGGAACACTTGTCTATGTTGAAGGTTCTTTAAAAACAGACAAGTGGCAAGACAAGGACGGAAATGATAAATATTCCACCGGAGTGGTCGCAAACATATATGGAGGAGTTCAAATTTTAGGGGGAGGAGAATCAAATATGGACTCTTCTTCATCAATGAACCAAGAAAGACCAGAAAAAGAGAGCTTAAATCAAGCAGTTGAAGACGACGATCTTCCGTTTTAGTTAAATGACAATATCGCACCCAAGAAGCAAACCGCTTCGATACATTTTAAGCTACGTATCTGTTTTATTGTGTGTTTTGTTAACAAGATATTCTGTAAGCGGGGCGAACAACCTTCCCAAAGAAGGACCCTACATTTTAGCCCCAAACCACATAGACGACGTAGACCCTGTACCAATAGCAGCAGCGGTAAAAAAACCAATTACTTTTTTAATGGCACAAGATCAAGCAGAGCTTCCTTGGTATAAGGCGTGGGGTCCCTGGTCTTACGGGGTATTGTTGGTTAATAGGGCAAACGTTCAAATCTCAACCATTAAAAAAATTCAAAAACAAATAAATAAAAAAGAGAGAATTTGCATTTTTCCAGAAGGCACAATAAAAGGAGAGGGTTTAAAAGAAGGCAAAAGAGGGGTTGCATATTTTGCAATAAAAAATGAAATACCAATTATTCCGACTGCCATTATAGGAACAAAAGGAATCATAGAAAAAATAAAGAAGCTAAAAAGAGAAAGGGTGAAGGTTGTTTTTGGAAAGCCTATATTTGTTAAAAAGGGGGATGAAGAAAAAAAAATAACTCAGCAAGCAATGGCAACGCTAAAAAAGATGTTGCCAGCTGACCACACATAAGGAAAAAAAATGAACGTTGAAATAATAGCGAGCGCAGTAAATATAGTTATAGCCGCAGCCCTTTTTTTTGTTTGGGTTGTAAGGTACGATAACATAGTAGAAGAATTTAAAAACGACTACAACTACCCAGACTGGTTAAGAGACTTAACAGGCATATTAAAGCTTTCGTGTGCAGCAATGTTGCTAAGCGCAGACCCACAAATGAACAATCTTGGGCTTCTTGGAATAACAGTGTTGATGTTTTTTGCCATGATGACACACGTAAGGGTAAAATCTGCACCAAGAAAGGCGTTGCCGTCAATATCTCTTTTTTTGCTCTGCCTTTTTTTATTGTTTGTTTAGCTAGTTGTTTATAAAAACAACCTTACCAACAACGCCACGCTTTGCAATTCTATCAATTGCCATAACGGCGTCCTTCATGGGAATGGTTTCAGAAATAGTTGGAGAAAGACTTTTATTGGCCAACATTTTCCCTATTTCTAACAGGTTTTTTGAATTTGTTTTTGGATTCTCTTTTTGAAATCTTCCAACAAACACGCCAGAAACCGCACAACCTTTTAACAGCATAAGGTTGGTGGGAAAAGAAGGTATTTTCCCTGCTGCAAAACCAACAACCAGATAGGTGCCACCCCAACCAATTGCCCGAAGGGCGGGTTCAGCAAAACAGTCACCAACGGGATCATAAACTATTGAAAACCCGCCAGTTACACTTTTTGACTTTAATTCTTTTGTAAAGACTTTTTGTTCATCCTTATTAAGTCTTTTCTCTCCATAAATAACAACATCATCGACACCATATCTAGCACAAACCTCAGCTTTTTCCTTTGTTGACACTGCGGCTACAACGCGAGCCCCAAAAGATTTTGCTATATCAACAGCAGCTAGACCAACGCCACCAGAAGCACCCAACACCAAAACCTCATCATCTTTGCTGATATTTGCTCTTTGTACAAGGGCGTGGTAGCTTGTTCCATAAACCATAAAAACGCTTCCAGCTACGCGGTGTGGAAGACTATCTGGAATGGAAAAAACCATACTAGCAGAAACAACTATTTTTTCAGCAAAGGCGCCAAACCCTTTAAAAAATCCAACCCTGTCTCCAGCCTTAAAACCGGTAACCCCCTCGCCAACGGAAGATATAATACCCGAACCCTCATGTCCTGGAGAAAAAGGTCTCTCTGGTTGAAATTGGTATAAACCCTGTACTATTAGGTTGTCTGGATAGTTTAACCCGGCCGCCCTAACATCAACCACAACCTCGCCCTTACCAGCAACGGGGCTGTCAACATCCCCCCAAACAAGATCAGAAACAGGACCAAATTTTTTACATATTATAGCCTTCATAATAAACTCCTAGTGTTTAAAAACTCTATAGCCAGTAAAAGCCATAGAAATATTATTTTTGTTACAAGAATCAACAACCTCTTTGTCTCTAATCGACCCGCCGGGTTGTACTATGGCCGACACCCCGTAACGGGCCATCGTTTCTATAGAGTCTTTAAATGGAAAAAAAGCATCAGACGCAACCACACAACCCTTGGGGATGCCTGTTTTTTTAAAAGCAATATTTGTGGCATCAACTCTGCTGGTTTGGCCGCCAGAAATACTAATGATTTTA
>Ga0181600_10004834_pt1 | contig 10198 bp, 10 predicted proteins | sample 041ome_2_FD_132982 | JGI IMG/M metagenome (GOLD analysis project Ga0181600, IMG submission 132982) | Coastal salt marsh microbial communities from the Groves Creek Marsh, Skidaway Island, Georgia - 041406US metaG (megahit assembly) | ecosystem: Environmental > Aquatic > Marine > Intertidal zone... | reverse complement strand
CAGCGAGCGGTCTGCCGGCAGGTGGTGGCGTGCCCGTGGGTGGAGCAGCGTTTCCTCTGCAGTGATTCATGCCCCCAACGCGTCACAGCTGCCAGGGCACTCCATCAGCAGCAACCGATCGGTATCCTGATCGGATGGACCCATCTCTCGCCACGTCCGCTTCGCTGTCGTCTCCACCAGCGGCGACCCCATCCGTACCACCGCTGTCGATCGGAGGCCTCGTGGTCGATCCACCGGTGCTTCAGGCGCCTATGGCGGGCTACACGAACTACGCCTACCGCCAGGTCGTCCGCGAGTTTGGTGGTGCAGGCCTGTTGGCCACCGAGATGATTCCCGCCCGTAGTGCCGTCTGGCTTGAGAGTGAACGCGGCGAACACCCCGATCGGCTCTGGGGCGTGCGTGAGGAGCCTCGGCCACTTGCCGTGCAGATGTGGGACAACGATCCCGAGAACCTCAGTCGCGTAGGCCGACGGCTGGCTCGCGACTTTCGCGTCAGCGTTGTCGACCTGAACTTCGGCTGCCCCGTGCGGCAAGTGACCCAAAAGGCACACAGCGGGTCGTGGCTGCTGCAGGATCCTGAACGGGTAGGAGCCATCGTGCGGCGGGTCGTGGATGCCTGCGATGGCACGCCTGTTACCGCCAAGATTCGGCTCGGCTGTGGCCCCACCTGCCAGACAGGGGTCGAGGTGGCCCAGCGGGTTGAAGAAGCGGGAGCCGCCTGCCTCACCGTGCATGGCCGCGTGGCGAGCCAGTTCTTTAAGGGGCGGGCTGACTGGGATGCCATCACGGACATCAAACGCAGTGTGTCCCGCATGCCGGTGGTAGGGAACGGCGACATTACCTCAGCTGAAGTCGCCGTCGCCCGACTGCGTGAGACGGGCGTTGATGGCATCATGGTGGCACGCGAGGCACTGGCAAAGCCGTGGATCTTCGCCCAGATCGCAGCCCTCCTGCGGGGCGAGCCGCCGCCGAGCGATCCGACCCTTGCCGAACAGCGAGAGCTGGTCCTCCACCACTACGACTTGGTCTGCCGTCGCTTCGGCGTGGAGCGTGGCACGCTGCTGATGCGGAAGTTTGCCTGCTCCTACGCCCAGGGCATCTCTGGAGCTCGCGAGTTTCGTGCGGCGGTCTCGCGAACCCTCTCGCGAGAGGAGTTCCTCGACGTGGTGCAGACGAAGTTTCCCCATGACTGATTCCCTGGCGTGGCACTACGGGTGCGAGTCGAGGGGGCCCAGGAGTATTTTTCGCAAGCCGGCTTGTCAAAAAACCGAAGCGTCCTATCGTGGGACATATGGCATCACCAGCATCACAACGCGATCGGCAGTCCTGTGCTCCGGCCGTTCCGGCATCCGAGCCACTGCCCACCCTGCACGGCTCGGATGAGCCGTTGGTGGATCTGCTGCGGGGCGGTGCGTCGCTGAGCGTGCCCGAGCTGACCGCGGCGATGGGTGTGACCGCCACCGCCGTCCGACAGCGACTGCAGAGGCTGATGAAGGCTGGCGTCGTGGTGCGTGAGCCGAGTCCTGTGGAGGGCACCGCGAGCCGAGGACGGCCGTCGCATGTCTATCGCCTCTCTGAGATGGGACGACGACTGGGTGGAGACAACTTTCGCGACCTGGCCATGGTGCTCTGGCAGGAAGTCCGACAGATTGAAGAGCCTTCCGTCCGCAGGGGCCTGCTCGCTCGCATCGGCCGCTCCTTGGCGGAGGCCTGCCGCACCCGGACGGATGTGTTTTCATCGGCGTCGTCCCCCGCAGAACGCCTGTCTTCCCTGGCGACAGCTCTGCGGGATCGCCAGATCGCCTGCGAGTGCAGCCACTCCGATACCGATGGACAGCTGGCTGTGCTGACGACCCACACATGTCCGTATCCCCAGCTCGCCGAGGTCGACCGTGGCATCTGTGCAGCTGAGCGGGTGATGCTTGAGGAACTGGCCGAGGCTCCCGTGCGGCTGACGGAATGTCGGCTCGATGGCGACGCCTGCTGCCGGTTCACCGTTTCCGCGGCTTCGAAACCGGCTGCTGCCGCCAGTCAGCGAGGGAGGCAGCAGATTCAATGAACCAACTCACTGATTTTCGTTTTCACAGCCGCAGTGCTTCTACCAGCCGCTGTGCCTCGGATAACATTGCATCAGATAGCTTCGCCACGCTTTCGATGGCCTTCCCTACAGCGACGACTCACCCCGGTACCGTCAGCCACGGAACTCGCAGAAACCGCATGGTTTCACGTTTTGCTGCCGCCCCCCTGTCCCGTTGCTGCCTGGTGTTGCACAATTGACATCTGTGCGGTTGCAGGTTCGTTCATTTAGCTCAGTGGAACTCACGTCATGACACGCCCCTGGATTGAAGGCAGATTCGAAGAAAACATGATCGTCACGACGGTCGAGCAGGCGATCAACTGGGCTCGGCAGTCGAGTATCTGGCCGATGACTTTCGGACTGGCCTGCTGCGCAATCGAGATGATGGCGGCCGGTGCAAGCCGTTACGACCTGGACCGTTTCGGTGCAGGTGCCTTTCGCGCCACCCCCCGTCAGGCAGACCTGATGATCGTGGCGGGCACCGTGACCTACAAAATGGCCAGCCGCGTGCGGCGGCTCTACAACCTGATGCCCGACCCCAAGTATGTGATCGCCATGGGTGCCTGCACGACGGGTGGCGGCCCGTACTTCAAGTGGGGCTACCACGTTGTGAAGGGCGTCGACCTTGTGGTGCCGGTCGACGTCTACGTGCCTGGCTGTCCGCCCCGCCCAGAGAGCCTGCTTGAGGGGCTGATGCGAATCCAGGACAAGATCCTCGGACAGAAGCTTGCCAAGCAAGCCGGTGGTACGGGCAAGGTGCCCGACGAACTGCCAATCCCTCACCACAGCGGCTACGTTGCCTCTCCTGTGGGTGAAGGCGATCTCGTCTTCGATCACCAGAAGGTCTCCACCTAAGCAGCCTTCCGCAGCCTCCAAGTGAGAATGGTTGTCTGCTCTGCATCCCAACCTCCTTCCTGCCAGTCTTTCCTTCCCTGAGAGTTCCATGACCAGCCAGCATCCTGAAAAGCTTGTGATCCAGAATCTGCATGTCGCTGTTGAGGAGCGCGAGATCCTCAAGGGCGTCAATCTGGAGATCGGCCGGGGTGAAGTACATGCCCTGATGGGACCGAATGGCTCCGGAAAGAGCACGCTTGGGTATGCGATCATGGGCCATCCGTCATACGAGGTGACAGGGGGGTCGATCGAGATTGTGGAGGCGGATGGGAGCCGTCGGGATGTGCTTGCAATGGAGCCCGATGAGCGGGCTCGCGTCGGCCTGTTTCTCGCGTTTCAGCGTCCGATGGCGATTCCAGGGGTTCGCGTGGCGGACTTTCTCCGGCATGCGGTCAGCAACGTTCGCAATCCGGATCGGAAAGAGGGTGAAGAGCTCGTTCCGATGAAGGACTTTCGTCGTGAGCTCAAAGCGAAGATGTCGGAGCTCCAGATGGACACCGACTTTGCCCGCCGTTACGTGAACGATGGGTTTTCCGGTGGTGAGATGAAGCGGGCGGAGATCCTCCAGCTCGCCATGCTCGCCCCGCGGTTCGCCGTGCTTGATGAGACCGACAGTGGCCTCGACGCCGACGCCGTGCGGCTCGCCAGCGAGAGCATCTCCCGGATTGGCGGCGCCGAGATGGGCATCCTGATCATTACCCACCACGAGCAGCTGCTTGAGCACAACATCCCACTGAAAACGCACGTCATGCTTGGCGGACGGATTGTGGAGTCGGGCGGCCCCGAACTTGCTGCCGAACTCCACAAACGGGGCTACGAACGGATCCGGGCGTCTTATCCAGAGGCCGCTGCGGCTGAAGAGGCGATGGCCGCGGAAGCCGCTGCGACAGCCTGACCGCTGCCCACCTGCGGAAGAAACATACAACCAGGGCCCACGTAAGGGCCACCATTCCGGCATCCGACATGCCGGTCATCGAGATTTCTGCTCGGTCTGGGAATCAGCCGATCAGCCACCTAAGAGAGGATGCAGCCATGTCCACCGACCTCAACGCAACGAGCACGCTCGCAGCCGTTCCCGTCGGTCGCGAGGGTGTTGCCAAGCCTGACCTGGGCGAGATCAACAAGTACGACTTCCGCACGGAAACACCCGGTGTCTTCAAGGCTCGGCGTGGTCTGTCGAAGGAGATCGTGACCCAGATTTCTGAGATGAAGAATGAGCCGGCCTGGATGCGAGACTTCCGGCTAAAGTCGCTTGAGATCTTCAATAGCAAGCCGATGCCCAACTGGGGCGGCAACATCGGCGTGAACTTCCAGGACATCTACTACTACCTCAAGCCGACTGAGCAGCAAGGCAAGAGCTGGGATGATGTGCCGGACGAAATTAAAAACACGTTCGATCGGCTTGGCATTCCAGAGGCAGAGCGGAAGTTTCTCGCTGGAGTGAAGGCGCAGTTTGAGAGCGAGGTGGTCTACGGTTCGCTGCAGGAAGACCTCGCCAAGAAAGGCGTTCTTTTTACCGACACCGACACCGCTGTCCGCGAGCATCCTGATCTGCTGCGGGAATACTTCGGCAAGATCATCCCACCGTCAGACAACAAGTTTGCCGCTCTCAACTCGGCGGTCTGGTCGGGCGGATCGTTCATCTACGTGCCCAAGGGGGTCTCGATCGAGTTCCCACTGCAGGCCTATTTCCGCATCAATGCGGAAAACATGGGCCAGTTTGAACGGACGCTGATCATCGTTGATGAAGGCGCCCACGTGCACTACGTCGAAGGCTGCACCGCTCCGATGTACTCCACCGAAAGCCTGCATTCGGCAGTGGTCGAGATCGTCGTCAAGAAGCATGGCCGCTGTCGCTACACAACGATCCAGAACTGGGCCAACAACATCTACAACCTCGTGACGAAGCGGGCCATGGCCTACGAGGGAGCGTTGATGGAATGGATTGACGGCAATCTCGGCAGCCAGCTGACGATGAAGTATCCGGCTGTCTACATGATGGAGCCAGGAGCCCGTGGCGAGATCCTCTCGATCGCGTTTGCCTCCGCAGGCCAGCATCAGGACGCCGGCGCCAAGCTGGTGCACGCCGCCCCTCACACCAGTGGCCGAATTGTGTCGAAGAGCATCTCCAAGAATGGTGGTCGTTCCAGCTATCGCGGACTGGTGAAGGTGGAGCCGGGCGCTCGAAAGAGCAAGTCGAGCGTTGTCTGCGATGCCTTGATCCTCGATGACAAGAGCCGCAGCGACACCTATCCCTACATTGAGATCGAAGAGCAGGATGTCTCGATCGGACACGAAGCGAGCGTCTCGAAGATCGGTGAAGAGCAGCTGTTCTATCTGACAAGTCGCGGTCTTTCTGAAGCTGAGGCGAGCGCCATGATTGTCGGCGGTTTCATCGAGCCGCTCGTGAAAGAGCTGCCGATGGAATATGCCGTTGAGATGAACAAGCTCATCGAGCTGCAGATGGAAGGCTCGGTCGGCTAAGACGCCCTGCTGTCGTCCACTGAGCGGTTTCCGCTAGATGGTCGTTTGGGCAGACACCGGGTCTGCTTGGCGTGGGCGTGAGCAGTTCGTGATCCCGCGGACGCCTGCGGCAGTACGACAACGTTCTGAGGAGAGAAGAGGTTTGATGTCCGTTTCTGCACCCGCAACTGCGTTCGATGCTGCCACGCTTGACCGTTTGCTCGCCGATGTGTCAGTGCCCGCCTGGGAGCGTGAACGACGCCTGCAGGCAGTAGCCATGCTGGGGGAGCTGGAACTCCCTGATCGCCGCAACGAAAACTGGATGCGGACCGACCTGCGAGCCTTCAAGCCATCCGCCTGGAATCCGATTGCAGAAGCAGTCAATGCCGCTGACGTTCCAGCGGGCCTCCTGACAGCAGCGATCGATGCTGCCGGCGCAGGTACCGAAGCGTTCGACAAGTCGGTCAATGAAGGCCGGTGCAGCAGACTCGCTGGCCGCGTTGTCTCGCTCAACGGCGTGGTGCAGACCGAGGAACTTGACGAGACGCTCCGCCAGCAAGGCGTGGTGTTCGGAAGTCCGGAGCGTGTGCTCGCCGAGCATGGTGATCTCGTCAGGCAGCACTGGTTCGGAGTGATTGAGAGCGGATGCGACTGGTTTGCGGCCGCTCATGCGGCGTTCTCCCAAGCGGGCTGTGTGCTGATCGTTCCGGCGGGCGTGAAGATTGCCGACCCGCTGCACCTGCTCTCTGCGATCACACCTGGCGGTGTCGATTTTGGGCATGTCCTCGTCGTGCTTGGTGACGATGCCGAGGCGACTGTGCTCACCGAGACCGCTGGTGGTGGACCCGCCGGCACGGCCGGAGGGTTTCACTGTGGCGGCACAGAGATTGTCGTCGGCAAGCGGGCCTTTCTACGTATCGTCAATCTGCAGAACTGGAACACAGGTGTCTGGCATATGGCCCGTCAGAAGGCGTGTGTTGATGCCGATGGCAACCTGCAGTGGACGCTCGGAGCGTTAGGAAGCCGGCTCTCGCAAGTTGCACAGGATGTCGCACTCGTTGGTCGGCGGGCGCATGCTCAGGTCAACGGCGTGATGTTTACCGAGGGGCGGCAGCAGCTCGTCTACAACACCCTGCAGCATCACGAGGCGGCCGACTGCACCAGCGATTTGCTCTACAAGGGTGGCCTGCAAGACCGATCACGGCTTGTCTGGCGGGGCATGATCAAAGTCGACAAGGTGGCCCAGAAGACGGACGGCTATCAGCGAAATGATGTATTGATGCTCTCCGAAGAAGCACGAGCGGACTCGATCCCGGGCCTCGAAATCGAGGCTGACGACGTGCGATGCACACATGGCGCAACCAGCGGACGTGTCGATGCTGAGCAGATCTTCTACGCTCAGGCCCGCGGCCTAACTGCAGACGAAGCGGCTCGACTTGTTGTCGCAGGCTTCTTCCAGCAGGTCTTCGATCGCATCACGATCCCTTCGGTACGCGAAGCCCTCGCCGCAGCGATCGGGCAGCGAATCCGACGGATCGTCTGAGAGAGCCGTTGTCTTCCGTGTAGGGTTTATGAATCGAGAGCTGGCGATGGCCAGCATGTCTGGGGTGAGGGGTGTGATGAACGAGTTTCAGCGAGTGCTCGACGCGGATGAACTAGCCGATCCCGGCAAGACACTCGTCGAAGTAGATGGCGAAATGATCGCCCTGTTTCACATTGGCGGAGAGTTCTTTGCGCTCGATGATGTCTGCACGCACGACGGTGGACCGCTGGCGGATGGCGAACTTGTTGGGCATACGATTGCCTGCCCCCGTCACGGCGCGAAGTTTGATGTCCGCTCCGGCGGTGCCTTAACCATGCCAGCCGTGCGGGCGACACGAGCCCATCGTGTGAAGCTGGCCGATGGCGGTGTCTGGGTGGCGGTTGGCGAGCCACCAGCGTCTGCGTCGATCGGCGGGGCTGCGGCGAGCAGTTCCTCCGCACCATCCACCTCCGCTGCCACCGAACAGTCCGCGGCGTCTGTTTCTCCCTCAGCATCAGCAGAGACTCCAGCAAGCACTGCAGCACCTGCGGCACCAGAACCACAGCCAGCTGCGGAAGTCTCAGGCCCTCTCAGTGAAGAGCGGGTGCGGGAGATGCTCAAAGACGTCAAAGACCCAGAGCTGTTTGTCAACATTGTTGACCTCGGTCTGATCTACGGCGTGACATTTACCGACGCCGAGGAAGCGGGGAAGCAACGAGTCTCGGTCGACATGACCATGACCAGTCCAGCCTGCCCCGCCGGACCACAGCTGATTGCCGACACCAAGCGTGTTGTCAGCGGGCATCCGGAGGTAGCGGACGTGGAGGTGCGGATCGTGATGGATCCTCCCTGGACGCCTGAGCGGATGACCGACGAAGCGCGGGATCAGCTCGGGATCTTCTAGGCTGTGGTGAAACGCCTGTGTCTCTACGAGTGGGCTACTGCTGGCGGGCTCGACGGTCCTGATGGTCGTCGCGTCACGCGTGATCTGTCCCTCGCTGAGGCCATCCGTCAGGAAGGCCTGGCAATGCTCTCCGCACTGGCGGGTGAGGCTGCGACGAGTTCTCAACTCTCCACCCAAGTTCTCCTCGGGGATGTCGTGCCCTTTGAGCCACCAGCTGGCGTGGATGTGGTGCGTGTTCCGTCAGGCAAGGAGCCCGCAGCGCTCGTGGCGGCAGCACAGGCGAGCGACTGGCTGATCATCGTCGCCCCTGAAACGGCTGGGATTCTCGAAAACCGACTGCGGCGAGTGGCAGACACTGGATGCCGCGTTGCTGGCCCGACGGCGGCTTTTGCAGCTCTTGCGGCTGACAAACAGGCGACGGCCACGGCCCTGGCCTCAGGAGGCGTGCCGGTGCCGGCCGGCCGACTTCTTGCGGCAGGTGAACGGCCACCAGATGCGTTCGCTCGACCGCTCGTTCGCAAACACCGCTTCAGCGCCGGCTGCGACGGCCTCACAATTCTCCACGACAAGACATGTACCGCCGAACTGGCAGAGCATGACGAGCGGCTGGAAGCCTACGTGGAAGGAACACCGGTGTCGGTGTCGGTGCTGTGTGGCCCGAGTGGGCTCTGGCCTCTGCCAGCTGTGCTGCAGGAGTTCTCGCCAGGTGCATCACCACGCTATCTCGGCGGTCGGCTGCCCGTACCACGGGACATCGCTTCCCGCGGCCAACGGCTCGCCACACGAGCGATTCAGGCTGCCGTGCGTGCAGTCGCAAACCGTGAAACCGGAGGGGCTTCCGCTGCTGCCGGCTGGGTGGGCGTCGACATGATCCTCGGTGCACGCGAGGATGGACGGGGCGACCGTGTGCTCGAGATCAATCCACGGATAACCACTTCCCTCGTGGGGCTTCGGCAGTGCAGCAGACAGAACCTGGTCGAAGCGATACTCACCGCGGCTGCGGGCGGCGTTCCCGGCCTTCTCTTCGACGAGTGCCTGAAAGAGGCGTCTCTGGTGTTTTCAGCTGCCCTGCTCTGCTGAGCGTCCACTGGGACGGAAAGTCTCTCAGGGCCGCGTGGGGGTGGCGGCATGCCTGAACCTGGACTACGCCAGCCGGACGATACAACGGACGACGCCGTGTTGGCATTTGATATCGGTGGTGCGAACCTCAAGGCTGCGGACGGCCTGGGCTGGTGTCATGCGGAGCCGTTTGCCATGTGGCAGGAGCATTCCCGGCTGGCGGAAGCCCTCAAGCAAATTCTCTCACAGGGGCCCGCATGCCGCCGTGTGGTCGCCACGATGACCGGCGAAATCGCAGACTGCTTCGTGTCGAGAACGCAGGGAGTGCGAGCGATTCTGGCGGCCCTCACTGAGGCCTGTCGTGATCGGCAGCTGCAGATCTATCTGGTCGATGGATCGCTTGTGTCATCAGCGGTGGCTGGTGAGCGATGCATCGAGGCAGCCGCGTCAAACTGGCATGCCGTTGCCACCCTCGCGGCGGGCCTGGCCAAGCCCGAGCATGGCCTGCTAATCGACGCCGGCTCCACCACGATCGATATCGTGCCTTTTCGCGAAGGCAGGCCCCGCCCCCTCGGCCGTGATGATGTCAGCCGACTCGCCACCGGCGAACTCGTCTACACCGGCATCGAACGCACACCGGTGGCGAGTCTCGTGCAGGCTTTGCCCTGGCGGGGCCGGCTCCACCCGATTGCGAGAGAGCGTTTTGCCGACGTCCAAGATGCCTGGCTGCTGCAAGGCATGCCGCTGCCTTCCACGCGTGACACTGCCGATGGTCGCCCGCTCGACATTCCCTTTGCGGCGGCTCGGCTCGCCCGCATGCTGCTGCTCGACGCCAGCGACTGGACTCTCGACGAAGCACGCCAGGCCGCAGAGTTCATCGTTATGGCGCAGGTCAGGCTGGTCGTTCGCTGCCTGCAGCAGGTCGCAGCCACCGCAGCATTCCCTCCGGCAGCTTTGGTGCTCTCAGGCCATGGTGACATGCTCACCCGGCGGTGCCTTCAGCAGCTCAACTGGCCCAACTGCCGCATCATCTCGCTCGCTGAGCAGATTGGCTTCGAGGCCTCGCGGGTGGGGCCGGCCCACGCGCTTGCCCTGATTGCCCGGGGGAGAAGCCGCTGATGCCTCCTCCAAAGAAGCAAGACAGGCTGCCTTTGCTGCATGAGGCTGGCTGGCAAGGCGGCTGGCTACAGCCCCCGCCACCTACAGAGAGCCATGCCCCTCGGGCGATCACCCTCAAGTTTGGCGGCAGCATGCTCACCCGGCCCACCTGGCCGGGGCT
>Ga0181600_10004828_pt1 | contig 10207 bp, 6 predicted proteins | sample 041ome_2_FD_132982 | JGI IMG/M metagenome (GOLD analysis project Ga0181600, IMG submission 132982) | Coastal salt marsh microbial communities from the Groves Creek Marsh, Skidaway Island, Georgia - 041406US metaG (megahit assembly) | ecosystem: Environmental > Aquatic > Marine > Intertidal zone... | reverse complement strand
TGACACGTCCCAAGTCCGGATAGACTGGCGAGAAGTATCTGGGAGATCACAACGAGCCGCGCGCCTCCGTCGCCGCCCGCTCGTCACGCTCTCCGCGATGGCGACCGTCTCGCACGCCGCGCCCGCCCTCGTGGCGCGCGCGCCCGCCGCGCGCGTCTCCGCGCGCGTCGCCGCCGCGCCCGCGCGCCTCGCCGTCGCCCCCCGCGCGTCCGCGGCCGTCCGGTTCGCCGCCCGTGGACGCGTCGCCGCGCGCGCGACCGAAGCTCGCACGTGCGCGTCCGCGCGCCTCCGCGCGGCGTCGAGCGACGAGGCGTCCCCCGCGGCCGGCCCGGTCGCGATGTCCGACCTGGACGTGAAGTGCGCGGCGCTCTTCGCGACGTTCGCGGTGGCCTTCTTCGCCGCCGATCCCGCGTTCGCCGCGGATGCGGACGCGCACGCCGCGGCGGGCGCGCCCCTGTTCGACCTCGCGGGCGGCGAGGTGCCGTTCTGGGCGAACATGGTGAAGTACGCGCGCTTCTCCATCAGCATCATGGTGGGGTTCGCGTTCATGTTCGGGCGGCCGGTGGTGAACCTGCTGAAAAAGCCGCAAACCGCCGTGCTGGTGATCGGCGGGTTGGTCGGCGGGTTTAAGTTCTTCAAGTGGACCATCGAGACGATGAGCGGGATCAACGACGACATGACCATGAACTACTGAGTGTGCGTGTGGCGATCGATCACCGGTCGTGCGTGTCGCGGTTTAAGAGGTTGAGACGGTACTCTTCGCGTGACGATATCGTCTCGAGAGACACGACGCGCACATAGGCGGCGTTCCGTTCGCCCGTCGCGCGCGCATCGATCATCTTGAAACATTATTTTTAGCACTGAACGAATCTGGACAGCCGGGCTTGCTTTTCTACGTATGCGTTCACCGATACATTTGCTCGTTTCGCTTTCAACCCGCGCTCGCTCGCGCGCGCTTGACCGGCGAAACGTTTGATTCGCGTCGAAACGCTCTCTCCGCCGCGCAATCGCGGCGTCCCGAAACCGACGACAGGGTGCGAATCCCTGACCCGCGCGCAGACGCGGCACGCGCGCTGGCCTGCCTAGCGGGTGTACGCCGCGGACCGCGAGCGCGAACGGCTCAACCTGGAGAAGCGATTCCGGACCGAGCGGAGACGCGCAGGCGGTTCCGGGGTGTGAGGCGCGCGCGCGCGCGCAGAACGCGTGAAGGAGTTAGGGTAGTGACTGCAGTCGGGCTGACGAGGACAGCGAGCGCGAATCCGACGCGGGCGTGGTTCGCGTAGGACACGCGCCTCTCCGGTCAGAGGGACCGGCAGTCGCGCCCCGCCGGCGGCCGCGTCGCCTTCGCGCGTCCTTCTCACGTCCTTCGCGCTCGGCTCGGGCTCGCGCGCGATGGTGTCCCCGGGCGCGGCGTGGCGCCGCGCGCTCGCGTCGAGGCGAGCGGTGGCCTTTGGGGAGAGGAACGCGCGAGGCGCGTTGGGCGTCCACGCCTCCGTCGGCGCGGCGGGAGGGGAGACGACGACGTCGGGGTCGACGCCTTCCACGAGTTCCGGTGACGCGACGCGGTCGAGCGCGCGCGCGCTCTCGACGCGCGGGGTGGCGTCCGCCAGCCCCCCGTCGCGCTCGCCCGCGCTCGCGGAGAAGTTCAGCAAGGCGCTGGTGGACGACATCTACCGGTCGTCGTTCCGGAACCAGACGGGCGTCTCGCTGAAGTACATGATGGACTTCGGCGCGCAGCCGATCCACCGGCAGCTCATGGTGAGCGCGCAATTCCTGCACAAGGAGCTCCCCGTGCGGCTGGCGCACCGCGTCGCCGAGCTCGAGAACCTGCCGCTCGGGCTGAGCAGCAAAGAGCAGGTGCGCGCCGTGCGCGACTGGTACGCGGAGTCGTACGACGAGCTCCGCTCGTTCCCGAACATCGAGAGCATGGAGGACGAGGCGCGGTTCACGCGAATGATCGAGGGCGTGATGAACAAGCACGCCAACGTCGTGCCGATGATCGCGCGGGGGGTGCTGGAGCTCAAGATGGAGCTCGCGGGGTCCAACGTCAACGGCGGCGGCGGCCCTCGAGGAAACGCCCTCGAGCGCACCCTGGGCGCGGACCTCCCCGAGATCTCGCAGTTCCTGGATGGGTTCTACATGTCCCGCATCGGCATCCGCATGCTCATCGGGCAGCACGTCGCGCTGCACGAGGCGAACCCGCGACCGGACCACATCGGCTTGATATGCACGAAGATGAGTCCGCGCGACGTGGTGCGCGATGCCGTCGACGACGCGCGGAGTATCTGCATGCGGCAGTACGGCGACGCGCCCGAGGTTGAGGTTTTCGGGGGCGAGAACTTCGCGTTCGCGTACGTGCCCGGCCATCTGCACCAGATGCTCTTCGAGCTGGTGAAGAACTCGCTGCGCGCGGTCTCGGAAAAGTACGCCGAGTCGCTGGACAACCCGCCGCCCATCCGCGTGGTCATCGCGGAGGGCGCCGAGGACGTGACCATCAAAATCAGCGACGAGGGCGGCGGGATCCGGCGCAGCGGCTTGCAGAAAATCTGGACCTACCTGTACACCACCGCGGACTCGCCGCTGCTGGACATGGACGGGGACAGCGCCTCCGCGGGCGGGCCCGTCGTGCTGGCGGGGTACGGCTACGGGCTGCCGCTCTCGCGCCTCTACGCGCGCTACTTCGGCGGCGACCTGCAGGTGATCTCCATGGACGGGTACGGCACGGACGCCTACCTGCACCTGAACCGCCTGGGGAACGTGCAGGAACCGCTGCCGTAGGCGCGTGAGGTTTTACGTAGCTCATCGCCGACGAAACATTCTTTGTTTTTACTGTCAACTGTGTATCACTCACAAAAGTAGTAGTACCTTTCTACAACAAAAGTGTAGAAAGGTCAGCAGAAAGAACGCGCGTATAGGCTCCGCGATCCCGACCGTGAGGTGAGGTGAGGCTCACGCCGTCGCCAGCCGGGGCACGTGCGGCGTGGGCACGAGGTTCGCCGGGCACGCCGCCGTGGCCGCCTTCTCGGCGTCTCCGGCGCGCTCGGCGACGGCGACGTCCAGTCCCGTCTTCAGGAACGCCTCCGCCATCGCCAGCGAGCACCGCTCGAACGCCTCCCCCGCGGGGTCCGGTGCGCCGGTCCGAACCTCCGGAGGGTTCCCCTCGCCGCGAAGCGTCGCCGCGATTTCAGCGAAGCGGGGACCCACGACAGCCTTCTCGGCACCCGCGGATCCCTTCGGCCGGCCCCGCCCGCGAGCGCCGGCGCCCGCCGGCGCGGAGTCGTCGCCCGTCGCCTCCGCCGCCGCCGCCGCCGCCTCGAACGCCTTCATGGCCTTCGCGCGGTCGCCCGCGGCGAGCGCGCGCAGCTCGGCAGCGGCGCGCAGCTGCGCGTCCACGCCGCGCGATTCCGACGCGAGCGCGCGGTCCATGTCGCGCAACAGGGTCTTCTCCTCCTCGAGCGTCTCATCCTCGTCGGCGCGCTCGACTTGCGCCAGCTCCGTGTCCTGCTTCACCCTCTGCAGGCGGCGCCTGCTGCGGCGCAGCGCCGCGGCTCGGCCCTTCAGGTCCGCCACCACCAGGTCCATCCAGCGCAGCGCGTGTTTGAGAATCGCCGCGGGCGCCGCGGCGTCGCCGCGCGCGAGCGCCGCCGCCGCCGACTCGCAGCCTCCGAGCGGCGGCGGCGGGAGCGACGAAGGGCGCAACGAAGGCTGGGCGTTTTCTTCGCCAGCCGGCGCCGCCGGCGTCGCCGCGCTTCGCCGCCGCTCGAGGGAGCTCACGTCCCGAGAAAGCTCCGTTTCCGTTTGTTTCTTCGCGAGGCTCGGCTTCGAGGGTTTGCTCAACCTTTTCGTTCGCTCAACCTTGTCGTCGGGCGCCTCCGCGTCTTCGGGCGCCTTCGCGTGAACGGCGCGTCGACGCCGCGCGCCCTCGCTCCGGCCGGCGCCGGCGTCCCGCGGCGCGTCACGCGTCGCCGCCGCCTCCGCCGCCACCCGTCCCTTGGCCTTGTGCCCCCTGGGCGCGCACTGCCCCTCCGCGAGCGCGAGGTCCGCGCGGAACGGCGACCCCGAGGACGCGGCGAGGAGCAGCGCCAGGCCGGCGAGGCCGCCGGATCGGTCCGCGGCGAGCGCCGCGGACGCGTCCCGCATGGCGCGTTCGGCAACCGCCTCGGGCACGGGGCTCTGCCCGAGGAGCGCGGCCGCGGAAGGGGACGAGAGCGCCGCGAGCGCCATCGCGTTCACGCCCGTGTCCGCGGGGGGCACGGGCGCGTACGCCTGGTGCCTCTGCGCGGGCGCGCGGGGGGGCTTGCCGCCCTTCCCCGCGCGCTTCGCCGCGACGTGCTTCTCGACGTGCTTCTCGCCGTTGCCCGGCTTCTTCGCCCGAACGGGGGGCTGGACGCGCACGCGCTTCGCGGGGGGCGGGCTCTGGAAGCGCTCGGGGACCTTCGCCTTACGCTTCAGGCGACCGCCTTCGGGTGCGGCCGCGCGAGGCGGGGTCGCCGCGGGCGTGGCGATGGCGGACATGACGTCCTACGCCCTACGGGCCTTCGGGGATCCCGTCGGACAGTCCGACAGCGATCTGGCTCGCGGGGCAGCGCGTCTCGACTCCTCGAGGAGGCGTGTCGAGCGCGCGCGCGTCGAGCGATCCACCGGGACGTCGATACGATGCCGCCGGAAAGGGCGCTGGACGTGCGTGCGGCGCGTCGGCGCGAGGGCGGCGCGGCGCGTGACGGTGCGCTCGTGCGTCGCGGTGTGGAGCTGTCCTCGGATTTCGAACTGTCAAGGAGTTTTTTTGAACCTTTTTATCCCCTCGTTTTCAGACTGTCAACGGTCGGGCGGTCGGCGTCTGCGGCGACCGCTCGCGGCCGGCGGCTGGTTCGCCTTCGCACCGGGACGCGGTTTCCGGTCACTTCGCGTCGCGCCGCGACGAGGTCTCGCGCCGTCGGCACCGCAGACGCCGCACTCGGCCCTCGGTCGTCCCCGGCGAGGTCCGCGTTTGAAACGCGCTCGTGGTAACAACGCGATTCCGCCGGTCCCGTGCCTCTCTCGCGCTCACGACGACATGCCGCCTTCCAGCCGCGGCGCCGCGGACGCGGACGAGCTCGACCACGCCGTGGCGTTCCTGAAGACCCGCGATGGGCTGGACAAGTCCCTGAAGCTCATGCGGTACGCCGCGATGCTCGGCGCGTTTGGCGTGGACCCGCGCGGCGTCGCGGGCTCGAAGCTCCGCGACCTCGACCGGAGCACGGCCGTGGCGAGGAAGTTTCTGCGCCTGGGCAAGTTTCTGGGAAACGCGCGCGACCTGCGCGCGCACTGGCGCGCGCGCGCGCGTTTGATTGAAAAGCGCGCCGGCGCCGGCGCCGTCGCGACCAAGGTGCGACGCATCGAGGAGACGGACGCGCGCGCGAGCGAAACGCACGCCGACGCGCTACGCGTCGTTTCCCTGAACGTCGGGTGCTCGGGCGCGTCCCTGGCGTACTACTTCCTCGAGCAGTTGGTCTGGGCGCGAGCCGTCGGGCTGATCCGCGCGCGACGCGCAAACGCGCGCGTCGCGCGGCTCGCCGCCCTCGCCGAGCTCGCCGTGTACGTCTTCTCGCTGCAGATGTGCTGGCGCGAGCTGCGCGACGCGACCGCCGCCTTCGAAGACGCGGAGAAGGCGCTGCGTCAGGCGAAGAAGCGCGACGACGACGACGACGACGACGAAGACGACGACGAAGAAGAAGAAGAAGACGACGACGACGACGACGACGACGACGACGGCGGCGGCGGCGACGTCTCCGTACGCGCTTCGTTACCGTTCGCGCGTCGAAGTCTCGCCGCGGAGACGGAACGCGCGTCGACGCGCGCGTCACTGACGCTCCGCGGCGGGAGCGGCTCTGCCGCCTCTTCGCCTCTAAAGAACGCCTCACGTCGCGCTGTTCGGTTCCTGCGACGCATCTCGCGCTTCGAGGCGTTCGGAAGCGCGTCGCGCGCGGCGGATCTGGAGGCGGCGCTCGCCGCCGCGCGGCGCCGGCTGTTCCTGGCGCGCGCGGCGATGGCGGCGGAAGCCGCGGACGCCGCGGCGTGCGTGGGCGAGGTCACCGGGGGGAAGGCGAACCCGCTGCGCATGCCAGGGCTCGTGGGCGCGCTCGGGCTCGTCTCCGCCGTCTGCGGCGTCTACGAGAAGTGGGAGGCGACCGAGCCGTGACGCGAGGAGACCAATCGCGACGGTTGCTTTTCCCGTACGTTGTTTAAGATCATATCACGTTATTAATCCTAATCCGCGTACCGGCGCTCTTCGCGGCTTTTTTCCTCACTTGCCCTTGACGAGCTGCTTGAACGCGGCGCCCGCCTTGAACTTGGGCGCCTCGGTGGCGGGGATCTGGATCGCCGCGCCGGTCTGGGGGTTCACGCCCGCGCGCGCGGCGCGTGACGTCTTCTCAAACGTGCCGAAGCCCTGAAACGTCACGCGTTCGCCTTTGGCGACGGAGGAGGCGACGCCCTCGAGCAGCGCCTTGTAGGACGCCTCCGCCTGCTTGTTCGTCACGCCCGCGGCGTCCTTGATGAGCTCGATCGCCCATGCCTTGCCGAGCGCGCCCGCGGGGGGCTTGCTCGCGAAGCCGCGGACCCAGGCGCGGGAAGCGGAGGCGCGGCGGAGCGCGGCGGAGAGCATCGTCGCGAAAATGAGCCTGCGTTTCGTTTTTCGTGTCAACGCGCGCGTGTTTCGGCGGAAGACGCGCGCCGAGAAGGAAAACGTACGAGGAACGCGATGGAAAAGGGCGCGACGCGAGGAGAGGAGACGGGGGGGAGACGTGTCAGTCGATGCGCGCGTTGGATCGCGGGCTCGGTCGGTGGGCTGTCATCGGCGCCTGGACCGCGCGCGCGTCGCGGACCCTTTCCGCGTTCGGGAGCGCGGCGCGCCGGGAGACTCCCCGCGATCGACGGATTCGAGGCCTCTTTTTCGTTTTTGGCGCGCAAATGGCAGGCACATCGCGGCGCGGTGGGGGAGGCGGCGGGACCGAAGGCGACGAACGGCAGGCTCGCCCGAGGACGCGTCGGGGAAGGCGCCGCGCGCGTTCGATGAGAAGAGACGGACGGGCGCGCACCTTGGAAGCGGGAGACGCGTCCGGGGTTGTGGCGCGCGAACGGCACGCGCTCGCGAACACGTCCCGTCGGAAGAGGCGACAGACCCGCCTGGCACGATTTTGATGGTATCGAAAGTACGCAAAAAATCACGCGCTCGCCGTGCAAGCTGGCAATCGCAGGATCGCTCGCCCGTGGATTCGGGCCTCTTCGCGTCACTTCCGGCGCCGCACGACAGGGTGACACGGGCGTCCCGCGCCGAGGGATCGCATACGCGAAGCACTTCGCGTGGCCCCCGCCGGCGCGCGCTCGACGCGAGACGCATCGCGGTTCGTCTCGCCTCGCGGACGGTTAAGAATTTATGGTCGCGTGCAGCGGCTTCGCGACGGCGCCGAGCGACGCCGGCGTCCGAGCGCGACGCACCGCGGGAGCCTCCGCGTCGACGCCCCGCCGTTTCGCCGCGCGCGCGGCGATGCGCCACGCCGCGCGCGGACTCGCGTCGCGTCTGGCGAGCTCCCCGAGGGTGGGCGCGCGCGCCGGCGGTCGATCGCCGTGGAGGAGGGCGCCGCCCGCGTGCGCGTCCGCCGATCGGTCGTTCGGCGCGGGCGCGGCGGGCTCGGGCCACGACTCCGGGGGCAGAGCCGCCGCGAGCGCGCACGGCAAGGACATCGGGGTCGGGATCCCGCGCGCGCTCCAGCCTCTGGACCAGAGGCTGGACCCGCGCGCGAGCGCGACGGCCAGCCCCGCGGCGTCGCCTTCGAGGCCGTGGACGTCCACTCCGGAGCCGACGCGCGCTGCGCCGCGCGTGCCGCCGCGCGCGCCCGCGGACGCCTCGGGGCCGAGCTTCGAGCTCTTCGGGGATGACTCGCCGCCTCTCGCCGGAGACGCGGTGCGCGGAAAACGCGCGGATGCTGACGAGGGGTCGGCTCGGCCGAACGCCGCGGATTTCAATTTCGCGACGCTCCGCGGCGAGATTCGCCGCGTCACGTTCCACAACGCCGACAACTTCTACACCGTCGCGCGCGTGCGCGTCGCCGCCGCGGACGTCGCCTCTCTGCCCGTCGGCGCGACCGCCGTGCCCGGCGGCGGCGAGGGCTCGAAGTACGGCAAGTACAAGAAGCGCGGCCGCGGCGGGAAGGGGGGCGCGTCGGCGCGCGAGGCGACGGTGACGGTGGTTGGGCACATCCCGGGCGCCGCCGAGGGCGCCAACCTGCTGATGACGGGCGACTGGCGCGACGTCGAGAAGTGGGGCACGCAGTTCGTGCTGAACTGCGCCCCCGAGGAGGTGGCGCCCGCGGACGAGGACGCGATGCTGCGGTACCTGGCGGGCGGCGCGCTGCCGGGCGTCGGGAAGGCCACCGCCGCCAAGCTCGTGGCGCACTTCGGCGTCGACGTGTTCGCCGCCTTCGACGCGCCGGACGCCGAGCGGCGGCTGCGCGAGTGCCCGGGCGTGGGCGCGAAGACCGCCGCGAAGCTCGCCGGCGCCTGGGGGGACTCGCGCGGGCGCAGAGACGCCGCGCTGTTCCTCGAAAAGCACGGCGTCGCGCCGGCGCTCGCGCAGCGGGTCGCCGCCGCGCACGGCGCCGAGACCCAGGCGCGCGTGCGCGCCGACCCCTTCGGCGCGCTCGCCGGGATCCGCGGCGCGACGTTCCACCGGTGCGACGCGCTCGCGGCGCGGCTGGGCAAGGCGCCTGACGCCGAGGCCAGGCTGGCGGCGGCCATGCTGCGCGTGCTGCAGCAGGAGGCGGTGGGCGACGGGCACGTCTACGCGCCTTTTGCGAAACTGGCGGACGGCGTCGCGAGGCTGGTGGGCCCGCGGCAGTTCCGGGCCCTGAGGCCGGGCGCGCTCGAGGCGGCGGCGGACGTGCTGCTGCGCCGCGGGGACGTCGCCGTGGCGGAGGATCCCGGTGTGATACGTCTCGGTGAGACAGACAGCTCGCTCGACTCGATCGACCGCGCGGCGTTTTGGCAGTCGCGCGTCGTCGCGACGGCGGCGCTCGCCGACGCGGAAACCGCGGTGGCGATGGACATCGCGGCTCGACTCGCGCGACCCTCGCGTGTGCCGGACGTGCCGCGTGTTCGGCGGTGGCTGCAGGCGGCGGCCGCGAAGGAGGGCTGGCGGCTGCTGTCGCCCGCGCAGGAGGCGTTTCTGGACCTGGCGCTGCGCGAGCCCATCTGCGTGCTCACCGGCGGGCCGGGCACCGGCAAGACCTTCGCGACGCACATCGCCGTGCGGCTGTGGCGCGCGATGGGGCGCAAGGTGCTGATGTGCGCGCCCACCGGCCGCGCGGCGCAGAGGCTCGCGGAGATCGCCACCGCGGGCCGGCGCATGAGCCAGCCCGTGCAGAGCTCGACCATCCACCGTTTGCTGGAGACGCGGCGCGGGAAGGGCGGGTCTCGCGCGAGCGCGCGCGGCGGCGACGACGACGACGTCGACGGGGCGATGGGGGATGAAAACACCCTGTCGTACAAAGGCACGTTCGCGCGCGACGCGGCGTCGCCGCTCGACGCGGACGTCGTCGTCGTGGACGAGAGCTCCATGCTGGACCTGCCGCTGTGCGCCGCGCTGCTGGACGCCGTCAAGCCGGACGCGCAGCTGGTCTTCGTGGGCGACGCCGACCAGCTGCCCAGCGTGGGGCCGGGCAGCGTGCTCCGCGACGTGCTGCTCTCGCGCGCCGTGCCGGCGGTGCAGCTGCGGGACGTCTTCAGGCAGGCGGAGCAGAGCGGGATCGTGCGCGCCGCGCACGCCATCAACGCGGGGCGGATGCCCGAGGTGCCCGCGCGGCGCTGGGACGCCGCCGCGTTTGCGCTCGCCGGCGACGACGAAAAAAATATAAAAAAAGACGTCGACGGCGTAGACGTCGAGGAAGGCGACTGGGCGAGCGCGGACTGCGTGTGGATCACGCTCGCGGACGACTCCCCCTCTGGGTACGAGGGCGCGCTCGAATCGTTATTCGACGGGTCTTTGCCCGCGCTCGCGGGTCTCGACCCGGCGCGCGACGTGCAGGTGCTGACGCCGTTCCGGCGCGGGCCGGCGTCCACGTCGCAGCTCAACGCGTTTCTGCAGGCGCGGCTCAACCCGCCCGCGCGCGGCAAGCGCGAGACGCGCGCGGGCGACGTGACCCTGCGCGAGGGCGACCGCGTGCTGCAGCAG
>Ga0181600_10004827_pt1 | contig 10208 bp, 4 predicted proteins | sample 041ome_2_FD_132982 | JGI IMG/M metagenome (GOLD analysis project Ga0181600, IMG submission 132982) | Coastal salt marsh microbial communities from the Groves Creek Marsh, Skidaway Island, Georgia - 041406US metaG (megahit assembly) | ecosystem: Environmental > Aquatic > Marine > Intertidal zone... | reverse complement strand
TTAATGTTTTAACGCGGGTTTCCGAATTATCGGTTCAGGCGGCTAACGGCACCTATGGCGCGGCCGAGCGTCGCGCGATTTTGGCCGAAGCCGAGCAATTAGTGCAAGTGGTGTACGAAATTGCGAATACCAAAGATGCGCAAGGCCAAAGCCTATTTGCAGGGTTTCGGAGCACTGGAAACGCCTTTGAACGTGACCTGAATGGCAAAATTAACTATGTCGGCGACCGCGGCGTTTCAAGTGTTCAAGTTTCGGAAAACATGAATGTGGCCACCAGCCTGGATGGTGGTTCGGTTTTTGCGCGTATTGAGACCGATGCCGGCCGGCAAAACATCTTCGACATGTTGCAATCGGCTTTGCGGGCCATTGATCCGGCCAATGATCTGGCGCCACAGGCATCGGCGACGGGTCAAGCTGCATTGACCTTTGATTTGCCGCGTGACCCCCAACAATGGGAATTTACGTTGTCGGGCAGTAAAGGGGCGGCAACCCTATCCGTCGCTCTCGCCGACGGTAAATATAATGATTTCATCGACGGCATAAATAGCCTGACAAATTTAACGGGCGTTCGCGCCGAAATGGATATGGCATCAGGGCACGTTCGGCTTATCGATGATGAAAATGGAGAGATCACTATGCATGACATCTCGGTGGAAGGGGTAAGCCGCGCTCGCCCCGAAGGCGCCAGCACCGTCTTGTTCGCGACGCTCGATGGAGCGGGGCAGACGGTTGGCGAAGCTCGCCGTCTCGGGGATCGGGATTTACTGATCGGCAGCCTCGCGGAAGATATGAATAAGGGTATCGACCATTTAAGTGTGCAGCAGGCCTTTATCGGGGCGCAGATGAACAAGGCTGATCGCCAATTCGATGTGATCATGAAGCGCCAAATCGCTGTGTCGGAGCGCGTCGCGGATCTTGGGGAGGCCGATATCGCGGCCCTCGTCACCGAACTCCAGGCCATGTTGGTTAATCGTGATGCCGCCCAACAGGCTTTCGCCAAAATCGGTCAACAAAGCCTGTTCGATTTCTTGCGGTAACTTAAACCTTCTATCATGAGACACCATGTTTGATTTTATTCATATCGGGATGGGTAAGTGCCTATCAACATCTCTACAAACATTATGGGCACGGTCGGACAATTATAACTATGCTTCTGGTTCTCAGATTCAGATTGCAGTTGAAAAAATTATAAAAGAAGTGAATGACGCCGAGATAATAAATAAATTAAGGCGATTGCAGTTCTCGCTTTCTTCAGATGATGGGCTTCACGATCAGGAAAAGCCTAGTATTCTTAGCTGCGAGGGATTTACCTTTACTTTGTTCGAGAATCCCAGCTTGGACGTCTATATTCCAAATAAGCAGCAGGCTATTTCAAAAGAACTGTTAGCTCATACCAAAAATATTCTGATTATTATCAGGGATCCATTGCATTGGATAAAATCAGCCCACTCGCAAATGATTAAACAAGGTGGTTGCCTCTCGCTTCGGGATATGTCTGAGAAGAGACATGATGCGATTACTGGGAATTTGAATTTGTCCTATATTTTGGATATTTGGTCTCAAAACGGCGCAAAAATAACGGTCCTGCCGATGGAAATCTTTAGTGAGAATAGGGAAGAATTCTGGAACATATATGAAAGTCATCTGAATGTTGCTCGGCCAACAAAAAATGGTGCTGTTCAGAATGCACACAGTAACGTGTCTAACTATAATACGTTAAAAACACATCAATCCTTGAATGCTTTACTCAAAGAGATTGAGCGCCGATTCCACGCGGTAGAGTTTCCCGAGAAGGAAATGTGTTTAAAAGCTACGAATATCTTGCGCGTCTGGGGAACACGTAGAGCTTTGGAAACAGCAGACGGCGATGATGTCGAAGCTCTTAATATATATTTGAATGAATCGTACCTTCAGGATTACGAGCATGACAAGCTCGATGTGAATCGTGAACTCAAGCAGAAAATATCCGACCACTTTATTTCTGCAATACCTGATGAGGACTACATATCAGCATTTGATATCAAGAATAGGTATAGAGAAGCGCTCTGGAAAAACTGACTAAACGTAAGATCCGCTAGGCAATGCGCGAGTGATACAATCAGCAAAAGATGAGCGTTTAGATGAACTTAATGGCTTTTGCCAATGGAACGTGGCGTATTGGTGGTCAGGGCACTGTCCCTAAGTTTCCCGCTGTAAACCTTGGGCGGTGAATAGCGGATTGAGTGCCTTTGGGATGATGTTGCCTTATCACGGATACTCCTTAAAGTGCAGTTCTATGCAGAATTCAGATCCCATTCAGCGTGAAGGACTGGCCCCGAATTTCTGGGAGCACAAGCGGTTGCGCGACATGAGCCCGGTCGAATGGGAGGCCTTGTGTGATGGATGCGGGCTGTGTTGCCTCAACAAGCTTGAAGACGAGGATACGGCAGAGGTCGTGTTAACGCGCGTTGCCTGTCGTTTGCTGGATGATCAAACATGCCGGTGTCGTCAATATGATAGTCGCCACGCCATTGTGCCCGAGTGCCTGGTTCTCACCTTAGAGACGATTGCTGAAATAGCGTATTGGTTGCCCAATAGCTGCGCCTACAAGCTGCTGTGGGAGGGTAAGCCCCTTTATGACTGGCACCCATTGATTTCTGGGACTGCCGATACGGTTGCGCAGGCTGGGATCTCTGTGCGTGGCATAACTGTGTCCGAAGAGGATGTAGAGCTCGCTGATTGGGAGGCGTATCTAATCGATCCACCCGAAGCGTAATCGCACCGTCTCCGTGTAACTTCGCCGTGTGACTAAACTGTGTGATCACGCTGTGTGGCCACGCTGGGCAACCGCGATTGTCTCTTTCGCACGACGCCGTCCTTCCATCATTTCTCGAGCACACAAAAAAACAGCGCCTCAAGGGCGCTGTTTATATGTTTGCAAGGGAGAACCTATTGTAGGAGGGAGAGGACAGATTGCGCTGTCTGGTTCGCCTGTGCAAGCATCGCCTGTGCTGCTTGTTGCAGTACTTGTGACTTGGTCAAATTGGCCGTTTCGGTAGCGATGTCGCTATCTTGAATGCGGCTGCGCGACTCTTTGGTGTTGACCACAATATTCGACAGATTATTGATCGTATATTGCATGCGGTTCATGGTGGCACCCAGATCGCCCCGCTCGGCGTCAATGCGCGTCAAGGCACCATCGATCACATTCAACATTTTCGATGCACTGGCCACGGTCAGAATATCCAAATCGCTAATGCTGGTGAGGTTGGCGGCGCCTGGAGCGGCTTGGAATAGACCACCCCCTGCTGCGCCATCCGCCGCAGTGTGCACTGAGAAGATCTCGGAGGAATGGAAGGTCACTTGGCCTGTGACGCGCGCTGTATCAACCGCGCCGGGCGTTGAGCTATCGCTCAGCAAGACAGGTGCGCCGACGGCAGTGCCAGTGTCGTCATAGGACTGAACACGCATGGGAGGTGCTGTCATGCCCGCGCGAATGGTCGCCGCGTCATAATTTTCCATGACGATGTCATAGCCATCCACGGAGATCAGATAAACCGTTTGCTTGTCGTCGGACAATGTTGCGGTAATGCCTGTCGCGCCTGAGCGTGCATTAATGGCATTTCGCAAATTGCTCAAATCGGCCAAGGTTTCGGAACCCGAGCCATTGCCGGCCCCGCCAAAATCGATTGAGGCGGTGACATCAGCAGGTTCGCCATCCATCCCGTAAAGGGTAAAGGAAATAGCGTCCGTCAGGCTGGCGCCGGCGAGCTTGTCAAAGCTGATTTGAACCCGTGTTTCAGCCGTCGCCCGTACACCCGTTTTGATGGCTTGAGCGGTCACGGCCTCAGCCACTTCCTTGGCAGTCATGCCAGGGCGAATATTCACCTCGGCTTTGCCAACGGGACCAAAGACTGTCAGGTCTTCGGCATCAATCACACGGCTGACCGCATCCGAGGCGGAAGTCCCGGAAATCGGTGTGGCCGCAGACGCGCCGCCCAGTAATAAAGCGCCTGAAACTGCAGTTCGCCCTGTGATCAGCGCTGTTGAGGGCGTGCCAACGGCTGCCGTCAGATTGCCATCGCTATCCAGGCGACGGAAGCTTCCGCGCGCCAGCGTGTCGACGCCATTTACATCCATCAAACGCCCATCGGCATAGGGGTCATTGGTCTCAGGATCGCGGGCAACCACATAGCCATCTTCATTGATGAGCTTGCCATTATCAGCCACCCGATATTCGGTGACTTCCCCGGCACTGTTCACAAATCGTTGATGGCGGCTGCCATCTAGGATGGCGCCATCGGTATCGAGATACAGACCCGATGCACCTGCCGTTGCATATTGATTATCGACCGACGCAACGAGGTCTTTTTGTAAAGGCGCGGCCGCATCGTTCAATGCGACGTTGATCGTAAACTCATTTCCCGGAACCATAGACTCGACGATAATCTCGTCCAAATGGTTCAAATATGCGCCGACGCCTTCAGAGCTATAATCGGCTGCTGTTGGAATGCGCGCTTGAACAATTGAAGCCAAGGTGGCGTTATTATTAATCTCGAGCATCGCCAGCTCGGCCAAATCTTGGCTTGAGATGGGCGAGCCAGGCACGAAAACGATGCCGGATGAGGGTTCGCTCACATTCACGGTAAGGGTCTGCGAGATCGCATTTCCGCTCGCATCGGTTCCGGTGATGACAATATCAAATGTGTCATTGGCGGGGTCGAGACCACTTTCATTGAACGAAATACGGGTCTCTTGAACCGCGATGGCCGAATTTCCAACCGCGTAAGCTGTTGCGCTTGTGTCCAAATAGGTGTCGGTATCGGTCGCTAATTCCCATGTGCTGCCAGCGGCGAAGTCCAGCGACATGGAGAACAGAGCCGGCGTGTTAGCGCCGCTCAATGCGGTCACTTCCAATTCCCCATTTTCGTTCACACTGGCCGAAACGCGGCTTTGCAACTCTGTGCTGGCATTGATTTTGTTCGCCATGACGCGCGCCAGATCAAAATCCGTGCGCACCGACAATAAGTCGGAGCGAGCTAACGCCAAAGAGGTCTGATTAATGTTAATGGTTAAGGTGTCGCTCGCAATATCAAAGCCATCCAATGTGGGGTCAAGCGTTGCCACTTGTGCGGTCGCCGCTTGCATATTGCCCGACGTTCCAAAGGATAATGCGTCACCTGGTGTTGTGGCCGCCACTGTTGCGGTCAGATCGTTTTTGATGCCGGTAAAATCGAGATCGACACTCACGCCGCTATTGCGATTGAATAATATCTCGGCGGCACTTGTTAAGTCTGGGAATGTACCGAGACTGCTGATGGAAACCCCATCGCTAACCCGCACTGATTTATTTAGCGCATCCGTCAAATTGGCGAGATGGGTTGAGCCAACAGCGTCATATTTTATAGCGCCGGAGATATAGTCAACGCCATCTACCGTGAAGGTGAGGCGCGCATCGTCTTGAGCCATGTCGGACAATGCGACATTGGCACCATTTACCTGGATCGTGTTTGTTTCACGGATGCGCGCATCGATCGCAACATCTGTGCCACCCGACACATATTTTGACATGGACAGGCTGGAAACAAGGCTGTCATCAAACACAAAAAGTAGACCATTGTCGGCACCGGTCTCAACGGATGTAAAGAATGCTGACCCGCCCACAACAGCGGGGTCGCTCAGAGCTGTGTTAACCTCACTAGAGGAAATGCTACCTGAGGCGTCGCCATCAGCTAGTGTAAAAACATAATCTGTATTGTTAATCGTGATATGAAGGGTGTCACCTGCAGCTAAATCGGCGGCTGTTAGAGATGAACCGTCGCTCAATAATGGGACGAGGCTGAATTTTTCAGCGGTGTTGGCAAAAGTGCCATCGCCAGAAGTCACGAGACCACTGACCGAAATATCATAATTCGCGCCTACGCTATCTGTGAGAGTATATTCGTCAAAACTTGCCCCTGCGGCAATGCTGAAGGTGGCGTCCAACCGCTCGCCATTGGCATTGGTTGCCGATTGCAGGGCGGAGAGAATAAAGGCCTGTGTTACTGAAGCGCCGGAGCTATCAATGGTTGCGGTATAATCAATATTATCAACCGTGATGGTAAGCTGATCGCCATCAGCAATAGCTGTAGCATCGGCAATACCGGCACCTAAACTGTTCAGATTGATGGTGTATAAGCTGTTGGTCGCCTGACTATCGTCTGTTGCTGAGAGGCTGATTTGATCAGCTGCAGCAGAATTTTCAAAGGTTAATGTGTCCGCTGACGTCGTAACGCTAATGTCGTGCCGCGATAGATCGAGCGCCAAGCTGCGGCGGAAATCAATGGTCACGTCGGCCGTGGGAGCTGTGCTTGTGACTGTGAATTGATTAAAATCATCGCCAGCGGCAAATGTGATTGCAATGGCGCCGGCATTTTTATCAACGGCTGCGTTCAGCGCGGTAACGATATCAGATTGGGCGATCACACCATCGCTATCGGCGTCGGCAATGGCTGCGGAGACGTATCGGGTGCCATCAACGTCAAAGACCAGACGGTCGCCCGCGGTAAAGTGGTCGGCACTGAGCGCCATACCATCAATGCCGAGATCGAGCGTGTTCGTGACTTCATAAGACAGAGCGGCAGGCGAGGTGAGCGCGCTGGCTGAGAGTGCATGGCTCGTGTGGTTTACGTGGGTGAATTGGAAATCCGCGAAATTATCACCATTGGTGATGGTGAAGATTTCGTCCAATCGGGCGCCACTGCTCGATGTGGCGTTTTGAATTGCTGTAAGCAGGCCTGAGGTGCTGACATCGGCTAATTTGGCTGTGGTGTAATTTGTACCGTCAACCGCGATGGTAAATTGGTCATTCACAGCTAAGTTGGCGGCTCCGATGTCGGCTCCGCCTGCGGCAACTTTCAGTGTTAACAGCATCTGCGCGTTGGAAACCGACTGGTCGGCTACTGCTGTTTTGACGAGCTCGGCCATTTCAGCTTCGGTGACGCTTCCCGCACCACTGGTGAGGTCAAACTCGGTTAAGCTTGTATAGTTTGTGCCGCGATACCCCAAGGTCATCGTGTCGGCATCTTCGTCGAAATCCTCATTGCCGGTAATATCGAGTGTTTGGTTCACGAGACCAACCGGGTTTTCATAAGCAGAGGCTTCGCTGAGTGTGAAGGGGTCGAGACCATCCGCACTGGCATCCGTGAAACTGATACTCGCGGTGAAATAGGGCGTCGCGCCAGTGCCACTGAGGGTGACGCTGCCATTTGTCGAGGTTGCGCGCACCTGCAAAGTGCCAGGGTATAGATTTTCAACTTGATCGGCGATTTCATTGGCCAAATCATTGAGCGAGTTGATCGCGCCGCCCAAAGGAATAGTAATATCGGTTTGATTGACGCGCAAAGTGAGGCTATCCGCCGACAGGTCTAGCTGATCGGCACCCGTGCCAAACTGAAGCCCAGCCGGCATTTCAATCGATAGTTGACGATAGCCCGCGCTATCAGAGATTTCCTCAGCCGCTGTAAATCCATCTAATTGGATTGCATTATTGACATGCGTAATCTCGACTGCGAAGGGATTACCGGCTTCGCGCGCGATGAAAGAGATGTTGCCGTCGACTTTGTCGCGCAAAACAACATAGCGATCATCTAATGTTGGATTATTCTCCACGGCTTCGGCAATGGCGTCGATAAAGGAGCCTTGATCAACAATATTGCTATTATTGACACGGACATTCTGGCCATCAATGGTAATGTCGAGCGTATCTAAGTTCGCATTAAAGCCCGCATAGTCAACATTATAGACCGAGACTTGGGCGACGGCGTTTGACGTGCCATCGAGTTTCAGACCGGTTGACGGTTCGATCACGGTGTTGGCGTCGGCGGGAATGAAATCCCCATTTTGATCGAGCGCATAGGCTTCCGAGGCTTGGCTGGTCGATAGAGTGTACTCGCCCAGAGCACCTGGGCGCACATCTTCAATGGTTACGGTATGCTTATGCTCATCCAAATAACCAATTTGGAAAGTCGTGTCTTGAAATGTTCCGTTTAAGAGTTTGGTGTCGTTGAAATAGGTGGTCTCAGCAATGCGTTGTAATTCATTCTGTAATTGCACCACTTCGGCATTGAGGCTTTGCCGATCGGCCCCATTATAGACCCCATTAGCGGATTGGACCGATAATTCACGAATACGCTGTAAAATCGCCGTCACCTCGTTGAGGGCGCCCTCAGCTGTTTGCGCCAAGGAAATCGCGTCCGAAGCATTGCGAATAGCGTTTTCGAGGCCTTTCACCTGAGATGTCATACGATTGACAATGGCTGCGCCCGCCGCATCATCGCCTGCATTGGTGATGCGCATGCCTGAGGCGATCCTTTCCATGGCCTTATCCATGCCCTGCATGTTTTTTTGCAGGTGATACAGCGTGTTAACCGCACTCATGTTCGTATTAATGTTACTCATTAGGTCCTCTCACGGGTCAAATACGAAAACTATCTCGCCGGAAAATGCAAATGCTGTGCCAAAATGCACGGCAGCTTTCTGTCGAGCGTCCTCACCGTCTCCAATATCTTCCCGTGTTGTGTCTTCCCGTAATTTTTCGTCATGTGGCGCGGCGATGGCACAGATTTTGAAAACATTTTCCCGAGTAACAGGTGAGATTTCAAATAATGGCCCACATGACCGAAAATAAGTTTGACGCAAATGCTGCCATCGTTAACGAGCAAACCAGCATTCGAGAAGCCATGATGGTCATCGATCGCGCCGCTTCTCAAGGCGCGGCTGTTTTGGCCTCCGATCATAAATTGATCGGAATGATCACGGATGGAGACGTTCGCCGTGCGCTTATTAACGGCGCGCAGCTCGATGATACGATTAAAGGAATTTTCAATTCAAACGCACTCGCTCTGCCCGATACAATGCAAGCAGCGGTGGCGCAAGAAATTATGATTGCGAATAATTTGCGGCAACTTCCCTTTGTCGATGCACAGGGTCGGTTTGTGCGTATGGCTATTCTGGGCAAAGGTGAGGATAGACTATTTAACTATCCCATTTTTATTTTGGCTGGCGGAAGGGGGACGCGACTATTCCCTTATACGGAACATACGCCGAAGCCGCTAGTACAAGTTAATGGAATGAGTTTAATCGAGCGTGTCATTCTCGCTTATCGAAAACAGGGGGCGCGCAACTTTATTCTTTCCATTAATCACATGGGTGATCAGATTAAAGAATTACTGTCGGATGGAAAACGCATGGGTGTTCAGATCACTTATGTTGAAGAACCCAAACGGATGGGAACAGCCGGCTCGCTGTCGCTTCTTGAAGAATATTTGGACGAGTTGATGATTGTCACAAATGCGGACGTGATTTGTGATATCGACCTCAGATCTTTTATGACCTTCCATCAATCGCGCCACGCCTCGGCGTCGATGGCCGTTAAAATTGAGGACCAACAAAGCCAATATGGTGAGGTGATATTAGAGGGCGAGGAAATAGTCGACATACGTGAGAAGCCCATCCACCGAAAGCTCGTCAATGCGGGTGTGTATGCGCTTGAACCGGACATCCGGGCCCTGATCCAAAAAAATGAAGTGATCGATATGCCGGATCTTTTCCGAAGAGCTATTCGCGAAGGGCTTAGGGCTACTGCATATCCAATGTGCGAAGAATGGACGGATGTTGGCCGGCCCGAATCCCTCAAAGAAGTCGAGCAACGTCTATGCAATCATGTCGCCGAATAATCCGTCATCCTCAGGGCTGACAGCCCTGGTTCCCGCGCGCGGTGGCTCGAAACGCATCCCGCGCAAAAATATCCAATTATTCGGTGAACATCCGCTCATCGCCCATAGCATTCGCGCCGCTCAAGCCGCGTCTCATGTGGGTCAGGTCTATGTGTTGACGGATGACCCCGAAATTGCAGACGTCGCCCGTTCTTATGGGGCAACTGTTCCGTATCTTCGTGCCCCGCAAACGTCGAGCGACGTCGCGTCGAGCGAAAGTGTGATTGACGAGTTTATCGATGCATTGAACCCAGACGGCGACTTTGTCTTTTTGCAGCCCACATCGCCCTTACGAACGGCATGGCACATCGATCAAGCCTATGCGGATTATTGTCAGCGGGCCGGCGGCGCTTCGATTTCTGTCACCGACTATATGGAAGTTGATGCCTATCCAGTTTTTGTAGATCCCAATAAAAAGATTTATCTGTCGATCAAAAAAGGCGCCAATGCGGCCCTGAATGGTGCCATCTATAT
>Ga0181600_10004826_pt1 | contig 10210 bp, 8 predicted proteins | sample 041ome_2_FD_132982 | JGI IMG/M metagenome (GOLD analysis project Ga0181600, IMG submission 132982) | Coastal salt marsh microbial communities from the Groves Creek Marsh, Skidaway Island, Georgia - 041406US metaG (megahit assembly) | ecosystem: Environmental > Aquatic > Marine > Intertidal zone... | reverse complement strand
AACGTACCACTGGTGGACCGATTGTTGCGCCAGCAGCAGTGTCGGGTAGCTAAGTACGGAAAGGATAACCGCTGAAAGCATCTAAGCGGGAAACCTGCCTCAAAACTAGTTCTTCCTATAGAGTCGTCGTAGACTACGACGTTGATAGGCTGGGTGTGGAAGCGTGGTAACACGTGAAGCTAACCAGTACTAATAGCTCAATTGGCTTGATTTATGCACTGATAAAATTTTTAGATTAAATATTTTTCTTAGCCGTTTGTCCAAAATAATTTTGTATTTATTGTTCAATATAATATATTTTTTTTCTAATAATTTTTTAAATAAATATTAAATTGCCTAAATTAAAAAAAAAAATACTTGTTACTGGATGCGCAGGATTTATTGGTTTTTATTTAGTAAAAAAAATTTTAGAAAAAAAAAATTATCAAATATTAGGTATCGATAATATTAATAATTATTATGACGTTATCCTAAAAAAAAATAGACTTAAACTTTTAAAAAATAAAAATTTTAAATTTATAAAATTAGATATTCAAAATAAAAAAAAATTAGATCAGATTTTTAAAAAAAATAAATTCTATAAAGTTATTCATCTCGCTGCCCAAGCTGGAGTAAGATATTCAATGAAAAACCCAAGTGTTTATACAGATGTGAATCTTTTGGGTTTTTTTAATATCCTAGAATGTTGCAGAGTATATAAAATAAAATATTTATTGTACGCAAGTAGTAGCAGTATTTATGGGTCAGCTAAAAAAATACCTTTTGTAGAAAATGAAGTTGAATACAAGCCAATTCAATATTATGCGGCTACAAAGCTTTGCAATGAGATTATGGCTTATAGTTATAGCCATCTTTATGGAATAAAAACAATTGGATTAAGATTTTTTACCGTCTATGGTCCATGGGGAAGACCGGATATGGCTTTTTTTTCGTTTACAAAAAAAATTCTACAAAATAAAAAAATAAGTGTTTTTAATAAAGGTAAACATCTGAGAGATTTTACTTATATAGATGATGTTATAGATGGGATTATAAAAATTTTATTCGAAAGCCCTAAAATAAAAAAAAATAGCAATTTTGATATTTTTAATATAGGCTTAGGAAAACCCATTTCTTTATTAAACTTCATAAAAATTATAGAAAACATTTTATGTAAAAAAGCCAAAATTAGTTTGGTTAAAAAACAAGATGGAGATATGGAGAAAACTTATTCATCAATAAGAAAAATTAAAAAATTTTATAATTATAATCCTAATATTAAGCCAAAAGAGGGTCTAAAAAAATTTATAGATTGGTATTTGAATTATTATAAAATTAGATAATTAATTAAAATGAAAAATTTAATCAAAATTATTAAAAATCAAAAAGCTAAAATTGCAATTATCGGCTTAGGATATGTTGGACTGCCATTAGCTTTAAGATTTTCTAGAGTAGGTTTTAGAGTTGTAGGTTATGATCTAAATAAATCTAAAATTAAAAATTTATTAAAAAAAAAATCATACTTGGAGACAGTGCCTAATGATTCAATAAACAATTTTTTAGGAAAATTTTTTTTTCCAACAAGCAATAAAGCAAAATTAAAAAATTGTGATATTTATATTATTTGTGTCCCGACACCAATTACAAAAAACAAAACGCCTGATGTTACTGACATAAAAAATGCTGCAAATTTAATATCTAACTATATTAGAAAAAATACTTTAATAAGTCTTGAAAGCACAACTTACCCAGGAACAACTGAAGAGTTTTTTTTACCATTAATAATAAACAAAAAACTTAAACCAGGTTTTGATGTAAGTTTAATTTATAGTCCAGAGAGGATAGATCCTGGTAACGAAAGTTTTGACGTTGGTAATACACCTAAAGTTCTTGCAGGCAAAACAAGTTCCTGTGCTAAAATTGGAAAATTATTGTATGAAAAAATTACTAAAATTCATAAAGTTAGCAATTTAAGAACTGCTGAATTCACAAAGTTATTAGAAAATATATTTAGATCTGTAAATATCGGTTTTGTTAACGAAATGAAAATTATAGCTGATAAGTTAAATATTGATATTTTTGAGACGATAAAAGCAGCAAGCTCCAAGCCTTTTGGTTACATGCCTTTTTTTCCTGGACCTGGTCTGGGCGGGCACTGTATTCCAGTTGATCCTTTTATTTTGGCATGGAAAGCCAAAGAATTAGATGTTCATGCCAAATTCATTGAGTTATCAGGTGAGATAAATGATCAGATGCCTAACTATGTTGTAGAAAAGTGCTCAAGTGTTTTAAATAATAACAATCAAAAGTTAAAAGATTCAAAAATAATTATTTTAGGCGCAAGTTATAAAAAAAATTCATCCGACCTGAGAGAGAGTCCGTCTTTAAAAGTTATAAATTTACTTGACCATATGCATGCCAAAGTAAATATATCTGATAACTATTTGCCAAAAAAAATAAAAACAAAAAATCTCACGATAACAAATTTAAAATTTAGTAAGAATTTGTTAAAAGGATTTGATTGTGTAATACTCCTAACTGATCACGACTATTTTGATTATGAGCTAATAAAAAAAGAATCAAAGTTAATTGTTGATTGTAGAGGGAGATTTAAATCAAGTAATAAGATAATTATGGCTTAAGTGATTTTTTTAATCATTTAAAGTTTTTAGATAAAATATTTTAATGTTGAGAAAATTAAGATCCTGCCCAGTTTGCAATTCAAAAAAAATTCGTATTTTGAAGACAAAAATAAATTCAAAAGTTGAGCAAAATTTTTATGTAAAGGCCATTCTTGAAAATTTAAATATTAATTTTAAATCTTTAAACGAAAAAATTAAAAAATATTTATGTAAAAATTGCCATAGCATTTTTCATTCCCCATGGTTTAATAATGAAGTTGCTAGAAAAGTTTTTTTAACAATTTATGGGCAGCATAATTACGGATGGCAAAACTTAGATTTTTTTATAAAACAACAAAAACCAGCTAACCATGGAAATTTGTTTAAAGACTTAAAGAAAATAACTAATTTTAAATCTTATGGAGAATATAATTGTCCTTTTTCAGGACTTTATTTTGATATTTTATTAGAAGAAATTAGAAATAAGAAATTTTTAAAACAAAGATTAAATAATTCAAATAATTTAATATATAAAAATCAAGATGCTTTTAAAAAAAAACAAATAATTAAAATCAATAGTAGTATTTTAAAAAATAATATTACTAAAAAATATAAAAAAATTTTTATTTATGGAAATGATCCAATTTGCTGGGGAAAAAATTGTATTAGTAAAAATTGCAATTGCATAGCACTCGGTGAAAATTTTTTTGGTTATAGCACAAATGAATTTTCAGATGATAATCTAAAAAAAATTGATTTATTTGGTCTGTTCATGACGCTTGATCATACTTACAAACCGTTAGAAGTTCTTAAAAAATCTTTAAATTTATCAAAAGTAGTTTTAATTCATGCCCATATTAATTCCTCGATTACAAAGCAGCATTTATTTAGTCTAGGAAAAAATTTTAGTTCTTTTCTCACAAAAAATAAAATTTTTTGCTTTGATTTAACCGAATATATTGAAAAAGACAAAAATAGGAATAAAGGTAAAAATTATAAAGATAATGAAATGTATCTAGTGTGTTCTTATAATAAAAATCAAATTCAATTGTTTTCAAGTTTTTATAACAAGTCCAAAAAATTTAAATAATTTAATATGAAAGCTTCTATTATCATAACAAATTACAATTACTCAAAGTATCTTGAGCGATGCTTAAGAAGTTGTTTTAATCAAAGTCTTGATCGAGATCTTTACGAGGTAATTTTTGTTGATGATGCCTCAACAGACAATTCTATTTCCTTGGCAGAAAAATTTAAAAATGAAAAAAATTTTTATATTTTAAAAAATAAAAAAAACTTGGGTGTTGCAGGTTCTGCCAATCAGGGAATTTTAAAATCAAAAGCTGAATTTGTAGTTAGAGTTGATTCTGACGATTATGTAAGTAATGATTTTTTAAGGTTTTTAATTTTTTACCTTCAAGATAATAAATCTGCTTTTTGCGTATCTTGTGATTATCATTATGTAGATGACGATGAAATTAAATTTCAAAGATTAACGTATGACGAAAGACCAATATCTTGTGGGGTTATGTATAGAAAAGATAAATTAATTGAAATGGGAATGTATAATGAAGAGTTCAAGCATCGTGAAGAAGAAGAGTTAAGAGCTAGACTCGGTTCTATGTATAAAATACACAATCTAGGCATTTCTTTGTACAGATACAGAAAGCATAATCACAACAAAACTTCACAGTTGCAAGATATGAAAAATTATAAAAATAAAATATTTTCAAAATTCAAGATAAGCAAAAAAGAAGAGAATGAATTTCAAGATGGCGATCTAGATTTTCCAATAACTATAATACCCGCAAGACTTGGATCTGAAAGGTTAAAAGAAAAAAATATTCAATTATATCGTGGAAAACCCCTCCTATATTGGGCAATTAATGCGGCTCAAAATTCAAAATACATTAAAAAAATTTATGTTAGTTCGGAAAGTGAAAAAATATTAGATTTGGCAAATAGTTTTGGTGCAGATACTATTAAGAGACCTGATTTTCTTAGCGAGCCACATGTTTACAAAATGGATGCGATTATACATGCTGTAAATGAAATCAAAAAATTTAGAAGACCTACAATCGTTGTGAGTATACAAGCAAATTCACCACAAATCGAAAATATAATCATCGATGAAGCAATTGAGAAGCTTGTTAAATTTAATTTAAATGAAGTTGTTTCTGTTGATCATGATTTAAATCAAAATGGAGCACTTAGAGTAATGAAATATAAAACAGTATTCGATAAAAACTTAAGCACACATTTCGGGGTAATAAAGTCTAATTTGCTAGACATTCATACCAAAGAGGATTTAGACAAGCTTAATAATATTAATAAATAAACCTAATTACATGAAAAAAAAAAATAAAATTCTTTTTTTTGGAAAATTTGGTGATCAATATTCTAAAAAATTACTAAGCTATTTAAAAAATAATTTTTCAAATGTTAAATATGTTGCCTCAACTACTCATGATAAGTCGATTAATAAAAAAATATTAGAATGGTCTGGTGACTATATTTTCTCATTTAGAAGTTATTTTATATTACCAGAAAGTTTAATAAAAAGTGCAAAGATTGCTGCAATTAATTTTCATCCAGGTCCGCCAAATTATCGAGGCATTGGCTGTGTTAATTTTGCTTTATATAATGAGGAAAGAACATATGGTGTTATCGCTCATTTAATGAAAAAAAAAATAGATAATGGCGAAATCCTAAAATATACAAAATTTTCTATCAAGCACAAAACTTCCTTAGATGAAGTGCTCAATAAAACCCATTTTGAGCTTTATAAGTTAGCAATGTATTTTTTTAAAAAAATTTATTTAAATAAATTAAATATTAAAAAATGTATAAATAAAAATAGAAAAATTAATTGGTCAAAAAAAATATATACCAAACAAGATATGCTAAAACTATATAATTTAAATATTAAAATAAATAAAAAAGAATTTAAAAAAATTATTAAGGCAACTGTATACAAAAATTTTATGCCACATATAACTATCTTTAATAAAAGATTTATTTATACTAATGATAGATAATTTTCTTGAAAAAAATATTTTAAAATCCTCGCCCTACATAATTGCGGAAATTGGAATAAATCATAATGGAAATTTAGAGCTTGCAAAAAAAATGATTATATCTGCAAAAAAATCTGGAGCAAATTGTGTAAAATTTCAAAAATTTGTTGCAGATGATTATATATCTAAATACGCTGGAAAAGCTAAATATCAAAGTTCCTATTCAAAATTCAAAAAAAAAAGCCAACTTGAAATAATTAGAGAAAGTCAGCTTGATATTAATCAAATAATTTATTTAAAGAATTTTGCTAAAAAAAATAAAATAGATTTTTTATGTACTCCTTTTGAAATTGGTAGCTTAAAAGAATTAATAGAAATAGGTATGCCTGCTATTAAAATTAGTTCAGACAATGTTAATAACATTCTATTTTTAAAAGAAGCATCTAAATCAAAATTGCCAATTCTTTTATCAACCGGCATGTCAACTTTTTGCGAGGTTAAAAAAGCGGTAAGCATTTTTAAAAAAAATCAAAACCCATTATTATTATTTCAGTGCACATCAAACTATCCATCAAATATTAAAAACTCCAACGTTGCTGTTTTATCTAAATTTAAAAATTTTTTTAATTGTCAAGTTGGGCTGTCAGATCATACTAATTCAATAGTACCAGCAATTATCGCGGTTTCACTAGGAGCTGTGGCAATAGAAAAACATTTTACAATTTCGAGAAAGTTACCAGGAATTGATCAAAAAGCTTCTCTAGAACCTCATGAATTAAAATTATTAATTACAAAATGCAAAGAAGCAAAACTTGCTTTAGGTACAGATGAAAAAAAAGTGACAAAGGAGGAAAAAAATACAATCAATGCTGCAAGAAGAAGCATTGTATTAAATGTTGATCTCGAAAAAGGAATGATAATTAAAAAAGGCATGATTGAAATTAAACGTCCTGGAACTGGCATTAGTCCAGATAATTATAAAAAAATTGTAGGAAAAAAACTTTTATTTAATAAAAAAAAAGACCAAATTTTACAGTGGAGAGATATACAAAAATAATTTATGCAAAAAATAATTGTACAGGGAGCAGGTTTTGTTGGTTCTGCATTTGCAATAGCTTGTGCAAGTATAAAAAATAAAAATTTTTTATTCGATGTAACCATTGTTGAAAAGAAGAATCAAAAGAAACTTATAAATCAAATTAATTCTGGAATTTTTCCATTTGAAACTAATGATAAAAAATTATCTTTATTATTAAAAAAACATATAAAAAAAAATTTACACATTTCTACAAGCGAAAATAAATATAAAATTGCGGATATAGTGGTTAGTTGCATAGGTTTTGATTGCGAATACTCCTTATCAAGTTTTAATAAGAATAAAAAAAAATATCAAAAAAGCATCGAAGCTATTGCAAAAAAAATTTCACCAAAATCATTACTTATAATTCAATCAACTTTGCCACCCGGATTTACAAATAATTTCATTAAACCAATATTAGAAAAACAATTTTTAAAAAGAAATTTAAATTTTGAAGATTTAATATTATGTCATTCATTTGAAAGAGTTATGCCAGGTAAAAATTATTATGACTCAATTGTAAATAATTGGAGAGTATGCGCTGGAATAAATCAAAAAAGTATAGATAAGAGCAAAGAATTTTTCTCAAAACTTGTTAATATTAAAAAATTTCCAATAACATATTTTAATAATCCAATCTATTCTGAAGTTGCAAAAGTTTTAGAAAATTCATACAGAGCTATCAACATTGGTTTTATTGACGAATGGTCAAGATTTGCTGAAATGGCACAAATTGATCTTTTTAAAATTATAAAATCGATTCAACTAAGACCAACTCATAAAAATATGATGCTGCCCGGATTTGGAGTTGGTGGTTACTGTTTAACTAAAGATCCAAAATTTATTAAAATATCAGCTGCTCACATTTACAAAACAAATAAATTAAAATTTCCATACATGAAATTAGGTTTGGAAACTAACAAAAAAATGCCAGTTAACACCTTTAATAAAATTAGAAAATATTTTTCAAATAAATTAAGAAAAAAAAAAATTCTCATACTAGGGGTATCCTATAAAGATGGAGTTGCAGATACAAGAAAATCACCAACAGAAATTTTATATGAAAAATTAAAAAAAAAAGGCGCACTAATTTATTTGCATGATCCTTTAGTAAGATATTGGAGTGAAAAAAAAATAAATATAAAAAAAAATTACCAAACTTTAATGATTATAATGCAGTTGTGCTAGCTACTAATCATGATGAATATAAAAAAATTATTTTTCATAAAAAATTTAATTCAAAAAATTTTTATTTACTACTAGATGCTGTAAATCTAGTAAATGATAATGAAAAAAATAAATTAGGAAAAAATATTAAGTTACTATCAATAGGAAAATGAAAAAAATTTTTGTCTCTGAACCCGTATTAGACAGCAAGGATTTAAAAGTAGTATTGAAATCAATTAAAACTGGATATGTTTCTTCAGTCGGGAATAATATTTATATATTTGAAGATGAAATAAAAAAATTTACGAAAGCAAAATTTTGTGTTGCTTGTGTCAATGGAACAAGTGCTCTTCAAATTGCCCTAAAAGTTGCAGGAGTCAAAAAAGAAGATGAAGTTATTACACCAACAATAACTTTTGCAGCAACTATAAACTCAATATTGTACAATGGAGCGAATCCAATTTTTATGGATTGTGACAAATACTTAAATTTGGATGTAAGAAAAACTTTAGAATTTCTTGATAAAGAAACCTACAGTTTTAATAAAAAAACATATAATAAAAAAACAAACAAAAAAATATCAGCGATTATTGTTGTACATATGTATGGCAAATTATGTGAATTAACCGAGTTGACTAAAATTTGTAAAAAAAAAAATATTAAAATAGTTGAGGATGCAGCCGAAAGTATTGGTTCATTTTATAAAAAAAATAAAATCCATTCAGGAAACGTTGGTGACATTGGGTGCTTTTCATTTAATGGAAACAAAATTATAACCTCAGGTAGTGGTGGAGCAATAATATCTAAAAATAAAAAATATATTGATAAAGCTAGATACTTAATAAATCAGGCAAAGTCACAGGGTGAAGATTATATTCATAATGAAATAGGATATAATTTTCGAATATCTAATCTTCATGCATCTTTAGGCATTTCACAGATTAGAAAATTAAAAAAATTTTTAAAAATAAAAAAAATAATTTATGATTGTTATTGCAAAAAATTATTATTTAATAAAAATTTTGAAATAATAAAAAATGATCATGTATATAATTCTAATAATTGGATAAATATTTTAAAAATTAAAAATAAAATTAAACGTAATATTTTATTAAATTATTTAAAAAAAAATAATATTGAACCACGACCTATTTGGCATCCAATGCATAAGCAAAGATATTGTAAAAAATATCAATCGTATAAAATAAAAAAAGCAATAGAAATGCATAAAAAATGCATATGTTTACCATCAAGTGTTAACTTATCAAAAAAAGACATGCAAAAAATAACCAAGCTATTAAATAATTTTAAAATATAGAAATTGATGTAATGCTAATTTATGAAAAATAATATCGCAATTTTTACTGGAAGTAGAGCAGAGTATTCACTGTTATTTCCTTTGATAAAAAAAATTCAAAATAATTTTTTATATAATTGTGATGTGGTGGTAACGGGATCTCATTTATTAAAAAAATTTGGTTTAACAATTGATGAAATAAAAAAAGATAAAATTAAAAATATTTATAAGATAAAAATTTTAAATGAAAATTTATCAGATGATAAAATATGTGAATATATGGGAGTTGCTTTAAAAAAATTTTCAAATTTTTTAAACAAAAAAAATTATAAATTTATAATAGTGCTTGGTGACAGATATGAAATGTTAATTGCAGCTATTTCAGCTTTGATTAATAGAATTAAAATTGTTCATATTCATGGCGGAGAAGTTACCATGGGAGCTTATGATGATGCAATAAGACATTCAATATCTAAAATGTCATCTATTCATTACGTAACTCATGAAACATATAAAAAAAGATTAATTCAATTAGGTGAAAATAAAAAATATATTTTTAATTGTGGTGGATTGGGTGCGTATAATATTAGAAATACTAAAGTATTAGATAGAATAAATTTAGAAAAAAATTTAAAAATAAAATTTCAAGAAAAAATATTTTTAATAACATTGCATTCAACTACACTTGAAAAATTAAGTACAGAACGCAATTTAAAAGAACTTATGATAGCTCTCTCAAAATTTCCTAGTGTAACAAAAATTTTTACTTTTAATAATGCTGACAGTGATAGTAATTCAATTTATCCAATATATAAAAAATTCTTAAAAAAAAATAAAAATTCTTATATAATTAAATCACTAGGTCGATTAAATTATTTATCAATTTTAAATCATTGTAATTTAATACTTGGAAATTCATCAAGTGGTATTTTGGAGGCGCCATCCTATAAAATTCCAACAATTAATATCGGCACAAGACAAAAAGGAAGAGTGATGCCATTTTCAATTTTAAACTGTAATTTTTTACACAAAGAAATTATTAAAAAAATTT
>Ga0181600_10004824_pt1 | contig 10218 bp, 4 predicted proteins | sample 041ome_2_FD_132982 | JGI IMG/M metagenome (GOLD analysis project Ga0181600, IMG submission 132982) | Coastal salt marsh microbial communities from the Groves Creek Marsh, Skidaway Island, Georgia - 041406US metaG (megahit assembly) | ecosystem: Environmental > Aquatic > Marine > Intertidal zone... | reverse complement strand
AGGTGCTGAAGGATGACGGGAACCGAGAGACGCGCGCCTACCACCGCGAGCTCTCGCGCCGCGCGCGCCCGGGGGACGCGCGCCTGTGCGGCCCGGGTCTGCTGGTGAACCCCGGCCTGGCGCTCGGGCACGCGCGCGCGACGCTGTGCGTGGTGCCGTACGACAAGACGGTCGAGGCGGCCACCTGGGACCCGGAGGCGTTCAAGGCGCTCATGAAAGAGTGCCAGCCGAAGCTGGCGCGCAACGTGGCGGACACCTTCTTCCGGCAGCTCACGATTTCGCGCCGCGCCGCGCAGAGGCTGGCGGCCAAGGCGGTGGGCCGCGAGGACCTGTGGGACGAGACGAAGAAGGGGCTGAACAGCGGGTGGCACGCGCAGCTGCGCGCGGAGCGCGCGAAGGAGGACGAGGCCGTGAAGCTGCTGGGCGACGGCGACGGCGGCAAGCTGGAGGGCGAGAAGCTGGAGGGCGCCAAGCTCGTCGCGGCGGATGGCGCGGAGCACGCGGCGAAGGTGGAGGCGGTGCAGCGGCAAGTGGCGCAGATGCACGCCGACGTGGCGGATGTGGGGAACCGCGTGCGGGACGCGGAGGCGCGCTCGAAGAGCGCGAGCGCGTCCGCGAGCGCGGACTTCAGGAAGTTCCAGGACAAGATGATCGCGGCGATGGACGCGCAGAAGGCGCGGGTGGAGTCCGTCGAGAGCGCGATCGACGGGCTGCACCGCGCGCTGCAAGCCGCGCTGGACACACAGAGGAAAAGTGACGACAGGGAGACGCGCACGTCGGATACTTTTCGTCCGACGACGCGCGACGGGAAGCTCGCGAACCCCCCGCGCGTTCCTCTTTTGAGAACACGAGAACACGAGCTCGCCGTGGTGCTTCCCGAGATCCGCCGAGGCGACAAGGAGCCCGAGGCGAGGTCGAGGGCGAGGTCGTCGAGCAGGTCCAAGTCGCGCGAGCGAGGCGGATCGCCGCCGTCGCCACCGGGAGACGAGACGCGTCTCTAGTAGTAGCGAGGTACTCAGTACCGCGAATACGTAGGTCGTGAAAAGTATGTATCCTATCGTAATCTACCACCTTGTATATAGCTACGCAGAAGGTCGTCTCTTACAGTAGTACCTCATCCCGGAGGCCCTTCCTCCCCCGCGGCGAGCCGCCTGACGGCCGCGCCCTCGTGCGCCGCGGGCACGGCGAATCTCGTACCGAGGTCCCAGACGCGAACGGCGGTTCCGTCGGCGGCGGCGAGGTACTCGGGCATCGCCGGGTTGAACGCCAGCGCCTGCGTCGGCGAGCCGCGCGCGCACCCGCGCAGCTCCGCCGTCGGCGCCAGCGACGCCAGCCCACCCCCGAAAGACGCGCCGAGACCTCGACTTCGTTCGTCGTTCGTCCCGGTTCCATCGATTCCATCGATGCCATCGATGGAAGAAGAAGAAGAAAAGGCCTCGAGCAGGTCGTACAGCACCACCGTCCCGCCGCTCGTGCCGCACGCCGCCAGCGCCGGCCGCGCCGGGGACCACGCCGCGCAGAAGAGCGCGCCGGCGCGGGGCTCCAGCCGCGCCACGGGTGACCTTCGCGCGCGCCGCGCGAACAGCTTGAGCGCGCCGTCCGCGCCGCAGCTCAAAAACAAGCCGGGCTCGCTCGGGTGCGCGCACACGCCGTGCGCCGCGCCGCGGTGCGGCTCGTACTCTGCCGTCGCGGGCGACCGCATCGCCGGGACGGAACCCGCCGCGCACTCGCGCGCGAACGCCGCCGCGCCCGCCTCGGCGCCGTGCCGCATCATGCACTCAAGCACGGCGCCTCCGTCGCACCCGAGCAGAAACGAGGAGGTGCTCGAGGGCTCCCTCGAGCCCTCGCGTGCGCGTACGTAACGCTCGTTTTGAACGGTGCCGGTAGTCACGGTAGTCGCGGTGTTCGCGGCGTTCGCGCCGGAAGGATCGCCGGACGCGCGCGCGGTTGGGATGAAAGACGCGGCGGCGATTCCGCGAACGAAGCCGCGTTCGCGAGCGGCGTCCGCCGGCGGACGCGTCTCGTACCCGAACGACGGGAACGGAACGCGTCGCACCGTTGGATCCGTTTTCGATCGTTCACTACTCGGGTCCTCCGCGTCTTCTGTAAATTGGATCTCGGCTTTGGAAAAGTCCCAGACCAGGACACGTCCGTCCGACCCGAACGAGCACACGTCGTGCGTTCGCGTCGCGCCGCGGCCCGCGCGCGTCCCCGCGGCGCGCGCGCTCCGGAGCCACGCGACGGAAACCACGGGCTCGCGGTGCGACGCGTCGGAAACCGCGCTCCGCGCGACGAATCCGTCGTTCGATTTTCCTTCCCGATTTTCCTTCCCGTCCCCGTCCCCGGGGTCCCCGTCCCCGTCCGCGTCCCCGCGCACGTCCCAGACGTGCACCTCGCCGTCGAACGAGCCCGCGGCGACCACCGCGGGGTCCACCGGGTGCCACGCCACGCACTGCAGGCACGAGTCCGTCTCGAACGTCTGGTCCGGCTTCCGCGGGTCCACGTCTTCTCGCCTCAGGTTCCAGACGCACAGCGCCCCCGGCGAGTCGCACCAGCCCGTGACGTCGAAGCGCCCGTACGACACCGCGATCGAGTAGCCGCTCCGGTTCCAGCTCAGCCCGGTGGGCACCAGGTCGCGCCAGAACCGCTCGTCGCGCGACGAACCGGCGTCGGTTTTCGCCCGCGTCGACGGCCGCGGGTCCAGCGCGTGCACGCACTCGGGCCCGAGGCGTCCGCCGGTGTCGTCCTCGTACCGCGCGGCGGCGGCGCTCCGCGCGTCGTCGTCGAAGGTGTCGCTCTGCTCGTTCTCAGCGAGCGCGTGCTCCATCTTCGGCACCGCCGCCTCGAGAAACGCGAGCAGACGCGTCCGGGCCGACGCCGAGAGCCCGTCGACGGTCATCTCGCGCATCTCGCGCGTCGACGCGCTTCCGTCGGTCTGAACGCCGCGCTCGGCTATGCCGTACGATTGGACCCTGTCGTGGAAAGCGGGGCGGGGGGGGTGCGACGCGCGCGCGTGCGCGTGCGAAGGTCAGCTCGCGTCGCGGGTGATGGGGGTGAGGGTGCGCCGAGGCCCGTCGTTTGAAAACACCGCCGGTGGGTGCCCACGCGCCTCTGGTCAGTTTTCTGGATCGGGTCCGTCGAGGTGGACGCGTCGTCCGTGCTGATGGACAGACGCCACGTCGACGCGATCACGGCGTCGCCCTCGCCGGGCTCGCTGTCGCCGAGCTTCGCCGAGCTCCGCGGCACGGTGGGGCCGCGGCGACGCATCGCTCCGAGAACCCGCGCGCCGACGACTGACGGATGCGGAAGAGAGCTCGGACCCGACGACGCATAAGGTTTGACCGCGATTTCTCATGTGTGTGCGTTGAAACCTGACGTGGTCTCATCGCGAAAACGTAGTATCCTATCAGATATGATACAACGTCGCAAGCTTCCGTCGCGAGCTTCCGACCTACGCCTTTTCTTCTTCTTCTTCCTCCTCCTCCTCCTCCGCAGCCTCCGCCTCCGCCCTGAGCCTCTCCCGCCTCGCCTCGCTCATCTTCTCCCGCAGCGTCTCCGCGTCGACGCCCATGATCTTCGCGGCGTCCCCCGTCCCGATGGACCCGCCGTGCACGCAAAACTTGAGCAGGTTGTCGGAGGCGCGGGGCGCGCGGCCGAGCACCGCTTCGCACGCGTCGCGCCGGTTGGCGAACGCCACAGCCTTCTCCAGGACGCGGCGGCGGTTCGCACGCGCCAGGAAGTTCACCGTCAAAGAGACACCAGCTTCGAGCGCGACCGCGTAGTGCGGCCACCCGCGCGGGATGTAGATGGTCTCGCCCGCGGCGACGACGGCGACCACCGGGGTGGCCTTCGCGAAGTCCGGGAAACCGGATGATTGAATCGTTTCCAAACCCCCGCGCGCGTCCAGGTCCGCGAACGTTTGTGTCTGTTCGTCGTACACGTATCGCATTTGGCCGGGGTGGAAAAGCACGAACCGCTTGCGCCCCTGCGTCACGGTGAGCCAGGCGTCGGTGTGCCAGACGTCCACGTGCAACTTCGTGCGCGCGCCGGCGCCGCCGAGAAACGCCCACGTGAACGGCGGGCGCCACGCGGGCTTTAGAAAATCGAAGCCGTCGCGGAAGTACCCGCCGCCGTCCGCCTCGAAGTCACGCTTGAGTTCCGGGAGGTCGTCCAGGAAGTTCCACGTACGCAGGTACGGGACGTCAGTCGGGATCGCGACGTCGTCGCGCGACGCCGACGCCGTCTCCGCGATCTCCGCGAACTCGCGTAAAGTGCACTTCATCTTTTCCTTCGTGCCGTCGTCCGCGGCGACGCGCACGTCCCCGTGCGTCTCCGCGAACCACGCGAGCGTCCACTTGGAGGCGCACGGCCAGCTCGCGGCGACGTCCGTCAGGACCGCGGGGACCGCGCGGTCCACGTGCGCGCGCTCGAAGTCCGCGGGGGCGATGTCGCGCACGGAGAGCCTCTCGAGCGCCACGGCGGGGATGCCGAGAAAGGAGGGCGCATCCGACGCGCCGGGGTCGGACTCGCCCCCGGAGCCCATCGCTCGACAGGCACGAGGCGAGTCGGCGCTCGGCGGAACGACGCGGGCGTGGCAGCGCGGGGTTCGCGCGGATCCGCGCGCGCCGCGAAGTGGCGAACAGGTAGGCACACTTGTACTTGATCTGATGAACTGAACGAGAACACGATTTTTTTCAGAGGCGCCCGCGTGATTCCGCGCGGACCTGAATTCAAAAGCGCTCTCGTCGCCGCCGCGCGGCAGAGCGCGACGCGAGGCTCCACGGGTGGGACTCGCAATATGGCGCCCGAGCGCCTCGCGGATGCCGCCGAGTGTGCGCTCGACCGCGCGCTCGATCGCGGCGTGGAGACGGCGGCACCCGATCTCGGCTCGGCCCCACCCTCGGAAGACGCGCGAAAAGATCCTCCAAGGGATGGCCACCTCCCCGACGCGTCCGGCGACGATGGGTACTACACCGTACGTCCCTCCGCGTGTCTTCCCTCCGCGTCTCGACGCATCAAACCGACACGCGGATCCCATCGCTCACCGCGCCCCCACCTTTCGATCGAATTCCCCTTCTCTCGCAGGTCCCGTCCGCGCGCGAGCTCGGCGCGCTCGGCGCGTCGGCGCTCGCGTCCGTCCCCTCCTTCCTCGTGGGGCGCGAGGGGTTCGGGAGCGTCCGATGGGACGGGCCCGTGGACCTCTCGGCCGTGCGCGCGGACGATCTGTTCGACATCGTCCGGATCACGCGCGGCGAGGTGGCGGTGTACGACGGGCGCGCGTCCGCGACGAAACCCCCGCGCGGCTCGGGCCTGAACCGCCCCGCGACGGTCACGCTTCTCGGCGTGTTCCCGGAGGCGACCGAGAGACTCGAGGCGTACGCGAAGGACGGATCGACCTTCGTCTCGTACGACCCGGCCGCGGGCGCGTGGACGTTCCGGGTCCGGCACTTCTCGCGGTACGGGATGGACCTCGACGCGTCGGACAGCGAGGAAGAGGAGGAGGACGTCATGGAGATCCCGGAGGAGCGAGCCGCGCGGAAAATCGAATCCTCCGCGACGCGCGCGGAGGATGCGCCGTTCGCGACGCGCGGAGGATTCGGCGCGGAGGACGCCTCCGCCTCTGAGCTTCTCGTCCCGAGGACCCCCGGGGCCGCGACGGCTTCGCAAGCCGCGAACTCTGCGGATGCGTTCGGCGAGACGCGCGCGGCGGCGACGCTTCCGCGCCAATCCGCGCACGCGAACGAGTCATCGCGCGGTTTCGGCGGCGGGCCCGCGGCGGATGCCGTCGCCGCCGCCGCCGGCGCGCGCGCGCTTTCGGCAGCGCGCGAAACCAATCGCCGCGGCGCGCGACGACGGCGCGCGCCAGCGGCGGCGACGGCGTACGCCATCGCCGCGTCTGTCACCGGCGATGTCGGGTACGCGAAACCCCTGGACCTCCCTCTCCTCCCCCTGGACACGAAACCCAAGCTCACGGACGCGCACGCGTTCCTCGGCGCGTCGTTCCGGCCGAGCTGGGGGCCCGCCGGTATCCTCGCGCACGCGGGGCGGACGGAGGCCAAACGGGTGGTCGACGCGGGGGGCTACGCCGCCGCTTCGGAAGCCGCCATCGCCGATCAGTCGCCGCACGCGCCGTGCGCGCGCGTGGTCTGCGAGCGCTTCGCGCCGCGGCGCCGGAGCTCCGGCGACGCCGCGGCGCTCAGAGCCGCGCTGGAGGTGGCGCTCGAGATGACCGCGGGCGACGAAGCCGGCGCCGAGGACCGAAGCGCAAACGGCGACGCGCGGTTCGGCAAACGGCGGAGGCTCCGGTGCTCGCGCCTCGAGCTCCCCGGTTTGTGCGACCGGTACATGCGCGCGGTCGAGGCGCGCCTGGCGACCGGCCCCGCCTTGTCACTCCCGCGCGCGCTCGACCCCTCGGAGCTCGCGATGGAGGTGAGCGCGTGGGACCTGGTGAAGACCCTCTGGGGCGACGAGCCCGGCGGCGCGCCCGGCGGGAGCGCCGCCGACCGGCACCGGCGCCGCGCCAAACTCGGCGCCTGGCTCCGCAAACAAAACGGCGCCGCCTTCGGGTCCGGCGACGCGAATGAGTTTGCCGTGAAGGCGGCTACCGGCGCGCCCGTCGCCGCGACGCGCGCGGCGGCAGCGACCGGCTACCCCCGACTCGCGACGCTCATCGCGCAGGGGGGGTGCGGCGGCGCGGGCGCCGCGCTCGCCACCGCGCAACTGGCGGTTTGGCGCGGAAGCGCCGTCGAGAAGTACGTGCCCGCGGCGGCGTCCTCGGCGCTGGGCGTGCTGGCCGGCGAGGTGGCGCCGCCGCGCGCGGACCTGCCCGTGCGCGACTGGCGCGTTAACTTCGGCCTGCACGTGTGGCACGGCGCGAGCCCCACGGCGACGATCGCGCGCGTCCTGGACGGGTACCTCGACGCCGTCGCCGACGGCGCCGCCGCGCGCCCCGACGCGCCGGGGTTTTCCGACTTGTCGGGCGTCGACGCGCGCGCCGATCGGCTCCGGGAGACCTGCTTCAACCTGCTCGTGCTCTTCGCGACCGGCGCGGACGCGCTGCGCGAGGCGGGCGCGGCCGGTGCGCTGGAGACGCGCAAGATGTTCCACCCGCTGACGTACTGCGCCGCGGACCTCGCGAACGCCGCCTTGGCCTGGCGCGCCTTTTGCGCGCTTCGCGCCGTCGGCGCGCTGGGCGACGGCGACGACGTCGAGCGCCTGGGCGATGAGTTGGCGGTGCGCTTCGCGTGCCAGCTGGACGGGTTTACAGACGTTGACGTCGTGCACGCCTTCGGATCACTCGAATCGGATCACTCGGAACACTCCAGCCTCGCGGAGTGGACAGTGTTCGTGCTCATGCACGTCGCGGACGGGCCGAGGCGCGCGGCGGCGGTGCGCGGCGCGCTCCGCCGGCGGTGCGCGGAGTGGCGGTCGGACGAGCGCAAAAGAAAATTCCTCGTCGAGCGCGCCGGCGCGCCCCTCGCGTGGCTGGAGGACGCCGAGGCGAGTTTTCTGAAGTTCCACGCGGCGAGGTACGACGTCTCGTGATGCGCGTGTGCGTGTGTGCGTAGACGAACGCGTGTGCGTGTGCGTAGACGAACGCGCGTTCGTGCTCGACGATTTATCCTTGATGTATACGATGATTCACTCTCATTCGCGACGACGTTTACTACAATCGTCGGCTAAAAATTCCTTCTCTTCTCGTCCCGTTCTCGCGGCTTCCTCGCGTCGCGCGCGCGGCTCACGGCTTTCGCTTCGCGTCGTCAAAGTCGATGACGTTGACGGCGTTGTTGGAGTAGCACGCCGCGATCTTCGTCCCGTCCACGTTCCAGCACACCTCGAAGATCCCCCCCTCGCCCTTGTGCGTCTTCACGCGCTTCCCGTCCGCCACGCGCCACACGTGCAGCCGCTTGTCGAAGCTCCCGGAGGCGACGTGGCGGCCGTCGGGCGAAAACGCCACCGAGTACACCGGGTCGGTGTGCGCGGCGAGCGTGTGCACGCAGACGCCCTTCTCCACGTCCCAGAGCTTGACGGTGGCGTCGTACGACGCGGACGCCAGCAGAAGTGGCAGGTCCGGGTTTCGCGTGCCTTTCCCGGTGGGCGACCACTTGATGGTGTAGATCTCCTTGCGGTGGTCGGAAAAGTCGCGCACGCACGTCTCCGAGTCCAGGCTCCACACCTTGCACGTGTAGTCGTCCGAGCACGACGCCAGCAACGCGCCGCTCGGGTCCCACTTGATGGCGTTCACTTCATCGCTGTGCCCCTTGAACGCCTTGATGGGCCGCTCCTTCCCGAGCTCGCACACGTAGATCATGTGGTCCATGGACGAGGTGGCGAACTGCGTGTCGTCTCGCCAGTCCACGTCCAGCGTCGGCGCGGCGTGAAACGCGAACCGTTGTCGCGCCGCGCCGCTCTCGGCGTCCCACGCGACGGCGGTTTTGTCCACGCTCCCGCTGAGCAAAACCGTCCCGCTCTTGTTCCACTTCAGCGAGAAGATCGGACCGCTGTGCTCGTTCAGCGAGTGGAGCAAAGACCCGTCGCTTCTCCACACCCGCGCCAAGCCGTCGTACGACCCCGTCGCGAGCAAAGATCCGTCGCCGTTCCAATCCAGAGTCGTCACGTCTTTGCTCTTGTTCGCCCACTCCGAATCGCCGCCGGCGCCGCCGTCGTTCTTCTCCTTCTTCACCGGGGAACTCGACGTCGATTTATCCTTGTGGCCGCCCTTCTTCTCCTTTTTCGCGTCTGTGTCCACAGTGTCCACAGCGCCCTCGCCCTCGCCCTCGTCGCCCGGCCTCTTGCCGTCCCTGGCCTCGTGGCGCAGCACCAGCGGCGGCGGCGCCTCGGCGGCGGCGCCGCGGCCGCTCGGCCCGGCCGGCACCGTCCACATGCGCGCCGTCGCGTCGCCGCCGCCGGACGCCAGCAAGTTTGCCTGTGCCGCGGGCGACCACGCGCAGATGAACACCTCGGACGTGTGCCCCTCGAGCACGGTCACCGCGTCCCGCGGCACCAGCGCGACGTCGTCGCGGACGGCGCCGTTCGCCGCCGCGCCGTCCACCTCCATGGCATCCGCCTCCGCCGCCGCGACGCGCGCCTTCTCCCGGCGCTCCTCGTCGGCGCGCGCCGCTTCGCGCTCGGCGTCCGTCATGTTGCGCTTCGTCTTGACGATGGTCTTCAGGTCCTCCACGGGCTTGCTCAGCAAGTCCGAGCTCGTCAGCATGGAGAAGTTGTTGTCCACGTCCGTGCCATCCTGCGAGCGCGACGGCGACGACGGGAAGAGGAGGAGACGATTGTAATGTCGCGTCGACGCGGGGCGATCGGATCGGGGGCGTCGGTCAGCGGGGCGCGGGGCGCGGGGGCGCGCGGGAGGGCGGGGGTCGCGTGCGTCGGTTTTCGAGGCGCGCGATTGACGCGCGGCGGCTACCCGGTGGCCGCGCGCGAGTCGGGCGGCGACCTCGTGTCCTCGCGACCCGCGCGTCGGGCGCGCGTCGAGCGCGTCTGTGCCGCGCCTCGTGGCGCGCACAGATGCGCTCGATTGGCGGGAAAAATGAGCCGAATGCGACGCCGGAGACGGCGCCGTGCGGTTCGTGCGAATCGGGGATGTGCCGTGTAAACGCACCTCGTTGAGGTTCGCCTCGAGCTCGAGGTACTGCAGGCCTTTCTGGATGAACGACACCAGCGCACCGGGCGGGAGCTCCACCCCGCGAGCGATGGACGTCTTCGAAACGAACGATTCGTAGCCAAACGTGTACGCCGAATGCGTGAAACCGGACTCCTGCAAGTAGCGGTACACGAGGTAGTTGACCTCGTCGCTGGAGATGGACATCGTGCACAGCACGCGGGCCAACGGCGTGTACCCACCAGACGAGCGCGATGGGTGGTCGGCCGCCGTGCGGTGTGAGCCTCCAGCGCGTCGTTCATCAGAAACCCTATTTGTGGCGCGCGGCACGTCGAGGTTAGCTAGCGCGAGAAGCGCGTCGAAGGTTTATTGAAGGCTTTGAGGAGCCGTTTTTCGCGACGGAATCTCGGACTCGCCAGCGCGCCTCGCCCGCGCGACGCCCTCGACGGCGACGTCCGCGTTCCCGCGGGCGTCCCGCTCGCCGCGCGGGCGCGATGCCGCTCACGCAGGTCCTCGACCCGTTCGGCGAGCCCCTTGATCTGTGGCTCTCCCCCAACCACGAGGGGCAGCGCCGGTACGTCCACCCGAGCGAGCTCGCGGAGGCT
>Ga0181600_10004823_pt1 | contig 10219 bp, 9 predicted proteins | sample 041ome_2_FD_132982 | JGI IMG/M metagenome (GOLD analysis project Ga0181600, IMG submission 132982) | Coastal salt marsh microbial communities from the Groves Creek Marsh, Skidaway Island, Georgia - 041406US metaG (megahit assembly) | ecosystem: Environmental > Aquatic > Marine > Intertidal zone... | reverse complement strand
GAAAGGCACCAAACGAAAGACGTCCGCCGTCGTGCGCGTCAGCTGCTTTCGCTCTCGCCTCGACAACTCCGATCCGCTCATCAACCGCCAAGACAACCGCGACGCGATCTTCACTTCGACCCAGAGCAGCTTTGCGCCGGACCAATAGTGATGCATCTCATCCTTGACGTGTCCCCAGCTGTGCTTGATGCCACTCTTCCACTCTGCGCGCGACATTTTACTCAGCGAAACGAACCAAGGCCCGAACGACGCCGCGTACGTCACCCCACCCACCGCCGACGCGTACATGCGCTCCCACGCCTTCAGCTGTCGTTCTCTGTGCAACTTCGATATTTCCGCTCGCGCGCGATCGAGCGCGGCGATGTCGACCTTGACCTCCTCCGTCGGTTCGTCCTCCGCCGCCGACTCCTTCAACGGCTCCGCCGCGAACCCGCGTCGCGCCGTCACCGTCCACGCCTCGCGCGCGCGTCTCCCTTCGCCCGCGCGTTCGACGCGCAGCTCACACCATCCATTCCACGTCCGCATCGTCGTCGTCGTCGTCGTCGTCGTCGTCGTCGTCCCGCTCGCCGCGAACCCGCGCGTCCCGCTCGCCGCGCGCGTCTCCGTCCCCCTCGCGCGCGCGCGCGCGTCTCCGCCCGTCTCGCGCGCGCGCGCGACGCCCCGATCGCGCGCGACGATCGACCATCGCCGCGCGTCGCCGCGCGCCGCCGCGAACGCCCCGCGATGCGCCGCGCGCGTCGACGCGGTGCCGAGCGACGTCGCCGCGTCGACGACGTTCGCGACGCCGCGCGCGTCGCGCGCGCGCGGCATCGCGCGCGAGCGACGACGACAACGACGCGCGCGCGCGTTCGCGTCTCGCAGACGCGCGGTCGGTCGGCGCGCGGTCGACGTGTGACGACGACGGGTCGAGGGATGGCGACGACGCTCGAGCGGGACGGCGCGGCGCGGCGCGGCGACGACGAACGGAGCGGAATCAAAGGCGAACGAGGGCTGGCGAACGCGAGTGAGACCGCGAATGAAGATTTGCGTTACTGATGCGTGAGCGCGTCGTGAATGGCGCGCTGGTGCCTGGTGGCGATGGACTGCGCGAGCGGGGCGAGGACGCCGGATGCGTGGAGCGCGCGAAAGCCGCCGACGACGAAGGCGCGAACGTCGATGTCGTTCACGGGATCCTCGGCCTCGTCGGCGTCGTCGGGATCGAACGCGTCGAGACCGCCGCGCATGAGAAGACGCTCGAATAAGTCGCCGGTGAATTCCTTTTCCTCGCCGGTGAAGTCGTCGTCGTCTGCGGCGTCGTCGGGGTCGTCTTCGTCGTCGTCGCGCTCCTCCTCCCATTCGTCTTCGTCGTCTTCGGCGCCGGCCATGCCTTCGGCGTACTCGATGAGGACGTCGGCTAAGAGTTCGACTATTTTGGCGGAGAGTGGGATTTGGGTCCAGACTTCTGGGCCGTTGGCTTGAGCGCGCGCGCGCGTGCGAATGCGGCCGCTCTCCGCGGGCGTCTCCACGAGCTGGCCCTTGACGACGACGGCGTGCAACGCTGGACTCTGCGTGTTGAGAAGCAAACCGAGCGCGGTCGTGGTCAACTTGATGTCAAACGAACCGTGTACATCGCATTGCTTCTCTGACCACTGTCGCATGACGAAATCGAACGCGTTCGGCTCGTCACCGCCGCTCGGAAGCGACATCAAGAGCTCGATGAACGCGTTGGCGTCCACGTGCACGATGCGCGCGAACACCGTCAACAACGACGCCGACAGATTGGGCTGCTTTGACGAGCGCAAGCGCGCCACGACCGCAGCCGTGATATCGCGAAGCACCGGGCCCACCTTGGTCGGCAAACGACGAAGCATTTGACACAGCAAAGGTGCCGCGTACAGACTTGCGCTGTCCTCCAAATTTGGATCCAACAAGCGCGACGCGGCTTCAAACATCGCGCGCAACACGTCGCCACCGCCCACGGTCGGGTCACCACTACCCCACTCGAGCATGTTCTCTTTTCCCGCGCGAAGAAATGCGCGTAACGTCTCGGACGCACCCTGCATCACGCCGGCGTCGTCGCTCTGCATGATGAGACCGCACACGTACTTGAAGCACACGTCGTGCGTAGCCTTGGCCGTCTCAGGCGACGCCGGGCGAAGAATGATTGTCAATAGATCGAGCGTCGCCTCCACTAACATTTCAGGTTGTTCGCTCGGCGATGCGAGTATGTGCGAAAGCGTCGGCACGAGCATGGTGTGCAACTGCGCCTGGCACGCAGGAATCTCCGCGAGCGCCTCAAACACCTCGGTGGTATCTGCGCTCACCAAGGGATCTCGGACGTACTCCGCCCATATTTTCACCACCGCCGGCGCGAGTGCGCTCAACCACGCCGCTGCAGCGTCGGAGTCAGCCTTAATGAGCACGAGCATGGCTTCTAAAATGAGATGCAGAGTCTCTTCGCCGGCGTCGACGAGCAAATTGCCCAAGCCTTTGTAAATTTCACCAATGTACGGAGTCGTCACTTCCTTCTTCGCGATCGGTAAAAACTCAGCGATCGCGCGGCACGCACCAATACGCAGTGGTGGCGCTAAACCGGGCGCCAGCGAACTTACCGAAGCTCTGAGAATGGCATCCGCCATCTCCGTCGGCACGCCGCTCGATAGGCGAGCCGTGACCCACAACGCTCGGCCACGCAAGAACGGCGCCGACGCCGCCGTGCTCTCGTGCAAATCGTTCTCAATCACCGTTTTCATGAAAGCGGCGATGTCGAAAGGTGCGGAATTGCCCTTTTCTTGCGCGCGCTCCAGGCTCGACAAGACGACCTCGTTCATCGTGCCCACGGCGAGGAGCGCCGCTTCTCGCGGTCGCCACCACATCGAGTCACCGGTTTGTTGCGCCGATATGGACTCCGCCAATCGTCTATTTGATGCGTTCCAGAGCGCAGCGACCGCCTTTACGCCGAATCTTTCTCCGAGAGAATCAAGCATGAGACCGCACGCGGCACGCACATTGCCGAAATCGTCGTCCTCGTCCGCGACGAACTGGTTCGGATCATCCATCCACATCTCCTCTTGCGATGAGCTCATCGTCATGTAACCCATCGTGACGTACAACGTATCCGCTAAATTCGGCTCGAGCAGCTTATTCAACTTAGGCTGCTCCGCGATGTTGATGACGAGCTCCAGGAGTTCTGTGACCACCGCCTCGAAACTCACCGTGTCGCCGTCGCTATCCATGCCCGGATCCAAGTGATCCGTCTCCTCTGAGTATTTCGCCCAAACTGGCGCTATGGTGTGAAACATTATCGCCCCACGGGATAAAGCCGGCATCAGCGCCTCGCCCGCGGGCTTGGTAAAGTACTGCACCGCGAGCGCGAGACTCGTGAGCGCCGCCATGGTCGAAGCCAACGCGTCGAAATTGTTCGGATTCGGCATTCCCTCCAACGCGATCGCTACGGTCTCCAACCACGTGGGCAAATACGGTAACAACATGTCTCGCATTTCCTTTTGCTCCGTCCCCGTGAGCGTGGTCAACGCGCTCACTGTCGACGAAAACGCCGTTTCCGCTCGCCTCCGTAGCGCGCCGTCCTCTCCGTGCCTCGCCAGCGTCAACAACTCTGGAAACAACGTCGGCCCCACCGTGGCGACATCCTTCGCGTCAATCTCCCCCGCAATAATCTCATAACACTTCAAGCACCCCAAAACCTCCGACCTCGATCGTTTCGCTCGTATTCCTTCCACCAACATCGTCGTCAGCTCGTCCCAAATCGCGCCGTCGCTCGCCGCCGCCTGCGCGATCCCCGCCGCGAACGCCGTGCGCATCTTGCTCGACTCATCCGCCAGTCCCTTCGGGAGTACTGTTTTCAACCCTTGCTTCTCCGCTTCCGTCAATTCCGGCGCGACGAACCTTTCATCCAGCGCGTTCCAGTGTTCTCGCACGTGTTTCTTCAGCAGCACCGCGCTCAGCTGTCTCGTGCTGATGTCCACCACCGCGCCCTCGACGCCGCGCAGCGCGATCGACGCCAGCGTCTCCGCGAACCCCGGTTCGCCTCCCATGCGCTCGATCGCGCGCTGCGCCTCGGCGCGCGCGACGGCGTCGGGCGAGAGCGTCTCGGCCAGGCACCGCGCGACTTCATCCGCCCGCATGTCGACGTCCCGAAGCGTTCGCGTCGCGCCTCGACCGAATCGCGCCCCGCGCGCGCTCGCAAACGCGCTCGCGAACGCGACCGATCGTCCCGAGCGTCGCGATGCGCGCGCGCGGACGCGCACGCGCCGTGGACTGCCGCGCAGTCGACGCCGTTTGAACGCGTGGAGTCACTTTTGAATCTTCAAACGCGTCGCAGTGCGCGACGCGCGACGCGCGCGGACGCCGCGATGGCGCGCGAGGCGTCGAGACCGAATCCTCGACTGATGGACATCGCGGAGACGTACGCCAAGGCGTGGTTCGCGCGTAAATCGACCGGGACGAGGGATGAGCTGGTGGCGGATTTGACGCACGCGCTGCGCGCGTTCACGCGCGCCGCGGGCGAACGCGCCGAGCGCGCGACGGAGAGCGAGGAAATACCGCTGCCGGACGCGCGCGACGTGGCGCTGGAGGATTTCTCTCGGGCGCTGGACGTGGACGCGCTGCGGGCGACGAGGGAGGGATTGGCGGCGGCGGGCGCGCCGCCGGCGAAGCGCGGCGAACGATGGACGTTCGCGAAGGCGACGCGACGCCGTGGCGACGAAAGGCGCGATGGCGATGGGAGCGGTGGTGATGATGCGTTTTACGCGCGCGTGTCGGCGATGGCGGAGAGACACGCGGAGTCGATGACGTTGGCGCGAGAGAGGCGCGCGGCGAGCGAAGCGGAGGCGGCGGCTTCGGAGGCGGCGATCGCAGCGAAACGCGCGGCGCGCGCGGGGAATCGGTTGCGGCGATTGAACACGCCGAAGTTGGTCGAACCGACGCGCGAGGAGACGAAGAACGCGCTGAGGAAGGTGTACGAGACGTTGGCGGGTGGGTCGTCGGCGACGACGGTTTGGAAGCCATCCTTCGGCAAGGCGCGCAAGGCGGTGGAGACGATCATGGACGAGCTGTCGGCGAGCGAGCGCGCGACAGTGATGGCAGAGTACGCGATGTTGCATATGGGAGGTTCGAAGTACCGCGCGAAATGTTTTGAGGAGGAGGTAGAGAAGGAGGAGGGCGCAGACGTCGTCGACGAGAGAGCCGACGAGGACGCGCCGGCAACGAAGCGCGGCAAGCGAGAGCGCGCACCGAGCGTGAGCGTCGTGCGCGTGGACGACGAACCGGCGGCGCGCGAAGAGAACGCGTCGACGGGAATTCGTTTCCGGTTCGAGGATCGTTACGAATGGGAAGGAAGGTTGCGCGCGCCGAAGGAGGCATCGAGCCGAGGCGAAGACGCGATCCCAGGCGTCTCGCGTTTCGTACCTTGGTGGGAAGAAGTAGACGCGTGCGATACGCGCGCCGTCGGTCGATGGGGCGAAGCGCTTGTGTACCAATACCTACTCGCATCGTACCCCGCGCGAGAGAATCATCTCGTCGAGTGGTTGAACGCGGAAGGCGAGACGAACAGTTTTTACGACATCAAAGTCACCGACGTTGCCACTGGGCGCGTGACTTTCGTAGAGGTCAAGTCGACGCGTTTCGACGATAAAAACGCATTTGAGATTTCACCTTGGGAATGGGATTTCGCGACGAAACCAAGCGTGGATTATCATATATATCGCGTGTATAACGCCGGAGACAAGAAGCGCGTGCGCGTGTGCGTAGTTCGAGATCCCGCGACGCTCTGCCGCGAGCACAAGATTAGCATGGCGCTCGTCATCTGAAAACTCACATGTATCATGTACAACATCAACACCTACGTACCATTAGTAGCCTAAACGTTTTGTAAAATCAGTCGCGATTATCAATTGCGATTAAGAGCTCTCCTTTTTTGGAGTTTTTTTGAACTTTGACGGATCCTCCCCACAAGCTTCAGCCAACTGCTCAATTGTCCACGCGTCTTCCACGTCAAACTTACTCCCGATCTTTGTCCTGCGAAGCGCCGTTAAGTGACCTGTCGTGCCGAGACTTTTACACAAATCGTACGCCAACGTGCGCACGTAAGTGCCCTTGGAGACGTGTGCGGAAAAGTGTACGATTTGTGCGTCCTCCGCGTCTCGCTCGACTTCGAATTCGTGAATCACCACGTCTCGGTGCTTGCGCTCGACCTCGACACCTTCTCTGGCAGATTTATACAGACGTTTTCCGTTCACCTTGATTGCTGAATACATCGGTGGTAACTGCTTGATCGCGCCTGTGAGTTTGCGCGCGCCCTCACGCAGTTCGACGTCCGTGACGTGTTCCCAAGGTTCGCGTTCGTTCACTTCTTCGTCCGCGTCCTGCGACGGCGTCCCTTCACCCAACTTAATGGTACCGGTGTACGTCTTATCCATCCCCGAGTACTCCTCCACGCTCTTCGTCGCCTTGCCCACGCACAAAATCAACAATCCGGTCGCCATGGGATCGAGCGTGCCGCAGTGTCCAACTTTCTTCACCCCTCGCTCCCTGCTCAACCGCCGCACGCGCGCCACGACGTCAAACGACGTGTACTTCTGAGGTTTATCCATCAAAATTGTCATGTTTTTCCAATCTTCATCCCCCGGCGCGGCTGGCGGCGCCGCGAACACTCGAGGCGGCGGGTCCGCCGTCCCGCTCGCGCACCTCGCGCACCTCGTTCTCGCTTTCAGAGACGTCTCCGCGCACCGCGCGCGCATCGCCGCGACGACCACGCGCTCCGCACTCGCGACTCGACGCATACTGTTCCAACCAGCGGTTTTTCGACGGCGACTAACGCGTCCCTCGAGCAATTGCTCAAAAAGCGCTCTTCCTCTTCTCCACCCGTTCGCGTATCACGCGCTCGAGGTCCAGCTTTCGGCAATCTTTGTACGACTGAAACAATGCGTCGCACGCGGACTTATTCTCTGGCGGCTGACTAGACGCGCACGCGAGGGCGAGCTGGGACTCTTTTCGACACGCGCTTTGCTCCACTCGCTGCGTCGTCCCCTTCGTTTGCATACGTGCCGCACCTCGTCGTCCCTCACCACGCCTACAGTCGTTCGTTCACTCGCGTTTCAATCTATTCTTGCGTCGTTTCGATCGTCGTCGTCGGTCGCGCCGAGTGCGCGCGTCGCGGTCTACGGCGTCGCGAACGGAGACGCGTCGTCTTCCCTCGTCGCCGGTTTCGCGAGCTCTTGGAAATGATTCTCGCAAACGTCGCAAAGCAATATTCCAGCGACAAAACACACCGCAAGGAGAGCCACAAACGTTATCACGTCCTCTAACACTCGAAGTCGCGCCTTCCAACGCTCGAACACCGTCGTCGTGTCTTCGCGTCGACGTCTCGGGGACGTTCGCGTCGGCGGCGACTTTCGCGGCGACGCCAACTCTTCGCTGTCGCTCTTCGACTCGCGAACGTCCCCGTACATCGCATCGTACTCGTGCTTCACGATGCTTTTGAAGTGGGCGCTGTGCTTGAACGATTTCGCCGGGACTCGCCCGCTCGCGCCGAGTAAGCTCTCGCCGAGCTGCGTGAACAACGCCTCGTCGGTGAACTCGTCCAACTCAAAAATGCTGTCTATGTTTCGTTCAAGACATCGCGCGCGCAAGGCCCTGGCGACGTCCTTGGCGTGTTCATGCTTTTCCTCGCGCCAAGTAGACGCGTGCGCGCTCGTGGAGACACTCATGGGAACGCGTCGTGGTTTGATGTCCCGCGCTCGGCGCGGCGTCGTCAACACCGTTGGCTAAACACACACGCAGCAAGGCAAACAAACAGCAAAAGAAGCGCGATGACGGAGATGAAGCAACAAAAATGAGCTCGTTGATGGTAACACGCGGTGTTTACTCTTGGTAGTTTACTGGGTGGTTGATGGGCAGTGGTGGGGTCGGCGTTCGACATGGCGAGGTGCGATGTGCGGCGCGCGAGTTTTGTTCAACACGGTGCGTCATTGTTACATTCGCGACCCGCGCGTCACGCGAGATCGGCAACTTTTTGGCGCTTATTCGCGTCCGCGGGGAGGTCGACGGCTAATTCGTGGCCGGTGTTTATCTCTGCGAGCGCGAAGTGCGACGCCTCGGTCAGTGTCGTTTCATCCTTCTCGATGCGAGTCCCGTCGCGATCTCATTCAATTCGGCATCGGCGGACCGTCGATGTCTCCATCGAGGTGACCAGACTTCGCATCATTCTCGCGCGTAAGATGTCCCTATCTGTTGTTTATCCTCATCTGCCGTTTACGCGTCGCGTCGCGTCACTTCTATGCGGTCGATATCGCTCAACGTACCTCGCAAAGCGTCCTCCTCGCGCTGCGATTCCTCAATCGCGGCTTGCTTGGCCACCTCCGCGGCTTCGCGCGCGAGCGCGCGTTCAGTTTTCACCGGGATCGGGCGACGCCGTCCGGTCGTGCGCTCCAACTCTTCGATTCTAGTTCGCATCTTCATGCCCCAGGCGATGAGGGTGTCCATGTCTGGCGACTTGATGGCGACGAATTCGTCGCGCAAATCAGTAAACTCGCTCATCCAGTGACCGACGAGTTTCCACACGTGGCCACGAATGTAACTAAATGACGTCGTGTACGACTTGCAGATGTCGAAATACTCAATCATCAAATCAACCGCCGCGACGCCATCGAGCGGGATCGGGGCGTATCCGTCCGTCGGCGCAGCGTAAAACGGGGGGTCGCTAAAGAGCGCCGGATTGCTCAAGAGGGGTTCGGCGCTCAAGACGCCATCCGCGCCTGTAGCCTCAAGACATGCGCGTGCTTCGGCAAGCGAGCGTATGTCGCCGTTAGCGAGTACTGGAACTTTCAGTGCGTCTTTGATGGCCCTGATATACGCCCTGCGAAGGAAGAAGGAAAACATTCGGTCAATATCGGCGTCGCGCGATTCGCGGACGTTGTCGCCACGTAAAAAAGTCACGATACTCGCGGCGGTTCCTCAGTTAGTGGTGCATGTTTTTGTCGTCAAGATTTGTTCGGAACAGATCTATGGTGTATTTTTATGTTTTGTCGTCACCGGAACCGCCAAGTCGTGAGAATCGCGAGTGGAAAGAAAAATCACGTAAGCGGTGCATTTGCACCGAATGACTTACCAATTCGCTCGAATGTCAGCGCATCGCTTCTGCTCGCGCGTTCGTCCGTGCACGGCAACAATCTGTGCCCCGGCAGCTTCAACCATCTTGGCGTACTTCAACGTTGTCTCTAAGTCATCGTACACGCGAATCTTCGCCGTGACGGGCACGGGCAACTCTTCATCGAGTTTACGAATCAACGCCTCCACCGTCTTCCAATCGTCCATCAAAAACGCCCCATAGTTCCCTCTTTTCGCGATTCTTTGCGGACATCCAAAATTAATATCAACCCCATCGCAATACGGTGCGATCATGGTCGCCGCGCGAAGCAATATCTCGGGATCGTTCGCGCAAAACTGTGCCAACAACGGCCTGTCGCGCGTCGACGTGCTAAAATCTCCCGTCGATACTTTGGAGACTCCACGAACAAACGAGCGTGTATCATCGGCGTGTATCCCAGCGTCGCCCCGTATCGTTTACACAACTCTCGAAACGCGAGTTCGCTCTGATCGACCATGGGCGCGACGTGGTATCGGGGATTCCCGAGCGCCTCGAAGAACGCAAACCCTCTCGCCTTCGCCGTCGCCCCCGGGGGCGCGCGGCGCGCTTCGTGCGGTGGTTCGTCCGCGTCGTCGTTCACCGCACGGAATCGAAACTCGCGCGGGAGCGTCGCAGACGTCGATGCCGCGTGCGCCGCCGTCGCGCGCGCGTCCAGATCGCCGTCGTTCGTCGTTTTTGTCGCGTCGGCTTCGGGCATGGCGGCGGATGAATTCGCGCGCGCGGCGCGCGCGCTCGACGGCGTCTCGGATGACGACGACGCTCCGAAGACGACGGACGCGCTTCGCGCGTGTGCGGCGCGAAGTCGAGCGAGATGCGCGCACGCGAGAGACGCGCGACGCATTCTGAAGTTTACGGTGTGGCCGTTTTCAACGATATGTATGGGCTATTACGTTTGCGGTGGCGTGATTTGTGTTGGGTCGTTACGCGGCATCGACGTCGATGGCGCACATTAAATCGCCGGCGGCGCACGTGTCGCCTTTGACGACGCCGACGTGCTTGAGGGTGCCGGCGACGGGAGAAGCGACGGTGGTTTCCATCTTCATCGCGCTCAACACGACGATGGGCTCGCCCGCT
>Ga0181600_10004814_pt1 | contig 10221 bp, 2 predicted proteins | sample 041ome_2_FD_132982 | JGI IMG/M metagenome (GOLD analysis project Ga0181600, IMG submission 132982) | Coastal salt marsh microbial communities from the Groves Creek Marsh, Skidaway Island, Georgia - 041406US metaG (megahit assembly) | ecosystem: Environmental > Aquatic > Marine > Intertidal zone... | reverse complement strand
TCCGCCTCCTCCGCCTCGCGCGCCGCCTCCTCCGCCTCCACCTCGCGCTCGCGCGCGGTCTTCTCCACGCGACGCGGGGACTCGCCCTCCAGCTCTCCCAGCCGGCGCAACGCGACGCCCAGCCGGAACAGCGCGTCCCGGTTGCGGCGCGACGGGTTTGACGCCAGGCCCCTTCGGTACCAGACCGCCGCCTCCTCCACCCTTCCCTGCTCGGCGCACAGCAGCCCGAGGTTGTATATGGCCGGGAAGTACGTTTTGTCGAACTTGAGCGCGAGCAGGAAGTGCTGCTCCGCCTCGAGCGCGTGCGTTTGCGACCACTCCACGACGCCGATGTTGGCGATGGCCTCGACGTTGTCCGGGTCGAGCTCGAGCGCCAAAAGGTACTTCTCCACGGCGCGCTTGGGTAACCCGCGGTTGAGAAGCAAATTACCCAGCTTCACGATCGAGGGCGCGTGCTTGGCGTGCACGGCGAGACACCGACCGAAGCAGAGCTCCGCCTCCTTCACGTCCCCCTCGCGCGCGTACAGCATGCCCAGGTTGAAGTGTGCGTCCATCGCGCGGCGCCGAACAGACGTCGACGCCTTGAACCAGCGCTTGGCGTCCGACGCGCGCCCAGTTTCGGCTTCGCACAAACCGAGCGCGTACATCGCCTTGTAGTACCCCGGCTCTTTTTCCAGCGCGCGCACGAACGCATCTTTCGCGGATTCGTGATCATCCAGTCGAAAGCGAACGAGCCCTAAGTTGTAGTGCGCCACGGCGAGTGTAGAGTCGCGGCGAACCGCTGACTCGTACGCGAGCGCCGCGCCGGCGAAATCGCCCTCGCGAACAAGAGTCGCGCCAATCGTCACGTCCAGGTGCGCTTTGTTTTTGGTATCCGCGCCGGGCTTGAAGTGCTTGGCCGCCTTCTCCGCCACGGCGCGCGCGTCAACGAGCTCGCCGTACAGGAGGTGCACGACAGCCTTGGCGTGCCACGCGCGCGCATGCTTGGGGTTGCGCGCGAGCACGGCGTCCAGCGCGCGCTCGGCGTCCTCCAGCGCGCCAGCCTTGAGGCACGCCGTCGCCGCGTCGAAATCCTCAGAGGATCCGCCGGGTCCGCCGCGTTTTTTGTCCGCGCCGCCCTCGCCGGCGCCTCCGGACGCGACGAGCATCTCCTCGTAGAAGGTCTCGCCGCCGGCGTACTTCACCAGCAGGCGCTGCCGCGACCAGTGCGCGTGCCCCAGCCAGCACATCCCGCCGACGGTGGCGAGGAGCGTCGCCGCCGCCGCCGCCGCGTGCGTCCACGCCAGCGCCGAGGCGTCCGCCGACGCGGGCGCCGCGAAAAACGCGAACCTCGTCTCGTTCGCCACGCACCCGGCGCGGTCCACCGCCGCGCGCACCTCGGCGCTGAGCGCGCCGTCCGCGCGCATGCGCGCCGTCTCCAACGACCACGCGCTCGGCCCGGACAGAAAGCCAGGAGGGCACGCCTCGCACTGTGTCGAGCCGGCGTCGGCGGCGAAGAAAAAGTCGTCGCACGCCGCGCATGAAGCGCTCCCCGCCGCCGGCGCGACGGTTCCCGCCGCGCACTGTTCGCAAACAGCGGTTCCCGCGGCGGCGGCGACGGAGCCGGGCGCGCATATCTCGCACTCGGTCATGCCCCGCGCGCCCGCGGCGTAGCCCACGGCGCACGGCGCGCACGTCTCCGCGTCGCGCGTCGCGGAAAACGTGCCGACGCCGCAAATCTCGCAAACCAACGTCCCCGCGGCGCCGATTTCGGCGGCGACGCGCGAGCCGGGGGAGCAATGCGCCTCGAGCGCCGCCGAGAGCACTGGCGCGCCCACGTTCAGGGTCCCGCCCGCGATCGCGGCGTTCAGCGTCTCGACCACGCGCGAGAGCTCCTGCACGTCCCACGCGCCCCCGAGCGAGACGGGGAACAAGACGTTTGGAACGGCGACGTAGAAGTCCACCACAACGCTTCCCGAGCGCACCGCCTCCACGACGACGTCGGCGGCGACGGCGCCGCCGCCCGCCGCCGCCGCGACGCCCGTCTTGAAAGCCGCCTCGTCGAACGCGGCGGGGTCGCCTTCCAGCCTCAGCGTCATCGTGGGCGTCGCGTCCGCGCCGGCGGCCAGCGCGGGGGGCAGCGGCGGCGGCGGGGGGGAAGAGGGCACGGGCGGAGGCGACGGCGGCGGCGGAGGCGGCGAAGGACGCGCGCACGCGTCGGGGTCGTCGCGCGCCGTCGCGCCGAACGTCCCCGTCCCCGCGGGACACGCCGTCGGCGCGGTTGCGCCGGCGACGTCGCAGTAGGTGTCTTCGGGGCACGCGAGGCACGTCGCGTCGCTCGTCGCGGCGGTGGCGTTGCTGAACGTGCCCGCGGGACACGTAACGCACGCGTCCAGCGCGTACGCGCCGGCGTCCGGCCCGAAGGTTCCCGCGGGGCACGCCTCGCACGCCGCGGCGCCGCCGACGGCGTAGGTCCCGGCGGCGCACGCGGACATGTCGCTCGACTTTGTCGTCGACGGACACGCAAACCCGGGGGGGCACGGCGTGCACTGCGTCGATCCCGCCTCCGCGAAGGAGCCCGAGACGCAAACCTCCATCTCCGTGCCGTCCGCGTTCGGACACGCCGTCCCCGCGGGGCAGACGGAGCACGTCGCGTTTCCCCCCAGCGCGTAGTACCCCGACGCGCACCGCAGCCGCACGTTTTGGTCGGCGTACGGGCAGTAGTAGCCGGCGTCGCACGGCGTGCACGTTGCGGCGCCCCCCGTGGCGTAGGCGCCGGCGTCGCACGGCGACGGGTCGACGTTGGGTGTGGCGCAGGAGAAGCCGGCGGGACATGTCATGCAATGCGTCCAGTTCCCGGATGTCACCAGGCGCGTGTTCCCTGCGGGGCACAAAACGGGCATCGACGCCGCCGTCTCGCACGTGTACCCGGCGGGACAACTCGCGCACTCCGTCGAGCCGGCGGTCGCCGCCGTCGGGAATCGACTCGCGTCCGTCTCGTCGTAGGGAAGCGCGAAAGCCACTTCTTCGTCTACCAAAACCCAGCCGCTGTACGAGCCCTCCCAACAAGACGTGTACGCCTCCATGCCCGTGTACGCGCAGGACGTGCCCGCGGGGCAGTCCAAACAAGAGCTCTGCTGCGCGTCGGGCTGATACGTCCCGACGTCGCACGCCGCGCAAAGCGCCGACCCGGCTGCGGCGCTCGTGCCGGCGTCGCACGGCACAGCCTCCGCCGTGCCCGAGTTGGGGCACATCGTGCCCTCGGGGCACGCCGTGCACGTCTCCGCCGACGCCGCGGACGTGTAACCGGGGTCGCACAAGGAGCACGAGTCGCTGGACGCCGCGGAGTACGAGCCGGGGTCGCACGGCACGGGCCACTGCACGCCTTGCCCGCCGCAGAAGTAACCGGCCCAGCACGCCTCGCACGACGTCGCCGCCGTTCCCGAGTACGTGGTGGAGGGACACAGCGTGGGGGTTCCCGTGCCCGCGTCAGGACACTGCGTGCCGTTGGGACAGTTCATGCACGCCTCGAAGCCCCCGCCCGCGTACGTGCCCGCCGCGCACGTCTGCGACGTGGCGCCGTCGGGGCACGCCTCGCCCTGGGGGCACGGCGGCGGCTCAATCGTGGCGGCGGCGGAGCAGAGACTCCCGGCGGGGCACGTCGCGCACGCCGTCTGGTCTCCCCCCCAGACGCAGCGCACGGTCGCGCCGGTGGTCAGGCCCTGGTCCATGCACGTCTCGAAGATGGCGGCGTCGACGGCGTCCCCCGAGTCGATGTCGCACACGAAGAGGTTGGTGGAAACGCCGTCGGCGTCCACCGTCACCGACGGCGTGCACGTCGTGGGATTCGCGCTCAGCTGGCCGAGCTGCGCGAAGTGACACTGCGCGGCGTCGCCGGAGACGAGCGCGGGCGCGTCCTTGGCGAAGTCGCAGTGCGCTGCCAGCGTCAGCGCGGCGGTGAACGCGCCGAATTCCGGGTCGAGGATGTCGGACCACCCGCTCACCGCGCTGTCGAACGTGGGCTTGCACGTCACGTCCACGTCCGGGAAGATGCAGTACGCCTCGCGGCCGCTCGCGAAGGTTCCCACCGCGCAGTCGCCGCACAGTTCGTCGCTGTCCGCGCTGTCGACGGGTCCCGACCGACCCGGGGCGCAGCCCCCGCTGAACTGAAGCAACGCGCGACGCGCCTCGGCCCAGGTCGACTCCGCACCCCCCGCGGGGGGGTGTCCGTCCGCCGACCGCGAGAACGGCACGCCGGATGCGTCGCCGGACGCCGCGCGGTCGCCTCCCGGGTCGCCGCGCGCGACACTCTGCGACGTCACCGCGGCGCCCAGTGCGAGGCTCGCCGTCGCGACCACGAGCAGGGCCGCGAGGGCACGCGCGCCGGCGCGTTCCGAGGGCCTCATCTCGGCCTCGGACGCGCCGACCTCTGTGAGATGGGGCGCAGCTGACGCCCGGTTTCAAACGCAAATGTGCGTCGCTTGATGTCCTCTCCGGGCCTCCGACACGAAGAGGCGTTTTACTTTCAGCGAAACGGGAAATCGTCGGCGAGTCGATGTTACACTCCGGCGCTCCGTTCTTTGAGCTGTTGCAGCAGGTGCCCCCCCTCGGCTTTGGTGGCGAGCACGCTCAGACTCTTACCCTTCTCGCCCTCGCCCAGCCAGCACGCCACGGCCAGGTCGTTCGGGCCCGCGATCCCCGCCCATCTCGAGGACGGAGAAACATCCGCCTCCTCGCGCGTCTCCTTCTCCTTCTTCGCCTTCTTCTCCTTCTTCTCCTTCTTCGCCTTTTTGCGTCGGGGCTCGTCGCCGTCGCTCGCGTCCGCGCGCACGCGCGTCACCAGCACCACGCACCCCGGCGTCACCCGCTTCATCGCGCGCAGCGTCTCCTTCTCCCAGCACCCCTCGGGCGCGTCCGGGTCGCGCAGCAGGTCCTTCCGCTGCGCCTCCGCCGACTGCGGCTCGCCCTGCTGCCGCCGCAGAATCGCCTCCACCTCCTCCGCGCTCGCGCGCACGACTTGCTTCTCCAGGCGCGGGAGCATCGAGTCCAGGCCCTCCTGCGTCAGACGGTACGCGCTCTTCGCGCCCGGCGCCGCCTGACGCTCGAACGTCTTCACGCCGGCAGCCACAACCTGCAGCCCTCCGGCACCGTCGCCGTCGCCTGCGGGAGACTCCGCCGCCAACAACTCGCGCGCGCCGGGCGAGACGTAGTACAGCCGCTTGGGCGCCGAGGCACCCGAGGCACCCGAGGCACCCGCGGCGCGCGTCACGAGCCCGTCGCGCAGCTCGGCGGCGTACTGCGCGTCTATGCCGTATTGCGCGCGCATGGAGGCGACGATCGCGTCGTCGCGCACGGGCAGAACCGGCGCGACGCGGTTGGCCGCGTTCCAGGAACGCGCCCCGCCGTCGTCGCGGTTGTTCTTTTTTTTACCTTCTTTCTTTGTCGTCGACGTTTCGACGTCGATCCCGCCCTCGTCGCCGGGCATCTCCGCCGTCTTGTCGAGCGCGACGATGAAGAACCCACCCGTGTCGTCGAGGTGCGGCATGACGCGCACGCACCGCTCGAGCTTCAGCGCAGAAGCCTCCGCCTCGCTCGGGGGGAACATGGTCTCCGTCACGTTCCGCTGCTTGCGCGCGGCGTTCGCGCCGCCCTCGTCGTGCCACCCGAACACGTCGCCGACGCGCCACGCGCGCATGCCCGGCCGCCGCGCGAGGCCGGGCAGCTGCGCGGAGACGTCCGCCAGGCGCAGCGCCCCGCGCGAGCGCCGCAGCAGCGCCGCCACCACCGCCTCGTCCTCCAGCGGATTCAGCGAGCAGGTGCTGTAGACCAGCCTTCCCCCGACCTTCAGCAGCCGCGCGGCGTGCGTCGCAATCTCCAGCTGCAGCGTGTGCAGGTCCACCCCGGACGCGGGGCTCCATTTCTTCCACAGGTCCGGCGACTTGCGCAGCGTGCCGTCCCCCGAGCACGGCACGTCCGCAAGCACGCGGTCGAAGCGGTACGCGGCGCGCGCCTGTTCTTTTCCTTTTTTTTCTTCGTCCGCCGCGTCCGACGCGCCGGGACGCGGCTCCCGGAGGAACGGAAACTTCTGCGCCTGGTGGTTGGTCACGATGAGCGCGGGCGAGTTGCTGCGCTTCGTCTGGTGCGTCAGCAAGTTGGCGCGCTGCAGCGACGCGTCGTTGGCCACCACCACGCCGGAAGGCACCCGGTTTCCCGCGTCGTCGGCGAGATTCGCGGCGGCGGCGCGCGCGTGGAGCATCTCGAGGAGCTGGAACGTCTTCGAGCCGGGCGCCGCGCACATGTCCAGGACGCGGTGGTGCGGCTGCACGTCCAGCAGCAAGGGCGGGATCATCGAGACCGCTTCTTGCCTGGTGATCGCGCCCACTTCGTTGGCGCGGACCAGGAACTCGCGCAGCCCGCGCAGGTTTTCGCTGCGCTTCAGCCCGTCTTTGGGGACGTCGATCTGCCACGCCAAGCCGTCCGGGTACCAACGCAGGCGCTTGGGGGGCTTCATCTCGGGGTTGTCCTTGACGATGGCGGGGAACAGCTCGTCCACGAGCTTGCGCCTGGTGCTCTCGCGGAACTTGCCGCTCATGTTCACGCGGAACGTCAGCGGCAGCGGCGCGCGGAAAGACGCCATCATCGCCTCCCACTCCTCCGGAGGGACCACGCCCTGCGTCTGGTAGTACGCGTCGAACTTGTCGTTACGCAACTGCGCCATCTTGCGCTCGTCGAACGCGTCGTGGTCCGCGAAGCCGTCGTACGTCTCGCCGAGCTCGTCGTCCGCGAGCTCGCGCTGGCGCTTCTGGGGACCGCCGCGGCCGCCGCCGCCGCCGACGCGACCTCCGCCACCGCCACCTCCGGCGTGGCGACCGCCGCCACCGCCACCTCCGGCGTGGCGACCGCCGCCACCGCCCGAGAAAGAGCCTCCGCCGCGACCTCCGCCTCGGCCGCCTCCGCCCCGGCCGCCTCGGCCGCGGCCGCCGCCGACGAACATGGGGCCTGTCATGCCGTGCGTCGAGAGAGCCGAGCGATAACGACCGGGTCCGTCTCGGCGCGTGTCGGCGCGCGCGCTCGTCTGCCGATGAAGTCGCCACCGGGGGCGCCGGTGAGAAACGCACGTCGAGGTTTTCGTCGCCGAAATTGGCGACGTCACCTATCACCTGGGTTCTAGGGCAACGTTTCACGGCTCGCGCCAGACCTTCGCGCACGGCGACCGGAACGGCGATGTCGGCGATGCTGCCCGTCGCCCTTCCCCCGCGCGGTGCCGTCCCCGCCGCGGCCGCGCGCCGCGGCCGGCCGGGCGGATCGCGCCCCCAGGCGCGTCTCGCGACGAGGTGCTTCGTTTCGGATAAACGGGGAGGAAAAGCGACGTCATTCCCCGGTCCCGCGACGCCGCACCGTCTCGGCGTGGTGGCGTCTGCGCGCGGCCCCGGCGGCGCCGACGAGAACACGCGCGCGCCCGATCCCGACGCGAGCGAGACGCGCGGCTCCGCGAACGCGGACGCCGAGGCTGGTAAGGACGGCGCGGAGGCGTTTCGCCGGTGGCTCCTGGAGACGGAGCTCCCGAAATCGGGCAAGAGCGTCGCGCGGTCGCTCTCGTCGCTGCCGCTGGCCATCTCCGAGTTCCTGGCCATCGCGGGCTTCTCCGCGCTGGGCACGGTCATCGAGCAGAACAAGGGCACGGCGTGGTACGTGCAGAACTACCCCACGGAGACGCCCGCGTTCGGGTTCATCGATTACCCCCTGATCCTCGACCTCGGCCTCGACCACATCTACACCGAGTGGTACTTCCTGGCGCTGCTCGCGGCGCTCGCCGCGAGCCTCACCGCCTGCACGTTCACGCGGCAGCTCCCGGTGTGGCGCGTCAGCGCGGACTGGAAGTTCCAAAACAGGCCGGCCGCGCTGCTGAAGATGGAGGAGGCGGAGTCCCTGCCGCGCGCGCGCAAGGACGACCTCGCCGAGCGGCTCGCCGCTCGAGGGTACCAGGTGTTTGTGGAGGGCGAGAAGATGTACGCGTTTAAGGGGCTCATCGGGCGACTGGCGCCCATCGGCGTGCACGCCGGGCTGCTCCTTACGCTCGGCGGCGCGGCGTACTCCGGGCTCGGGGGACTCGGCGGATCGGTGATGGTCCCGGAGGGCACCTCCTTCGAAATCGGCCAGGGTCTGCGGCGCGGCGCGCCGTTTGCGCCCACGCCGGCGGCGGCGCGCGACAAGGTGCTCGTGAACGACTTCACCATCGAGTACCTGCCCAACGGCCAGGTGAGCCAGTTCTTCAGCGACCTCTCCGTGCTGGACGGCGCCAGCGGCAGCGAGAAGCAGCGTAAGACCATCAGCGTGAACGTGCCGCTGCGGCAGGGGGGGGTCACGATGTACCAGACGGACTGGGAGATCGCGTCCATGCGCGTCCGCGTGGAGGAGGGCGAGCGGGCGAGCGGCGAGCGGAGCGGCGACGCGGGGCCGGCGCCATCGGTTTCCGATTCGTCCGCGTCCGCGTCCGCCGCCTCCAGCTCTGGGGATTCCTTGAACCTGCCGATGGCGAACCTTGAGGGACAAGGCGCGTTCCAGGGCCGCATCTGGGGCACGTTCCTGCCTCTGTACCCCGGAAACGACGATCCGGCGCTGAAGAAACTCGGCGTCTCGCTGTTGGCGCGCGATTTCCAATCCGTCGCGATTTACGGCTCGGACGGCGCGTTCGCCGGCGTCCGGCGGCCGGGGTCGGGGCGCCCGATCACCGTGGACGGCTTGAACCTGGTCGTCGAGGACATGAAAGGGAGCACCGGACTGGAGCTGAAGACGGACCCGGGCGTCCCGTGGGTCTACGCCGGGTTCGCGGGGCTCATGGTGACGAGCTTCCTGTCGCTGCTGTCGCACTCGCAGGTGTGGGCGGTGGAGACCGAGACCGAGAAAGCCGAGAAGCTGCTGCACGTCGGCGGCCGGTCCAACCGCGCCAAGGAGGAGTTCAAGACGGAGCTGGACGAGATCCTGGATGATATGCCGGAGTACCTTTAGTCAGTAGTTAGAGGGAGGCGTGTTCTAGGAAGTATTTTTTAACGCGTCGCGCCGACGTCCGAAGAGCCAACGCCGACCGCGAAAAGAATATGCGTTGTGCTCGGAGCGTAAAAAGAGGCGACGTGTGATGATGCACCGAAATCCGCGCTGCCGGCTGGCCAGACCGACCCGCACGGCGTTCGCGGCGAGCCGCGGTCCGGCAGGTCGCGATGTCGGAGTCTCGCCGCGGAAATGAGCTCGCGGAGATGTCCGCGGCGCTGCGGGCGCACGCGGCGAAGGCGAACCCCACGAAGGACCAGCAACACGCCAGGCGCGGATTGTTCCAGCGGATTATCCAGTACCTCACCATCGGCATCGACATGTCCCCCCTGTTCAGCGACGTCATCATGAACGCGCACACAAAGGACATGGCCACGAAGAAGATGTTGTACCACTACCTCACGCACTACGCGCAGGCCAAGGCGGACCTGGCGCTGCTTACCGTGAACACGTTGCAGAAAGATTGCAGAGACGAAGATCCCGTCGTTCGGGGGTTGGCCGTGCGCTCCATGGCGTCCATGCGCGTCCCCGACCTGGTGGAGTACCTGGTACGTTCGCGCCTCGCGCTCGCGCGCGCGACGAAGAGACGCACCGGACCCGCACCGCACATGTCTCCCCGCGCGGCCACCCCTCCGCCCCCGCTCGGTGGCAAATCTGACATCGCGCGACGCGCCCGAACCGGCCCGAAGGCGGTCCGACGCGCTCCTTTTTTTCTCCTCGCGAAACCTGTCAACCCTAAAACCTCGCTCACCTTCCCTTCACCTATCGCGCTTTCGCAGATCGGCGCGGTGCAGCAGGGTCTGCAGGACGCGCACCCGTACCCGCGCAAGACCGCGGCGATGGGCGTCCTGAAGATTTACGACCTGCACCCGGAGGCGGTGCGCGAGACGGAGCTTCTGCAGACGCTGCGCCGCATGTTGCTGGAGGACCAGAACGCCGCGACGGTGTTCAATTGCGTCGTGACGCTGATGGAGATCGACGGCCCGAAGAGCTTAGCGACGAAACAGATCGTGTACGGGTTGATCAACCGTTTGAAGGACTTCACGGAGTGGGCGCAGGTGACGATTCTGGAGATTGTCGCGCTGTACCCCCCCGCGGACAAAACCGAAACCTTCGACGTGATGAACGCGCTGGAGGACCGGCTGCAGCACAGCAACTCCGCCGTCGTGCTCGCCACGGTGAAGTGCTTCCTGC
>Ga0181600_10004813_pt1 | contig 10222 bp, 5 predicted proteins | sample 041ome_2_FD_132982 | JGI IMG/M metagenome (GOLD analysis project Ga0181600, IMG submission 132982) | Coastal salt marsh microbial communities from the Groves Creek Marsh, Skidaway Island, Georgia - 041406US metaG (megahit assembly) | ecosystem: Environmental > Aquatic > Marine > Intertidal zone... | reverse complement strand
ACTGGATCCAGCTAAGTTTGAAGACCAAGAGTATAGTTTTCCGTCACTCCAAACCAAATCTCCTGTATTATAACTTTTCCAATTTAAATATTTATAACCAAGCTTACCAATTACATCAGTAAAAACAACTTCATAGTACGTCGTACTTTCTATAGTTCTTTCAGTAGACGACTCTACTTTACCTCTGAAATAATTATCATTAGCATTATAGTAGTAATAATTCCCAACAGTGGGAGCAGTTGTTGAAATTACAGTAATGTCTGAATTAGTATCACAAGTACGAGCTGTTGAAGCAAAAGTCGATAAGTGTAAATCAGACGCAGCAAGACCTTTACCATATCTTTTATTAGTTAAATAGTCTAATAGCTGTACTGCAGGGTTTAAACTTACCCGTAAGTCTCCTGCACTTTTAATAGTGTAAGAAAAATTACTAGTCTCATCAGGAACTGGATTAAATTCAGAATCTAAAGTAAGAACGTCTTGTCCAGAAGGGCTCGTATCATGTCCTATAATAGTTCGTTCTTGAACTCTATATTCTTCATTTCCATCATCAAAAACCAAGCGGACAATATAATTACCGTTATCAATGTTTGTACCCCCACTTAAATTAAGTGACTGAACAACTAATTGATCTGCAAAAATTATTTTATCTAAGTCTTCTATCTCATTAGTAACATTTTGAGGAAGAGTAATTACATTTGAGGAGACAGTAGTCGTATCTATGTTTTGTACAAATGCTAAAGAGTCGGGGCTCAGCCCTCCTGTATTTCCTAAAAGTACCATTTCCATTAATGAGTCATTATGCGCACTAAGTGTCTGCTGACCCGAACTCGCAGAGCTAACATCCAATGTAATATCAGTAGTGCCACCAACGTTTGTTGTAACACTGCTTACAGGCAATTCTGCTTTTACAGCTATAGAAGTGGAAGGTATGGTTCTATTATATGTTTCTAGATAAAAATAATTAGACGAGCCATCATCTAGGTAAAACGTAGTATTACTTCCTATTTCTGGGTCTTCATGAAATCTTATTCTTTTATCTAAGGTTCCCGTATAATCATATATTTCGTATTTATCGGCAATCCTAACAGTTCCAATAGTTGCTCCCGAGCCCCCAATATCTCCAGCCTTTAAAGTATACTCTGATCCGATTTCAAAAGAGTCCCAGGAAGAAACATCATTTTTTAACTTATTATAAGAATAATTATAGTCATAATTGTAGCATTGCAGATATTTGCCCTTTACAACAAATTCCATAGGCTGAATTTCTGTTTCGCCTTCGCTTATTTTATATTTAACTGCTACGTATGCCGTATCTAGTAATTGATGGTTTGCTCCCCAATAGTTTGTTTTGGTATTAGAATACTCATTTTGTATTTTAAACGAGTTAGAAGCACCTTTAGAAGCAAGCATTGGATCTGCTTTCTGACGAGTTTTACCCGAATGAAAAATTACTTCCGTAGGAATTCCGGGCTCAAAAAAGGCACTCTGATTATCTACAATTCCTAGCTGCCCTGTTAATTCAGTATCCCTATTAGTTACTCCAGTAGGTGCTGAATGAAGAGCAGCGTTATATATCGCTATAGCATCATATCTAGAAATTCCATTTGACCAGTTAGTGGTATAAGCAGGATCATCCAAAAGGAGATTAGCTTCTCCAGGGTTAAATTGACTATTAATTCCTCCTATTCCTTGAGTACCGCTAAATGCAGTAGAAGAAATAGTGTCTCCTTTATCCATTCTTCCTTGACAGAGTACTTCTACATTATTATTATCATTTTGGGAGTTTCGTGCATTTGAATCATTTCCATCTGCACAAATGGTGCTTAGATTATTAAAGTGTACGTCATATATAGCAGCAATCTCTCCTTCACAAATAGCATAAGCAGCATAAATTATAGTAGAGTCACTGCTATCTGAATCTATAAAAATAGGAATTGAGTCTACTTTTTGAACTCCATATACAACCGGAAGCTTTCTTGCACTAGTATTAAATCTTAAATCTACCTCTCTATCTACTTCAACTTGATACTCTTGTAATTTTTTCAGGCCCATTAATCCAGCCAAGCCGCCTCGTTTTTTCTCTTTATAACGAGTTTCCATTACTTGGTAAACCGCAGTTAAATTTATTGCTCTTTCTGCGTGCATAAACCCAAAATCACTTGCGTATCTTTTGTCTATAAGTGCTGATGTATCTGATTCTCCATTTGCCTTTAAAGCACGATGGGCATGATCCGAAGTTAGTCGTCCATTTATACGAACAAAATCACCCCAGTGACTACTCAGGGTCCAATTTATTTCTGAACCTTTAAAGGGGTCTTGTTTTAATTTTGCACCAGCAATAATTCCTTTAAACATAAGAAAAGGATCGCCAACCATTAATCCTGTTTCGTCATCAAACAATGCTTTATATATAAATACTTGACGATTTATATAGTTTGAATAATCTGTAGCAGTTCTATCTGCAACTGGACCAAGTAGTTCAGGGGATACTAAGTCTAAAGTATATCCTACTCCAGTTTCACTTGTAATTGCTTCATAGATTGTGTCAAGAACAAGTACAGTATTATTACTTTGAAATCCTGTAATTACAAATTTTTTCGCGTTATTTTGCCCACTCGAAGATGCAGTAAAAAGAATAGTATCACCTTCAGCAAGCCCTTCCTCAATAAAGTCTTTTGTACCTGTAACAGTTCCCGTTGAGCTATTAAAAGTAAGAGTATCTGTTAAAGACGTTCCGAGAGCGATGCTAGAAATTGTAATAGTGGAACTGCTGGCGCTTGCTTGGCTATTCTCTGTAAAACTACCTATTTTCTTTAATTTGTTTGCAAAATAAGTATCACCGTTCCAAGTAATATCTACAGAACCATCTGTTATATAAGCGTATTTAGTAGGCTGGTCAGCCTCGAATTGAATATTAAGTTTTGGACGTTCGAATTTAACAAGATGTGCATATGTAAATCCTGTGCCTTCAGTTAGTAGAGTGTCTACTGCGGATGATAAAGTACGTAAAGCCATTTATGCTAAAGCCTCCTCTAATTTCAAGGAGAATGAGTATAAATTCTCTGTGTTTAAAGAATACTCAAATACATCATTTGGCATGATTACTCGAAACTTTGGATTTTTAAAGTTAATTTCTGCAGAAGTAGTAAAAGGTTTTTCTAATCCTGGAGTAATAGTTAAACGAATATTTCCAGACCCTGGGTTTCCTGAAGAATAATCAGAAGAAGTTTCTACTCTTGTAATCATATATACTTTATAAGCATTTGAAAAATTACTGCCATCACTAATTGTAAAAATTTCTCCTGGTTCTGGAGTGCCATTCCCAATACTCCAAGTTGCGCCATTACTTGAAATTAAAATACTAGTACTGCCTGCTACTTGAGTAGAGTTAGGACTAAACGTATTACTATTTAAAAAAGTACTCCAAGTTTCATTTTCAGGAATACTATATTGTGGCAAGTCTACAAAGAAAGGAATTAAGCCTCCCCGCTTTTGCATTAAAAAGGAAGATACAGGGCGAAACTCTGCTTTTGTCATAGGGTTATAGCTAATATCTATATCCCATTGATGAAAGGCATTTGACCTCGAAATTAGTTTTCCAGAGTTACTTCTATCAATTGTAGTATTTGACCTAGAGCTTAATTTTACAGCACTAAACCCAGGACCATAGCTGCCTGCTCCTGAGGATCCGCCATCTGTAATTCTATATGCTGGATCTGGTAAAGTAGTTTGAAGTGCCACTCTTATCTCCTATATGCGCCTGGGCGACTTTTATTAAACGTATTTGTATTTATAGATTCCATAAATGGTTCTCCGTAAGAATTTGCAGCATCACGAAGCATTCCAATTATATTACCCCGTTGTGCCATAAGAACTTCTTCTACTCCTTCCGCATCAACAGCATTTATAGAGAAGCTTACATTTGTGGCTCCACTCATCATATTTGCAGAATCATCAGCAGGTACTATAGTTCCTGGTCTATCTGGAATAAATAATTCTGGGCCTTGTTCTCCTACAGTATAGCCAACAGTTTCTCCTCCTGCTGCACGGTAACGACTACCCATAAATGAAGGTTTAAAGTTTTCTGCTCCTGAGCCCATTCCGCCCTGGCCTCGGAAATATGCTAATTCTCCTCCTACAGACTGACTTCTTGAAACATCTACGGAAGTCTGACGCTGCCCAAGAGTTACTGCTGAAGGTGTCTGTGCTCCTGCGGAGCTGCCACCTTGATATGAACTACCAGCAATAACCGCAAGTTGAGCAGCACCCATTGCTGCTGCCATTGAGCCAAATACTGCTCCCCATGGTAAGCCCATTTTTACAGAGTTCATAATTGCGGAAGCTGTAGCCATAACAACTTCTGCCATTTTCATCTTCTTATCTTGCTCAAAAGCTTTTCGTTTTATCTGGTCTTTTTTCTTTTCTAGCTGAGTTATTTTTGCTACACTATCCTTGGTCTTGCCATCTCTTCGTTTTTCAGCTTCGATTTCTTTATCTATTCCTGCGACTGCTGCTTTTGCATTTGCTTGTTGCATTTGGCCAAGAGCATTAATAGTGGCACCCGCTGCTTGGAAAGCTGCTTTTAATCCTTCCGCACTATCTAGACCCTTCTTTGAAATTATATCTAAAGAAGTGCTCCAAGCCTCGGTGATGTTCATAGCTCCTCCAATTACTGCCGCATATGCTTCACCTTCTGGTCCCAACTTTTTAAGGTTTTCTAAAGTGGCTTGAGAGCCTAGATTTAGAGCTGTTAACCTTTCTGTTGTAGTTGCATCGTCTTTTAAATTATCTACCGAAGTCTCAAAAGTGGCTCCAGCTCCCATAATGGCTCCACCAGTTCTTTTTCTTTGAGCTGCTTCTTCGTTGTTTAATTTTATCCGTGCCAAAACCTCAGCAGTTATAGCTTTTTCGACGTCTAGTTCATAACTTAGTGTATCCACTTTAGTATCTTGCGCCGCAAGTAATGCCTCTTCTGCTAGTTTTTTGTTGTTTGTTGTACTAAGTAAAGCTTGTTCTGCTGCCAATACTTTATTACCTGTGGCCAGTAATTCTTGTCTTCTTCGATTTTCTTTTTCTTGTTCCATCCCTCTTTGTCTAATTTTTTCATTAACTAGACTAATCTGTTCAAACAAGTCTTTAAATTGGGCTTCTGTCTCTAGTCCGTACTTTTTAAATATGTCCGAGTATTTTTCCATAATAGCAACGAAATCAGATCCAGGTGCCATATCTTTTATGGCACTAGACATTAAGTTTAAATCTGCAGCAAAAGTGCCAATAATTCTACCTCTTGTCGCAAATAATTCAGTAAACTCTGCTACGGTGTCAGTAGCAGCCTTTGCACTACCTGCTATCGCTTGTTGTTCATTATTTAATGCTTGTAATGCCTCTAACGCGCCTTGTGGGTCTGTAATTCCTTCCGTTAAATCTTGCAAAATTTTATTTAGTCCATCAATTTTTTGGTTTGCCAACGTTATTGCCTCAGCACTGGCTCCGACCGCAAGCATACTAGCTCTGGATTGCTGCTGGTAAGCGATTCCACCGGCAAGTACTTCCTGCATACCTCTTAATGTTTTGACAGGGTCTATAGTTTCTAAGTTTGCGGTCGCTATATTTACAGCTTCCTGTGCAGCGGCCAGATCTTCTGTAGCTGCAGCTGCATTCATCGCTGAGTATGCTGCTTGGTTATTAGCTGCCTCCATTCTACCACCATAGGTTATAAAATTACCAAAGCGTTTTAGGACGCGCGTAACGATTCCATCGGTTTCCTCTATTCCAGCGCTGGGGTCTATCGAACTCATTAACTGTTCGTTAGACTCAGCCGAGTTTCGATTAGCTTCTGTTAAACGAGCAGTAGCGTCTATAAGCTCCATTCGTGCTTTAACTTGATTTTGTATATTTTCTTGTTGTTGTACAGCTATAAGTTTTTGAGCCATGTCCGTTACTTGTTGAAGCATTCCAGACGTAGGACCTAAAGCTGCCATAAATTCTTCTGCATGAGTAGAAGAGGCTGCAAGAGCTTGATTCATTTGAGTTATGATAGCTGGAAATTCTTCAAATTGCTCTTTATTTTTTTCAAGAGCCTCCTCTAACGCAGAGGGAGGTTTAACAAAGAAATCTTTTAGAAATGAATATGCTATAGACCCTATCATTATAATTTGGCCTATAATAGGAATGGCATTAAGTAGCGCCAGACCAAAAGTTTTTACAGAGAAAGCAGCAATTTTGAACGCGCCTGAAAGCACTGTAAGAGCTCCACTTAGTACCCCTTTACTTGCTGCGCTTGTCATTGTAGCAGCCCACTCTGCCATAATTGCTTGTTTAGTTAAAGTTATTGCAGCTCTAACCTGTCCTGTAGCAGCCGCATTTAAAGCATCTGCTTTGGTAGCTTGTATAGTAGCTTGAGTTTCTAATGTTTGGGCAGTAGTAATACTTTTTAAAGCGCCTTCTGCTCCTTGGAGTTTAGCTTTTTTATCCGCTACAGCTTTACTGGCTTCTCCATGCTTTTTAGTAAACTCAGGTAGTTGAGCTTTATGAAGATTAATAGATTTAGTAAGACTTCTAGTAGCCTTATCCATATCTTCTTGAGTAGCAGTACCATTTGCCATAGAGACTTGAAGAGAATCAAATACCTTAGGAGCCCCTTTAAAAGATTTTGTTTGTGCAACTTGGCTTTTTGCAGAATCAGCTAGTTCTTGTGAAAAGGCTGCAGCAGCCTCTCCCCCACTAGTTAATGCTGGGATAGCTTGTTTGATTACTCCGGTAGCAAATACTCCAAGAAGCCCAACCAAAGTCCCCATATTATCAGCAATAAATCCTACAACAGGTCCGAAAGCAGTATTAAGCCCGCCAAGGACTATTTTGGACAAGTTATCAAAAGCAGCCGCTAACCTATCATAAGGATTGGGGTCTACAACTGCGGATAAAGCAGCAAATTTTTGCTCCCCATCTGCTATAATAGCATTTGTAAATGCCATTCTGCGTTCAAACTGACTTAATTCATTTGTAGTTTTCTTTACACTAGCAGCATATGTTTCTGTGGCATCATCTAGTCGAACCATAATTCCTAACTCGTCTAGAATTTCTGGTTCAAGTTTTGCAGCACCTCGGGTAAGTCTATCTAAAGCATCGGACATATCTCGTCCGAGTGCAAGGGAAGCTCCTTTTGCTACACGTGCTAAACCCTCAATTTGAGACTGACTAAAGCCTGCGGCAGTTCCTACTGCGACAGCTCGCATAGCGTCTGCTGTAGATACAGCAGCCCCTGTAATTTCTTTCAAGCCCTCTACTACTAGAGGCAGATTAGCTCCTGCGGCTCTGCCTGTAAAGATAATACCTTCTTCTAGCTGTTTAATTGCAGCTGAACGTTGTAATACTCCGAAGGCTGCTGTAATAGCAAAAACATTTGCAGCAAGAGTTGCATAGGCAGGTACAAGCCCACCCCCAATAGATTGTGCTTGTTTTGCAAATGCTTTTGTAGTATTAGAAGTTAGACCTGCAGTCCCCTTCTCTAACTTATTATATTTGTTTTTACTAGAGGCAAGCCTATCTGTTGAATTACCAAGTTGATCGACACCCTTGGCTGAATTTCTTGCTTTTTTACCGACGAGTTCAAGAGCCCCATCATCAGAGATTCGAATTTTTAGTTTGACTTCATTAGCCACGCGATTTTCTCTTTAGCTTATCATACTCTTTCTGAATATGCTCAGAAGATTTTTTGATAGCTCTTGAGTCCAACCATCCTAGTAATTCTAGAAAAAAGTCAGCATCCTCAATATTATATAAACTCATAAATGTACGCAAGTTAGTGTAGTCTTTTCCTACGTATCCTATTTCTGGGTATACTCTATCTCCTAGACTGTTAAAAACATTTAAAGCATTTACTACAATTTCTGGAAAATCTTCCCAATCTGGAGGACATCTTGATTGGGTCGGCTCCTGTCCAAGCTGTTCACATACCTCAAGATATTTATCCTTCGTCATCCCCGTGTCGAGGTTTTGATACATTTTTTCCAGTCGCTCCAGGGTCTTTTCCTTCTCCTGAGCTACGAAAATTATCGAGGTCAAAGACTACCTCATTGAGCCAAGTATCAAAATCTGTTGAATTACTTACCAATGTCTGGGCGTTCTCTTGAGAGTATGGAAGCTCTTCAGTTGTATCTTTTCCAGAAGTGTCAATTAGAATTAAAGTTTCCAGATGCCCAAGAGTTAAACCTCTCCAATTTTTTATGACTCCTTTGGCAAACTCTTCTATAAATTTTTCTTCGTCAAGAATTTCTTCCATCATTCTTGTCTTTCTATCAAACTTTTGTGAAGTACATCTCTTTCTTAGTCCAGTTATTTCTTTTCTGGAAAGATTAGCCACTTCAATTTCAAAACCATTTAATCCTGGGAAGTCAACCCAAGCAGTCTTAGAATCCACCATTAAATCTTCTAGGCGCATTTTTATATTTCTCCTTAATTATTATTGTGTTTATTGTGTTATATAACTAATTATACTAGATAAATCCGTAGGATTTTGAGTAAGTCTCCAATCGTAGTTTTGAGTATAGACTGCACTAGTACTTAATCTGTTAGTAAATGTGCAATTCGTCATATTAAAATCAAAACCCCGGAAATTAAGACTGTCATCGTCTTGTCCAACTTTTATTCTTAAAGTAACATTAGTATCCCATTCTTGTAAATTTGAGTTATTAGTATCTAACAGATATACTCCAACTGACCCCGCCAATATCTTTTTATTAATTACAAAAGATGAGGGGTACATACAATCAGTTGCATCTGATGTAGATAAAGCGCCCTGTACTGTAGTATATGGGGTCCAAGATATTTCATTTTGTAACTCTACAGATAAAGATATAAGTCCAGAAGACGCTATATCTGTGCCTGCTAATATTACTTCAGTATCCGATAGCCTATTATAAACTAATGGATTCCTAGCTTGGGCAGAGCCTGGAATAGTATAAGTATTCGACCCTACGAGAGACAGCTTAGATGCTTCACCAGTTATTGCCAGTCTAAGGACTTTCGATCGCTCGATCAAAAAACTTCCATTAGTAATGACACAATTTTCTAGTTTAAAAGTATCTTGCTGAGTTGAAATGTATAAATCAAATGTTCCACAATCTAATAAACGATTAACTACTACTGTAAAATCATTGTTTCTTATTGCAGGCATTGTAAAACTAAATGAAGCTGGATTAGCTTTATTTATTATAGAACCTTCAAAATAATTCGGGCTATGTATGCTTTTTACAGAATAGGAGTTCTCAGTAAAAGTTTGCGAAAACTGTATATTACTTATATCTATATTGTACTGGTTTCCTCCATGTACAACATAAATTTTCGCCTCCTTTGTAAAACTGTAAGTTGCCATTTATATTCCCCAATAAGAATAAAGTTGTAGCGAGATTTCTCCCACTACAACTTTATATTATAGTTTAAAGTACCAAAAAAGTCAAGAACTATTTTTTTGATGCTATTAAACAGCTACGCCCTTATACTCTAGTACTAGTTCGTCAGTTTCTGCAATCTCGCTAGGCAAGGCATTGAAGTTAGTTTCCAAACTAATTACATCTGCAATAGAGTGAGTAGGAACGTCTATATGACACGTTCCCATTGTTGCTTGTAAATAAGGAGCACTTGCACCACCAATCTTAAATGTTAAAGCAAAAGAGTTTGTTACCACATTTGTAATGCTCTTTAAGTCTTCCCACAAGTCAGTAGACTGGTTAGCACTAGTAGTATCTTCATTCAAATAGCAAGTAAAGTTACCGCTTATATTACGAGTTCCTGTAACATGACCAAAAGGAATATTTACAATACCAAGCTCTTCTGGAGTAATGTATGTAATATTATTACTTATTGTTACGTTTCCACCAGTAAGAGTAAGGTCATAAGACGCTGCGAGTTCGTTAACAGAGTCACCGTCTGGGTCTACGTCTGTTGGAACAACTGTAAGAATCGACAACCTATTACGAATAAAGTTAGATGTTGCAGTAATTGCCTCATAAACTGTTGCAGTAGGCTGACTAGCTTCTGTAATATCTGAGCCAAAGCCAGACCAGTTAATTGTAGCAAGTCCATCAATTTCAAAATCAATCGAAGCTTCATTTACAACACAGCCACTTAATTTATAAGTTTTCTTATTTGCGTCTCCAAGAGTGAAATAAATATTTGCTGTTCCTAAAGTTGATTTATTTGAACTGTCGAAATCAATAGT
>Ga0181600_10004807_pt1 | contig 10225 bp, 3 predicted proteins | sample 041ome_2_FD_132982 | JGI IMG/M metagenome (GOLD analysis project Ga0181600, IMG submission 132982) | Coastal salt marsh microbial communities from the Groves Creek Marsh, Skidaway Island, Georgia - 041406US metaG (megahit assembly) | ecosystem: Environmental > Aquatic > Marine > Intertidal zone... | reverse complement strand
GTTCTTCACGTCGCGCAGGCGCGCGGGGCGGGACGGAGCGACGAGATCCGCCGAGATTTGATATCCGCCGGTTTCGGTTTCGCTCGTCGTCGTCGCGCCGTCTCGTGTGGCGTCTCGTGTGGCGTCATCGGCTTCGAGACGAACAACACGCTCTGTCTCGATAGCGGGTGGCGAAAGCTCGCGTGTTTTCTCCTCGCGCGCCTCCGTCTCCTCGGCGCCGCTCTCGGACCCCTCGCTCCCGAAGCGCGCCACCGACCGAGGCGTCCCGGGGTCGGGCGTCTTGCGCGCCGTTCCCTCGTTCGCCGAGCCCGCGGAGGACTCCGAACCCTCCGAGGAGGTCTCCCAAGACGCGCCCGCCGAGCTTCCCGAAGCGCTCCGCGCGTCCCCGGGGACGATCCCCAGCCCTCGGAGCAGCGCGTCGGTCCCGAAAAAGCCGCCCGTCCCCGTCCCCGGTTCGGGCTCGGGGTCGCCCGGATCGGCGAACCGCTCGAGGTGCGCCAGCGCCAGACACAGCGGCGCCAGCCGCTCGCCGTGGTTGGGGCGCGAGCCGACGCAGCCCTTAGCTCTCGCGCCTCGGGCCATCAGCTCCTTCAGCAGCGCCACGCCGCGCTCGCCGGCGCCCTCGAGCACGCCGCACGTGAGCAGAAACAAGGGCGGACCGTCGGTGCCGTCGGCGGCGACGCGGGCGTCGTTGAGGTGATCCCGAAACGGGGGGGGCGCGGGAACCGGCCCGAGCGCGGCGACGGCTTCCTCGTACGCCGCGAAAGCCTCCTCGTCTTGTCGACGCGCTTCTTCTCGCGCGTGTTCCCGACTGAGGTCAACGCCATGATGTGCGCCGTGTATGGCGTCTCCCCTCGGCGTCCCGCCTTCCCCGGTCTCCTCCGCGAGAGCCGCCGCCGCCTCGCTTCGCGCTCTCCTCGCCTCCTCGGCTGCGTCCAGAGGCGCTCGCCTCGCGAGGTACGCAGCCTTCTCCACCTCGTACGCGTCCAGCGCCTGCAGGTGCGTCGCGTTCGCCTCCATCGCCTCGCGCACGATGCGCAGCTTATCCCGCGCGGCGCGGCACCGCGCCTCCGCGGCCGCGTCCTCGCCCGCGCGGGACGACCCGCGGGACGTCACCGAGGACGCCACCATCGTCGCGAGAGACGAACGCGACTCTCGGACGTTTCAGAAACGCGCTCGCTGACGATGCGCGCCGAGCGCGCCCGCGCGACTCGACCGAGGCGCGAGACCCGTCACCGACGAGGATCGACCTCGCTCCGCGCGTCCTCTCCGACGCACACGAGGCGCCTCTCCGGGCGCAGAGCGTTGTGTGGGCGCGAGGGGGAGGCTCCACGACGCGAAGGCGAGATGCGCTCGGCATCGTCGAGGAGTACTACTACGCCATAGCAAACGCTTTTTGGCAGCCGGACGGAGACCCTTTCGCAGCGTTGATCGGAACACCGATGAAGTCGACCCACATGGGAAATCGCTCGATCGATCTAACCGAGACGAACCGGTCAACGTGAATCCGCGCGTCGTAGAAAACAAAGCTCGGAAATCGAGTCCGCCACCAGACAAGCAAAACGCGTGAAAGCAAATTCTTGCGGCGCCGAAAAATTCTTTGCGGCGCCTGCCAGCTCAGCAGCATAATTTCGGTATCGTGTTATGGCATTTCAGAGCCGGTTTTTGGAAATTTTGACGTTTGAAAACGAAGCCCAGTGCGCATCGAGTCTCAGATTTACTCAACAAAAATGAGAACTCATTTTGTGTCTTTTTTGCCGTGGGGAAAAAGCAAAAAAAACGGACTTTGGCTATCGGTTTCAATCGATCGTCGAACGCGCATACGCTCCACTACGACAGCACGCACCGCCCCTCGGTCGTGCATTTCGCGTTCGAGGCTTCTCCGAAGGTACGCCGAGCCGGCCGCGCGCTCAAATCCGGCGTTCTCCGCTCGATCGAGCCGCACTGCGCGCGTTTCCGCCGGAAATTGCGCACGCGCGGGTTCTTAATTCACACGTGGAGGCGTTAGGGCCTCGTCGCGAGGGCCGAACGACGCGAACACGCGCCGATACCGGGATCCATCGAGCGTCTCCGCCGGGTTTATCGTTCGTATCGCGCGTTCAGGGGATGCGCGGGACTCGTCGCGCGCGCGTGGCTCGTTTCGACGCTCGAGGCGCACACGCGCGCGCGTTCCCGAGCCCGATCCCGCACCGCGCGCACGCATAACAATTTCTGCACGGGATTATCTGCGTGTGCGTTTCGCGGGGGGGGGGGAGGAAGCGCGGGGACGGGGCCGTCCGTCGGTTCCCGAGACCGCGCGGCGTGTCCGTCGAGCGTGTTCACGCGCAGATGCCTTCGCGAGCGTCCCGGAGCGGGCACCGGCGGGCGAGAGCGCGCACACCGCGAGGTGTCCGCGTCGGATCTCCCGGGGGAAGCAGACCCCGACACGTTGAGTTGACTGCGTTCCCGCCGGAACTTTTTTGGCAGACGCGTCCCCGGCGTCCCCGGCGAAGCACGTCCTGACATTCGCGTCCCCTTCCCCGCCGCAGCCTTCCTCGCACTCCACGCGGTCGCCCCGGGCGACTGCGCTTCCTGGTCTGAGCACCAGTATTCGCTCCGAGTGACAGAGGCGGCCGCCTGTCACTCCTTCGACGTTCATCGTCCTTTTTCTCTTTCCCCGACACGTTCACGACTTCGACGAGACTTCGCGATGTCGCTCTCTCTCTCCTCCTCCGCGGCGCTCGCGCCCCGGTGTTTCGCGCGCCGCACGCGCGCGTGCGCGTCTCGCGACCGCGTCGCGGCGCGGGTCACCGCGCGCCGCGCGGAGGACCGCCGGAACCCGGGCGCGGCGCCGAAGCCCCGCATCGCGGTTGGCGTTCGGCACAGCATGCGCGTGACGCGGCTCCGCGACCTGGTGGAGATCTCCCCCGACTTGTGGGCGCCCTCCGACCCCGAGCACAGCGAGGAGCCGTCGCACGGTCTGGACGAGCGCACCGCGGAGGAGCTCCGCGCGGACGGCGCCGCGCAGGCGAAGATTTTCAAAGAGCTCCTGCTGGCGTCGCAGCACTTCCGCCTCTACACGCACATCAACCAAACCGCCGGGTGCGGCGTGCGTTTCCTGATGGGCTCGCCGCGCATGGAAGGTCTGGACGACGTCGCGCGCGTCACACGCTCGGTGTGCGAGAGCCTGATCGAAGACGAGGCGCTCGAGGTGAGCCTCGTGCCCGAGAGCGGCATGCTGATGGCGGAGATCGTCTTCCCCCTGCCCAAGGCGGGGTCCAACGAGGGCGCGACGCCCCGCATCCGCGAGACGGAGCGCGTCACCGCGCTCGTGCGTTTTCTGGAGGAGAAGATCGTGCACGAGAGCGTGGTGTGCCTTATGGAGAAGGGCAGCGACGACCGCTCCACGTTCCACGGCGAACAGAGGCTGAACAAGTACTTCACCGGCATGTACGCGCGCGCGGCGGATTTGCTGCACCGCGGGACGTGCACTTCGTCGTCGCCGACGGAGGGCGCGCTCGAAGCGTCGAAGCACATGGTGCGCCGTTTGTGGGACGGCGAAGAACACGCGGACGTGGAGCTGATGGACGAGGTGCGCGACCGCGTCGAACGCCTGTTCTGCGGCGGGAACGGGCGCATGGTGATCCACCCCTCGGGCACCGACGCCGAGACCATGCCGCTGCTGCAAGCCGTGCTGGAGTCGCGCGCCATCGCGCGCGACGCGCCCTCTGCTGATCGCCCGGCGCGATACGCGTCCGAGCCCGAACGCGGCAACGTGGTGAGCCTCGTGGCGTGCGCGGGCGAGGTGGGCTCCGGGACCACCGAGGCGGCGATGGGGCGCTTCTTCAGCAAGTCGGTTCCCCTCGGCGGGAACCGCGTCGCCATGGGCCAGGAGCTCCCGGCGCTGCACGATCTCGCCGACATGGACGCGGTGGAGCTCGTCGCGCGCGGCGGCCCCGACGCCATGGACGGCGGCGCGCGTTCGGATTACGATGAGCTCGTGATGCGTGAGGCGAGAAACGCGCTCGCGGCGGACCCCGCGTGTGTCGTCGTGCTGCACACGGTTGCTGGGTCGAAAACCGGGCTGCGCCTCCCTTCGCCCTCCGTCGCCGCCGAACTCGTCGACGAATTCGGCGCGCGCGTCGTGTCCGTGCTGGACGCGTGCCAGATGCGCCACCACCCTTCCTTGATCCCGCGCTGGCTGGACGAGCAGGGCCCGGTGCTGATGACTTCCTCGAAGTTCTTCGGTGGGCCCTCGTTCGGGTCCGGCGTCTTCTTCCCGCACGACGCCGTGGACCGCGTGAACGCGCACCTGGAGGAGGAGCAGCCGGAGACGCTCGCCGTGCTCGCCGAGGCGTGCGCGTCGTACCTCACGCACCACGACATCGGGGACGTCTTCCCCAAGCTGCACGACGCGATGCCCCCCGGCTTCTGCAACGTCGGCGTGCTGCTCCGCTGGGCCGCCGGCCTGCACGAGATGGAGACGCTCCAGGAAGCCGCCGAGCGCGCGGGCGGCTTGGAGGTTGCCGAGCAGAAGGTGCGCGACTGGGTCTTGGCGATGCGCGCCGCCGCGCTTGAGTTTGGCCCGCACATGGAGTACGTCCCCGCGACAGACTACGAGGGCGACTGGCAGCTCGGCGGCGTGAACACCATCGTCTCCGTGCGCCTGCGCTCGGAGCCGGACGGGCCGTGCCTCAGCACCGGCGACCTGAAGAAGGTGTACGCGCTCATGACGGCGGACATCTCCGAGTTCCTCGCGCCCGAGAGCACGATGGCGGAGCGCCGCGTGGCGAGCCAGAAGTGCCTCACCGGCCAGCCCGTGGACATCCCCGGCGGGTCCGTGCTGCGCACCGTGCTGGGCGCCGCGCAGCTCAAGGACCTCATCTCGGGCAAGCAGAGCCTCGAGTCCATGCTCGAGGACGACAAGGTGCTCCTCGCCAAGCTCGCGCTCATCGCGCGCCAGTACGACTACCTGCTCAGCCACACGCTGTAATACGCGCGAGGAGAATTGACGACGAACTGCGGTACTAATAACCGGAGAGCAAGCGCGACTTGGCGCGCTCGCCGAGAAACCGGGTCGCGAAGACGCGAAGACGATCCGTTCAAATTTTTGATGACCAGGGCTCGACCCACAGAAAAGGGACGGTCGACCCAAGGGAGGGGGGAAATTTTCACCCTGAGTGACGCATACTATATGATAAGTCACGTACATAAACCTTACCGACGCTCGCGACGGCGTCGGCGTCGACGCGAAGGCGTCGAATCGGCGCGTTACGCGACGGAAGACGACCGACGCGACGCCGCGTATGTACCATAGTCTACTTACGACATCATAAAAACGTGTCGCGCGTTTTATGATATAATACATAATACAGCGAGAGCGAACGCTTTACGTCTCCATATCGCACGCGTTGTTGTTTACGTCGTCAAAGTACCTTCGTAGCTCCTACTAGCAGCTAGAGTCGGCTCCGGAACGGCGAAGGCTCCGCGAAACCGGAGGCGTCGGCGACGCTCGCGGCGACGCGCGCGTCCCCGAAGTCGCCGCGGAGCGCCACGACGACGCGGCTCCAGTCCCGCGCGTCGCCGCCGCCACCGAACAGAGGCGCGGGAACGAGCGCGCCGTTGAGCGTGGGGGGGTAGACGCGCACCGAAAGCGCGAGCTTCGGCGAGACGAAAACCCCGACGCTATCGGATCTCGATCCGATTCGGTTTTCGGTTTTCTTCTCCGTCGCGACGAGCGTCGCCGCGCACGGCCAGCCGTTGGTCTCGGCGGCGACCCCGACGCAAAGCTCCAGGTCCTCCCCGCGCACGGTGACCAGGAGCGACGGTCGCGACTCGCCGTCCCGCTCGACCGCCGCCGTGGCGGTCGCCGGGCGCGGCTGAGGCGCCGCGCCGAGCGCGTCGACCGCGGGGGGAGGCAAACCGATCGCGGCGGCGACGCCTCCGCGCGCGTCTCCGTTTTCGCGAGACCCGAAACCGAGCCCCGCGCGCCGTAGGAAACCGGCGAGTCCGAACCGCCGCGCGAAACAGACGCCGATTCGGCGTCCGCGCGTTTTCGCGTTTTCGTCATCGTCGTTCCTCGCGTTTTTTTTCGCGAGTGCGTCCGCGCACGTCACCAGCAGACGCGCTCTGTGCGCGCGCATGGTGTGCTCCGCGAGCGCTTCCCGCGCCACGCGCGCGGAGAAGGAAAACGGGCCGAGGGGGGAAAAAACGCCGCCGGGACGCTCGTTTGGCGGATCCGGCGGCGGCCACGCGTCTCGCGCGTCCACGACGGTGACCGCGCCGTCGCGAGCCACCATGTGCACCGGTGAGACGTGCGCGTACGCGGGGCCCCACGAAGCGTAATACTTCGCGCGGTTTCTCGTGACTGCTCGACCGACGGGGTGGGTCCCGTCGGCGGGCGTCTCGCCCGACGCCTCCGCGGGGCTTTTTTCAGACTGAAAAAGCCCTTTTTCGGAAACGGCGCTTCGCGCGGCGCGCGGGGCGAGCATCAGCCTCGGCACGAAATCCTCCCGCGAGCAGACGTTCACGAACGCGCGCGTCCAGCCCCTGGTCTCCGCGTACGCGCGCGTCGCCTCGTCCACGGGGGGAGGCGCGGCGAAACCCACACACGCCAAGACGCCGTCCGCCGCCAGAAGCCGCGCGAGGCTTTTTCGTTTTCGCGTTTTCACGTTTTCGTTTTCGTCGGAAGCGTCGCCCGTCGACGGCGCGCCGTCCGCGTCGTCGTCCGCGCGACCCTCCGCGTTTTCTATGTCGAGCAGCAGGCCGAGCAGCGCGAGCGCGGCCACCGCGCCCCCGAGGGAGTGCCCGCACAGAACCAAGCGCTTGCCGTCGCGCAAAACGGCGTTCCTGAAGAGCGCCCGCACGGGCGCCCTCAGACCGCGCGCGCGCGACGCGAAGCCCCCGTGCGCGGCGAGCGCGCGTCGGCTTCGGTCGCCGGGTCGCCGCGTCCCCGCCTCCGCGGCCAGGTCCAGGTCGGCGCTGCGCACGGAGACGTCCGTCACCAGGTCGCGCGCGTCTCGCGTGCCCGCGCACGCCACGAACACGGCGCCGGGCGCGTCCGCGACCAGGTACCCGTGCCGCGCGGAGGCGTGCGCGACGCTGACGCCGCGGATGCGCACCGCACCGCTCGGGAACGCGTCGCGCACGCGCGTCACGGCGCTCCGCACGTCCGCCTCGCCGGGACCGCGCGCCAGGCTCTCGCACAGGACCGCGGCAGTCAGGACGTCCCGCGCGCGCTCGGGGGTCGCGACGCGGAGCGCGGAGGCGAGCGCGTGGTTCGTGCGAAGCGCGTCGCCGGCGTCGCGCCACTCGCGCGACGCACGCGCCGATGGGCGTTTCTTCCGAGGCATCCATCCACCCGACTCGGGTCCGCGCGCGACAGCGGGGCGCGTCCCCGCGTCCGTCTCGGGCGCGCTGCCCGAGGTCTCCGCGCGCGCGTTCGAGGTCGCGCGCGCGCCCGGCGCGGACCGGCGCCCCATCCCGCGCGGCACGCTGTGAGCGTCGGCTCCTGATGACTCGTCTTCCGCGGATGTTTCTACAAAAAGTACATCGTGAGGGAAAAAATCAAAAAAAAGTTTGACAGACGTTTTCAACGCGCGCGCCGCGGGTCCGCGCGGCGAGGACGAGGAGCATAGAATCATCGCGTGTATCACATCACGCACCCCCCGCTCGTGCCTCGCGAAGCCGCGAGGCAGACGCCTATGGTAGGTTTCTCGGCGCGGCGGTTTGCGAAGCGCGGCACGCCTCTTTTCTCGCCGCGAGCGCGAACCGCTCCTCTCAAGCCGCCTTCCCGCCCGACGCCAGCGCGGGGGCCGCCTCCTCCTTCGCCGCTTCTCCTTCCTTCTTCGCGGCGTTCTTGACGAACGCCTGGTAGTACAGCGAGGCGAACACGAGCCCGGTGCCGAGCCACTGCAACGCGGTCAGCGGGTGCATGAAGATGATGCACGAGAGCAGGATGGAGAGGAACTGGCGCGTGGTCATGATGGTGGCGAAGAGCAGCGCGCCGAACTCGCGGATGGTGTACAGGATGCAGAGCTGCCCGCAGGTGGACGCGGCGGACAGGATGAGCACGTCGTTGAGCGCCTCCGGGTGGTCCTTGATGAACTGGATCGCCGCGCCCATGGAGGAGTCGGAGAAGAGCCAGAACGACGAGATGACCGCCGAGCAGAAGTTGACCCACAGCATCTGGTTGTACGTCTCCATCTGGTACCCCTTGAACAGCTTGTCCTGGAACGTGGACGTGAACCCGTCGAACCCGAGGTACCCCAGCATCAGCGCGATGCCGTAGACGCCCGTGCTCGGGCCCTCCGCGGACGAGGACGTGGTCTCGCCGTACATCGCGAACAGGGTGCAGCCGGTCATCACGCCGCACGCGACGAGGTAATCCGCGAGTTTGTACGTCTTGCCGTTGATGGCGTAGCCCCAGATCATCACCGGGATCATCTTCGCGCACTTACCGAGCGTCTGCACGGGGAACGAGACGTACTTCAACGCCTCGTACTGGCAGGTGGTCGCGACCACGTTGGAGCCCGAAACCGCGGCGTAGGAGTAGATGGGCGCCACCGGGCTCACGAGCCCGCGCTTGAGCGCGAGCACCAGCGCGGCGACAATCATCGAGACGCAGCGGTTGTTCATCACCAGGAACACGGAGAAGGTGAAGCGCTCGGCGTCGTCGCCCTCGCCGTACGGGCGGGTCATGATGCGCTCCTGCAGAACGCCGTAGATGAGTAGCGCGCCCACAACGCCGGTGACGCACCCCAGCACCTTCAAAATCGTCGCCATGGGGGGACCATTGCTGGCCATGGCGTCCCTTCGCGCGGAAGCGGAGTGAGACGCGAGGAGCGGGCCTGTGTGGGCGCGCGCGGCGGTCGCGACGGCTGGCGAGTCGAGGAGCGCGCGGCGGTTGAGCGTGGTGGGGAAGGCGTGGCGGCCAACCCTCGGGCACTCGGGAGCGGGTCGAGAAGACGCGCGTCGCGGTGTGCGGCGCAGAGGAGGGCGGAGACGCACGAGGCTCGATCTCCGGTCGAACGCACGCGGCTTGAGTGTAGAAAAAAATGCGTTGCTGGGTTTCACGGGAACAGTCTAATTGCCTGTGTGCGTGGGTGTTGGAGACGACGAAACTACAAAAAATACATCCTCGACCGGCACAGCTCACGCTCGAACGTGAACGTTTGATAGGGGAAATCATCATTTGAAAGTAAAAAATGTCGATGTATTCGCATAATCCTAAATTTTGTTTGTTTGTATGGTTTCCAGTCTGTGCAAACAGGAAACACGTCGAAATATTTCATATCGTCCTCGAGCTGCTGCTCGAAGCGCTTGCGCGATACGTCTTTTGAAGAGCTGTGCTCCGAGCGAAGGGGCGGCGCTGCCCGCCGCGCGGTTTCGGTTTCGGTTTCGGCGCGGTCATGTCCACGCGTACGCACGACGCGTGGCTGTGCGGGCAACTGTGCACAGCATTCAATAGGCAGTCAGTCGGACGTTTTTGGCGGAAAAGTTTTGTATGCGTATCCAGTCGGGGTATCCAGTCGCTCGTCTAGCGTCATGGCTCTCGCTCTAGCGTCGGTCGCGGCGGCGGATCAGGGTTCGACGTATCCCTTCGAAGCCGCGAGTTGGCGCGTGATCCAGGCCCACGACGCGCCGTTCTCTCGCGCCCACTGCAGCACCTCGAGGTGGCCGTGCTTCGCCGCGAGCGCGCACGTGCTCTCGTCCCACGGGCAGCCGTTCTCGCGCGCCCACTTAACGACAATACGAAGATTTCAAACCCAGAAATGACGAGTCATCCGGCGAAGCGCGTTCGCATCGGGCGACGCCCGAGCCCCGAAGCCAGCCTGGGGATTAGGGGTTTTTATGGCAAAAACCCCGTATCTATACATTCTTTTCAGGATTCAGTTCAAAAATCATCACGCGACAGCGTAATTGGACCTATGATCTAGTTGGTTAGGATGTCAGATTCTGATTCTGGATGCCTTGGTTCGATTCCAAGTAGGTCCTTCCGCGACGAAACCCATACGAAACTTTTGATTCTCCGGTCGCCATGCACGACGTGCCTTCGAACACGCCACCGAATCCTGATTTTTTCTGCCGCTAAGATCATAGGCCTAAGAACAAGAGGAAGCTGGCGACGGCGGCGCAGGCGGCGGAGGCGGATCCCCTCCATCCCCGATCCCCTACGCGACCGGAACGCGGAGGGGACGGGAACGTTCCGAGCGTCCCGTCCCCGTTGGGCTCGCCGCCGGTCTCG
>Ga0181600_10004802_pt1 | contig 10230 bp, 9 predicted proteins | sample 041ome_2_FD_132982 | JGI IMG/M metagenome (GOLD analysis project Ga0181600, IMG submission 132982) | Coastal salt marsh microbial communities from the Groves Creek Marsh, Skidaway Island, Georgia - 041406US metaG (megahit assembly) | ecosystem: Environmental > Aquatic > Marine > Intertidal zone... | reverse complement strand
TGGGTGCGCACCCGGGTGCGTAACCAACCACCCACCAGTGTAAAAAAAATAAATGTGTCGCGCGCGTTGGCGTTGGCGCGCCGACGGAGCGCCTGACGGCAGACCGCGACCCGAACAGGACCGGCCGGAACGATGATGCTCACCTCGAACGCGTCCGCGTTCGCGCGCGGAGACACCGCGACGATTAACCAACGATCGACGAGCGCGCAGCGCGCGTGCGTGCGCCGCGTCGTCGAGGCGAAGGAGTCGCGCATCGGCAAGCAGCCGGTGCCGGTGCCAAAGGGCGTGACGTACACCCTGAAGGATAACCATCTCTCGGTCAAGGTGCGTGGACGAACGAAAAAACGAGGGAGGACGGGGACGACGACGAGGGGAGGAAATGAGGAATAATGCGTTTCATCGCGCGCGCGCGTTGGAAGTGGGAATCGAGCGTCGCCGAGGATCGGGGCGTGGGGATGTCGGTCGCGTGGAGGCCGCCGGCAGTAGGGTTTCTGTGTGCTGGAGGGCCTCTTTTTTTTTGCTCAGAGCTCGACGACTGACGCCGCCGCGCCGCTTCGTTTCGCGATTTGAACCAACGCAGGGACCGAAGGGTAGCATGGAGATGAAGTTTCCGGAGACTATGGTGTTCACGGAGGAGGGCGAAGCGCTTAAGATTGCGCGCGCGAATGACTCGCCGGACGCCCGCAAGGGCCACGGCTTGTACCGCACGCTGTGCAACAACATGATGGTGGGCGTCTCTACGGGTTTCGAGAAGAAGTTGAAGCTCATCGGTGTTGGTTACAAGGCTGCGATGCAAGGCAAGGACCTCAACTTGTCTCTCGGATACTCTCACCCGGTCATCATGAAGGTGCCGGAGGGCGTCACGGTGGCGTGCCCGTCCAACACCGAGGTGACCGTGAGCGGCTACGACAAGGTTGAAGTCGGCAACTTTGCCGCCATCATCCGCGCTAAGCGTCCGCCAGAGCCGTACAAGGGTAAGGGTATTCGTTACGTTGACGAAGTTGTCATCCAGAAGGAGGGTAAGCGCGGCAAGTAAGCGACGCGGACGCGGCGAGAGGTGGCGTCGACGACGACGACGACGACGAATTCGCGTCGTTCGCCTCGAGTCTCTCTTCTTCAGAAGACCACCGCTCATATCACCTACTCCGTATCACCCTACACATACAGCAGCAATTATTTTTAATGACTACACAAAACTACCTAGGTTGATTGACGATAATCACGCCGAGCCTCGCGCGCGTCGCGGGCCACCGCGCGCGCGTGCAAAAAGTCGAGTATGTGAAAGTAACAACTCGGACATTTGACTCGTATTTAAGGGGTAGACAGAGGCAAAAGATCCGGCCTACCCGAATCGAACGGGTGACCCGCTGATAACCGTTCGTGACCACGGTGTGACCCGTGTCAAATTCAGATAGATTTATCAATCTACAGTCAGCTGCTCTTCCATCTGAGCTAAGGCCGGCTTGTCGAGAACGCAGGACTTAGTCGTAGTGTGGAGCACTAACGCCTAATTGGACATATTACGTCCAACCTGGAACGAATGTCTGGAGAGTCGAATCGTTCACCGGACATTTCTAAAGGTGTGTAAACCACGAAATTACGGGTGAACGCGACACGACACGACACGACACGACGCGACGCGTTCGGTCGTCTCGTGGAACGACGCGCGCCGTCAGTCGTCGTCGTCGTCCTCGAGCGCGATGAAGACTCCGGTGGCGTTGCGTTACGGTAGCGGTAGCGATGAAGACGACGAAGAGGAGGTTCCGTCTTCGGACGATGAAGGAGCGACGGCGCCGATGACGACGATCGAAGAAGGAGCGAGAGACGAAGAAGAAGATGTCGTCGGGCGGGAGCCACGACGAGAGCGGCAGCAGCGGGAACAGCGACTTTTGGCGTCGCAGAAACTGGCCTTCGTCGAGCGGGTCTTCATGACGACGACGACGTCTTCGTCATCGTTTACTTCGGAGGATTCATTCGAGCGAGCGTGTCGAGAGGCGCGGTTGACGCGAGACGACTTTATCGACGCGTGCGGAGAGCGTTCGAGAATGGGAGCGTGCGGGTGGTGTCTGTGCGATAGAGCGTCGGCGGCGGCGTCTTCTTCTCCGACGAAAACGAACAAGAAGAGGTTTGAGATTGATGCCGGGGCGCGTAAAGTGAGAGACGCGGCGTTCGTTCGCGGGTTTTGTTCGAGGGAACACCTTTCGTCGGCGGAGGCGATGGCGATTCGGCTCGGCGAGTCCGCAGATGCGGTGTCCGCGGCGCGGGGCGCGGCGACCAAGTCTGCGGCACCGCGAGGTGGGGAAGCAGACGTGCTCAAAGAAAAAGTTGTCGAGCGTCGACGCAACGTCCAAAGAGCAGCACAACAGGCGAACCCGGGCTCGGCATCGGGTTCGTCGGCGCCGCTCTTAGAATCGGATAGAATGGCTCGAGCCATGTCTGTCGATGGTTTTCTCCCGCGTGAGGCGCGAAAAAAGGTTGAGGCGCAGAGAGAGATGGAGAAAAAGGAAGCGCGGCGTGACGCTCGCTCGGTCACGTGGAACGAGTCTGAAATTCAAGAGATTGAAGCGTCCTCGGCGGCGAAAAAGGAAGAGCAAGCCGCCGCCGCCGTGGCGACCGGAGTCTTTTATTTCGACACGTACGGCGAGGGAAAGAAACCAAAGGAGGGTGAGTTCATTCCAAGCATCGGAGGACGGTTCGCTGAAGGCCAACTTCGCACGGAGCCCCGAGAAACGGACGGTGGTGGAATGACGCTTGATGTACGAGCCGACGTCGACGAGGAACAGAACGGCGAGACGGTCGAGACGACGACGACGACGACGACGACGAAAGATGCTGCCGACGACGTCGCCGAGGTGACGCGAAAAATGCTCGCGGCAACGCTCACTGCGAATCGGATTCCGGGTTTCTCTGACGGCGATGAAGAATTCGACGACGAAGACAATGACGACGAAATGTCCTCCGTCGCCTATTCCTCAGAGGAGGAGAGCATGATGGCGGCGACGGCGGCTCCTTCCGTGTCGCAATTCGGCATCATGTGGATGGCGATCGACAACATGGTCACCGAGGCGACTTTCGCGCTGTCGCGCGCCGACGGTTCCTTCATCGATATGCTTCCGTCTCGCGACAAGTACACGACGTCTGTGAGCGAGGCGTGGAATGAAAATTTAGCCAAATACGTTCCTGCGCTGTGCGTCAAGCTCGGCATCTCCTCAGAGCGCAGACGCATCGAGCAAGGGTTGACGACGCTGTTGCGAACTTTTTCTTTCGAGCGCGCCGTTCCACCCTTCACCGAACAACGATGGCTCTTTATCACCATGTTATTTGTGCGCGTTTTGGTGTCGTCCGAACTCGTCGCATTGGGCGACGTCGACTTGCTCTCGTCTGAAGCGGCAATCGCTGTGCGCGACGCCGCCGGTTCGACGAACGAGGAAGTGGAGCTGCTTCAACAGCGTCTTCACGGACAAGGCGTGTCGTGATGTCGCCATCATCGTTAGACTTACTAGTAGAGCGTAATATTGATTGATTTGATTGATTGTTTACATAAAAATTCTGTTTCAAACGCTGTTGTTATTCGCTTCTCCCAGCGGCGTGCGAGCCGAAGGCGGAAGAGGACTATTGAAATATTTCGGCGAGGGTGGAGGTATTCTGTTTTGCGTTTGGTCGCCGCCGTTTCGGTGAGCGTCGCTGGTGTTATCCTCTTCGTCGTACATCGGAGGCGGAGTACCGAGGGGAGACGCACCGAGCGTGCGCACCGAGTCAGCGCGCTCGAGACTCAACGCCGTGAGCGTCGCCGTGGCTGCTTCCACTGGAGTCGGTTCCACCGGAGTCGGTTCCACGGGCTCGGGTTGCGACCCCTCAGCCGCGCGCGTCTGGGCGGTTTCGTTCGCCTTTGCGACGACACTCGGAAGGCACTCAGCGATGATGGCGTCGACGTCCGCCTTGCCATCGGTGTGGTATAAAATCTTCTCCACAACCTTGGTGAGCGGATTGTTTGCAAACTCCGGTCTCTGACACAAGTACTCGACATCCTGAAGCTTTTCAAAGTAAAACTCTCTCTCTTGCTCAGCTCTCTCAACTTGCAGCTTGAGCGCCGTGTTTGCCTCGGTCAACTCTCTCACCTGCGCAGAAGTCGCCGCGGATCCACCCGTCGCGGTTCGCGAAGACATTCCAACGGGTGCGGAGTTCCCCGCGACGGCGTCTCGATGACCCCGGGTCGATCCCCCTCCGCCTCGTTCTCGTTCTCGATCCGCGTGCGTTCGGCTCTTGTCCGCCCGCGCCCTTCCCCCCGCTCTCTGACCTCCATTCGTCATCACCGACGCCTTCTTCGCCCCAACAAACGCAGCCCCTCCACGAGCGTGCGCCCGTCGTTCCTCCGCATCGTATCCACCATCCACGAGCGCCCCACCTCCCGTCGTCTTATCGTAATAACACTTCATCCATTGCAAAAACTCCAAATTATCCAGCGGTCGTCCCTTCACCAATCGCGTCACCTCGACGTTTTTCGCAATCTTCAACCGTTCAAACACCACCTGAAGCACTTTGTAATTATTCACGTACTCGTGTTCCCCTTTCGCCTCAAAGTTCACCCGATGCATCGGCACGACGCCGTTGTGACACGCATCCATGATTTGGCAATACACAGCCCCGCTCGCGCACTGTTCCACCTTGGTCAGGCTCAGCCCGAGCAACCCGTTCACCCAGGCGATGAGTTCGTTTCTTCCGACGAAGAACGCCGGGTCCATCATTCCAACCGTGCTCGCCATCGTTCGTCGCCGCGTCGCGATGTGTCGTCGTCGTTCGCGTCGAACCGCGAACCGAACCGTTACTCTCGTTCCCCTCTCGTTTTCGCGTTCGAGAGGACGTATTCATAATAACTGTTTACTCATACACGACATAGTATATCATAGATAGCTCGAGCTCGAGCTCCAAGCTGCTCGAAGCTCTTCGCTTCGCGCGCGCGGGGCGACGGGACAATCAACCAACCTCGCGTCGGTCGGTCGGTCGGCGCGACGACGACGACGATGCGGACGACGATGCGGACGACGTCCCGGTCGTCGTCGTCGCTCGTCTCGGTGGTGTTGGTGACGTCGTGGATGATGATGTCCGCGTCGATGCCGACCGCAGTGGCGGATCGCGTGCGATTACCGAGGGATCACCGAGACGAGGTGCTGGACGCCGAGGACGCGCACGGGTTGAACGCGAATGAGTACGTCAAGTACGCGACGAGGAGACACGGGGACGGTGGTGACGACGATGGGGTGTCGGAGGGACAGTGGGTGGAACAAGTCTCGGCGATGCCGCGGGCGTACGTGTATAGAAACTTTTTGACGAGGCGAGAGACGGAACATTTGGTACGATTGGCGCACGAGACGATGGGTAGAAGCGAAGTAGTGGATAATGATGGGGGGAACGCAACGGTGAGCGACGATAGAACGAGCTCTGGGGGATGGATAAGGACGAGAGATGACGAGGACGAGGTGGTGCGAGACGTGGAGCTGCGCGTGGCGGCGTGGACAATGTTGCCGAGAAATCGAGGCGAGACGATTCAGGTGATGAAGTACGGACCGGGGGAGGAGTATAAAGCGCATCATGATTTTTTCTACGACGACGTGAACGTGAGAGATGGGGGGCAGCGCGTCGCCACCGTGTTGATGTATCTGAGCGACGTGGAGGAGGGAGGAGAGACGGTGTTCCCTCTCGGCGTGCCTTTGGGAAGAGAACGGAGCGCCAAGTCGAAAAGCGGGGGCAAAGAGGACGATTTTAAGACTGCGTGTGAGCGCGCACGTCGAGGAGACGGCGACGTTCTCGCGGTGAAGCCTCGTCGAGGAGACGCTCTGCTCTTTTACAATGCGCATCTGAATGGCGAATTGGACGAGCTCTCTCTTCACGCGGGCTGTCCAGTCGTTCGCGGAGTCAAGTGGACCGCGACTCGATGGCAGCGCGTGGGTGCGGTCGGTATAGGTTCCTTTGCTCCTCATCGGTAGTGCGTAGCGACGTTTCATCTTCTGCTGTTTTAGCTAGAACAATAATACGGTAGTTGATAATTTATGTTTTTGACGCGTCTTTACATTTTCAATTCTTCTACATGCTACACTATTTTGACATTGCGGGCACGATTTACATTCTTCTATCGAGCTGTGCATGCGCTCGAAGCTCTTCCATCTCGCGGCGGATGCGAATTTCCTCTTCAACGCGCGCTCGCTCTGTTCGTCGCGCCAAGGAAATTCTGGCGTCATTGAGACGCGCGATGAGTTCTCGATGGACTTCCTCGAGAGAATCGAGCTGTCCGAAACTCAAATTGTCCAAGTCCAGTCCTAAGACGTGACCACAGTTGATACCTGAGGCTAACGCTTCCAAATGAACGTTTTCCATCCTTTCCGTAGCGCGGTTGGCCCAGCTCAACTCTTCCCACTGTGGTTTCATATCGACCTGGTAAACCTGTTTATCCCAAGAAGGAATCACCCGGGGAACCGGGTCGGGACATGTTACACTCGTACGCACGGCTTCAGGGATTGTTGTTCCCCACGCAGCCTTAGTGGACGGTTTGATCTCTGTCCGCGTCTCTGCCATTGCGTCTGTGTCCCCAGCCAGAGGTGCCACCATGAACTCGTGCGGCATTGGTTCGGCTGGCACATCAGCCTCTGCCCACTCGGGAGTTTCTTCGTCATCATCGCTCGTCACCAGCGCATGTGTCCGAGAATCTACCTCTGAACGTGGATCAGCGTCATCTAGGACTTCTTCTTCAGCACCGACTGAAGGAATATTCACATTTATGGCATCCGAATCGTTGTTCCTCAACGTGACTGTCGACGTCGTTGGGTCGCTCGGCGGCACATCCATTGCATTGGTGGCATCCTCCTCCTGCTTCTCATCCATCATCTCCGTCGATCGATGGATGGACGCACCACGACCCACAGCAAAGTCGACAAGTTTCGAGGGTATGACCTCTTCAAGTTCACGTGAAGCAAGGTCAATCTTTGGCTTTGAATCGAGCGCATCCTTCTCACCGGGCCTTGTCAACACGCTCTCGACGTCGGCGATGATTTTTTTCTCAACCACCTTTTCCTTGTCATGCGGCCTTTTCAGTGACTTGAGCATTTCAGAGGCGGTGTCTTTCTCGACTGACTTTTTCGGTGACGTCTTGACTTCTTCGGCAGTAGTCTCTTCTTGAACCGGCTTTTCCTTCTCATCCAGCGTCTCCTGTGACGTCCTAACTTCAGCGATGATTTCCTCGGTCTGCTCATCTTGCGAATCTTGCTCGCCTTGCTCCTTCAACCTCCGCATCTCCGCTCTCTTTGCCTTCTTTTTCTCTCTCTTTTTCTCGAGTTTCTTCTTCTTCTTTTCTTCATTCGCGTCCAGAGCTTCTATCACCTTGAACTCAGACTCTGGGTCGGCGCTCGCCGATGGATTTTCAATCGCATTGATATCGATGGGTTTGCCTCTTTCTTTCTGGAAAATAGCCATTCTCAAGAGAGACTTGATCCGTGGATCATCAGCAACGTCGCAAGGTGTGATGCTGTCGCGCAAGATTTCGTCACTTCCATCAACAGTCCTCTCAGTCAAGAGCGTCGACTTGACGCACGGATCTGCGCCCGCTTCCAACAGCAGCTTGATGCTTTCCAAACAGCCCTCACGAGCGGCAAAATGTAAAGGAGTCCAACCTATATCATTTCTATTGTTCACTCTAACGTCGGGACGAGACAGTAAGAACTTTAAGCACTCGATACCGCTGTATCCCTTTTTGTCGTTGACTTTCCTGGCTCTCACAAATGAACACACCATGGATATGGGATCCATGCCCTCGTCATTCTCGAGAGTGTGCACCCCATTTTTGGCAACGAGCCACCTGACCGAGTCTATAGCTCCGACGGCGCACGCCACGTGTAACGGAGAGCCTCCACTAAGGTTGCGAGCCGAAATGATCGTCTCAAACAGGCGCTGCGTGTTTACGTTTTTCCATGCCCTCTCTTTTGGATCGAGCATATTAAGACTTACGTCACTCAAATCTGTTGCTCCACCCTTCCGGTTGAGATCTAACTGTTCCGCGAGATCTAATGTGCGCTTTTCCAAAAGTTGCAGCATTTTGACGTTGTTGGTTGCCGCCGCAACTGCGCGTCGTAAAGGAAAATCAAAGCGTTTCATCATCAGTCATCGATCGCAAATAAACGCCTCAATTCAATCAATCGAGAGAGACAAAAAGCAAAAACAAGAGTCAATCAGCGAAAAGAAACGAATCAATCCATCGAGAGACGTACCGTGAAACGGCGAGTTACCCGAGTCAGCCGACGCCTTCTTCACAAAGAGCCAATACGCAATATCCGTGTATTGGTACATCATCGCCCCCACCGCGCTGTAATCGTTCGCACTGATCGCGTCGTACAAGTTACCCGCGACTAATGGAATTTGCTCATATATCACCAAATTTTCATCCTTGTTGAACCAAGACGACAAGCCATGGTACAAACGCGAAGACGGGTAAAACTCTCGCTTGACCCACCCCGACCGACGCACCGCGCACCGCAACCGCAACCACATGGGCACGCGTTCCGAAACATCGTCGTCCGACGTATACGCTCCGACTGCTGCCTCGTTTGAGCTCTCGGTCCTCATCCCGTCCGTCCGTCCGTCCCTTCACCGCAACCGTCGCCGTTTCACCGTCACCGTCACTTTGCTTTTCTTTTCGCTTTCGCCTTGCAAAAAGTCACCCCAAAAGTGTGTGCGCGCGCGGTGTGCGCGCGGTTCTCGTTCGTGATCCTCCGCGAAACCGATGACCCGTCGGTCTCTCTCTTCGTCTCCCCCGCGCTCGATTCGTCGCTCTGCCCTCGTCGTCGTCGTCGCTTACGAAAGAAAACGCGAGCAAAGACGAGTGAAGACGGCAAAACTGGAACGAGTTGGTTCCCATTCGGTACGACCCTCACCTATTTCTACGAGTCATGAACGGTCACTCTGTCGGTTTCACGAAACACAAATTCGCGACAAGATGGTTGCGACCGCACTGGCTGACGCGCGTCGCGGGAACGGGGAATGTCGGACGCGGGCGGACACGGCGGGAACACCCCGCCGCCGTCGTACCCGCCGCCGGAAACCGTGGACGCGGTCGCGGTCGCGGTGCGGTTACCCTTTGAAACGCACGCCTTGTCTTCGCACTCGCGCGCGTTGCGAGGGTGCTGCTGGAATGCGGATTCGATGTCGATGTTCGCCCCGGAACGGGAATCGCGCACGGCGATGCGAAGCCACGTCAATGTGTCGATGTTGTTGCGCGAACGCGGGATGGATCAGCCGACGTTCGATGTGTTTATAACCGACGTCAAGGAGACGTTGGCGTCGAGCGTCGACTACGTCTCTGGATTGTGCGCGGTGGCGGGCATCTTTTCAGTCGTGCTCGCCCCGTTTTGTTGCGTGTACTCGTGCGTGTCGCTGTGCAAGTCGAGCGCGAGGGAGGAAAAGTTTTTATCCGCGCTCGAGCGGGTGATTGAGCGGACGAACGCGGAGTGGGAACCGAGATTCGGGATTCGCGTGACGCTCGAGCGCGACATCGCGTACAAGCGCCCGCGCGTTCCCTCTGAAGACGCACTGCCGGGATTTAAGAAGATGCCTCTGGAGAGCAGCGAGTGGACTGGGTCAATGTTGGTCTTCACGGGGTTCCGGTGACATCGGGTGAGGACGCGATGATGTATTTTTCTATTTCTGTTGTAACTATTGCGCATTTTTTCCCACTCCGCTCCACACACTCTCCTTCGAGTACGCGACGCCTCACACCTCGTCGTTCGGCGGACGACGTCGGCATGCACCCCGACGTCCCGCCGGCGTCCGGTACGTCGTCGTCCTCGTCGTCGTTTCCGTCGTCGTCGACCAAACGCACGAAGCCACCGGGGTGTAAAACAGCGCTCGGACCCGATGACGTCGTGCTCATCGTCGGCGGCGGTATCGCTGGTCTCGCGCTCGCTGCGCAGATTCACACCGGGTGGTGCGACGAAACCGACGATGGAGACGACGCCGAGAAGCGCGGACCGCGGTGTTTGGTCTTTGAGCGCGATGCCTCGGCGTCGGCGCGTCGACAAGGGTACGGGGTGACGCTCAGCGAGACGAATGGGGCGTTGAGAGGGTTGGGCGCTTGGGAAGCGTTGCGAGCGTCGAGTACGAAATCGACGGCGCATTGGACGTTTAGCGCGAGTGGACGGGTTTTGGGGTACTACGGAGGGGCGTTTCTGGATGGAAAAAATGAGACGA
>Ga0181600_10004797_pt1 | contig 10235 bp, 16 predicted proteins | sample 041ome_2_FD_132982 | JGI IMG/M metagenome (GOLD analysis project Ga0181600, IMG submission 132982) | Coastal salt marsh microbial communities from the Groves Creek Marsh, Skidaway Island, Georgia - 041406US metaG (megahit assembly) | ecosystem: Environmental > Aquatic > Marine > Intertidal zone... | reverse complement strand
TTGGTGACGTGGTTGAGGATGCTGAAGGTGTCCGTCACATGGTTGCGAGTTTTGGTTTTGAGGAGATTGCGTAATGACTAAGTTTGATTTCAAAGATGGCAATGGTCCAGTTCCTGCTCACCATCACTGGTATGGTGGTGGTTGGGTAGCAGATACTGCTACTGTTGCTGGGACTGCATATGTTGGTCCTTATGCTCGGGTCTTTGATGATGCTCGGGTCTCTGGTAATGCTCGGGTCTCTGGTAATGCTTGTGTCTATGGCAATGCTCGAGTCTCTGGTAATGCTCTGGTCTTTGATGATGCTCAGGTCTCCGGTAATGCTTGTGTCTATGGCAATGCTCGGGTCTATAAAATTGCCCGGGTCACTGGTAATGCTCGGGTCTTTGGTAATGCTCTGGTCTCTGATGATGCTCGGGTCACTGGTAATGCTCGGGTCTCTGGTTATGCTCGGGTCTTTGGTAATGCTCTGGTCTCTGATGATGCTCGGGTCTCTGATAATGCTGAGGTCTCTGGTTATGCTCTGGTCTCTGATGATGTTGAAGATGATGATATCAGCGAAGATATCTTCATTGAAATGAATGGTAAACGATACAAACTGGTGGAGATTGCGTAATGAAACAGTTCTTTTTCACGTTCAAAGGTAAAACGATTCGTGTCAGTTCCGATAAGGTACTCAGTGCGATGGGGATTGCTAACAAGTCGTTTTCCCTTCCCGCTGGAGCTTGGTTCGAAGATGGTAGGTTTGGCAAAGGATTGCCCAAGTCTGCTGGCAATTCATACAAATGGGTTGAAGGCAACTTTTTTGATTGAGGAGAAATCATAATGAAAACATTTTTAAATGTCTTTGGTGGAACACTTTTAATTTTAGGTATTATAGCGGCGGCTGGCAGTGCAGGTGATTGTGATGGCCATTGCGGGCCTGGTAACGATTTTGCAACTATAATGTTGATTATGTTTGGCGCTGTTGTTTCTGTAATTCTTGGTGCTGTAATGATTCACAAGGCAAATCAGTGATGAGCACTATTAAAGAATTATGCCAACAGCGTATCCGACTGCTCATGGCTGAAGCCGAAGTTGCAAAGAAGCGCAGGGCTATTGAAAAGACAATTATCCTGCTGCATGTTGAAGAGTTAGATAAACAGGAGAATTAATATGAATACCGTAGCAATGATTACCCTGGTAGGTAGCACAATCATAGGCACGGCCCAGTTTAACACCTGGGATGAATGTGTAGTAGCACGAGAAAGATCTGTTGCTCAAGACAATGTCACTGCAAAGTGTGCATATCATCAGCCCAAGGTTAAAGACCGTAGTGGCGAGAAGATATTTAGTTCAATGCTCCAGGCGATGACAGCCATGGCTGCAACAACCTGTGGCACAGTTAACAATAAACTAAAATTACCACCCATGGATTTGGAAGTAAAATAATGATTCAGTTTCTTTTATTTGTAATTGTTGTGATACTCCTGGCACAATGGTTTCCAGGAGTGTTAAACTTTATTGGATGGTGCTTTATTCTTTTAGTAGTAGCATTCATAGTTTTAGCATGGGCTGGGTCTTAAACATAAGTAAGCATGATGCTTACTAACATTGTTAAACAAATCTTTCCAAACAGCACAGTCATTGACGCCGCATTAAAGTTTCCTATTACCAAAAACGGTTGGGAAGTAGAAATGCCTGGGCGCTTTGACTGTAAGTTTGACGATCCTGATTGGAGATTAATTCTCAATTTACAGGATATGCTTACCTATGGTGATCATGATGATCCCAGGGAACTCATAATGATTGATGAGTTTTATCAGGGCTGGGCAGACATGGACAGGATTATTGTTATTATCTGGCCACTGGGTATTGCTAATACCTGGCCACAGGATAGTTTCCATTGTATAGAATTTAGTTCACATCAGTATGAAACCTGGCAGAAATACAAGGAAGCAGAAGATGTGCTCAGGGAAGTCTTTGCTAGAAACAATAAAGATTATCAGGATAACTTTGTATGCATGAACCGTATACAGAAGCCTCACAGAAAGATTGTTGCAAGTAAACTTGCCCTATACAACACCGGCAATATCAGTTTACAGAGTGCTGGCCAAGAACTTAAACATGCTAATCTAAGTTATGAGGAATATGATTTCCATTATAACAACTTGGTTAACTTAATTGGTCTTCAACGCAACTTTAACACCAGTTTCTTTAGTGTAGTAACTGAAAGCCAGTATGCAGAGCCACATGGCATTATATCTGAAAAGACATTTAATGCCATTGTTGCTGGTCAGCCATTTATGGTCGTAGGTCATCAAGGTTGCTTGGATGATATCAAGAGCATGGGCTTTAAGACATACCCCATGCTGTTTGATGAGGAGTATCAGTATGCTCCCAACACCAACAGAATTGACGAGATGATTGCATTAAATGAACACTGGTTTGTTCAAAACCTAAGTGCCACTGAAATGCAAGACTGGGATCTTGAAGTAACACAGGTAATTGACTACAACTTAAATTTCTTCTTTGAAAGGTTTGGTGATATACAGATTGCTTGGTTGAGAACCCAACTGCTTAATGCCTGGGATCACAACTGATGCTGTTTACCAAACTCTGTGTCCCAGGGATTGGGCTTGCCGTGAAATACCACTACACTGCAATCGTTAGAAACTACCCAGGGTTGATTAGGCACATGATACTTGCTAGCATCTGCTGGCCAAGATCCGTCTGGACCTAACCCTGTGCCGCTCTCAATTAGCCCTCCGTGATGCACTTCCCATTTAAAACTCTGTGCCCATGTTTGCGGCCACCAGATCTTATCCGTACGATCTGCAAAATATTTGGTAATGTAATCCTGGTCTCCTAGGTTACCTCGCATGTTTGCTGTTCTATCTTGAACAAATGTATCGTATATCTCGTAATAAGCAGGGGCATGGAATCGCATAATGCTACTATTACTAACTTTGTAATCTAGTATCCATTTACGGTTAAAGTCTTGGCAAATAGCAAACTTGTCTGTATGATAATCAACAAACTTATCCACAGGTCCAGTAATAACAACATCCAGGTCAAAGTATAACACTGTGCCTGGAAACCGACATCTCCTGTCAAACATCTGCATCTTGTACCACCAGTATTTTCTGGGTTGGTTTGCTTCAGGCCAGTTATTGACTACAATAGTTCTTGTGTTGTTTTTTGCATAACATGGATGTCCGGGATTATCAGTAATAACGTTAAATCTATGAGAAACACCTAGATGTTTTTCAACACCTAGGCGTAACTGTTCTACATATAGTTCTGGGTCGTAGGCTGTGCCCACGCAGACACACACTACATCAATCATGTTTCTGTTAAGATTTTTCTATTAGCGGGGTGACTGTATCCAACACTTTCACGTTGGATATCATTATGATCAAACTCAGCCCAGTATAGTTCAAATGCAACACTATCTTCCAGTGCTTCGAACTGATGATATTCACCTGGTTTAATCTGAGTAAAGTCACCAGGTCCTAAAATAGTTTCATCAACTAAGTCGTAATCATTTTTCCAAGCACGGATAAGAAGTTTACCGCTCTCAACAAAGAAGCCATTCCATTTAAAAGCATGCTTATGCTTGCTACAAACGCCGCCTTTCTTTGTTGAGATACGGTGAAACTCTAATACACCATTGGCATGGATGAGGTTAGTTTCGCCCCATACTTTGCCGCTGATCATTACATTGAATTCTTTTTGTCTTGGATTTCAGCACGGCGTGCTTTTGTAAGTTTGCCGATTTCGCCCAGTGCCTTACGTGCACGAGCTGCCGCTGCTTTAACGCCTTTTTCTTCAAATGAAGCATGCTCTTTAAGATACACTTCCATTTGTGCTACGATGTCATCGTGATTAGCCATATTACGTTTTTCCTTTCTTAACGTTATATTATAGTCTATTGTATATTATTTTGGTCCTGATGTAAAATATTTTTTAATCGAAACGTTGGATATCTTCTTCATTTAATTTGTCACTGTCACCCTTCCATATCTCAACAATATGTGCAGGCTGATCTGAATCATTAACACCTTGATGCCAAACACCCCGACTAATATTAAAAGGATTATTTGGATGCAACTTGTTGATGGTTGCACCATCAAATGGATCATCGTCTTTTCTATGATTAGTCAACACCTTGGCTTCGCCACTGACAATATTCCAGGTTTCGCTTCTGTGTTGGTGTCTCTGCATACTTAGCTTACTATGAGGAGCAATCACTAATTCTTTGACAGCAAATCCAGATCCTTGATATAATTCTCTGTAATGACCCCATACTCTGTCCACTCTGGGAGCCTGCCATTCCTTTAGGATCCAACTGCTTGAATTCATCTTATCTTCGCCGCCAACACCGTATACAAACTTAACTGGGCTTGAGCCGCTGTACACTTTTTCTTCTGGAATATTTCCAGCATTACGATCGCCACCGTTGGCAAAAATTACAGTGTCACGACCACGGTCAATCTCAGATAACACTTTAAAGATAGCCTGTGTTGCACTGCCGTCAGCATCGTTAAAATCAATAACTTGATCTACTGACTTTAGGTTACTAACAATAGCAGCCCGTTCATTCCAGGGCATAAACTCACGACCTTTTTTACGGCGCAGCCAGTCATCACTGTTTAACCCAACTACAAGTTTATCGCCTAAACTTTTGGCTATTCTTAGATATTCGATGTGCCCGCTATGGATAGGATCAAATCCTCCGGTGGCTAAAACTATTTTCATTGAACTTTTAAACCTTATAAATATATGCGTACTTTACTTATTATAAGGGATTTTTATTTAATGTTCAATATTTATATTGGTTGGGATAGCCGTGAAGATATTGCTTATCAGGTGTGTGAGCATAGTATACTGAGAAGGTCTTCTAATGTTAGTGTAACGCCGCTAAAGCAATCAGTTCTTAGAGATAGAAAACTATACTGGAGAGAAAGAGATAGACTTGCAAGCACTGAGTTTACCTTTACTCGTTTCCTAGTTCCTTATATGAATAACTATACCGGCTGGGCTGTATTTTGTGATTGTGATATGGTATGGTTAACTGATGCATCTGAGTTGTTTAAAGATTTAGATGATAGCAAAGCTGCTTATGTAGTTAAACATGATTACACTCCAGCAGAAGGCACCAAAATGGATGGCCAGTTACAGTTACTGTATCCTCGTAAGAACTGGTCAAGTATGATACTCTGGAACTGTGGACATCTCAAGAACCGTGCCCTGGATTTAGATACTGTGAATTCTCAAATTGGACAATTCCTGCATCGGTTTAGTTGGTTAGATGACGATGATATTGGCGAGCTTGGTGCAGAGTGGAACTGGTTAGTAGGCTGGTATAAAGAGCCCAAAGATGGTACGCCCAAGGTATTGCACTATACTGAAGGTGGTCCCTGGTTTGAAAACATGCGTGATTGTGAATACGATCATGTATGGAAAAAAGAAGTAATTAACTTATATAGCTCGTGAGAATAATTTAATGAAGTTTATATCGCATAGAGGAAACCTAAATGGTCCTGACCCCTCATTTGAGAATAATCCTGATTATATTACGAATGCACTCAACGCTGGTTACGATTGTGAAATAGACGTATGGTATGTAGATCATGAATTTTGGCTTGGGCATGATAGCCCTGTCTACAAGGTACATCATAGATTTATAAATAATCCCAATCTCTGGTGTCATGCCAAGAACTTGGAAGCATTGCGTATAATGCTTAACCTAAAAGTTCAGTGCTTTTGGCATCAGGAAGATAATTATACTTTAACTAGCACAGGGTGGATTTGGGCTTATCCTGATCAACCGGGGAACACAAGAACAATAGCAGTAATGCCAGAATGGAAAGATACTGACGTAACTGGCTTTGGCGGTATATGCAGTGATTATATAGAGAAATATAAATGATAAAACTAGTAGTATTTGATCTAGACGGCGTACTAATAGACAGTAAACAAACTCATTATGAAGCATTAAATCGTGCTTTGGGTTCTGAGTATGCTATAACAATCGAAGAACATTTGAGCACCTATGACGGGTTGCCCACCAGGTCCAAACTAAACATGCTCTCAGAGCGCAAGGGATTGCCCACTGACCGTCATGCTGAGATTGCTAGAGCCAAGCAAAAGCACACTGTTGAAATACTAAAAGAAACGGTACAACCCAGACAAGACTTTTTGGATATGTGCAGAGAAATAAAAGACAGAGGATATAGTCTAGTATGTGCTAGCAATGCTGTTCGCGATACTGTTAAAATGAGTTTGTTACAGTTGGGTATTATTGAATACTTTGACTTTTGGATTAGCAATGAGGATGTCACTAAACCTAAACCTCACTTCGAAATGTATTTTGAGTGCATGCTTAAAGCAAATGCCAAACCAAGTGAAACAATTATTATTGAAGACAGTCATATTGGTAGACAGGCAGTATTAGATGCTGGTGCGCATTTACTGGCAGTAGAAGACACACACGATGTAAGTTTGAGCAAAGTACTAGATAGAATAGAAGAGGTTGACAAACAACCCAAACATAACATACCATGGAAGAGTAAATCAATGAACGTATTAATACCCATGGCTGGTGCTGGCAGCAGGTTTGCTGAAGCAGGATACACATTCCCCAAGCCATTAATTGAAGTAGACAACAAACCTATGATCCAGGTCGTAGTAGATAACTTAAATATTGATGCACATCATATTTTTATTGTGCAGAAAGAACATTATGAACAATACAATTTGGAAACAGTGTTAAATCTAGTTAAACCAGATTGTACTATTGTGCAAGTAGAAGGCGTCACCCAAGGTGCCGCTTGTACTACTATGCTAGCCAGGGAGTATATTGATAATGAAGACCCGCTCGTCATCGCAAACTCAGACCAATTCGTCGAATGGAACTCAAACGAAGTCCTTTACGCTTTCTCCACTGAAGGTGTGGGGGGAGGAATACTCACGTTTGAAAGCACCCATCCAAAGTGGAGTTATGCTCGTACCGACAACGATGGATGGGTGGATAGAGTTGCTGAAAAAGACCCAATTTCCAATAATGCCACTGTTGGCATCTATTACTATGCACATGGTTGTGATTACGTTAGCAGCGTAGATAGTATGATTGCTAAAGACATTAGAACAAATAATGAGTTTTATGTTTGTCCAGCATACAATGAGTTTATTGAAACTGGCGGCAAAGTTCGCTTAAAAAACATTGAACGCATGTGGGGTTTAGGAACTCCAGAAGATTTACAAAACTTTCTACAAAATTATAAAGGAAGTTATTAACTTGATACGCGATAGAATGTCCGACGGTATTGTAAAGTTTCACAATGCACAGATATATAATCATTTAGATACAGGCACCTGCGAAGTTTTGCGATCAGGCGGCGAGTACGTTAACTTAGAATTAGGGAAGAGTGCAATTAAAGTTGCCAACTCATTTAAAATTCCTGAGAACGTTACGCCATGGCTGGATCCAGCAATACAAGCAGGCGTCTATTTTTATATGTGGAGCAAGCCTCTTACGAATTATTATCATTGTATACTCGATGGCCTAGGTTGCTTGCATAGGTATTTTGAATTAAAAAAGAAATACCCTGGTATCGTTTGTTTAATAAATCGCACACCCAGAATGGGCCTAACTGATTATCCTCCTTTTGTTAAAGAAATGCTGGAACTCCTAGATGTAAATTGGGAGTATACAGACCCTGATGTAGAATACGAAACACTCTATTACGGCGATACACTTAATCAAAATTCGCAGGGACATCGTATAAAACCTGACCCAGCACAGTGGCAGTTGATTAATAACCTAGTGAAAAATGCTCGAGCCCGAGTGCAAATGCCTGTATACGAACGTGTATATCTTAGTCGCAGGGCACACGCAAATCCATTAAATAATCGCAAGGAAGTAATAGGAGAAGATAATACTGTTAAACGTGGCCTAGTAAATGAAGACAGCATTGTCAAGATACTTGCAGGCCTAGGATACACAGAAGTGTTTGGTGAGAACTATACACTAGCGGAAAAAATTGTACTGTTTAGTCAAATGAACAAGTATATAAGTGCTGCTGGCGCAGGTGTTACTAATATAGTATGGGTACGCGACCATACTGTTAGTGTTGGCGGAATACACACTCCAGGATTTTTATTTCCAGGACCTAATCACACAAGACACATATGCACATCTTACCCCCACAGTCATGCTGATATAAAAATATATCCTGGAAAGGTTGTGTTTGAAGACCCACAGCCAACAAAAGGTTATAACCACCCGTGGCGAATTAACAACTTAGATGTATTTGAAAAGTGGGCTGCACAGATTTAAATTACTAAGTTAAATCTCGCCATGTTGCCTTAGGCAATTTTTCGCTATCAGTATACCAAAGATTACCATAAAATTGAGTTCTTTGAAACTGTAGATGATCGTAGTCTAACTTTACAGCATGCATTGTTCTATTATTAGGAGCAAACATTGTTATGCTGTTGTTCTTAGTGTGTTTAAATGCAGTATCGGCCCAACTCCACGGAACCCAACAACGATCTACATCTAAGTTATTTTCCCAATACTCATACAAATGATGTTTATCTTTTGTAAACTTCATAAAATGTGTGTGCAATTCTAAATGTTCAGCTCGTGGATGATTTATGTTAATCATATACGTTGCACATTTACGTCTTATATCTGGGTGCGGGGATATTTCATATCCACTTACATATTTTTGTATTGCTGTTTCTACTCTAGTTTCCGCAGTCTTACCAAACTTATTTTTAATGCAAGCATGCCATGCATCACTATTAAAAAAATCAACAAGTTCTTGTAGTATAGTATCACTGTATGACTGAAGTCTAAAAGCAATGCCTACTCCCTCAAGTAAGTCCTTGTTAGCAGTTTTATAATCATCATTGCGTTCATTGTACCAACTAATATAACTGTCAACATCTTGAGTACACCCTGGAAAACTTACAGGACTGTAGTTATATATTTGCTGTAGCTGTTCGCACATCGCCTCTGTGCTGGCAAATTCAGGAACATTTACTTGTGTTGCATTAACAATTTGTGCAAAGTGTTCTCCACTGAAAAAGTCTTCACAGTAAACAAAATCAAATGGGTCTTTACTAACGGACTGACTGTTTATTTTTTCTATCAAATAATCATAATTACTCATGTGCTGTTACCTTAAGATAAAATTCTCTGTTTGCAGCTCTGCATTCTTCTAGATAATCTGGATAGGTTTCTGCACTAGTAAAATCATAACAGTCTTCTTTTGTTGTTACAGGTGCTACTTTTTTCAATTCTATTAATTTAAGATCATCCATTGTAAGTATAGTGGGCTGATGTTTGAAAAATAAAAACTTGTTAGTCCACGGTGAAATCAGTACCACAGGTTTATTACACAACATACTCCAGTATGCTCCATGATAACTGTTTGTAACAATGTACTTGCTGTGCTTTATTTCTTTTACTATCTTAGCAATTTCTGTTTTAGGTTGTAACAGTCTTTTTTTACCTGATAAGAATCGATGCTGAACTAACAGTGCTTTTACTTTATGATGTGCAAGTATTAGGTAGTCTTGTTTTATTTCACTTTCAATATCATCAAATACAGGATGCATGCATGTGACACAGGGAAGATAGTTGTATGACTGATTGTAGTCTCTTACTGCGATCTTATCTTTATCAAACCCTTTAAGATTATACTGCTTGGCTCGACTGTTCTCAACTAATTTTGCAAATCCTCGCCGCGTTATTTCCTTAGAATTGGGTATGTTACTATTAATACCGGGTGCCCAGAACCAAACTCTATCTGCGTGTGGTAGCAGTTGTTGTATACACGGATCAAAGTTGTCGTTACCTAATAATCCACCTCCACCAACAATGATTTGATCGTAACTGTTTAAGTCCACTGAATCAATGTTCATAATATCAACCCAGTCGCCGTCCTTAAATTCATCCCAATAGTGCCTGGGTGTACACCAATAATCGCCAGGATTATACACATCGAAGTTTAGTCGAGCTGCACTGTTATTAGTGTCGTTGCTGTCTTTTCGATTAACAAATAGTCTTTTCATTTCACTTGCCCCTGTAAGGCATTCATCATATCCCAGGCCGTGCCGCGCTGTATTTCTGCATTATTGAATTGACAAGAACTTAGCCAGTGCACCAATTTTTTTCTATTTGGGTCTTGATCAAATTTAGGATTGTTTACATCTGCAAACAAGTCTTCAAAAGTATAACTAAT
>Ga0181600_10004786_pt1 | contig 10247 bp, 10 predicted proteins | sample 041ome_2_FD_132982 | JGI IMG/M metagenome (GOLD analysis project Ga0181600, IMG submission 132982) | Coastal salt marsh microbial communities from the Groves Creek Marsh, Skidaway Island, Georgia - 041406US metaG (megahit assembly) | ecosystem: Environmental > Aquatic > Marine > Intertidal zone... | reverse complement strand
ATCTGCGAGGTTTTTCGTTTTCTTAAAGAGGAGATGTTCCAAGAAATGCGCAACCCCCGACGATCCTGGCGTTTCATCTGCGGCACCAGAACGGTACCAGACCATATGTGTCACGACAGGTGCACGATTGTCGGGGATCACGACGATTTGCATGCCATTTTCAAGATAAAATTCCGTGACGCGATCGCGAAGGTCGGCCGCGCTTTGCGTCGCCCAAATGGCCAGTGTACCAAGTGCTAACAAAACCTTACGCATACAGAATTCTCCCTATTTCACACAAAGATAGGTCGACATTTGCATGATGCAAGCTCTTACACAGAGATGTGAGTATTTTATCGTGAAGGCATCGAGGGCGTTCCGACACCCATAAGCCGCCAGCGCTGAACCTCTTTAAAGGCATCGAGCGTTTCAAAACGATACGCTTGGTTATAGCGATCTACGCGGAACAGCTTGAAACTAGACCAGCGGGCATTGTTTTTGCGAAACTTTTCATCACGTTCGGCCAAATCCACACGAATGTTTGGGTCAAAGCCAAAACGCGATGCGTATTCAAACAATGCTTGATCACCCGCACCAATCGCCGAGCTGTCTGTATCGGGTTGCGCTTTGCCACCTAATAGCGCGATTGCATCCGCTTGCGGTGTGGGATCCACACGGTTTTTACCACCTGGTTTGGGCGATGGAAGCGATGCCAAATCTTGCGGGATCTCAAGGGGCTTGCTTGGGGCGACTGCGAATTCTTCGGGGCCTGCTTCCGGATCGTAAAGATCGCGCATACGCGATGTGCTTCCGCTGCACGCAGAAAGCGCCATGATCGCAATTATGCCAAAGGCTGTTAGTCGTTTCATGTAAGCTCCATCACTTGAGGAACAGCAATAGCCCAAAGTTTTGCCTAGGTCACCCCGTCTTTTGCATCTGTGGGGAAAATTGCCAATCCGATTGCCCCAGCAAAAATAAAGACGTCTGCCAAATTAAATGCATAAGGATTGTTGATCCCGCAACAAGACATGTTCAAGAAATCAACAACTGCGCCATAAATTACACGATCTAACGCATTTCCAAGCGCACCGCCCACCAATAGTCCACAGCTTAAGAACCCGTATGTCGTCAGTTTTGACCGCAGCCCCCAAATGACGATTGCAACGGAAATTACCACAGATAGACCAATCAGGACCCAACGTGCAGCTGCGCCATGCTCCGAAAAAAGTCCGAGGTTGATACCGTAATTCCACGCCATATGGAATCGTAACAAAGGTGGGACCACATCGTAATGTCCCAATGTCGGCAAATCCAAAGCAAAAAGAATGGCGACCTTGCTGATCTGGTCGATCAGAAAGGCCACCAAGGCGCTATAGAAAATGATCCGCATTAGTGGCGGAAATGGCGCATGCCGGTAAAGACCATGGCAAGGCCTGCGTCATCGGCGGCTTTGATAACGTCGTCATCACGCATCGAACCACCTGGTTGAATGATTGCGGTCGCGCCGGCTTCGGCTGCGGTTAAAAGACCATCGGCGAATGGGAAAAACGCGTCGGATGCTACGACCGATCCTTTGGTCAGAGGCGCAGGCAAGCCCAGCACTTCGGCCATATCTTGGGCTTTGCGCGCGGCAATGCGGCAACTGTCAACGCGGCTCATTTGTCCCGCACCAACACCAACGGTTGCGCCGTCTTTTACGTAGACAATGGCGTTGGATTTGACGTGTTTCGCGACTTTCCAAGCAAACAGCAAATCACGCAATTCATCCTCGGTCGGGGCCCGTTTCGTCACGACTTTCAGGTCGTCCATCGTGATATGTCCATTGTCTTTGTCTTGCACCAACAAACCGCCCGATACTTGGCGCACGGTCATCGCGGCCTGACGGGGGTCCGCCATCGCGCCCGTCGTCAAAAGCCGCAAGTTTTTCTTTGCGGCGAACACGTCGATGGCCTCTTGGGTTGCGTCGGGGGCAATGACCACTTCGGTAAAGATATTGGCAATTTCTTCGGCGGTGGCGCGGTCCAATGTTTGGTTCAATGCAATGATCCCGCCAAAGGCCGATGTGCGGTCGCAATCGAACGCGGCCCTGTAGGCGTCGACCAAGGTCGCGCCACGCGCGACGCCACAGGGGTTCGCATGTTTGATAATTGCACAGGCCGGACCGTCGGCCGCGTCAAATTCACATGCCAATTCAAAGGCGGCGTCTGTGTCGTTGATGTTGTTGTAAGACAATTCTTTGCCTTGATGTTGAATTGCAGTCGCAACGCCAGGGCGGTCGGATCCATCAACATAGAATGCCGCCGCTTGATGTGGGTTTTCGCCATAACGCAGCGTTTGCGCCAATTCACCAGCGACAACGCGACGGCGCGGAGTTGTTTCGCCCAAGGCCTCTGCCATCCACGTGGACACTGCCGCGTCGTATGCGCCAGTGCGCGCATAGGCGCGCTTTGCCATTTTTTGACGGAATTTATAAGATGTTTGACCGTCGTTTGCGGCCAGTTCGCCCAACAGTTCTTCGTAATCTTCGACATCAACAACTGTTGTGACAAAGCCATGGTTTTTCGCAGCGGCGCGGATCATAGCCGGGCCGCCAATATCAATATTTTCGATGCAGGTGTCATAGTCCGCACCCTTTGCAACGGTTTCTTCGAATGGATAGAGGTTCACGACCAACAGGTCGATGCCCCCAATCCCGTGTTCCGTCATGGCTGCGACATGATCGTCATTATCGCGTAGTGCCAGCAAACCACCGTGTACCATCGGGTGTAGCGTTTTGACACGGCCGTCCATCATCTCTGGGAACCCCGTGATGTCGGCAACATCGCGCACGGGAATGCCCGCATCACGGATCGCCTTTGCCGAACCACCTGTTGACAGCAGTTCAATACCGCTTGCTTGCAGAGCTTTTGCAAGATCAATCAAACCAGTTTTATCTGAAACAGAAATCAGCGCGCGGCGCACGGGATAGAGGTCGGTCATAGTAAGGCGTGTCCTTTGGTCAACTTTCGACAATGGGATCTTCGCGAGTCACGTCGCGTACGGCCATTGCCGTATCATGTGCTTTCGCAAAAGACCACTGGATACGCGTTCCATACTCTATTGCGCGATGGGATAAAACGATCTGTTTTGTCGCGCGGGGCTGCAAACGACCCTTTTCCAGATATACGCTGGGTTCGATGGTCAAATGCGCGGATCCATCGTGGCGGAAAATCCAAATTTCCCCGCTTTTCAACGCCAAAGAAACCGCAGAGCCGCCCAGATCCATGTTTGCTTCGACATCGGGATGAAGGTGGAATTTGATTTGATAGGGAATACCCTGCAATTTGCTGGCCTCTAGTGCCTTATTGAACGCAAGTTTGTGTTTTTCTGAGATTGCGATCAACAGATCTTCGCCGTTAATTTGTCGCCCGTCCGACAACAAATTCAAATCGCGTACATGCGTAAGGCCAAATTTAGACACATAGCCGTCATGCGCGCCTTGAAACCGGATAAGCTCGGGATCATGTGTCATTTCGATTGGAACATGGGTTGGACCGTCAATCAACACTTCTCTTTCGACCCCCCCATAGGAAAGCCTGCGCCCAAGCCGCCCGCTTGAGCTACCTTCGATGTAAAGCGTTGAATGTGACGGGGTAGCCCGACCTGCGCTGCGCCATTGTGCGCCAAATGTTTCGCCAGAGCCGCAGTTAACGATCAAGGGCCGTCGACCGGATGTTGCTTCAAACGCCAAGGTCGACGCATGGGCGTTGACCGATGCGCGCCCTTGTGGCGGTAAAGCTGCATCTATGACAATGCTCGTGCGTCCCGCAGCAATACGCGCATAGCCCATCGCCAAGCCATCAACATGCAGGTTGCGATTTCCTGATTGGATCAAGGCATGGTCAAGTCGGCCATCAATGCCCCGACCGCCACCATGAAATCGGGCAAGTGCCCCATCTGCATGACGCAAGGTGCGCAGCGTCGGTGCGATCCGATCAATCGCCGCGATATGAGAATCGGCCGGTGTCCAATTTGCATCGCGCAAGGCCGCGGCAGACCAACTGAGCAGTGTGAAAACCTCCAACAGTTCTTCGGGGTTGCGGGTGAGAATACCACCCGTTTCATCGATCTGTGCATTGCATTCGCGCGCCAAAGCACGCGTTGCCGGTTGCACATGTTCGTCCATCCCAGTCAAGGATAAGCCTGCATAAATTAGACCTGTGAGGCTTTCAAAGCGTGGAAGACCGGGGGATGTGTTTCCCCACCGTTTAGACAAAAATAACGCTTGTCGGCCCAGTCCTCGGAAAAAGCGATCTTGATCGTTTTGGTCACGACCCTGAAGCAAGAACAAGGCATGATGAACCCAGCGGATTAAACGCCGACCTGTTAAATCGGGTAACCATCCAGGACCGCGCCCAGTGTCATAATGCTCTAACCAGCCAAATAACCAATCTTGCGCCGTGGTGCGTGCAGCGGTGTCGCCGACGGCGGCCAGATCATCCAGCCAGACAAAGCCATGAATTTCTTCGGCAAACGCTAAATCGGGGGGGGTAATTTCCCAAATCATGGCCTGAGGGGCCTCAATCAAATGGCCGGCAAACATCAGATTTCCGGCCGCTAACTGCCGACCGCGGGCAAAGCTGCCAATCGATCTGGGTTCGGGTTGGGACACAAAGCCAGTTACCGGTTTTTTCATGCCGCTTTGACGCGCATGAAACACATGCATGGCACGCTGTATGCGTGCTGTAATATTGCCGGCCCTCACCATTTATCCCTGCCCTGATCGACGCGTTCTTATATACTTTCGACTATACACAGAGATTTTTGAGGGTGTCACCGATAAAATTTGTCCTTAGCTGTTCTTGCGCAACACTGCGATGTAAAATCCGTCTAGCCCACCTTTGTCGAACAAAAGGTTAGGCGTGATGCGAAGGCCGCCTTCTTGGGTAAGGCACTCTTTAGGGATATCTAGCCCATCGTAATTTACGGGATGTGGAACCATATTTTTATGACGCACAAGCGCATCTTCGATTTGGCATTCGCCTTCGTCAGGGAAGAGCGAACAGGTGCAATAAACCAACAGTCCCTCGGGGTTCAAAAGGCTTACAGCATGATCAATCAAATCAGATTGAAGCTGAAAAAGCTGTGTGAACTTTGCGCCATCTTTGGAATAGGGCAGGTCGGGATGACGTCGAATGGTTCCCGTTGCGCTGCAGGGGGCATCCAGCAATATGATGTCATAGCTGCCATTATGCTCGAGGGCGTTTTGGGCGATCACTGTTGCTTTCAGATCGGTGCGCTCTAGGTTTTCATGTACGCGTTTTAGGCGATGTTCGGACACGTCCAGCGCCGTAACCTGCGCACCTGCGGCCGCCAACTGCATCGTTTTGCCGCCAGGTGCTGCGCAAATATCCAATACGGTTTTGCCTGCGATATCGCCCAAAAGCCGCACGGGCAGGGCTGCGGCGGCATCTTGAACCCACCAATCGCCCGCATCAAAACCGGGCAGTGTTGATACCTGCCCTGGATTTTTCAGACGCACTGATCCACCTAGAATGATTTCACCGTCTAGCGTTTCTGCCAGTTCGTCCAAGTGCGCATTGTTCTTTACTGTAATGTCCAAAGGCGGTGATTGAAAGTGTACGGCCTCAAACTGTGCAACCTTTTCAGGTCCATAGGCGGAAACCAAAGGCGCGCGCAGCCATTTGGGTAGTCGTGGCATCCGCAGGATGGTCCATTCTTGTGGACCTTTGTCCGCAACCTTACGCAAAACCGCATTGACCATGCCCTTAAAGGCTTGGGCCCGTTTGTTCCCAGCAACCAAATTGACCGCTTCATTGACGATACCATGCGCATCGCCGCCGGTGCACAGTTCCATCGTCGCAAGGCGCATAACATTTTGCACATAGAGCGGAGGAGCTTTGCGCATAAATTTTGACAGGATACGGTCGGCACGCTCTAATGTGCGAAGCGTGTCCATGGTCAGCCGCTGCGCGCGCGCACGATCGGCGGGTGATAACCCTTCCATTGCGCCAGATTGGGACAGCTCTGCCATCAATCGACCCTCTGACAGAATTTGCGTCATCATATAGACGGCACAAGAGCGTGCTGTTTTCTGTGGGGCTGCCATATCATCGTCCTTGCGTTCGGGTCTGTCCGTCCTATATCAATAGGGGAAGCGCGAGGAAAGAGACTATGGATCAAAAACCTGATTTACCCCCTGCGGCCCAACGTGCCCTGGCTGAAGCGGAAGAGCGCCGTAAAAAAGCGCAAGCGGCTGAGCTGCCAAAGGAACTGGGCGGCCGCGATGGACCAGAACCCGTCCGTTTTGGTGATTGGGAGAACAAAGGAATTGCCGTCGATTTTTAACGACGTTTCTCTGACCGCATTAATAGGAAAAGGCCAGCACCCACAATGGTCATGCTGCCCCATATCATCGGCGCATCTAGTGGTTCGCCAAAGACCAACACCCCTAGTCCAATTCCAAAAATAAGACGAATATAGCGAAATGGCGTCACCATGGAGACTTGGCCAGTCCGCATGGCCGTCATTAGGCTTGTATAAGCAAATACTCCAACAGCGACCGATAGGATCAATAAACCTGATGTTTGCAGGTCAGTCCTGACATAGGCTTTGCCTTCCCAAAGGCCATAGCACGCCCCGGCAAGGACAAGTGTCAAAAATCCATAGATGCCAAGTACCGCTGGCGTCAGCGAGACGGGTGCAGCACGGCTTGCAAGATCGCGCCCCGCGAACCCAAGCATGCCGACGACCGCCAAAATTGAGAGGACGGAAAAATCGTCTGACGATGGGCGCAACACGATAACGACACCGATCAGCCCCAGGCAGATCGCGGTCCATCGTCGCCATCCGACCGGTTCGCCCATGAACAGCGCAGCCCCGCCCACAACGACAAGTGGCGTGGCCTGCAAAATAACGGTCGTTCCCGATAACGACGTCATCGCAAGCGCAAGAATATAAAAAAGTCGCCCCGTGAATTCAAATATCACCCTTAATCGCATCGCCGCAGAAAGGGCGTCTTTGGTGAAAATAGGCGTATGCTGTACACGCGCCAATATGAAAAAAACGCTCGCCCCCATCAGTCCAAACATCACAAGAACCTGTGAAACAGGCATAGTTTGAGTGGCGATTTTTAACAGGCTGTCTTCGATTGCAAAGCCTGCCATTGCCGCGATCATCCATAAGCTACCGCGCAGATTGTCTTTGTCGTTTTGTATCGCGCTTTGCATCAGGATGTCGCCTAAACTTAATTATAACTGTGATATGTGAGGTTCGTGTTGATTTCCACCAGTTTCGAATTGCGCGCGCAAACCAAAGCATACGGGCGCTTTGCCCCCGCATCGCCGAGAGTCTTTTCACAAGGATGAACGTGGTTACAGCCGTTCACCTGGCTGCAGCGGATAACCGCGACAAAACTCCTGTGCGGACTGTGCAGATTTTCCGGCGCGTTGTAGTTTGGTCAAAATGACTGCATGTTCGCCACACGCAACAACAAGCCCATTTTCACTGGATAGCAGCGTACCTGCGGGTCCCGTTGCATGAGCAGTGCCGGATGCCAAGACCTTGATCCGTTGGTCGCCATGTTCGAACCACGCGCCGGGAAACGGGGATAGGCCACGAATTTGCCGATTTACCTCGTATGCGGGTTTGGACCAATCAATCCGTGCTTCTGATTTGTCGATTTTATGTGCGTAGATTATACCCTCGGTGGATTGTGGCGTTGCAGTCAGAGAGGGCAGATCGCGCAGGGTCTCAGTGATCAGCGCTGCGCCCAATGTCGCAAGCTTGTCATGCAGCGACAGAGTGGTGTCTTGGGCGGCGATCGGCATCGCTCTTTGGGTCAGGACGGGGCCGGTATCAAGGCCCGCCTCCATCTGCATGATGCAAATTCCCGTTTCATCATCCCCAGCCATGATTGCACGGTGAATAGGTGCTGCACCACGCCAGCGTGGCAGTAAAGAGGCATGAATATTTAAACAGCCCATTTTGGGCGCATCCAAGATGGCCTGAGGCAAAAGCAACCCATAGGCAACAACAACAGCGACATCGGCGTTGAGGGTGGCAAATTCAGTCTGTTCCGCGATATCTTTTAACGAAACGGGATGACGCACCATGAGTCCCAGTTCCAAAGCGCGGGCATGAACAGGCGTTGGACGATCTTTTTTACCACGCCCCGCAGGACGCGGTGGTTGGCAATAAACACATGCAATGTCATGGCCAGCGGCATGCAGGGCGTCAAGGATTGGAACAGAAAAATCCGGGGTGCCCATGAAAACGATCTTCATTTGGTTTTCCTTGCGCGCCGGATCAACATGTCCCGTTTTATTTTAGACAAGTGGTCAAAGTACATCTTGCCGTTCAGATGATCGATTTGATGCTGCACTGACGTTGCCCATAGCCCGACAAAATCGCGTTGTTCAACGACGCCTTGGTCGTTCAGGAATTCAATAGTGACCGCGCGCGGCCGCGAAATCTTGGCCCAGACTCCGGGCAGATTTGGGCTGGCCTCGTCATGATCGCGCAGTTGAACTGACGCATGCAAAATCACGGGGTTTGCCATGCGAACGGCTTGGCCGCGTTTGTCGGACGCGTCAACCACCGCCAACCGCGACAAGATCCCGATCTGATTTGCTGCCAAGCCAACGCCGGGCATGGCCTCCATCGTGTCGATCATATCCTGCCAGATCTGTCGAATATCGTCCGTAATTTCATCAACGGGTGAGGCCACGGTTTTCAAACGTCTGTCAGGCCACGGAATACATGGGCGAACAGCCATGATCAGTCGTCCAAACTGCGGGTGCGGTCGCGTTTTAGCTTTTGCATTTTCCGCGTTATCATCTGGCGTTTCATGGATCCCAAATAATCTATGAACAACTTGCCATCCAAATGATCGATTTCATGTTGTACGCATGTTGCCCAAAGTCCGTCAAATTCTCGGGTTTGTTCGGCACCGTCGATGTCCATCCATCGTACTTGGACCAATTTTGGGCGGGTCACTTCGGCGAATTGATCCGGAATAGAGAGGCAGCCTTCTTCGTAGACGTTTGTTTCATCTGACTTTGCTATGATTTCCGGGTTCAGCATCACAAGCGGTGCGCGTGGTGCGTTTTCGTCTTTTTCGCAATCCATGACAATGATGCGATCCAATATCCCAATTTGCGGCGCGGCTAGGCCAATACCGGGCGCGTCATACATGGTTTCCAACATGTCATCCGCCAATTTGCGAATGGCGTCTGAACTGTCGGACACGGCAGTGCACACCTTTTTCAGGCGGGGGTCGGGGTGTATCAGGATCGGTCTAATCATGTGCGTCAAATACGCCATTCCTGACCCAAGTTCAACGGGGTTGAACATCCGTCAATTTCGGATAGCTTGACCGCAGATAGCCTTAAGGAGAAAGTCATGGATTTTGATCGCGTCATTGATCGGTTTGGTTCCCATTCGGTCAAGTGGGATATGATGGAAACGTTGTACAACGTACCTGCCCAAGACGGGATTGCCATGTGGGTGGCCGACATGGATTTCGAGCCCCCTAAATGTGTTCAGGATGCCTTGGCTGGTATGGCTCGGACGGGTGTTTATGGGTATTACGGCGATGAAACTGCCTATCGTGCCGCGATATGTTGGTGGATGGAACATCGTCACGGATGGTCTGTTGATCCGAGCTGGATTTTCACGACACACGGTTTGGTCAATGGTACAGCGATGTGTGTTGACGCCTATACCCAACCTGGTGAAGGGGTGGTTTTGTTCACACCAGTCTATCATGCCTTTGCGCGCGTGATCCGTGCCGCAGGACGCGAGGTGGTGGAATGTGAAATGGTTCAAGAAGGTGGCCGTTACACGTTAGATTTCGCGGCCTATGATGCGCAAATGACCGGCAACGAAAAGATGGTTATCCTGTGTTCACCCCATAATCCAAGTGGCCGTGTTTGGACACGTGAGGAATTGCAACAGGTCGCAGATTTTGCAAAACGTCACGATTTGATTTTGGTCTCTGACGAAATTCATCATGATCTGGTTTTTGGTGGCCATACACATATTGTAATGGATCTTGTTGACCCAACGGTGCGGGATCGTTTGGTCATGATGACAGCCGCGACCAAAACATTCAATATTGCGGGCTGCCATTCGGGGAACGTCATTAGTCCTGATGCAGACTTGCGCGCCAAATTCGGTGCCCGCATGGCTGCGCTGGGCCTGAGCCCCAATAGCTTTGGTTTGTTCATGACCGAAGCGGCCTATTCCCCGGAAGGTGCGGCCTGGGT
>Ga0181600_10004784_pt1 | contig 10252 bp, 5 predicted proteins | sample 041ome_2_FD_132982 | JGI IMG/M metagenome (GOLD analysis project Ga0181600, IMG submission 132982) | Coastal salt marsh microbial communities from the Groves Creek Marsh, Skidaway Island, Georgia - 041406US metaG (megahit assembly) | ecosystem: Environmental > Aquatic > Marine > Intertidal zone... | reverse complement strand
GGTTCTGGGCGGGCGTGAGGACGTGGTTTAGGGGGTGACTGGGGGAAAATAGTATTAGTAGTCACATGGTTATTTAGTCTTCAAAAACAACACTCGTCGTCAAAAAAAAACTTTCTTCGCTTTTTCTTTACTGTGATTGTCAAAATCCTGTCACCAGAGATTCGCGCCCCGCCGGCGTGCGAGGCGGCGTCGGCGCAGGTCGCGCGCGCGGAGCCCTCCTCGCCATGGACGCCCCCGTCGTCGCTGCGGCTCCGGCGGAGACGGCGCGCGGCGACGCGCACGCGGCGCGCGCCCGGAACGCGCCCCGAGACGCGAATCTGACGAACGCCCCCGTCGGCTCGGGGCCTTCGCCCGCGCCTCCCACGCGCGCGGGCGTCCGGGACGCGCGCGGGCGGGGCCACGAACGCGCGCGCTCGCGCTGGCTCCTGCTGACCGGCGTACTCGTCGGCGCGCTCGTCTCCAACGCCGCGCACGCCACGAGCGCGTCCGGCGCGTTCGTTCTCGGGAGCGCGTCCGCTTCCGAGACGGACGGAGGAGACGGCGCGTTCGCGAGCGTCGCGAGCGTCGCGAAAGCGGCGCCGTTCGCGCCGACGGATGAGACGGCGCGCGCGAGCCGGTGGCGTCGACTCGCGGGCTCGTTCGGGAAAGCCTCCGTTCAAGCCGCCTCGTGCGGCACAGTCCGTGACGACCGCGACACGATGACGAAGAGCGAGTCGACGAGTCTCGAAGGTGAGTCTCAAAGGCGACGCCAAAATCTCGCGCTCGAGTCGCATACGCGCCGCGTCGTCGCCGCGACGCCATCGTCGAACGGCCGTTCCGAGGGACCCACTCCGCGGGATTCACTCTCTGGTGGTGTTTCCGGGTACGCGACGGGGTTTCGCGATGCGCTCGGTTTTTCAAAAGGGTTTTCAGGGTTTTCAGGGTTCCCGGCGCGAAGGCTTCGCGTGGACGCCTCCTCGTTCGCGTTCAGCCGCGTCGAGGCGGAGGAACGAACGTCCCTCGCGGCGTGGCGGCGCGGCGGCGACGAAGACGACGAAGACGACGAAAACGACGCGTCGTTCGAAAACGAATCGAGATTGGTGGTCGGTTTTCAAAAAGCCCCTCGGTTCTCTCGAACTGTGGACGTCTTGGGCCTCGCCAACTGCCCGCGGCTGCGCGTGCTGCGCGACCTTCTGTTCGGCGAAGGCGCCGTCGCCGAGCTGGTGGGCGTCGCCGAGCGCCGGAAGCGAGCGCCGCGGCGAGAAGAACTCCAAAACCCAAAACTCCAAAACGACGCGACAAAGAGCGCGCGTTCGGACGCTTCGTTTCGAAACGAAGACGAAGACGTCGTCTTAAACGAAGACGACACGTATGTCGTGCGCGCGTTACCGCTCGCGCTGTTCATGTTGTGTCCCGGCGTCGTGCTCGCGCTCCGCGCGCACGAGCTGTGGGGCTTGGACTGCTTCGAAGGCGCCGCGGCGACGGCGTTTGGGTTCGCGCTGGTCGGCATGTGGTGCCAGGGCTCGCTGGAGCTGTACCGGCGCTGGTACGAGTGCCCGACGCGCAGGCGCCGCGCCGCCGCGCGTGCCGCCGCGCGTCACGACGCCACGCGACGAACGCTTGGCATCGAGTCTAGGGTCGCGCGTGCGAGTCGGTGGGTATTGCGTCGGAGGATCATCGCCCTTTTTGAAAAGGCGTCGGCGGCGGCGGCTGAGCTCGCGCACGGCGCGTTGGATTTCGGGAAAACCCCCGCGTACGGAATCGTAAAATCCCGCGGCGTGGTTCCCGGCGCGGCGCGCGCGGCGACGCTGGAAGCGCTCCTCTTAGCGGCGCGCGCGCGACGCGCGGTGGCGCTCGCGAAGCGCGCGCTTAAATCGAGCGTTTCCGGGAGCGTTTCCGTATCGGTCGTTTCCGTATCCTTCGCGGGATATTCAGTCGTCGAAGGAGGCTTTTTGTCAGCTGGAGCGTCGCGGTTCCGGTCGGGTTTAGCGGCGCGCCTCGACGCCGCGCTTCTTTTTTTCGGCGCGGCGTGCCTCCCCGCGTTTCGCGTGCTGTACCGCGCGTGGTACGTCACGAGCCGCGAACCCGGGTCGCGCCGGTGGCTCGAGGGGTCACGCGCGGGCGTCGCGCGGCGTCGGGGCGCGCCGCGCGGGGGATTTTTTGAGGACGACGGTCTCGAGGGTCTCGAGGGTCTCGAGGCGTACGACTTTGAGACCGGTTCAATCGGTTCGGATCGGACGCCTTCGTCTCCGTTCAGGACGCTCCGCGACGACAGAAGTGGCTCGTCGCCGACGACGAGAAGAGTCGATCGCGCCGTCGGCGTCGAATCCGAACTCGGCGCGCCGCGCGCCGCCGCCGAGGCTGCCGCGCAGACGGCGAACGCCGACGTCGCGGACGTCGGGATCGAAACCCCGACGCGCTCTTCGGCGCCGACGTTCCAGGGTGTCGTCGCGAACGCGAACGACACCCTGGAACGACGAATGGAACGACGAGGTTTTTTCGCACGACTGAACACGCAGCCGCTCGGCGGCGAGACCGCTTCGCCGAACGCGGCGCGCGCCGCTCGTCGCGCCGACGCCGGCGTCGTCCCCTCCGCTCCCGCGTCGCACTGGCCGGAGCCGGTGCGTCTTCCCGAGTGGCTGGACGAGGAGAAGGCGCCGCGGCACTTCCGGTGTCCGATCACGCTGTGCGTGATCCGCGAGCCCGCGGTGACGCCGGCGGGCATTTCCTACGAGCGGTCGGCGCTGATGCAGTGGCTCGAGCACCAGCACACGGAGCCCTCCACGAAACGGCGCCTGAAGCGCTCGCGGGTGGTGCCCAACCTCACGCTGCGCGGGATGATCGAGGACTGGCTCGCGGACGAGCGCGCCGAGCGACGGCGCGCGGCGGCACGCGCGGCGGCGCGGCGGGAAGCCAGGGCGAAGGCGTCGGCGCTCGGAGACGTTAAAACCGATAAAACCGACGGCGATGGCGTCGCGGCGTCTCTCGAGGAGACTTTGAAACCTCGCGCGGGAACGAATGACGCTTTCGAAACGAAACACGCGAGACACGGCGAGAAGGGCGCGTCGCGGCGAGACGCGCGCGTTCCGTCTTCGGACGTTCTTGATGACCTTGATGACACGCGCGCCGCCTCCGCCGCCTCCGCCTCGGAAGGGTCCCGCGATTCCCGCGGGTCGTCGCGCCTGCGCCGGCCGGGCCCGCCGCCGCGCGCGGGCGCGGTGTCGCAGGAGACGCGCGACCAGCTGCGCGCCGCGCGCCAGCGCATGTACGCCGCGCTCAAGCGGCGCGCCGCTTCGGGCGTGAGCGCGGAGGAGCAGCGGTGGATGGATCTCGCGTCGGCGCGATCGGAGGCTGGCGTCGGAACGAGCGCGAGCGCGAGCTCGTCGTTTTTCGCGTCGAACGGCGCGACTCGACGCGACGCGACGGAGATTTTCGCGACGGAGACGGTCGCGCCGCCGGCGGGCGCGACGAACGGGACGAACGCGTCTTCGAGCGGGGGGCGCGCGCGCGACGCTTTCGAAGCGTCCGAAGCGTCCGAAGCTTCTTCGGAGCGCCCGACGACGCGTTTCGCCCGACAACGCGCCACGTCCGGAAGCGGCGGTCGAAACGACGCGGCGGTCGTCTCGGAGGATTCCGCGCTCGACACGACACTCGAGGAGGAGGACCCGTACCTGTGAATGAATGGCGAAGACGCGTGTTCTGTTCGTGTTTATTAGGGAGGCGATTTGGGTTTAGGGACACTTCCCGGCGGCGTTCGACGCTACGGGCCCGTGGCGTGTCGATAGCTACCGTTCGTTCGTGAACGTTTTGTGTGCGTATGTATCATAATACGCGTCTCGTGGACGATGATGAACGGGAGATTTCCGCGCGCGGTTCATCCTCCGCCTATATCCTATAGCTCCCGAGAACCCGAGAGGTCGCGAAAGACTCTCATCAAAGAAACGATCGATCCTTCACCTCGTCACAGTCCCTTGAGCTCGCCGGTCATGAGCTTGGTGGGCTCGCGGCCGGAGATCTCCCCCGTGGCGCCCTTCCACTCCCCCACGCGCATGCCCCAGTCGCTCTGCGTCTCCAGCGTGATGTCGCCCACGGGGTAGCACATGCACAGCAGCGCCAGGCCGTCCGCCTGCTCGTCCTCGTCCAGGGTGAACTCCAGGTCCGTGATGTCGCGGTGGTCGATCCCGGAGGGGCCCTGCGTGCACCGCGCGACGCACGCGCCGCAGATGCCGCCGCGGCAGGTGTACGGCAGCTCAAGGCCCGCATCGATGGCGGCGTCGAGGATGTACTGGTCCTCGGGGCACTGCACCACCACCTCCTGCCCGCCCGCGCCCATGAACGTCACGTTCACGGGCGCGCCCGTGCCCTTGTCCAGCTTGCGCTTGGACAGGTCGATGGAGTTGCGCGCCATCTTGTCCTCCGCGCGGACGACGAGGGAGGAAGCGCGGCACCGCGAGGTGGTCTTGGACGTGAGCGACCCGCGCGGGAGCGCGACGCCGCGCGTGGAGGCCGCGGAGGAGAGGGACGCCATCTTCGTCTCGGAACTCGTGTCGGCGCGTCGAGAGGAATGCCGCGCCGCGCGGTGAATGGCTTCTCGCGACGCTTGTGTGGCACGTCCGAAGATTCGGAGATCGCGAATCTTTGGTTCGCGATGAGCGGCGCGAACGTCGACCGGTCCGACCGATCGAAACGCGCGTTCGCTCATCGCGCGGAAATCGAAGCGTTCGCGATGAACGCGAGGGTCAAAACGTCCGTTCTCGTAAAACCGAGCCTCGTTCGGCATCGATTGACTTCCCGAAAACCCAACCGGAACCGACGTGGATGGCGCAGACGCAGACCACGACGCGCGCTTCTTTCGGTTTCCAAGCTCGGACGGTAGAGACGTCCGCACGCGCGCCTCGGATCATGTCCGACCTCGCGTACGCCTCGATGGCGGAGTGGCAGCAGAACATCGTGCGTCCGTTCGCGGGCGCCACGGGCTTGCCCCCCGGCACGGTGCTCTTCACGCTCGCGCTCTTCGCGTCGTTGCCGTTGGGGTTCGGGTTCGCGGCCGTGCCGGGCGCGTTCGCCAAGAACCTGTACTCGCTCGCCACCGGCACGGCGCTGTCGTACTTCGCGTTCGGGGGAAGCACGGTGACGTGCCTGTACATGGGCGCCGCGTCGTACCTCGCCATGGCGCTCGACCGCCGGCGGTGCGGCTACGTCGTCTTCGCGGGCAGCTTCGGGTACCTCATCCGTTACCACGCCACGAGCGCGTCGGGCGAGAGCTGGAAGGCGGGCAACATCGACATCACCGGCCTGCTCATGGTCCTGACGTTGAAGGTCACCGCGTGCGCGCTAAACTACATGGACGCGGGCGCGGTTCGCGACACTGCGAAGCGCAACGCGCACTTACGACGCGTCGCCGTCGAGGAATTACCCGACCCGCTGGAGTACGCGGGGTGGCTCATGTTCCCGTGCACGCTCGTGGTCGGTCCGGCGATCGAGTTCCGCGAGTACCACGACTGGCTGCACGGTAAAGGCCACTACGGCGGTAAGGACGAAGTCACGAACGAAGGGAAAATGGACCCCCCGGCTTTACGGAGCCGCTACGCGCGTTCGCTGTGGCTCGTCGCCTATTCGTCGCTCTTCTGCTTCGTGCACCTTTTCGTGATGCAGGTGTACACCATCGACAACACCTACCTCGACCCCGCCTGGTCGGCGCGGCCGCTGTGGCGCAAGTTCTGGGAGCTGCACATCCTGGGCCAGGGCTCCAGGGGCAAGTACTTCTTCTGCTGGGTCTGGGCGGAGGCGGCGTGCGTCGCGTCGGGCGTGGGGTTCGGGGGGTACGACGAACAAACGCGCGAACCGCGGTGGGACGTGGCTCGCAACGTCAAGCCGATGGGGGTGGAGAAAGCGGCGACGTTTGTTCAGATCCCGCACAACTGGAACGTCAAGACGGGGATGTGGTTGCGACACTACGTGTACGACCGCGCGACGCCTGAGGGTTCCCGACCGGGATTCGCGCAACTTCTGCTCACGCAGGTCATCTCGGGCGTGTGGCACGGCCTCTACGCGGGGTACTGGCTGTTCTTCGTCTCCTCGGCGGTTTTCGTGCACGGCAGCAAAGGCGTGTACCGGTGGCAGCGCGACCACTTCCCGCGACGGTGGAGTTTCCTCATCGATTTCCCGCACTGGGTGTTGACCACCGTCGGGTTGAACTACCTGTGCGGCGCGTTCATGCTCGTCACGTACGACCAGTGCATGGCCGCCTGGGGCTCGGTGTACTTCCTGCCGCACCTCACCGTTTTGGGCATGGTGATTTTTTCGGAAACCGTCGGACGCCGCGCGGCGCGGCGGAAACGAGCGGCGGAGAAACGAGGCGAGGCCAAGGCGGCGTGAGGCCCCTATACGCTTCGTCTCAACCGGCGGTTTTAAGCGTCGACAGATCCCGATGATGATCGAGAGTATTGTAATCATACAAACACAGAGTACAGCGCGAGCCCTCCGGCTTCGTCCCCCGCCAGCGCGCCGAAGCATTCGCCGGAGCGTTTGTCGCGCACCGCGCACAGACACCGCGTGCCGTGCGACGGCGCGGCGCGATCGCCGTGCGACCGCGTTTCGATTTTTGTGTCATCAGTCAACGCATCGGGACAAACAGTATCTATATCACCTCCGCAGGGCTCCAGAACAACACACGTACTGAAAGTGTTAATAGGTTCATCACCGACTTCGCGTTCGCGACGTACGCGCGGGCGCCACAAGCGAACGATCCCGTCGTCGCCGCCGGACGCGACGGTGTTCGCCGGTCCGGCGCACACGCACGCGACGCCTTCGGTACGCCGCGTCTCGGTTTCCGAACTACGACGCCTTTCGTGCGCGGCGATTCTGGGCGACACGCGCATGGTCTCGGCGTCCACGCACCCGAGCGCGCCGTCGCGACACCCCGCGACGACGAAACGGGACAAGACGTCGTCGTCGGGAAACGCCTCCGATAGCGGGAACAGCGCGGCGACGCGCCCGCCGCGCAGATCCGCGAATTCGCGGATGGGAAGCATGACAGGTGCGTCGCGCACCTCGGAACCGTCTGTGCCGATAGGTGCCTCAGGTGCCTCGCGCACGCGCCAGCCCCGCACGGTTCCGTCCGCGACGCCGGCGATCAAAAAGCGGTCGCCGCGAAACGACGCGCGTACGCCCGCCAAACACAAGATGTCGCCGGTGAAGATGCGCGCCGAGCCGACGTCCGCGACGGCGCCGTCGTCCTCGTCGTCCTCGTCGTCCTCGTCGAACGCGAAGCTGTCCTGCCACACGCGCACGACGTTGCACGCGGCGCTGAAACGCCACGCGTCCCCCGTGGTCGGCGGCGGGGTGGCGTCGTCCGCGGGGCTCGCGCTCGCGCCCGCTTTTCGCAGACTGGCTTTTCGCGGACGAACAGCTCGAGCGCGCTCGAGCTCGCGCGGCGTCTTGCGGACGGACGCGAGCGCCCGCACCCACCCGGTGTGGTTCGCGATAGCGCCCGGGAGGCTCTCCAGGTCAGCGTCCACCGCGAGCCGCACCTTCACCTTCCTGCCGTGCGTCCCCGCGAACAGCCACTCGTCATCCACGGCGAGGCACCACCAAGGCGCGTCGTCGTCGCCGAAGGACGCGTCGCGGACGAGCTCGATCCCGCCGGCTCCGCGCTCCTCGACGTGCCACGTGGAGACTGTGCCGTCCACGGACGTGCTGACGAACCAGGGGAACCGCGCGTCGGGGTCGGGGTCGTCCAGCGCGGCGACCGCCAGCACCGCGCCCGCGTGCGCGCCGGGGACGCGCGCGACGACGGAAAGATGGATGTGCGCCTCCTCGCTCGCTTCGTCGAGGGAAACACCGCGGGCGACGACGTGCCGCGCTCGAGGCACGCGTGTCCACGTGGTGCGTGACCGCGAAGCGCGACATGGCGTGACCCCGCACGCGTCGCGTGTCGCCGCGCGGGCGACGAGCATGCCGCGCCGCGACCGAGCGAGTGGCTCGGTTCTCGCGCGCCCCCTCCGGCTATATTTCCACGATCATCATCGGTCGAGTCACGGAACGCACGACACGGGGCGGCGGCGACCGAACCACCTGACGCGCGATGTGGACTCGGGGTAAGGGAGGTCTTAATACAACGACGCGATTCCCGTGGATAACCCCGTCTTGACTTTACGGTATACAACGCAAACACTCTCGATGGCGCGGCGCGGCCACGACGCGGCGCTCGGCTCACGAGCGCCGGTCGAGGCCGCGCGACGATTACGCGACCGACGTCGAGTGGAAAGGTTAGTTTTCTCGGGACGGTCGGCGTTGAGATAAGTCTCGGCTCGTCGTCGCGCGTTCACTCGACGAAGGATTCGGGGCACCAGTCCCCGACGCAGGGGTCGGCTTTCTTGGCGCCGAACCCCTCGGGGCACCAGTCTCCGACGCACGGGTCATCGAGCGCGCCCTCGCACCAGTCGCCCACGCAGGGGTCGTCGAAAGATTCTTCGCACCAGTCCCCGACGCAGGGGTCGCTCTTCTTGAAGAAATGCGTTACCCTAGCGAACGCGCGGGCCGCGACGCCGGGGACGCGCGCGGACTTGGCGCGCGTCGCGGAGACGCGCGGCTTGACGGAAACCTTGGCCATGGAGGCGTTGGCGGCGACGGTGAAGGACATGGCGTGAGCGGGGGAGAGGTGCGGAGGACGCGGAGGTTCGCGCGGCGGGGAATGTGCGCGTGAAAAAGCGAAAAAGCCGATGCCGCGTCGGCACCCCCGCACACGGGGCGCGCGGGGAGCCATAATTTAGCGAATCTTCCGAAATTTTGACACCCTGATATGCTTTCGTGGCGGGAATCGGCTTAGCTTTCAATTTCGGGCACGACTTTGAAATCTCCGCGATCAAAACCTGCAACGCATTTTTTCTAGACGAAATTCCGGGCGCTTTCGTTCTCCCGTCCTCACTCCTTCGAGAGTCGACTCCGTACGCCGCTGCGTTGCGTGAAAAGAAACCCTACGCGCGGCAGCGCAGAACGCTCGGCGCCGGGGTTGTGCGTGAGGTCCTCGGGGGGCGACCGCGGCGATGGCGATGCGCACGCTGTGGACGGTCGCGCCGGTGGCTCGCGTGCTCGGGCGCGGCGGGGCCGCGTCCGCGTCCACGAGCGCGCGCGGAGATGAGGCCTCGGATCCGTTTTCCGTCGAGATCTCCGCGGGCGCGCCGCGCGTCGGGCGCGTGGACGCGTGGCGCGAGCTCGGGTTCAGCAGCGCGCGCGAGATGCGCGAGCATCACGGCAGCGACCTCCACCGGCACAACAGGCGGCGGCTGCGTGACGGGCGTGCGCCCGTGACGGAGGCGGAGTTCGAAGCCATGCTGCGAACGAACGAGGGGAGCGACCTGAGCTCCATCTCCGGCTCGGACGATTCCGATTCCGACGACGATTCATCACTAATGAAAGGAAAAGAAACGACGAGCGCCGCGTTCCGCGTGTCTTCGTCTCGAAACGGGTCTCGAAACGGGTCTAGAGAACTAGAGAACGCACAGATGGTAGTCGAAGCCGAGGACGGTTCGAGGTTCGGGGTTTGGCGATGTCTCGCGTCTTCGTCTTCGTCGTCGCGCGATCTCGACCCCGTCGCCGCGCTCGCCGCGTTGCGCGACGCGCGCGGCGGCGTCGACCGCGACCGCCCGTGGGTCGTCATTCTGGCGCGCGGCGGGCACTTCGCCGCGACCGCGTTCGACCCCACGTGTTTCGTGACGAAGAAGGAAACGAAAACGCTGACGGATCTCGTGCCTCCATCGGCGGCCACCTCGGCGCGCAAAACCTTCCACCGGTACGTGGTTCGCGCGAAAGCCGGCGGAAGGCAGAGCGGCGCGGACGGCGGTGGTAAGACGATCAAATCCGCGGGAAGCAGCGTGCGGCGCGCGAACGAGGCGGCGCTGGAACGGGAAATTCGAGAGCTGTTTCTCGTCGATCCCGTTTGGCGAAAAACGATTCTCAACGCGTCTCTTATTTTCGTGAGCGCGTCCAAAACAGACGAGCGGACGCTCTTCTCCGGCGTCGAAGCGCCGTTGTCGCGCGACGACGCGCGCGTGCGCCGCGTGCCGTTCGCGACGAAACGGCCGACGTTCAACGAAACGAGACGCGTCGTCGGGAAACTCGCTCTGGTCACGCACGACGTGCGTGTGGAGGAAGTGACCAAAGACGCGGAAGACAAAGACGCGGAAGTCGTCAAAGACACAGAAGTCGTCTCAGACTATGGAAAAAACGAGACGCACGAGACGCAAAAAGAGACGCCCGGCGTCGCGTCGCG
>Ga0181600_10004783_pt1 | contig 10253 bp, 10 predicted proteins | sample 041ome_2_FD_132982 | JGI IMG/M metagenome (GOLD analysis project Ga0181600, IMG submission 132982) | Coastal salt marsh microbial communities from the Groves Creek Marsh, Skidaway Island, Georgia - 041406US metaG (megahit assembly) | ecosystem: Environmental > Aquatic > Marine > Intertidal zone... | reverse complement strand
GCTCTCTCTCCAGCTCTCTCTTAGCGGCCTATTGGAGTTAGAATGTCCAAGCGCCCCCCTTTTGACGGACAGGTCTTGCGCGACAGCCTCACAGAGCTCGCCCGCGCGCATCAGGGCAATGAGCTTGCCTTGCGACAGCAGGCGCTGTCGACGGTCAAAGCGACGCTTGATCAGGCGCGCCGTGAGATCCAAGATCAGTTCGAGGCGGGGCAGCTTCACGGAGACCAATGCGCCGAGGCCTTGGCACTGATCATTGATGAGCTGCTCTGTGTGCTTGCCGATTTTACGCGCATCCATGTTTTGCGGCTCGCCAATCCGACAGAGGCGGAGCGGGTGACCATTTTGGCGGTTGGGGGGTTTGGCCGCGGTAAGCTGGCGCCCTATTCGGATGTCGATCTGCTGTTCTTACTGCCCTATAAGCGCAATCCGGCCAATGAACAATTTGTCGAATATATTTTGTATATGCTGTGGGACTTAGGGTTGAAAGTGGGTCATGCGACGCGAACGCTTGCGGATTGCATGGTGCAAGCCAAGGCCGACATGACTGTGCGAACCGCGATGCTGGACCCCCGACTGATTTGGGGCGATGAGGAGCTCTATACCGCTTTCACAACCTTGTATGAGACCAAGATCCGGCGCGGCTCGGCGCGGCCATTTGTTGCCGCAAAATTAGCCGAGCGCGATGTGCGGCACGCGCAAACCGGTCAGTCACGCTATTTGGTCGAGCCGAATTTAAAAGAGGGCAAAGGGGGCTTGCGCGATCTCGATACATTATTTTGGCTGGCTAAATATTGTTACGGCATCAGCCATATTGATGAATTGGTCAGTCGCGGCATTTTGCAGTCGACAGAACGTCAAATGTTTCGACGTTGCGAGCGATTTTTATGGACGGTGCGCTGTCATCTGCATTTTATGTCGAACCGAGCAGAGGAACGGTTAAGCTTTGATGTGCAAACCGAGCTTGCGGCGCGCCTGTCTATTCAGGCGACCCGCGGTCTGAATGCGGTCGAGCGGTTTATGCGCGCTTATTTTTTGGTCGCGAAAAATGTCGGCGACTTAACGTCGGTGATCTGCGCCTCGCTTGAAGAAGAGCAGACCAAAAAAGGGCGCGTAGCGCGCTTGCCCGCGCTATTTCGTCGGCAGAAGCATGTTCACGGTTTTATCATTGAAACCGGGCGCTTGATGTATAAGCAGCGCGATATTTTCGAACGTGATCCCGTCAATTTGATCCGATTATTCCAACTCGCCGATCGATTTGGGCTGGATATTCATCCCGACACCATGCGACTGGTCAGCCAATCTTTGAGGCTGATCGATCGGCAACTGCAAAAATCAGAGGAGGCGAATGCCTTATTTCTGGAAATTCTGACATCGCGGAAAACGCCGGAGCGCAGCTTACGGCGCATGAATGAAGCGGGGGTTTTGGGCCGCTTCATTCCAGACTTCGGCAAGATTGTCGCCTTGATGCAATTTAATATGTATCATCATTATACAGGCGACGAGCATTTGATCCGCGCCATCGGCATTTTATCCGAAATCGATACCGGCCGTCGCGACGCAGACCAGCCCCATATTGTGAGTGTTCTCAATAAGGACCTGAATCGGAAAGTGCTTTTCTTGTCCGTTCTCTTGCATGATATTGCGAAGGGTCGGCCTGAAGACCACTCGGTTGCCGGCGCCCGCATCGCCCGCCGCTTGGGGCCGCGCTTGGGCTTTTCACCGGAAGAAACCGCATTGACCGAATGGCTGGTCGCAAACCATCTGCACATGAGTGATGTGGCGCAGCGACGAGATTTGTCGGATCCGCGAACCATTGATGATTTTGTGTCATTTGTGCAAACCACCGAGCATTTGCGCCATCTCTATGTTCTAACGGCGGTCGACATTCAAGCCGTGGGGCCGGGAACGTGGAATGGGTGGAAGGCGCAGCTTTTGCGCGAGCTTTATGATGAAACCGAGTCTGTGCTCACGGGCGGTGCGTCTTTGGCTAATCGGCAGACCCGTATCGCCGAAGCGCATGCCGCGTTTACAGCGCGCTTGCCGCATGTCTCCCCCGAGCATTTGGCGCATTATGTTCAACGTCATCGCCCGTCTTATTGGCTGAATGTCGATCTCGATACTCAGTGCCGCCATTATGATTTATTGGCGCAAGCCCATGACGAACCCATGGTGATTGACTTCGTCTATGACGAGGCCCGGGATGTCACCATTTTAACCTTTGTGAGCTCCGATCACCCGGGGCTCTTTGCCCGCCTGTCCGGCGCCTGCGCCATTGCGGGCGTGTCGATTTTAGATGCGCGTATCTCCACCACTTTGGACGGGATGGCGCTCGATAGTCTGCTTATTCGTGATATTGATATGAGTGGTGAAATGCCGCGCACACGCCAAGAGCGGATCCGCACCGTTATTCAAACGGTTTTGCGCGGAGAAATTCTGGCGCCGGATAATCTTGCGCCGCCGCGCGACGGGCGACGCTTGCGCGCCTTTCAGCTGGTTCCACGTGTACAAATCGATAATGCCTTGTCCGATCAGGCGACTGTGATTGAGGTAAGTGGTTTAGACCAGCCGGGCCTTTTGCATGCTTTGTCGCGAACCCTGTTTAATATGAATGTCTCCATTATTGCCGCGCGTGTCGCGACATGGGGAGAGCGGGCGGTCGATGTCTTTTATGTCACCGATTTGTTTGGGCAGAAAATCACATCGAGCTCTCGTTTACAGGCGATTAGTAAAAAATTGAAAGAGGCAATGGCCGATCCCGCCCAAGCGGCGCGACCCAAAGCCCGCCGCTCGGAGGTTGCGTGAGCACGTTATCAGCCCGCCCCTTATTGCGCGGAGCCGTGTCAGTGGGGGGAGCGACGCTGATCAGCCGCGTCACGGGCTTGGTGCGCGATATTTTTCTCGCCGCGGCTTTGGGGGCAGGCCCGCTTGCCGATATTTTTGTGATCGCTTTTCGACTACCGAATTTGTTTCGGCGCTTGTTTGCCGAAGGCGCGTTTAGTGCAGCTTTTATCCCCTTATATACCCATCGCCTTGCGCAAGAGGGCGAGGCGTCGGCGCGAGAATTTGCCGGGCGCGTTTTGTCCGTGTTGTTTTTTGCGTTAAGCATTTTCACCGTGCTCGCACAAATTTTTATGCCGGCATTGGTGGCGCTGATTGCGTATGGCTTTGTCGGCAATGAACCCTTATTCGACCAAGCGGTTTATTATACGCGGATCGCCTTTCCCTATTTAATGTGTATGTCGCTTTTGGCCTTTTTTGCAGCTTTGCTGAATGCGCGCGATCGGTTTTTTGCGGCCGCCTTTGCCCCTGTTTTGTTAAATCTGGTTTTGATCGGGGCTTTGGCAATGGCGCTCGTGGTCGAGGGGGCCGCGCTCGATTTTGCGATTTGGGGGGTTGCTCTGGCGGGTTTAGTGCAGCTGGCTTTCGTGGCGCTTGCGGCGCGGCGCGCGGCGATTGGGTTTGACTGGCATTGGCCCCGCCTCACTCCCGACGTACTTCATTTATGGGGGCTGGCGGTGCCGGGCATTTTGGCGGCGGGTATTGGTCAAATTAATTTATTGATCGGCACATCGATCGCCTCGGTTCAGTCCGGTGCGCCGGCTTGGCTCTATTATGCGGATCGGCTTTACCAACTCCCGATGGGGGTCATTGGCGTGGCGCTCGGGGTTGCCTTGCTCCCCAGCCTATCGCGCCAACTGGCCGACGGCGCAGCGCAGGCGGCCCAAGAAACCCAAAACATTGCGGTCATGGCCGGCATGGCGCTCACCTTGCCGTCGGCGGCAGGCCTGGCTGTGCTGGCCTCGCCATTGGTGGAGCTGTTTTTCGAGCGCGGTGCGTTCGACGCGCGCGCCACGCACGCCACGGCCCAGGCGGTGCAGGTATTTTGTCTCGGTCTTCCGGCTTTTGTCCTAGTTAAACTGTTGCAGCCTGCTTTTTTTGCCCGTCAAGATACCCGCAGTCCATTAATCGATGGGGCGCTGGGCGTGGCTGTCAATATTGGTCTTAGCCTCGCTCTTTTCAGTCAATATGGTCATCTGGCGATTGCCTTTGCGACATCTGCTGCTGGATGGACAACGGTTGGGTTAATGATGTTCCGGCTTCATCGTTTACATATCTGGCGACCCTCATCGACCCTGCTGCGTTCGCTCTCGGTGCAGCTGTTGAGCGCTTTAATGATGATCGGCGTCCTCCATATGGTGATGCAATTAGAGATCCTGCAGACCCTGGCGCTGATCGCCCGTGTTGTGCTCTTCATCAGTCTCGGCGCGCTGGCCTATGCGGTGTCATTGCTGATCTTCGACCCCTCGCAACGGGCGATGCTTGCTGGCTTGCGCCGACGCCGATAATTGGTCATAAACGGCCAAAGGAAATTTGCGCGCAATCCCGCGCATTACGAGATGGCGAGTTTAATATGTCGGATCACACCTCCCCCCCACAGCAGGCGCTTGGCCGAGAGACCCCGGCTGAGCCACTGGTTCTCTCGGGCGTTCAGCCTACTGGAAATTTGCATCTCGGAAATTATTTGGGGGCGATCCGTAATTTTGTTGATCTGCAAAAAACCCATACATGTTTGTATTGCGTGGTCGATCTACATGCCATTACCGTGTGGCAAGATCCCGCTATTCTAGCCCAGCATACACGCGAAGTAGCGGCCTCTTTCATCGCGGCCGGTGTCGACCCCAAAGCGCATATTATTTTCAACCAAAGCCAAGTGCATCAGCACACCGAGCTGGCTTGGATTTTAAATTGTGTAGCGCGGATGGGCTGGCTGAACCGGATGACCCAGTTCAAAGAAAAAGCAGGTAAGCAGCGCGAAAACGCCTCTGTTGGGTTGTACGTCTATCCCAATTTAATGGCTGCCGATATTTTGCTCTATCGCGCAACCCATGTGCCGGTCGGCGAAGACCAGAAGCAACATTTAGAGCTGGCGCGTGATATCGCGCAGAAATTTAATAATGATTTCGATCACGCCGATGGCGGCCCCGGGTTTTTCCCGCTTCCCGAGCCGATTATTCAGGGCCCGGCGACGCGCGTCATGTCCCTGCGCGATGGAACGGCGAAAATGTCCAAATCAGACCCCTCCGATATGTCGCGCATCACGCTGACCGATAGCGCTGATGATATTGCGCGCAAAATTAAAAAAGCAAAAACCGACCCCCATCCCTTGCCCGAAACACGGGCTGAGCTGGAGGGGCGGCCCGAAGCGGCCAATCTTTTGGGCATTTTGGCAGCGCTTTCCAATGAAAGCATCGAGACGGTGATGGCGCGCTATGCGGGCGCTCAGTTTTCGGCGTTGAAAAATGATCTGACAGAATGTGCGGTCGCCAGCTTGTCCCCCATAAGTGCAGAAATGAGCCGATTAATGGCTTCACCCGATCATGTGGATGCCGTACTCACCGATGGCGCCGCCCGGGCGCGGGCGATTGCTGAGCCTGTGATGCGGGCGGTTCGCCAGCGCGTCGGCTTTCTTGGGGGATCATGATCTGAGATTTTCTTGATCATTAGGCGCGCCACTTGTTAAAAGCCGCTTGCTCCGTTTCAAGCGGAATGTCACGATAGCCCCATGGATATACACAAGCACCTTCAACGAAAGTTTCTCGTCATTGTTGACGGAACCCCCGAAAGCCGAGCGGCCCTCCGGTTTGCGGCCCGCCGCGCCCATGGCACAGGGGGCAAGGTGACCTTATTGCTTTTGCTGGGCAATGAGCAGTTTAAGCATTGGCTGGGGGTCGAGGCTTTAATGCGCGAGGACGCCCAGCGCGAGGCGGAGGCTATTTTGCGTGAATTATCGGCGCGCGTTGAAGCCTTGGGCGGCGCAACACCTGAACAATATGTGCGTGAGGGTGGTGCGGTTGATGTCATTCGTGATTTGCTGGCTGAGGACCCGACCATTTCAACCCTGGTTTTAGCCGCCGGCACCGACCCCGCTGGGCCAGGGCCCTTGGTCTCGGCGCTGGCGCGTGGTCCGCACGAATTTCCCATTCCGGTCACGGTGGTGCCGGGAGGCTTATCCGATGATGAAATTGATACGCTGACCTAGAGACCGTCGGCCCGGGATCTCTTTCTTCCCGTCAGAAAAATACTCTCTGAAAAATACTCTCGGAAAAATTATCGGCAAAAAATTACCGTCAGAAAAATAAAGGACACGGAATAGACGGGATCTGGAAAAATCGATAGGGTCGGGCTTTCGGACAGAGATCTCTCTAATCGACTTTTTAGCACAAGGACATTTGATGTTTATTCAGACAGAAGCGACGCCTAATCCCGAAACCCTCAAATTTTTACCGGGATGTGATGTCATGGGCGAGGCCTCGCCAGTTGATTTTCCGAACCTCGCCTCAGCCTCCAACTCGCCCCTCGCCACCGCAATTTTTGCGACGGGCTTTGTGGATAGCGTGTTTCTCGGGCGGGATTTTATTTCGGTCACCAAACGCCCGGGCGAATGGCAACATGTTAAACCCGCCATTTTGGTGGCAATCATGGACCATTTCGTGGCCTGCCTGCCGGTCATCACAGATATGGCGGCCCTTCCGGAAAGTGAAGCCTCTGACGATCCCGTGGTGGCGCAAATTAAACAATTGATCGACACCCGCATTCGTCCTGCCGTTGCTCAAGATGGGGGCGATATTGTGTTTCACGATTTCACAGATGGCGTGGTGTCGCTTCACATGCGGGGTGCGTGTGCGGGCTGCCCCAGTGCAACAGCGACCTTAAAACAAGGGATTGAAAACATGCTCCGCCACTATATTCCAGATGTCACTGAGGTGCGTGCGGTTATTTAAGGATCGACCTAGGACGGAGTAAGCGATGCCCAAAATGACAGATGCTGTGTTAGATCAATTGTTTCGGACGGCTCGGTCGCATAATGCATGGCGCCCAGAACCCGTTAACCCAAGCGATCTTGAGGCCCTGTATGATTTGATGAAGATGGGCCCGACCAGCGCCAATTGTTCGCCTGCGCGATTGGTGTTTGTCACCTCGCCTGAGGGGAAAGCGCGGTTGATCCCGCATATGCTAGAGAGCAATCGGGTCAAAACTGAAACAGCCCCTGTGACGGTGATCCTTGCGTATGACACCCAATTTTATGATCGTATTCCTGAATTATTTCCGCACATGCCCAGCGCCCGCGATTGGTTTGCCCATGATGCGCAAGTGGCGCGCGACACAGCTTTGCGCAATGGCTCTTTGCAGGGCGGCTATTTGATGCTCGCGGCCCGTGCATTGGGGTTAGATGTTGGGCCCATGTCTGGTTTCGATGCAGAGGGCGTCAATGCTGCGTTTTTCCCGGATGGTCGGTTCGCGGTCAATTTTATATGTAATCTCGGTTATGGCGATCCTGCCGGCCTGTTTGAGCGCAGCCCACGGCTGAGCTTTGCGGATGCTTGCCAGCTTGTCTGACATCATCCTCGCATGTGACACAACACAAGGGGCTTGCTCGGTCGCCCTTGTTCAAGACGGCACACCCCTCGCGGTTCAAGTCGAGCCGATGGAGCGGGGACATGCAGAAGCCCTTGTTCCCATGTTGGATCACGTGATCCAAGAAAGTGGTCTTGCTAAAGTTCAGATCACACGGCTGGCGGTGACCATTGGCCCGGGCACATTTACCGGTGTTCGGCTGGGCCTTGCCGCCATGCGCGCTTTTGCGATCGCTCGTTCTTTGCCACTGGTCGGGGTATCGACCTTTTGGGCGATGGCGCGGGGTGACCTGTCGACGCTTCCTGTGACGGTTTGTGTCGCTGCGCGCAGCGGCGTTTTTTACATGCAGAATTTTAACCCGGCTCACACCCTCACGCTCGACCCGACTGGGGCCGCAGACCCCGCCCCCCCCCACATTGTAACGGAAGCAGGCCTTGCGGAATTTTGTCCGCAAACAGAGTTTTCGGTTGTGGGTAGTGGGTCGGATGCGGTTTGTGCGCGTCTTTCGCAGGCTCGAAAATCATCGGCCGCATCCTGGCCGGACATTCTTCATGTGGCCGACTATGCGCGCTGGGCTCCGCTTCTCGATCAATTGCCCGAGCCCATTTATTTACGTCCGCCCGATGCAACTTTGCCCGACACGTCGCGCCAGCTTGAGCGGCAAGCTGAAGGATAGCATGCTCCGACATATTGATCGGTGCACGATGACGGATGATGAGACACGGGAATAATAAGATGCAGGGGCAATCGGGAAAATGATCATTCGACTGATGGTCGATGCAGATTGCGCCATTGCTGCGCAAGTGCATGCAAAAAGTTTCACCCTGCCATGGACAGAGGCGAGCCTGCGCGCCAGTTTGTCGAGCGCCGGAGCCGTGGGCTATATCGCGTTAGAAAATGATAAGCGCCCATCTGAAATGGGGTTCGTGCTCGCGCGGCAAGTCGGTGATGAAGCTGAAATACTGACCATCGCCGTGGCGCCGTGCGCCCGTCGGATGGGGGTTGCGCGGGCTCTTCTCGTAAAACTTCAACACCATATGCGCCCCGAACAATCGATATTTTTAGAGGTGGCGGAAACGAATAATGCGGCGCGCGCTCTTTACGCCGCCGCGGGCTTCGCTATGATCGGGGAGCGGCCGCGTTATTATGGCGAAACCACAGCGTTGTTGTTGCAATGGACGAAACCTGTTGAAGCGGAAGAGTGTTGAAGCGGGTGTTGAGGCGGGCGAGGAGCTAGGGTTTTAAAACCATTTAGCAGAGTATGGTGATCACATCTGATGGCGACCAGAAAGATATGAGTTAGAAAAAATGACGGATGCCCCCGATCTAGAGAGTAAGGCGCAAGAGGCAGGGATGCGGATGACCGAGCAACGCCGTGTCATTGCGCGCGTCTTAGCCGAGTCCGATGATCAGCCTGATGTGGAAGAGTTGCACAGGCGGGCGGTTTTACAAGATGCCGGCATTTCTATCGCCACGGTTTACCGAACAGTGCGGCTTTTTGAAGAAGCCAATATTCTGACGCGTCATGAATTTGGGGATGGCCGGGCCCGCTATGAGCCGGTTTCTGAAGGCCATCACGATCATTTGATTGATATTCAATCGGGCAAGGTGATCGAGTTTATCAATGATGAAATTGAAGCTCTGCAAGCGCAAATAGCTGAAAAATTGGGCTATCGTTTGGTCGATCACCGCCTCGAATTATATGGCGTGCCGATCAAGAAAAAATAAAGTCTCTCTCAATAGGCGGTTAAAGCGGTGAAGTAATGGGTATGATTGCGTTTTGGCGAGCCGTTCTATTTCTCATTCTCACAATCGTGCTCGCCCCCATCCAGCTCCTGTCTTTAGCGTTGCTTCCACCGCTCAGCCGCTGGCTCCCAGTCTATTACTTTCGCATCGTATTGTGGATTTTGGATGTGCAGGTGCAGGTTCGAGGCGATCTGCCCTTAGCCGGAACATTGGTTGTGAGTAATCACATTTCGTGGCTGGATATTGTGGTGCTCGGCGCCCAGCGTCCCACGCATTTTATCGCTAAAAGTGAGATTGCGGGCTGGCCTTTATTTGGCCAATTGGCAAAGCTTAATCGAACCATTTTCATTGACCGCGGCCGCCGCGCCGATGTGGGGAAAAATCGTGATGCCATCGCCAAGCGATTGGCCGCCGGCGATTGCATGACCCTTTTTCCAGAAGGAACCAGCAGCGACGGCTTGCGCATTCTGCCATTTAAGTCGGGCTTATTTTCGGCGGTGATGCCAAGCGATGGCGAGATGATGTTTCCGGTTCAACCCGTGTCGATGGTCTATACGCGCAAACAAGGTCTGGTGATGGGTCGGCGTCAGCGTGCCGCTTATGGATGGTATGGCGACACGGAGTTAGTGCCCCATCTCCTTTATGTTCTGAATTCATCGCGCATTGAAATTACCCTGAATTATCACACCGTTCCGAGCCTTGAGGTCGCGGCACATCGCAAAGAATTGGCGCGCTATTGTAAGGATTTGATCGCTGAGGGGATGCGCGAGATTTTAGAACATAGACTTGCTCTCGGCGAAAAAAATCGGTAAGCCCAGCGCATGACATCAAACACCCCCTCCACGGTCTTTGACGCCGCGTCACCTGAAAAAGGCGAGGCGCGCAAGGGCTGTTTTATTAAAACCTATGGCTGTCAAATGAATGTCTATGACAGCGAGCGTATGGCCGAAGCCATGATGGCAGCCGGCTATGACGTTGTCGACGATGCCCGCGATGCCGAGCTGATCATTCTGAACACCTGCCATATTCGTGAGAAAGCGGCGGAAAAAGTCTATTCCGAATTAGGGCGCCTGAAGCCATTAAAAAGCAGT
>Ga0181600_10004773_pt1 | contig 10268 bp, 7 predicted proteins | sample 041ome_2_FD_132982 | JGI IMG/M metagenome (GOLD analysis project Ga0181600, IMG submission 132982) | Coastal salt marsh microbial communities from the Groves Creek Marsh, Skidaway Island, Georgia - 041406US metaG (megahit assembly) | ecosystem: Environmental > Aquatic > Marine > Intertidal zone... | reverse complement strand
GATCTCAGCGAGAATCGCGATGTCGAAGCGGCCGTAGTCTGAGCGGTCGGCAGCTGCCTGCCCGAAGAACACATCCAACTGCCGCAGATCAACAGGCCCTCGCTCAACCGGAACACCAGCCACCGTGGCCACCTCGTCGAGCGGCCCGCTCACCAGCCCAGGCAGCACCACTCTGCTGGTTCCCTCCGGAATTCGCATTCGACGGGCCACGAGTTTTGTGGTGAGCAGCGCAGCCACCGTCACGTTGAGCACATCAACGGTGTAGTCGAAGCCAACCTTGGGCGCGAGCGCCGCCAGGATCCCGCGGAGCGAGGGCTCCGCCAGCCTGCCGGTCACAAAATGGATCTGTTCACGCGGGTGTTCCACGTTCTGAGTGTTCCACCGTCGGAGGCTGAGGAAAAGGCGCCCTGCGAAAGCCGCCGTTGACAGGCAGCACCTGCCCACTGACCCAGCTCGCCTCCGCCGACGCCAGCCACGTCACCGCTTGGGCCACATCTTCGGGCTCTCCCCAGCGGCCGAGCATCGCCTCACGACGTGCCCGCTTCTGCCAGACCTCGCTCGCCTGCTCTCCCCAGGCGGTGCGAATCCAACCTGGAGCCACGCAGTTCACCCGCACAGTTGGCCCAAGTGATCGCGCCAGGCTACGGGTAAACGCCATCACCGCCCCTTTGGTCGCGGCGAAGAGCTGCCCGCTGTCGCCCTCCATGCCCACGCTGGCCTGATCCCAGCCGATGGTCACGATCGACCCGCCACTGCCCGCCTGCATCGCGGTCCCAAAACGGCGTGCCATGGCGATCGTGCCGAGCAGATCAACGGCCAGCAACGCCTCGAGTTTACGATCAAACGACCAGCTCGCCGCTTCCCCCGTGAGCACATCTGCTCCCGCCACTGCCACAAAGATGTCGATCGAAGGCAATGCCGCCAACACCTCCTCCACGAGCCGCCCTGCCCCGTCTGGCTCGGAAAGATCACCGAGGAACGTGCCCGCATGGCGGTCGTCCGCGGCGAGTAGCTGTGCCACCTGACCGGCGTTGCTAGCAGACCGGCCGTGAATCGCCACCCGGCACCCCGCGGCCGCCAGGGCGATCGCCACCTCACGGCCGATCCCACGAGAGGAGCCGCTGACAAAGGCGGTCTTGCCGGTCAGGCTGCCGACGCGTGCGGCCTCCTCGTTCATGACGCAGGCTCCGCGGTTGCTCCCTCGGACGTCACTGGCTCCTCGGACACCGCAGGCTCGACATCCCCGGAACTCGACGCGGCCAGAGGGAGCCGATAACAGGCAGCCTCCTCACCGTTTCGCACCAGCAGCCGATCGCCTGAAAGGCAGAGGTTGTTCCAGGTCTGCCCCTGCAACGCTTCAAGGCTCGCCAGTTCACGGTGGCCATCCGGGCTCGCTTCCACAAGTACGAGCTCACCATCTTCGCCGAGCACCAGCAGCACATCGCCAACCGCGAGGATCTGCCCCTGCCCGTAGCGTCCCCGCTTCCAGGCACGTGCTCCATCAGCCAGCCGAACACACTCAAGGATCCCATCGGAGAGCCCGTAGGCATGTCCGTCTCTGATCACCACGTTGGCAAACTTGGTCTTCAATGAGCCCTGCGACGCCCACACACCAGTCGTTGCCCAGGCAGTTGATTCCCCGGCTGCGTCTCCAGCGGTATCGATGCGAAACACCGCGCAGCCCACACCATAACCCTTCGAAATAAACATCCTGTTGTCTTCAAGAAGGCGAGGCTGTGAACAGGACGCATCCGAGTTGGAATGACCGAGCCACGGGAACGAAAACACCGGCTCGCTCGCGGCCGCATCCCCGCTGAAATCGTCGCCCGGAAGGGGATAGCCCACCACCGCCGCCTCATCGACAGTGACCAGCAGCTGCCGCCCAGCGATCTCCATCACCTGTGGAGAGACATAGCTGATCTGCGAATCGCCAAGCGTGCCGGTGAGGCTTCCAGTCACTCGGTCATAGATGGCAAGCGACACAGGGCCGTCATCCCGCGGCCCACCGCCAGGAACGATCAGCCAGCGTCCGCTGACCAGCGGGGAGCCTGAACGGCCCCAGGCCACCGCCACCGCATGGGCATCGCGATCGATTCCAAGGTCATCGAGCACATTCGTTCGCCAGAGTACCTCGCCACTGCTGCCCTCAATCGCATGCAGCCAACCCGTCGCTCCGGTGGAGTAAACCACACCCTCGTGAATCGTTGGCGTGGACCGTGGACCGGTTCCACCGAGCACCGTCGTATGTCGCGCAGCGGCGCCCACCGCCCACTCGCAGCGACCTGAGGTGATGTCGTAGCAGGCCACGATTTCTTCCGTATCTCGCTGCTCAAGCGTCACGGCATGATCGCCCACAACGGCAAAGCCGCCCCAGCCAGCACCGATCGGCTGTCGCCAGAGCAGCTCCGGCGGCGTGGCATCCCAATCAGTGACCAGCGTCACACCGTCGACCGTGGCATCGCCTGCTGGCCCAAGAAAACGGGCGAAGTCTTGTGGCGTGGCCTTCCACGCCGAAGCGACCGCCTGCGTCTCGATCTCACCTGAGCCTGGCAGGAGCTGGTCTCGCGACGGGCTCCATCGCCAGGCAAACTCCGGCACAAGGTCGCCAGTGACTCTCTCGATCCGCAGCGTGGCCAATCCAGCGACCACCAGCAGCAGGAGTCCGCCGATCACCCGCCGTTTCACCCCTGCTGCGTAGCCGCTCTCCCGCCAGAGCCAGAGCACCAGCGACACCAGAATCGAGAATCCCAGGATCAGTGTGATGATGTTGATCACCGCATGATCGACGACCGGCCCCACCACTCGCTCAAGCCCTCCGCCGCGGACGAGCGCAATCGCAGTGGCCAGCGACGCCACGGTGATCATCACACGACGGTTTGGCACCCGGCCGCCTTGTGAGCTCCGCGGATCGGACGTCGACGCCGCAGACGGCCGATTCTCCGGCGTGCTGGGAGTACCAGAAGCGTTCTCAGAGGACATGCAAAACTCCCAGAGGAGGCGAACGAAAGAGCCGACCCTGACGATGCGGCCTTTCGCATCACCGCGGCGAGGACGACGGCTTCGGTGGAGTCTAGCGGTCGTGCCGAAAGCCAGCCACGCCGATGAGCCGAGCCACTCCCGATCACGTCAGGGGTTTCTTGTCGCTGAATCTCGGCTCGACTACCTTGAGTTGTGGCACACCGTGCCAGGTCACCCACGCCGGATTTCTCGGATTCTCCCAAGGCTCGCCATGTCGATCTCCCCGTCTGACCATGCCACCGCACACGACGAGCCACGCTCCACGGCCTCACCCGGAAGCCTTGGCCCTTCCACGATGGCAGTGCACGCAGGCGAGGCTCGCCAGAAGCCGGGCGACGCGATCACAGACGCCGTGTTTCTGGCGAGCACCTACACCTTTGCCAACACCGACGCGATCATTGCTTTCCTCGAGGAGGGCATCGAGCGGGAAGAGTATGGCCGTTATGGCAACCCGGGAGAGCGGGTTGTCGAACGCAAGCTTGCCGCGATCGAAGGTGGCGAAGATGCTGTGCTGTTCGGCTCTGGCATGGGCGGCCTTGTCGGCCTGCTGATGGCACACCTCAGCGGTGGCGATGAGGTGATCTTCTTCGACGAGTGTTACCACCGCAGCCGCGAGTTCTGCTCAAAGCATCTCACTCGCTACGGTGTGGGATTCAAACAGGTGAAGACCTGCGATTACGACGCGATGGAGGCAGCGATTACGCCTGCCACCAAAATGCTCGTCAGCGAGTCGCCCACCAATCCTCACCTCAGCATCATCGACGTGGATCGGTTTGCCGAGATCGGGCGACGCCATGGCGTGCTGACAATGATCGACGCCACGCTGTGCACGCCCTTCAACCTCCGGCCACTCGATGCCGGTGTCGACTTTGTGCTCCACTCAGCCACCAAGTATCTCGGTGGCCACAACGACCTGCTCGCCGGCGTCGTCGTTGGCAGCCGCGAACTGATGGAGCCGATCCGCAAGCTGCGAGGCATCATGGGGGGTGTCAACTCACCGCATAATGCCTATTTGCTGGAGCGAGGCCTCAAAACCCTGCCGCTGCGGATGGAGCGACACAACGCGAACGGGCTTGCTGTTGCCCGCTTCCTTGAGTCGCACCCGCGGGTGGAGCGGGTCTACTACCCGGGCCTTGAGAGTCACCCACACCATGACGTCGCCTGCCGCACAATGCGGGGCTGCGGAGGGCTGGTGACCTTCCTGCTCGCCGACGCCGACTGGAAAGCGACCTCAGCGGTCATCGATCGGGTCCGGATCCCGCGGATTGGCCCGAGCCTCGGCGGCGTGGAGTCGCTGATCGAACAGCCAATGGTGATGAGCTACTGGAACTACTCCCCTGCTGAGCGGGCGGCGTTTGGGATTCCAGACTCGATGATTCGCATCGCCTGCGGCATTGAAGACGCCGACGACTTGATCGCTGACCTCGCTCAGGCACTGGCCACCGACTGACGCCGCAGCGTGCCAGACGGCAGATCACGCCCCGACCGCTAAAGACAGGGGGGCTGCGCAGGCTCGAAAAACCGAGAGGTTTTTAACGGAAGTTTCGGTCCTGCCGATTCCGATAACTGTTCCGGACCATTTCCGCGGCCGCTCTGGTGAGTGGCTGGGATTGAGAAGGAGACAGGCTGCAATGAACGCTGCGAACCCCTCGCGGAATCGCTCACAGGCCCGACACGTGGCCCTCGTCTGCTGCGTCACCGCGGCATGGCTGAGTGTGAGCAGCTGCCAGGTGATAGCCGCTGACGCTGCTGTTGGAAGCGATCTGAAGTGGACCGCCCATCGACAGAGCCGCAGCGAGCCGCCGGCCCCAGTTTCGATGGCCTCCCGCCCGGGCACCGCTGCGCCCGGCCCAGACAGCAGCGACATCGAGGCCGCTGAAGCAACTCCTGCACGCACTGCACCTCGGCCGCCAGTGGCCACTGTGGTTGCGGAGCCAGGCAATCCGTTCACGCCACCAATGCGGGTTTCGAGTGTGCCCCAGGGGCAGATTCGACAGCCGATGCCTCGCCAGCAGGCGGTGTCGCAGCCCGCCCCCGGGGTCAACGTGTCTGAGCTGATGTCGCAGATGATGTCGTCCGCACCCTTCACCCGCACACCGCAGGGTGAAATGCGAACGACGATCTACGGTGCGGAAGCGGCAGCTTCCCGGCAGGCTATGCCGATGCCTGGCGGCTCACGGACGGCTCGGCCCGATCGCTACGCGATGAACTCCGACGACCTGCCCTCGGTGATGAGTCCATCGCTGGCCGACGACTCCGCTGACGCGGGCTCAGCCCCGTCCTACGAAGAGGTTCCCGCTCCAGCAGATGACAGCATGACGTTCGTCGACGACTCCATGATGTTCGACGGCGAGATGCCCTGGACGCAGCCGCATTATGATCCCGCGATGGAACGGATTGCTCCTGGACCATCGCCACCTCCTGGAGCTGCGATGCTTCCGGGTGGCACTGTGGTGAGTGAGCCTGGTGTTGCCGGCGGCATGTGGCTCGGTGAATACCCTGGCCATGACCCCTACGGCTGCCAGGACGACTGCGGATTCTTGCCTTGGTTCCCAGGCCACCACCACGGTCGGCTGTGCAACTGGCTTCGTCAGTTCGGCAAGCCCTACTACGGCTGGCGGTGGTACCGCGACCTCACAGCCAGTGTTGGCACGGTCGGCTTTCAGAGTGCCCCCGACCTTGGCTTAACGGGGAACTTCGGTTTCAGCGAATCGCTCAACTGGGCGATGCCGCTGTGGAATGCGTTTGGCATTGGATGGCAGCTCGGCGTGCGCGGCGTACACACCAACTTCAACAGCACGTCGCTCGTTGTGGATGGCCAAAACCTCCTCAACAACAACGCCCGCAACCAGGTTTTCGTGACCACAGGCCTGTTTACCCGCGCGTTTGAAGGCCGGGGGCTCCAAGGCGGCGTCGTCTGGGACTACCTCACTGACAGCTGGCAGCAGGATGTGGACATCGCTCAGGTGCGAGGTGAGGTCAGCTACGTCTTCGGAGCCTGGGAGGCAGGCTTCTGGGGCACAGGCAACGTCCGCGACTCCAATAGCATTTTCAGCCGCCGCAACCCGAACGCAGTCACTGCCGATTCGGTCGACATCTACGCCGGCTTCTATCGGCTCTACTTTGGCGATGCCAATGAACTGCGAGTCTGGGGCGGTGGCACAGGCACCCAGGAGACAATCTTTGGTGCCAACCTACGGTCGCCGATGAATCGCAGCCTGGCACTCGAAGGTGCGTTCACCTACATGCTGCCCGGTCCGTCCACGACCCTTCCACTTAACCAGTCTGGCACGGCCTACGCATCGTTCACGGAGCCAGCCTGGAACGTGGCCATCAATCTCGTCTTCTACCCCGCCTGCCGGTCACGACGGGCCCTGGCCAGCCCATACCGTCCGCTGATGGATGTGGCTGACAACGGCAACCTGATCCGGGCTGTGAAGCACTGATCCGACGGCCGCCCCAGCAGCCCATCCCGGCCAGCGGGGTTAGGAGGTGAAAAACACGCAAAAGATGCGGTTTTTACGCCTCGATCTGCCACCCTGAGGGGGCGGCTGATATGCTGCGGCGGCCTGCCATTGGCGTTGGCCGCGCCGGAAGATTGTGCATGCCCGCAGTCTCCGTCTCGACGCAGCCGTCATTTTGGTGGGAAGCGGCTCGATACGCTCCCAGACAAACCACACTTTTCAGACGGATTCGCCTTTCATGACCACTCCTGAAAACCAAGATCCTTGGGGTTCTCTGGCTGACTCACTGGGCGTGCCCGCCGGCAGCGCACCGGAACCTCCCGTCGAGAAAAAAGCCCCTGAACCGGCACCGGCACCAGTGAATCCTGCCCCGAAGGCAGAAGCCCCACGTCGTGAACCACGGCCCGCGCCGACCGCCGATTGGACAGCCCTCGCGAACGAGTTTGGGCTTGAACCCGCCGCCGAACCCGCTGCTCCCGCAGCGGAACCCGCTGCCGCCGAGGCAACTCCCACATCCCAGGACGCTCCTCGCGAAGACCGTCGTCGCTCAGACAATCGTCGAGATAACGAGCGACGGGGCCGCAGCCCGCAGGCAGATCGCCCCAAACGGGACGATCACGACGACCTCGCCAAGAAGCTGGCCTCCGGTTCTCGCCTTTGGGACGACGAGCCGACACCTGCAGCTCCTGCAGCTCCTGCAGCTCCTCCGGTCGCCGCACGCCCCGTGGAAGAGCGTCGCGTCGCCGAATCCGCTCGCGAGGAAACACGCGAACCAGATTCAGATCGTAGCTTTCTCGATCGTCCCGTCCGTCAGGCCCGCGTTCCAGCTGCTGCCGAGCACGAGACTAACGAGCACGACGCTGCCGAGGGCGAGGGAAAGGATCGCATCCGTGACCGCGACGCGGACGCTGAAGGTGAGGGCGAGGATCGCCCACGCCGACGCCGACGTGGCCGCCGTGGTGGACGCGGTCGATCCCGCTCGCGTCGTGACGAGGCCGGACGCGACGAGGACGCTGGTGAAGATGCCGATCGGCTGAGTGATGACCTCGGCGAGCAAGCTGAAGACGAGCGAGATACTGGCGACGACGGTGGTGATACGCCCCGCGAAGAAGCAGAGGCGGATGATCGGGACGAGCCGCGACGTGGCCGTGGCCGCAGAGGGAGAGGCCGGCGTTCACGACGCGGAGCGGATGCTGACGGAGAGCGGCGGCCACGACGTGACGACGAGGGCGACGAACTTCCTGAACCTCGCGGCTCAGACGACGAACCTGCTGACGCAGAATCTGGCGAGACGATCGAGGCCGGTGACGAGGCCGTTGGCGAAGATGGCGAGCCACGCAAGAAGCGACGCCGGCGAGGACGCCGTGGTGGACGCCGACGCTCAAAGCGGACTGACGAGGACTCCAGCGGCGATGCCACCAGCAACGATGGTGAAGAAGAATCGGGAGATGAGCCCACTCCCACTGGCTACGTCACGGCAGGCGCAAAAAAGGCCAAGCCTGAGGGTAGTCGACGACGTGGTGACGCCGACGGCGAGAAGTCGGGCGACGACCGCCGGCGACGACGCCGTCGTGGACGCGGCAGTGACGAGAAATCGGGCACGCGAGGTCGCGGTCGGCCCGCCTTCCGGCCGGTCAGCAGCTCGTTCTCTCAGGACGACGAGGGTCTTGAATACCTGGGCCTCGACGACGGTGACGATAGCGATGCACCAGCGACTCCTCGCCGCAGCGATGCGAGCACCGACGAGGCTGTCGCTGAGAGCGGTCTCGACGCAGTTCGTGAAGTGCCAAGCTGGGTTGAGGCGATTGGGATTGTGATCGCGGGCAATCTCGACGCCCGTGCGAAGGCCCCCGCCAAAGACAACGGTCGCTCCTCGCGAGGCCGCTCCGGTCGCTCGTAAGCGGCCCGAGACCGGCGGCTCCTTCAGGGCAGCGACTACTTCAGGGCGATCGTGCGGGCGAGAGGCCGCAGGATCTGATCGACGACGCAGTTGTCGATGACCTCCATCGCAAGTCCAAAGAGCCGCTCGACTGCCTCGACGTAGCCCACAGTCGGATCAAGACTTCCGTACTGGCGAGCGGTGACATAAACGCTGAGCTGATCCTCACCGTAGTCACCCGTTCGCACCTGGAAGGCATTCGTACGCGACTCCGTGCTCACCCGCACCTGAGTGCGACAGTCTTCGTCAACCGCGAGCGTGACTGAGGGCTCGAAGTTGATCACCCGTGCTCCGGGAATCTCTCCCATCTGCTCAAGTGACGGTCCCACGCCAAGCGCCTCCGCCAACAGCGCGTTGTGGTTGCCGCGGTAGGCAAAGTCAAAGCCGAACAGCAGGTCCAGGGCCTCGCAATCGAGGGGGCTGACCGAGAGCAGGGCTGGGGCGAGATCGAGCACGAGTTTGTGCTGCTTCATCGCCTCCTCAGGAGACGCCGGGTTCACTTCGCCAGACGAAAGCCTTCGTGTTTCCACGGCCGTCCATCGATACCGGCCGTTGTCTTTGTCTTCCTCGAGCACGAAGTCCCGCTTGTCCCGACAGTAGAACTTCCGCATCGTCGGATAGTGCTTCTGCAGGCACTCGAAGAAGTGCAGGATCGTGTCCCGCTGCCCCGGCAGTTCCATCTCCGTCATCAGGTTCATGTTGACGTAGAAGTCGTCGGCGAGCCCCGCAAAATCCGTCATGCTCTCCAGTCTCCGCTCTTTCGCAATTGCCAACAGCCGGTCTCAAACGCGGCTGCAAACGGAAGAAACCTGATTCGCACGGCGTTCTGACGCAGTATAGCGCGACATTTTTTCGAGTGTCAAAAACCACTGCTTTCAGACCCACGGCCAGTCCTCGCGGTGTCGGCATAACCGGAAGAGCCCGAGCTGTTTTTCATTGCCAACACCCACCCCCTGTACTGAAACACAGCGTTTGTTGGCATCAGATGAGGATTCCTGGCATACTCCGCTGGTCGGTTTTCCCACCTTCTCGTGTCAGCTGGCCAGCCTTGGCCACCCTCCCTGACACGTGTGCCACCACCGGTGCTTCGAACAAACGGTGCTTCGAACAGATGAGGCCCATTCGACAATCTGCCGGACGTTCAAAGGCCACCGCAGGGCCAGAAGAACGGCCCACTGCTGTCCCCGACGATCGGGTTTCGCTCGAACAGCGTAGCGATGGCGCGGTGATTGTGCGTGTGCATTCGGCAGGGACGGGCCCCGACCGACTTCCCGATGCGGTCTTTGCCTTTCGCTGCGGCGACCCTCAGTATGCCTACTGGCTCGAACGCCTTGCTGGCCAGCAGGCCGGCTGCAGCGCCGTAAAAAACAGCGCCGTAAAAAGCAGCTCAGCCGGGCATGACTAGTCAAAGCATGTCGGCCGTAGCACTGCCGCAGCAGCACCGCCACAGGAACCCCGCCGTCGTGCTCCCGAGGATGCGACCCAAGGCCATCAGCTCGCTGTGGAGAGATCGCAACGCCAGACCGAAGGGCCTTCCCGTCTGTCCAGGCGTCGCATCTCTCCTCTTCCAGAGCTTCTCGGCTCTAGTCGTCCCGCGAGTTTGAGATCAACGTGATGAACTCCCGGTTGCTCTTAAACTTGCTGAGCTGCTTCGTGAGCTGTTCCATCGCATCAACGTGGTGCATGGTCGACAGCGTCCGACGCAGAATGTTCACAGCGTGCAGCGTGTTGGGATCCAGCAGCTTCTCCTCGCGTCGAGTGCCCGACTGCGAGATATCGATCGCTGGCCACACGCGACGGTCGGCGAGCTTACGATCGAGCACAAGCTCCATGTTGCCGGTGCCCTT